>Ga0007804_1000553_pt1 | contig 13509 bp, 9 predicted proteins | sample CryBogCBE25Aug07_FD_60367 | JGI IMG/M metagenome (GOLD analysis project Ga0007804, IMG submission 60367) | Freshwater microbial communities from Crystal Bog, Wisconsin, USA - CBE25Aug07 | ecosystem: Environmental > Aquatic > Freshwater > Lake | place: Crystal Bog, Wisconsin, USA | collected... | reverse complement strand
GTCGCCCATGACGGCCGTTGCTGTGGGCTCGCCACCGGCGCCCTGGCCGAGCCACATCAACGGTCCGGAGAGTTCACCTTCGACAAAGACGGCATTCATCGCGCCGTGCACCGAGGCCAGCGGGTGCTGCAACGGAATTAACGCCGGATGGGTGCGGCGAGAAATGCCATGCTCGCCGACGCGTTCGACAACACCAATAAGCTTGATGACATACCCGGCACGTCGGGCGAAGTCAATATCAATCGAACGAATTGCGGTAATACCCTCACGCGAAATGGTCTCGCCCGTGAGTGCGGTGCCAATGGCGAGTGACGAAAGAATCTGCACCTTCGCGGCCGCGTCAAAGGCGTCCACGTCGGCCGAGGGATCCGCCTCGGCGTACCCCAGAGCCTGGGCCTCTGCGAGGACGGTGGCGTAATCGAGTCCCTCGTCAGTCATCTTCGAGAGGATGAAGTTGGTCGTGCCGTTCACGATGCCCAGCACGCGGTTGATCTTCTCCCCCGCCAAGGACGTGCGAAGCGCGCGAACGATGGGGATGCCTCCGGCCACTGAGGCTTCGTAGAGAAGGTCAGCGCCGTGTTCGTGGGCCAGAGCGGCGAGCGCAGTGCCGTGTTCGGCCATGAGGGCCTTATTAGCCGTGACCACCGAAGCGCCACGGCGAAGCGCGGTCTCGATGACTTCCTTGGCCATGGTGACCCCACCAGCGACTTCAACAAGGATGTCGACATCGTCGCGAGCGGCCAGTGCGATGGCGTCTGCGGTGAGTAGGTGATCGGGGATGCCGGGGCGAATATTAGAGGTGTCTCGCACCGCAACGCCCACCACTTCCAGCGTCGCTGTCGCGGCGTCGACGAGGGCAATATGGCGAGATTCGTCAAGCACAGCTCGCACAAAGGCGCCGCCCACGAAACCCGCTCCAACGACACCAATGCGCACATGGGGCGAATGCATGGGAGTAAGGCTAACCGTTGACACGAGTCCCCTTATTGAACTTCCAAGTTGGCGAGGTCGTCAAAGGTCTCGCGACGAAGGACGAGTCGGGCCTGACCATCGGCCACGAAGACCACCGCGGGGCGAGGGACACGGTTGTATGTCGAGGCCATCGAATAGCCGTAGGCGCCGGTCACGGGCGTGGCAACGATGGACCCGACGGCCGTCGAAGCGGGCAGCCAGGCCTCGTCAATTAAGACGTCGCCGCTCTCACAGTGTTTCCCGACCAAACGGACTGGTTGAGTTCGCTCGGCTAGGGGCTGCGAGATGTCGAAGGACTCGTAGCCCGAGCCGTAGAGCACGGGACGTGGGTTGTCACTCATACCACCATCCACGGCCATGTACGTGCGCTGGGTTACCGGCTTGATTGCCCCAACGGCGTAGAGCGTGAGAGCGGCCTGGGCCACTATCGCTCGACCCGGCTCCGCCAGCAACTTGAGGTCACCCAAACCGGCCGCCTGGACCGCAGTACGAACGGTCGTGGCCCACTCCTCGATCGGAATCGCCTGCTCCTCGGCCACGTAGGCGACACCCAAACCACCGCCAATACAGAGCTCGTCGAAGTCATCACCGGCGATGAATTCAGCCAGGATACCGATGGCTTCAACAAACCCTTCAGTGCCAAAAATCTGTGAACCAATGTGGGCGTGCACCCCGTGCAGCGTTAATCCCGGAATGGCTTGCAGGGCGGTAATAGCGCGGCGGGCCGCGCCGCTCGCCACGGCAAAACCGAATTTGGTGTCTTCGTGACCGGTGCGAACGAACTCGTGCGTGTGGGCCTCAACGCCCGGGGTCACACGAACGAGGCAGTTGACGGGCTGCTCCGGCGACACGAGTTCACGCAACAACGCGATTTCGTCGAAATTGTCCACAACAATGCGGTGGACGCCAACTGACAGCGCCCGAACGAGTTCATCACGAGATTTGTTGTTACCGTGAAGGATTACGCGAGAGGCTGGCACACCACTACGGAGGACGAGGTCAAGCTCTCCACCGGTAGCGACGTCGATGCACAGCCCCTCCTCCACCGCCAGGCGAGCCATTGCCCCGCAAAGAAATGACTTCGAAGCAAAGGCCACGCCGTCGTCGAACGACGAGGCCACCGATCGGCAACGGGCTCGCAAGGTGGCTTCGTCGTAGACGAAGAGTGGAGTGCCATAAGTCGCGGCAAGTTCACGTAACGACACTCCGCCGATGAAGGTGTCGTCGCTGGTCAAGGTGGCAGTGTCTGCTAGCAGCGTGGTGCTAATCGGTTGCACGGCGACTCCTCATCGTCGACGAAGGGACATCCTTCGGGCGACCGCTCGGCGCTGAGCGAGTCTGGCGATTGAATTAATCGCACCGCCCAACTTTACTCGCCGGCCAATTACTGAATTGAGCCCCGGAGAAACTGAAAAGACAGGGGGTAGTAGACTTACTACTGCGCTCCCGTAGCTCAGGGGATAGAGCATTGGCCTCCGAAGCCATGTGCGCAGGTTCGATTCCTGCCGGGGGCACCATTGAATTTCCGTTGCCGCACCGAGATGGTCGGTAGCGTTGACATCGTGACTAGTGACGAGCGAAATTCCCTACGAAAGAAACACCAGCACCTCGAGGTCACTACTGACGACTGCGGCTACGTGGCCGAGTTCGTCGCCTGTGACGTGATTCGCGTGCTGGATGCCTGGGAAGAGGCCGAGCGACGCTGGGCCAACGCCTAAGCGTCGAGCTTCTTACCGCGGCGACGGACCGGTGCTGGCCGGGAGGATGGTTGCGCTGTACTGCGACCAGGAACCCGGGTAGAGGCGACCGAGGCCCAAGCCGGCGACCTCCAGGGCGAGCAAGTTGTGGCAAGCCGTGACGCCCGAACCGCAGTAGGAGATCACGTCGCCACCATCGACAATGCCGAGTTCGAGAAAAGTGTCACGAATCACCTGGGGTGACAAGAAGCGACCCGTTTCATCCAGGTGTTCGCGACAGGGCACATTAAGTGCCCCAGGAATATGGCCCGGACGCGCGTCAACTGGCTCATCGTCGCCGCGGTAACGCTCGCGAGGCCGGGCGTCAACGACGGCTCGACGGTTGACCTCGGCCTGCGCCTTGGCGCTCACGACATGCGAGGCGCCGTTGCGCCTCACTACGTAGTGGACGCTCTTCACGCCGAGGCCGGCCGGGCGGATCACGCGAGGAACAAGCGCTGATGATGGGACTTTTGTCCCGAGGTTCACGATCGCGAGTCTTCGTAGCCTTGAGTCACAGCTCCACGCGAACGAGAAGAGATCCACCACTATGACTACAGCGACGCAACGCGAACACGGTTCGCTAAAACCGGTCATTGATCTAATTCCCGCGGCGGCCTACGAGAATCCCACGTGGAAGGGGCTGAGCTACGTGGCGCGAGACATGTTCTTTTACTTGCTCGCCGTCGCCGGTCTCGTCCTCACCGCTAATCCCCTGTGGGATGCGGCCTTGGATCTGTTGGCAGTTTTGTCCATCACGGGGCTCTTTGTCGTGGCCCACGACTGTGCTCACGGTGCCCTCTTTGCCACCAAGCGATTGAACGGCGTGGTTGGTCGAATTGCGATGCTTCCGTCGTGGCACGTCTACGAAGCGTGGGTCCTTGGCCATAACCGTATTCATCACGCCTTCACCGTGCGCCAGGGCTACGACTTCGTCTGGCACCCCGAGACCGCCGAGGAGTACGCCGCGAAGTCACGGTGGGGGCGACTCCTTCATCGAGTGGAGTGGTCGTGGCAGGGGGCGGGGCTTTACTACCTACTCGAGGTGTGGCTCAAGAAGATGGTGGTCTTTCGAGCACCCGCCCGCTGGACTCGATCGATTCGTCGCGACCGCTTCTTGACCTTCGGCTTCGTGGTGCTCGCCACAGTCCTCCTCGTTGCCTTTGGCCTAAGTCGACACCTCGGCGCGATGGCGCTGATCTGGCTCGTCGCGCGCGTTCTACTGCTGCCCTTCCTCGGATTCTGCGTGATGATTGGCGCGGTCGTCCACGTGCACCACGTCCAGCCCGATATCCGTTGGTGGAAGAAGGGTGACTGGACGAAATTTAAGGGACAGATGGAAGGAACGACCGTCCTACGAGTCCCCCGCGGCGTGAATTTCTTCTTCCACTGGATCATGATCCACTCTCCCCACCACGTCGATACGCGCATCCCGATGTACAACCTGGAAATGGCCGCCACGGCCATTGAGGCGGGGTACCCCGACGTCGTCCACGATGCCCCGTTGCGGTTCCGTGATTTCCGTCGCAACACGGCCCAGTGCAAGTTGTACGACTTCGATAACGGCCGCTGGCTCACTTATCGCGAGGCTCGTCTGCAGCACTAACGCCCCCTGGCCGGCACGACCAACGGGTCGCTCGCTCGTTCTCGTGGAACGCAGCGTCCCCGAAAACGACGATGCCCCTCGCTCGCGCGAGGGGCATCGTCGGGAAAAACGTGAAACTACGGAACGATCACCATACGGACGGTGTCGGTGATCTGCGCACCACCGGAGGCCGAACCAGCCATGACCACGATGGGGTCACCGGACTTGGCGATGCCGGAGCGGAGAAGTTCCTTGACGGCCACGTCACAGAGGTCGTCGATGTCGTTGGCGGGCGAAACGATGACCTCATCCACACCCCACGACACGCGGAGCTGACGGGCAGTCTCGGGCTGCGGCGTGATGGCCACGATGGGCATCGGGGGACGGAAGCGGGAGATGGCGCGCGCCGTCATACCCGAGCGGGTGCAGGCCACGATGGCCACGGCCTTTTCTTCCATCGCGGCACGCCACGCGGCGCCGGTGATAGCGGCGGTAATGCGCGTCGACCGGTTGTCGTCACCAATGGCCTGGTGCAGTTCCAGGCCGTTGCCCCACGCCTCGTTGTCAAACGACTCTTCGGCGCGACGAACAATGCGGTCCATGGTGCGGACCGTGCCGATTGGGTCGTCGCCAATGGCGGTCTCACCCGACAGCATCACGGCACTGGCGCCGTCGAGCACGGCGTTGGCGACGTCAGTCACCTCAGCGCGCGTCGGAACCTGGGCGTGCGTCATCGATTCGAGCATCTGCGTGGCCACGACCACGGGGCGGGCGTAACGAACGCCCTTGCGCACAATCAGCTTCTGGAGGTGCGGCACTTCCTCGATCGGCATACGGACACCGAGGTCGCCACGGGCCACCATGATGGAGTCCGAGACGGCCACGATTTCCTCGAGGTTTTCAATACCCTCGCCGGTCTCGATCTTGGCCATCATCAAAACGTCAGGGCGCGACAGCACGGTACGAACCGAGACCATGTCGAACGCCGAACGAACGAACGACACGGCCAAGATTTCGAAGGACTCGTCGCGCAGGGCCTCGAGGCGAGCGCGGTCGTCGTCGGTGGGCAGGCGGTCGTTAAGAATCGACGAGGGCAGCGACAAACCAGGCTTACCCATGACGAGGCCACCGGCGACCACCTTGGCCACGACGCTCTTGCCGCCCTGAACAATTTCCAGGGAGGTGCCACCGTCACCGATGTGGACGCGGTCGCCCGCCTTCAGGGCGCCGAGGACGCCATCACGCTCGACGGCAATGCGTGAACCAGTCGAGGACTCGCCGAAGGCTTCGACGAGCTCAATTTCGTTCCCGATTTCCAAGGCAACTGGCGTGGTGCCGAAGGAACCGGCCCGAATCTTCGGTCCGGGGATGTCGACCATGATGGCGAGGTTCGGGGCAATGGCCCGAACACGGCGGAGACGCTCAATGCACGACGGAATGTCCCCGTGGGCCATAGAAAGACGGAAAACGTCCACGCCAGCCTCGACCAGGCCCTTGAGGACCTCGTCGCTCTCTGAAGCGGGACCGATAGTAGCTACGATTCGCGTGCGTCGCACGATAATTCCCTTCGTTTGGATACCCCAGTCTACTTCCGGACACCGTTGTCCTTTGGGCCGCGGCGTGAACGTCCTGTGAACTCGGCGTGCTACTTGTCAGTAATTTCGACTTTCACCGCACCGGAATAACGACATCGGCACCGTCGACGCTGAGAACTCGCAACTGCATGTCGTAGGCCTCGGAGAGGGCCGGGCTGCGCAGCACGTCCGCCGACTGCCCCCTCGTCAGGACCTGACCCTTGGCCATCAGAATCAGTTGATCGGCAAAGACACCGGCCAGGGTCAAGTCGTGCAGCGTCGCGATAACCGTCAATTGGCACTCGTCGACTTCCTTCTTCAACAACTCCAGTACTTCCATCTGGTGACGAACATCGAGTCCCGTGGTTGGCTCGTCCAAAATCACCACGGTGGTGCCCTGAGCGAACGTTCGTGCCAGCACCGCTCGTTGCCGTTCGCCACCCGAAAGCGAACTCACTTCACGGTGACGCTCAGTGGTGAGGTGCAGGCGCTCCAGCACCCCGTCGACGATGCAACGGTCCTCACTGGACGGGGCCCGCAACAGGCCGTGCGAGGCCGTGCGCCCGAGCATCACGTACTCGAGCACCGACATGCCGGCCGGCACCGTCGGGTGCTGGGGGACGAACGCTAAGCGGCGCGCTCGTTCCCGTTCCCCCAGGGAGTGGATATCGGTGCCGTCAATCGTTACCTGACCCTGGTGGTGGGGCCGAAGTCCGGCCATCGCGGTGACGAGGGTTGTCTTTCCGGCACCGTTCGGGCCGATAATCGTGCACCACGTGCCCTTCTCGATATCGAGGTTGACGCCATCAACGAGCGTCGCCTTCCCGCTGGTTACCCGAAGTCCGGTGACCTGCACGCTCATACGCGGGCTCCTCGGCGCAGACTCAAGATGAGGACGAAGACGGGTGCGCCAATGGCGGCCGTAACCACGCCGAGTGGTAACTCCGTCGGCGACAGGATCGTCCGAGCGATGGTGTCGGCCCCCACGAGAAAGGCCGCACCCACCAGAACTGACAGGGGAAGGATCCGTCGATACGACGTCCCGACCACGAGACGAACAATGTGGGGCACGATAATGCCCACGAAGCCGATAAGGCCGACGACGGAGACCACGGCGGCCGTTCCCAGGGACGAAGCCAGGATCACCACGGTGCGCACGCGGCGAACGGGTAGGCCGAGCGCTCGCGCTTCTTCCTCGCCAACACTCATGATGTCGAGGGCCCGGCCGGCTACAACGCACAGGGCCACGCAGACCGCCACGTACGGCAGGATGGTCGTTACCGACGACCAGCTGGCCTGGGCGAGCGATCCCAGCAGCCAGATATAGACCTTCGCAATTGACTGGGCCGAGGCCTGTTGCTGCAGATAGGTCTGCGCACTCGTCAGCAGCGACGCAACGGCGACGCCCGCCAGAATCAGCGTTGAGGTCGTCGACCTCACGCCGCGCCCGCCGATGGCCCACGTCAATGCGACGGCCACCAGTGCGCCGGCGAAGGCCAGCCAGGGGGTCCACGTCGGGACGTTCACCGCACCACCGTCGTGCACGATGGCCAGCGTCGCCCCCAAGCCGGCGCCGGCCGCGACGCCCAGCAAATAGGGATCGGCCAAGGGATTACGAAACACGCCCTGGTAGGCCCCACCGGCGACGGCGAGCATGGCCCCAACCAGGAGGCCCAGCACCATTCGCGGGGCTCGGAGTTGCCAAATGATGGTGGCATTCAGCGGCGAAAGGTGGTGATGGCCAATGCCGAAGTGACGAAGAATGTCACCGACGATGTCCCCGACCGAAATGGGCGTCGGTCCGATGGCGAGCCCACCGAGGGCGGCCACGACCAGCAACCCGATGGCGACGGTCGCGACGGCAATGGTGCGACGGCGTTGACGGTGATCGGTGGTCACGAGCGGTCGCCGACGACGGACGCAGCGAGAGGAAGGTTGTGGCGAACCGTTACCGTCACGGTGTTCATGCCTCGTCCTTCCTGTCCTTCGTGCGACAGGGGCGACGGGCCACAAACCCTACGACCGCCCCGTACCGCGAGAGCTGTCTCACATCTCCTCGCGGTAGGCGACCTGGCTTGTAGTGCTGAACAGTCCTACTTACAGTTGCGCGACAGCGTTGGATTCTCACCAACTTCGCTATCGCGAGGCAAATCTCACCTTACTCCGCATCGCCCCTCGCGACCGATGGGGCGAATTGCGGCTAATCGCAGGCTGCTCGCCCCTAGCGACGACGCCAGCGGGCGAAGAGTCCGCCCGAGGGAGCACTCGGGGCCGTCTCGCGGCAGGTGCAGCGCTCATTAACGGGCACGTCGGCGAGGGCCTGGTCGATGTGTTGGCCGCAGCCCTTCCAGGTCGGCTTCGAGCAGTTCTGGCACGTGGTCTGGCTACACATAGGTTTTCGTCCGTTCTTCCAACATCGCGCCCCAGCCTAGGGTGCGGCGATGCGTTGCTTCGTTTCCCTGACTGGGAACTCAGTCACATTTGTTCGGGCGTCTCGATGCCGAGCAGGCCCAGCCCCACGTGCAACGTTCGGGCGGTGAGCTCACACAGCGCCAAGCGCTCCTGACGCGTGGGCTCCTCCGCGCTCAGTACCGGACACGCCTCGTAGAACGAGGTAAACCGCTGCGCGAGGTCAAAGAGGTAGCCCGTCAACCGGTGCGGCTGACAGGTCGCGATCGCGCCGTCGACCGCCTCGGGGAAGGCCAGCAGCCCCAATGCCAAATTCCGCTCGGCCGGTGCAGCCAAGGCAAACGAGGTGGACACCGGTGACCATGGGGCGCCGAGTCGACGGAAAATCGAGCGGAGACGGGCGTAGGCGTACTGCAAATAAGGACCGGTGTCCCCTTCGAAGGCCACCATCCGCTCGAGGTCGAAGACGTAGTCGCGTTGACGGTCCGAGGAGAGGTCCGCGTACTTAATCGCGGCCCGACCAATCTGGGTCGCGAGGGCCCGCCGCTCGTCGGCAGACAGTTCAGGGCTGCGCTCGACGAGGGCCGCGTCGGCCTTGTCGATGGCCTCATTGAGCAGGCTAATGAGTTTGACCGTCTCGCCACTGCGAGACTTAAAGACCTTGCGATCCGGACCGAGCACGCTACCGAAGGCAATGTGTTCAATACGGACGGAGTCAGGAATCCACCCGGCCGCGCGAGCAACGGCCCAGACCATCGCGAAGTGCTGCGCCTGCGGGGCGCCGACCACGTAGAGCAGGTCGGTACCGCCGAGGTTCCCAATGCGGTCGCGAACGGCCGCTAAGTCGGTGGCGGCGTACCCGAAACCCTCGTCGCGCTTTTGCACAATCACCGGCAGCGGTTCACCGTCGCGCGTCGTGAAGCCGTCGGGGAAGACGCACAGGGCGCCGTCGCTTTCGACCAGCAGTCCGGCCGCGTCCAGGTCGCGAACAACGTCGGCGAGCATCGGGTTATAGAAGGACTCGCCCACCACGTCCTGCGGCGTCAAGGTGACGTCGAGCGCTTCGTAGACCTCGGTGAAGTACCGCACCGATTCATTCACCAGGATCTGCCATAGTCGGCGCGTTTCGGCGTCGCCACCTTGCAGCGCCACCACCCGCAGACGGCTGCGCTCTTTAAAGGCGTCGTCCGCGTCAAACTTCTCGCGCGCCGCCTTATAAAAGCCGTTGAGGTCACCAATCCCGAGGGAGGCAATCGCCTCGTCTTCGCCCAAGTCGAGGAGGTGCTCGATGAGCATGCCGAAGGGCGTTCCCCAGTCGCCGACGTGGTTGCGGGCGATAACGGTGTACCCCTTGAAGCGGTAGAGCCGGGCCAGCGCGTCGCCGATTACGGTCGAGCGCAGATGGCCGACGTGCATCTCTTTGGCCACATTCGGTGCCGAATAGTCAATGACGGCCGTACGCCCGGTAACGGAAGAGACACCGAGCCGAGGGTCGGAGAGCAACGCCAAGAGCTGGCTCGCCAAGAAGGCTGGGGTCAGGGTGAGATTGAGAAAGCCCGGACCGGCGATTTCGACGTCGGCCAGGTCGCTAATGTTCATTGCGGTCACGACCCGGTCCGCGACGGCCCGCGGGTTTTCCCCGAGCGATTTCGCCACCGCCATCACGCCATTTACCTGATAGTCACTGCGGTCAGACACCCGCAAAACGGGGTCGGCACCGGGCACCAACGCGTCAAAGGCCGGCTGCAGGCGCTCGAAGAGGGTTTCGTAGGTTGAACTCACCTCCCCAGTCTCCCACGTGATGACGGTTATCCCCGACTCGACCCGACATCGAAGGGTAAAAAGGGGGCAGAATAGAAGGTATGACCACCTCCCCTAACTCCTTTAACGCCCTGGCGACACTGCAGGTCAACGGACGAGAGTTGCAGTACTTCTCGCTCACGGCCGACGGACTGGCCTCGTTCGACATTGCGCATCTCCCCTACTCCATCAAGGTGCTGCTCGAGAACCTGCTGCGCAACGAAGACGGCGTGAAGGTTCGCGCCGCGGACATCGAGGCATTGGCTCGTTGGACCCAGACGCCTGACCGCCACGGTGAGGCCGCCGGCGACGACGCCCGGGAGATTGCCTTCACCCCCGCCCGCGTCTTGATGCAGGACCTCACCGGTGTACCGGCCGTCGTCGACCTCGCGTCGATGCGTGACGCGATCATTGCCCTCGGTGGCGACCCCGCCAAGATCAACCCGTTGGTCCCGGTGGAACTGGTCATCGACCACTCGGTCATCCTCGAGCACACCGGCACGCCCCGCAGCTACGAAGAGAACGTCGCCATTGAGTACGAGCGCAACATTGAGCGCTACACCTTCCTCAAGTGGGCCCAAAACTCCCTCGAGCAGTTCCGCGTTGTGCCACCGGGCATGGGCATTTGCCACCAGGTCAACCTTGAGCACCTGGCTCGCGTGGTCTTCGAGAACAACGGCATGGCCTACCTCGACACCGTGGTCGGCACCGACTCGCACACCACGATGATCAACGGCCTGGGTGTGCTGGGCTGGGGCGTTGGCGGCATTGAGGCCGAGGCCGGCATGCTCGGCCAACCCACGTCGATGCTCATTCCGCCGGTCGTCGGCCTGCGCCTCTCGGGGGCACCGCGCGAAGGCGTCACCGCCACCGACGTCGTCTTGACCATTACCGAGCTGCTGCGCAAGCAGGGCGTGGTTGGCAAGTTCGTTGAGGCCTACGGCCCCGGCATCACGTCGCTCTCGCTCGAAACCCGCGCCACCATCGGCAACATGTCGCCGGAGTACGGTGCCACCTGCGCCATCTTCCCGATCGACCAGGTCACTATTGACTACTTGGCCTTCACCGGTCGTCCGGCCGAGCAGTTGGCCCTCGTCGAGGCCTACGCCAAGGCCCAGGGCCTGTGGCACGACGCCAACGCCGTTGAGCCCATCTACTCCGAGTACGTCGAACTGGACCTCTCGACGGTCGAGCCCTCGCTCGCCGGACCGAAGCGTCCCCAGGACCGCGTCTCGCTGTCCGGTGCTCGCGGCGCCTTCCGCACGGCCCTCGGTCGTGAGCCGAAGGAAGTGCGCGGTTTCGACGCGGCCGAGTCGCTGCGCGACGGCGCCGTGACGGTGGCCGCCATCACCTCCTGCACCAACACCTCGAACCCGTCGGTCCTCGTGGCCGCCGGCCTCGTCGCAAAGGCTGCCATGGAGCGTGGCATGGTGACCAAGCCGTGGGTCAAGACCTCGCTGGCCCCTGGTTCGCGCGTCGTCATGGACTACCTCGAGCGCGCCAACCTCGTTGACGCCCTCGACGACCTCGGCTTCTACCTCGCCGGTTACGGTTGCACCACCTGCATCGGCAACACGGGTCCGTTGCTCGACGGTGTTTCCGAAGCCGTCAACGAACACGACCTTTCAGTGGTCTCAGTGCTGTCAGGTAACCGCAACTTCGAGGGTCGTATTCACCCCGACGTGAAGCAGAACTACCTGGCCTCGCCGCCGCTCGTCGTGGCCTACGCCCTCGCCGGCACCATCGACATCGACCTGTCGAGCGAACCGCTGGGTGAGGACCGTGACGGCAACCCCGTCTACCTCCGCGACCTCTGGCCGACCGACGCCGAAGTGGCCGAAGCCGTTCGTTCCTCGCTCACCCCGGAGATGTTCGAAGAGCGGTACGCCGCGGCCTTCAGTGGTGACGAGCGCTGGCAGAACGTGCCGTCGACCAACGCCGTGACCTACGCCTGGGACGCCAACTCGACCTACGTGAAGTTGCCGCCCTACTTCGACGGCCTGACCATGGAGCCCGGTGTCGTCAGCGACATCAGCGGCGCTCGCGTCCTAGCCAACTTGGGTGACTCGGTCACCACCGACCACATCTCGCCCGCGGGCAACATCCGCGCCTCGGTGCCGGCCGGTAAGTTCCTAACGGAGAAGGGCGTGGCCCAGACCGACTTCAACAGTTACGGCACCCGCCGCGGTAACGACGAAGTCATGGTGCGCGGCACCTTCGCCAACATTCGCCTCCGTAACCAGTTGGCCCCGGGCACCGAAGGTGGCGTGACCATCAAGTTCCCCGAAGGTACCGAGACTTCGATCTTTGAGGCCTCGCGCGCCTACCAGGCCGAGGGCACCCCACTGATCATTCTCGGTGGCAAGGAATACGGTTCGGGCTCGAGCCGTGACTGGGCCGCCAAGGGCACCAAGTTGCTGGGCGTCAAGGCCGTGCTGGTGGAGAGCTTCGAGCGCATTCACCGCTCCAACCTCGTCGGCATGGGCGTCTTGCCCCTGCAGTTCGTCGCGGGCGAATCAGCCGCCACCTACAACCTCGACGGCACGGAAGTCTTCGCCATCAGCGGCCTTGAGCCCCTGAACCGCGGTGAGACGGTGCCCCAGGTGACGGTGAGCGCGACCCGCAGCAACGGTGAGACCCTGAGCTTCGCGGTGCGCCTGCGCATCGACACGCCGACCGAGGCCGAGTACTACCGCCACGGTGGCGTGCTTAACTTCGTGTTGCGTCAGCTCGCCCGTTCGTAGCTCAAAACAATCAAGCCCCGTCGCCTTCGGGCGACGGGGCTTTTTTGTTGGTCACTAGAGGTGCTTGAGGGCGTGTTCGGCCGCGATGTCGACCGTGTCGTAGATCTTGATTTCTCGCAGGGCGGGCTGGCTGGTTCGAGCGAGGACGTCGGCCACGAGAGGACTCACCCGCGCCATCGAGACTGAGATCTTGTCGCGCAACAGGTCCGAGACGACCTGCTCGAGCATGGTCAATGCCGTGAAGTCCAGATCGCTCATCGCGGCGGCGTCGAAAATCACGTGACGAGTTTTGGGGTGTCGCTGCAGTGCTTCGTGGAGGTACCGGCGAAAGATGCCACTGTTGGCGAAGAAGAGCTCACGATCAAACAGGAGGACTAGTAAGTGGTCAACGTGGGAGACGTTCTTCGCGTCAAACCGTTCCCACGAAGTGGTGCCTTGACGCCGCCCGAGTTCAATCATGTGCGGGTGCGCCGAGCGCCAGGTCTGGGTAACGATGGCGAGGCCCACCGCGATGGCCAAACCCACTTCGACGCCTAAGAAGACCACGCCGAGCGTCGCCACCACACTCAAGCCGGCTTCGACGCGACTGACGCGGCTAATCGCCCGCAGTTGACGCACCGCGACGAGACGGGCCGCAACGAAAAACAGAATGCCGGCCAAGACGGAGAGGGGAATAAAGCGGGCGACGG
>Ga0007804_1000546_pt1 | contig 13625 bp, 18 predicted proteins | sample CryBogCBE25Aug07_FD_60367 | JGI IMG/M metagenome (GOLD analysis project Ga0007804, IMG submission 60367) | Freshwater microbial communities from Crystal Bog, Wisconsin, USA - CBE25Aug07 | ecosystem: Environmental > Aquatic > Freshwater > Lake | place: Crystal Bog, Wisconsin, USA | collected... | reverse complement strand
TATATAAATTTCCTAAAACGTATACACATTATATTATTTTGGGACAAGTTCTTACTAATAATATTGATAATAAAGTTAATTATGTATAATCTCTAGAAAGCCATCCATAGAAGAAAAAATGCTTTTTACAACACCCCTTACTCGTTCCTTTAGTATGAAACGACTTCATTATTTATTTTTTGTAATATTGTAAAATCATAATGTAATTTTACAATACAATACTCATTATCACTTTCTTATTTATTCCCTTGAATATTTGAAATGGGACAAAGTCACGTATCAAATATTCAAGAAATCGCCAACAAATTTCATTTTGGACACCCAAAGGGTGTCCCAATTGAAATCTTCGTTGGTCTAGTTTTTTCGTGGGTAATGGGGTGCGTAGTTCCATACTACAAATGATTATCAATAGAAAGCCATACGTTCCTTCTAGGAATGTATAGCTTTCTAGAAGTTATATTATTATAATGAAAACTGGTCATAAAAACTCGTAAAAATAAACGAAAACAAATCACTTGTATATAGTAGTATAAGCGCGATATGATAGAACATTTAATTATTGCAGGTGGTGCTATAAAAGGCCTACCTACATATGGTATGCTTCGCAAATCACATCAATTAGGTTTATGGGATTTCAAAAATATAAAAAGCATCTATGGAACTTCTATTGGTTCTTATATTTCTGTTATAATTTGCTTAATGACTATAAGTAAAATAACTAATGAAATAGGTGAAGAAGATATTTATGATGCGCCTCTTTATAATTGGGAAACTATAGACGATTTTATTATTAAACGACCATGGGATACGCTATTCAAATTAGATTTCCATACCATTTTAAAAGGTCTAGATGAAAGAGGATTTATGCAATCTTCTTTATCTAAAGATGCATTTGCTCCTATCTTAAAGGGGTTGTGTTTATCAGTTGACATCACAATGAAAGAATTATATGATAAAACTGGTATTGATTTACATATCATTACTTGTGATTTAAATTCAATTACAAGCATAGATATGTCATATAAAACACATCCCAATTGGCGTATTATAGATGCTACCTATGCATCTAGTTCATTGCCTGTTTTATTTGCACCTATTATCGAAAAAGGAAAATGTTATATTGATGGTGGATTCTTATGTAATTATCCATTAATGAATTGTATCAATGACTACCAGTTAGAAACAGAGGAAGAATTGGCCACTATCATGGGATTTCGTGTGAATTTAGATGAGACAAAACAGGTTATTACCGAATCTTCTAATATATTCGATATTGGACAGATATTCTATTTAAAATTATTTGAAAAATGGTTTCAACAGATAAACGATAATATTACGAAAATACCAAACGAATTTATTATAAATAAAATGGAAAATAATTTAGATTCCGTGAGTAAATCAGTTTCCTCAAGTGAAGAACGTAAAAAGTTAATAGAATGTGGTGAGAATCTTATTCTACAATATTTGACAGAACGTGGACAGATATGAGAATACTAATTTACGATGAATCACAATAAGAATATTTTTCATTACAATACTAAAAAATGCATTGGAAATCTTCAATTATTTACGATAAAGTGCTATACATAAAACTTTCTAAATTCTTCTTTGTGACACGTGCTTGGAAATCCACTTTTGTATCACCATTGACTAATTTAATTGTAGGATACCCATCAATTTGAAATTCCTGTATATAATTCACTATTTTAGGGTCATTATCTTGTGTGCAATTAATATCCATACATTTTACTATATATCCATTAATATTCTGTCCATCATAATCATTCTTAAAACTATTCCATTCGGGTTTTGATGTCTTGCAATGAGGACACCAATCCACATAGAAAAAGATTATATTTACTTCTTTATCTCTTCTGTCGGAATTTGCAATATCCTTAAATTGTTGCTGTTGTGGCGTATCCTTTTTAGCATAATATTGATAGGCCAATACACTTATTATAATAAAAATAAGGATAACCAATCCAATCCATATAAAACGTATATAGGGTTGCACATAGCGATATACTTCTTCTAATAATCTTGCCATTTTTCCGATAGATATACTATATAGTAGAATTTAAATTTTTCAAAATGAACCGCGCGTGTTCGATAGTGTAATGAGAATAGCATAGAAGGTAGAATGCAACCAAAATAATGGGTATGCATAATAATTCTCCTATAATATATATTATCGCTATGGCGACAAAAAAAAATATAACACGTCGTAGAATATTTACAGAAGAAGATTATAAGAGTGGTGATGGTATGTTAACGAAAATATGGGGACCATGTATGTGGCATTTTTTACATACGATGAGTTTTAATTACCCTGTGAAACCTGATGCAAGACAGAAGGTAGAATATATGAAATTTGTGAAAAACTTACAGAATATATTACCATGTGGAAAATGTCGCGAGAATTTACATTTGAACTTTAAAAAATTGCCATTGCGTATGACAGATATGAAATCACGTGCCACATTTTCACGTTATATCTATAATTTACATGAATTAGTGAATACCATGTTGGGGAAAAAATCTGGACTTTCTTATGAAGATATAAGAGAACGATATGAACATTTCCGCGCAAGATGTGTTACACCTCAACAGATGAATTTAAAAAAATGTTTGCCATTAGTGAATAAAACTATACGCAAAAGTGAGAAGGGCTGCATTCAACCACTTTATGGAAAAAAATCGAAATGTGTATTAAAAATTGTTCCCGATGATGTAAAATGTAAAACTTTAGAAATAGCACAATCATAAAAATCCCCGACGTTCTCTCGGATAGTATATCACCTTATATTATATTATACAATCTATATTATATATTCAGAAAATGGATGTTACAATAGAAAAAAAAACACCACCATTTTGGTTAGATGACCCAAATATATTATTAAAACAAGAATATATTTTTGAATTTTTTCCAACAAGTGAAATGACATTTGAACAGAAATTAAATGCAATTACACGTTCTGTCATTTTGTTTAGCATTGTTTTAATTATAGTTACTCGTAAACCTCATTTGTTATTCATTGTTTTATTGACACTCATTATCATCGGTTATTATTATTTTGTTTCTACCAAGAAGTCGACAGAAGGTTTCACACCACAAACAAGTGATTATATTATGCAAGAAGCATCCAAAGAAGGTAAAATGATAACTGAACACATGGCATTCGATGAATCCTCTCCTGAAAATCCATTTAGTAATGTTTTAATGAATGATTTTACTGATAATGTGGATAAATTACCCGCACCATCCTTTAATTTATCTAGCACAAATGATAAAATTTTACAGAACGCCAAACGTGCAGTTGAGTTGAATAACCCCGGACAGCCCGATATAGCCAATAAATTATTCCGCGATTTAGGAGAACAATTCACATTTGAACAATCTTTGCGACAATTCAATAGTAATCCTAGCACTACTATTCCGAATGATCAAGAAGCATTTGCTAATTTCTGTTATGGTTCAATGACTAGTTGTAAAGAAGGAAACGCATTTGCTTGTGTAAAACATTTGGATAACCATTATAATTTATATTAACCTTTAGAAAGCCGGACTTTTAGTCTGGCTTTCTAGAGGTTAGACCAACGAAGATTTATATCTACATGTTCGACAGAAGACATATTCGACAGAAGACATGTTTGACAGAAGACATGTTCGACAGAAGACATATTCGACAGAAAATTGGTGGATATAAAAAAAGGTATGGTATATATTATATAATATATATAATATATACCATACAATATGAATTATTCATTTAATAATTTGGGTAGAATAGGTAATGATGTTACAGATAATTCACAAAGAAATATTTATAATACGAAATTTGCAAATTATACACTTTCTAATTTTTTCAATGATAAATCCTCTAATGCATATGTTGATTTTGCTTTGACACAACCAACATTATCTTTTAGTGGTTTAGCCCATGGTAATGGTCTCCCTTCACAAGGTGTTGATACAGATAGTTTTCTGTTAATTAAAACCACCGAAGAAAGACCTTTAGACAAATTGCAATTACAAACACGCCCTTTTGCCACTATCCCCTTTTTAGGACGTGGTTCATGTGACCCTGATTTGGAATCCCAAATGCGTATTGGTGAATTGACAAGTGACAGAAAAAGTGTTACTGGAATCACCGAAAAACAATATATTGATTATAATCAATATCCCTTGGATAAACATTTAGCCGATAGAATTTCCAATCCCGCTTATTCTATTGAAGAATATGCTTTGAGTGGTTGGGTTCGTGGTGGAATTTCTACACGAGAATCACCTCTGTCTGTTTCCAAATAATCTTCAAAATGCATACAATTGCACATATAGAAGGTGATGTAAAAATAGGAGGGACATAGTCCCCTATTTTATACCCGAGTTCTAAAAGATAATATATAAACTGAATATATAATCACACATATGGCACTCCAATATTCCTCTATCGGTGGACAACAACAGAAGCAGAGACAACAGAAACAGAAACAACAGAAGAAGAGCAAGACTAGCAAAAAGAGCACCAAAAAGGCCAATAAAACTCGCAAACATCGCAAACATTGAAAAAGTGTTTCTGTTAAAAACACATAACAATAATATGTATAAAAATGAATAAAAGCAACATAAATATTATATCAGTATGTATTTAAAATGATAAATACTGATAATCATACAATATCTGTCACATCCTATTATAACATTGATTATCATGTTGATTATAATGATAATCATTCTTACAGAAATTGTCTTCGTAGAGTATTTAATATGAACGTTGACAGAAATGACGCAAAATGGACAGAAATGGACGAAGAATCCACAGATGAATTATTATATGATGATAAAGTTGTTTCTACTAACATGGATTTTTTATATTCAAAAACACAATCCATTCTAGAATTTCAAACATTATATGATATGGCCGCTGCTAAAATGATTTCGACAGACAGAAGTATCGGTTTTGCCATGTTATTTTCTTATAATTACTTTTTCTTTTTCCATAGGACACTTCGCGATTTTCTGTCAAATCCTTCTGTCTTTAACTCGCAAAATGGGTCTTATAGGACGATGATTGAACAACTTGGAAAGAAGTAAAAAATAGTGAATTATATTATTATTATATTATTATTATAATATAATATAATTCAACATGTCTTCTGTCAATACACCCTCTGTCAATACATCTTCTGTCGAATCAATAGTAACAATGCAACTTACAGAAATATTGAATAAACAATTGGGTGATAATAATAAAGTATTGATACGTTTATCACCACAAGAAATCGATTTCATAAAAAAGTTAATGGAAAAAGAACCTGCAATATTTGATTCTGTCAATCTCATATTAGAGAAGGGTATTACTATCAGCGATATTCCTAAAATTGTTATGATATTATCCAATATTTACAAGGAACAAGTAATATCAAATGATATTAATGTCGATATTATCAATCTTATAGATATTACTATTACTATTGTCATAGATTCTATGCCCATGCCCGAAATAGAACGTGAAATCTTAATCGAAATACTAGATAATTCATTACAATTATTGAAAACCGAATTACCCACTATTGAAAAAGAAGAAAGTAATTTTTTGAGTATTATCTATAACTTTTTTACATTTCTTCTGTCAAAAATACAATTTCCTTGTTATAATGAAAATTATCATAAAGAATAAAATTGAATTTTTTCGAGAAACGAAAAAACATCAACCGATATAGACTGAATAATATACATGTTTGAAATATATACACACATGATTTTTATGGTGGAGATTATGAAGCATTCTTTGATGCGACTATATAGATATTATCATTATACCACTGAAGATTTGAAACCGCACCCCAAGGGGTGCTTGTTCCAAATTATCGGTGTGATTGCCGTTTGAATTCTTCAATGGTCTGAATGTAAAAACAAATTTTCATTTCCCACAAAAAAATATCATATAAATATAATAATACATGAAGATAAAAAATAACAAGAACACACTTATTTTGTATTATTTTGTATTATTTTGTATTTTTTTGTATATATTTATTAATTTTAGAATTATTTCTTATGAAATTATGATGTCCTTATATCAAATATATAGTTTGAATGGATATATTGGTTGGAATAATAAATACCCGATTGATTATCCTTACGATAGAGAAGATTTGATACCAGAAGAATACATGAAGGAATTTAATCATATATGTTGGTATCGCCAACTTACTGGAAATAATAATTATAAAATAGAAGAAATGAAAATTCTAATTTCAAATTTAGAAAATTATTGTGTTAGAAATTTACATATACAGAAACCAAAAAAACTAAATGTATTATACCCTTTTACAAACAAGGAAGATTATAAAAAAATGCAATTTTTTATAGAAAATAAATATCCATTTGTAATTCGTGGCGGTAATTGGAAAACAAATAAAAAGAATACAAATATAGAACAAATAATTGAGACTTATGGAGAAACATTAGTTTATTTTGATAAGAATAATGAAACATTCAAAGATAAATTGAGTAGTATAAAAAATCATAAAGGATATTTGAGTAATTCGACAAGTATTATGAAAAAACATCCTGAAATTATGAATATTGAAGATATAAATACACTAACACAAATGAGTGGTTTAACTCCGACTATTTCTCAATTATTTATCGGTTTAATTAAAAATAATGGAACACCTATGCATTCGGCATTTTCTCATAATTTTTTCTTTATGATTGAAGGTAGAAAAAAATGGAGCTTTTGGCATCCCGATTATTTATGTTTTGTTTATCCATTTTTTCCAGAAAATGGCATTTATTTTGGGTCTTATACAGGAATTCGAGATATTACTGATGAAAATATTATAAAAAAATATAAATTATTACAATATGCACCCAGTTATGAAATTGAATTAGAAGAAGGTGATATTTTATTCAATCCGGGACCTTGGTGGCATGCAATTCGTAATATAACCGATAAAACACTTGCGATTGCTACCAGATGGACTTATCCTGAATTATTTCCATCTCCAAACCAATTGTCATATTGTCAAATATCGAATAATAATATTTATAAATTATTTAGAAATATATATATAAATACAGGTAGTTTTAAATTTGACGTTGATGAAAATTACAATGGTGATTTGAAAGACGATTCAATGTCTCTCATAGAAATTCTAAATCACGATTCACTTCATATTTTGAAAAATGAAAATAGACATCTTACTTGGTATGAAACCTTTGTCAATATGCTATAATTTTCATTAGTCATTTGGTTATGTATATATTTACTTTTTCGAAACCAAAAGTAAATATATTTATTCCCTTGAAGATTTTGAATGGGACTTTGTCCCATTTCATATTTCGAGAAATCGCCAATTTCAATTTGGACACCAAAGGTGTACCAATTGAAATCTTCTTTGGTGTATTTACATTATGTATTCTCAATCTTCAAAATGAGGATTGCGGTAGGCGGAAATTCTAACTACGGTTCACACTAGGAAAGGTCGCATTAGTCATTCGAGTTTACACGGGATTATATTCAAAAATTAAGGAAATGGTCGTTGATTAGGTTCAAGAGATAAATCATAAGGCATTATTATCTGTCTAGGTTTATATAAATTCAATGCTTTAGGGTTCTTATAACTGGCGTGAACATCTGCTTTGGGAAATTCTAAATTTGTGCTTCCGATACCAAATAAATAGGATTCAATATCATTTGGATTATGGGCTAATTCATTAGATGGCATACGACCTTGTATTAATCCTAAACCCGCTACTAATGGTTGTTGTGGAATACCATATATTGGGTTCTGTATATATAAATTTCTTTGGATATACTGATTCTTTTCTAAATTATAATCACCAATAAAATTTTTATTTCTTGTTGATGACATATTATATTGTATGTGCAGATTTTATTCATTTGTTATAGAACCAGTTTTCTGTCACGTGATGATGATTGAAAAACAAATATAAACATATGATAATGATATTACATAATAACAAATTAGTGTTACTATTTTCAAAATGAAAATTTTATCTTTATTTTATTCTTCTTATATCACACGCAATCTATTAGATATTCAATATCAAAGTATTCATCGATATTTATATTTACCGTCCAATGAACCATGTGACAGAGTGATTATTCATTCGGCACCAGAAGAAATTCAAAAGAAACTCTATTTGATACAACCTGATGTATCAACAAAAGAGCGTCCAAAACCATCAAATTGGATTACAAATATAGATGTAGATAAACACATCAGTGGTAGTGGCACAAAAGATAAGGAAATTCTTAAGAGTTATTGTAATGATAACAATATTGCCTATTTTGGACTAGGAAACACTCGTTATTCAAAATTCATAGAATTTGCTACAAATATTATTTTGACAAATCCCGATAAATATTTAATATTTGTTCCCGATGTGATTTTACTAGAGCCGTTGATTTTGAAAAACTATTCTTCCATGTATTCCGTTATTCCACAGAAAATACCCAATTTTGAACAAAAAATAGAATACCCTAGTTCTTGTCTATTATATTTAGATATAACAAAGTATTTTGCAATGCGCGAAACAGCGAATTTAGTGACATCCTTATTATACGTTCAAGATAAATATTATGAAATTAATCAACCACCCTTTTATCCATCCACTGAATGGGAAGAGTAGTTATGAAAGTCAGTTGTTAACCTTTAGAAAACCGGACTGAAAGTCCGGATTTCGAGTGATGAAAACCCATAAGAGTTTTCATCACAAAGGATTGCCATTAAAAGCCATCCGTTCCTCCAGAGGAACGGATGGCTTTCTAGAGGTTAAAATGCTACATAACAATTGGTTTCCATAGGAGGAGGGGGGTAAGGGGGTGCTGTAAAAATCGCAAAGCGATTTTTACAACATTCTAAAAAGCACGACAAAGTCGTGCTTTTTAGAAGAACCATCGGTTCCCCCTATTTTGGTAGCAAATCGCGTAAGAGTCGCACATAATGACTTTATACATTCATTGGACGGAATATTTCATTGGCTAATTGGTCGGCCAATGTATTTGCATTTCGTAATACATGATAAAACGAAACTGAATGAAAATGTAAAGGTATCAATTCTTTACATTTTTTATATATAGGAATCAAATTCACATTTCTACATTGATATTTACCCATCATCTGATAAATGACCAATTGACTATCGCCGAAAATTTTTATATCAAAAATATCATGTTGTATTGCCCATTCTAACCCTCGTAGAAGTCCCATATATTCCGCATAATTATTTGTTCGTATTCCTAAATATTCATTGTATGTCTTGATAATATTATCATTATGGTCATATATGACGAATCCTAATGATGCTTTTCCGGGATTTCCTTTGGATGCGCCATCGAAATATAATTTATGGTATTGTATATGTTCTTTTGCATCTATATCCACTTCATTGTGAGATAATGATTCTATGATTGATGATGATTCTGATTCTAATTTATGTGATTGTTTTGCTTTGTTATCAGACCGAATTTTTGCAAACACAAAATCTAATGTTGGATTCATTTTTGTGGGAAAACGATATTATATTGTATTTGATATACAATATAATCTTCAATTTTATCTATATCTATGTCATGTCATTTTGATTACGAAAATTTAATAATAATTTTCACGTTCTCTTTTTTGATGCATTTGCATGCGGAAATAGACAATTCTTCGCGTTTCTTTCTTGTAGTAGCATTATCAATTACTTCCTTCTTTCTTGATGTGCTATTACGATTATTCATATCACTTTCAATTAAATCATAATGCTCTTGTATATATTCAATAATTAAGTTATCGATTGCCCATTTGAAAAAATTCAATTGCCCTAAAGTTGTTTCCATATACATATTATTACCAATCGGCATAGATATTCTTTCCCATCTTGCGAATGGATCAAATACCTTTTTACTATATGCCTTTAATTGTAATTTATACTCATGAAATACTTTGAACCTTATACTGGATTCATTTGAGGTTGGTTTTGATATATCATAAAATGTAAAATTCTTCTTTGCGTAATTTGTAACAAACCAATCAACTATGCGTAGTGAAATCTTTGATTCTCCATTAATAATGCGTATCATTTTCTGTAAATTCGCAGGATTTTTATAAAATTCAAATAAGTTTTCTGTTAATAACTCCTTTTGTGTATTACATGATTGTGATATAGAATATGACATTTTTGTATGATACATGATACTGAATTTAAAATTTTATATTATTTTACATGCGGTTTATTTATTTTTTCTTTTTTGGACGAAATGAAGAAACAATAGTATTCCATGCTTTTTCAATATCTTCTATACTCTTATTTCGTTTTCGCTTTTTCTTCGTGTTTTCAGGCGGATTATTCTCATGAATTGGGGTTGTTGTATCTACTGATTGTGTGTTAGTATATTCTGATATTGGAATTATAACATCGTTTTTTTGTTCCACCTGAATAATTTCATCAGTGTCATCTGTTTCTTGTGTGACAACATCGGGGTTTTCTTCTGTCACAATTTCGTTATGTTCTTGTGGTTCTATGTTTGTAACATCATCCACATTATCTATTATAGCAACCATTTCATCTACAATATCATTAACGGCATTCACAACATTGTCATCCTGTATGTTGTGGGCGCTTTCATTGTTAATTGTATCGGTTTCATCAAGTGGTTGAATAACCTCGCGATTTGGTGTTCTTGGCGTAAGTATAATAGATAAAACCATTTCAAACGCATAAATAATATTTGGCAAACATAATGCTACTATAATGGTTGTTATCCACATATATTATATTGTATAACAAACATAATTGTTTTTATTTTATTATAATGATTGTTTTTATTTTAGAATTGTTAATTTCATGCCCAAACTTTTGTAATAATAATTATTTGAATAAGGCAAATCTTTATCTATGATTTTGTTTAATGTATTATCACTCATTCTTACATTTTTTATCACATCAAATTTACACACATATTCTTTTATCAAATTGCCATCTTTATCAAATTCACCCACACCTGATTTAATTATCATGATATTTATAGGAAACTTGTTTTGAATTGTGCTTTGGCATAGCGATTGTGGAAGTGGTATTATGCAACATAATATATGAATAATATATTATGTTATTCTTTATATTGCTTTTATAATGTAAATATATTTGAAATCAATTTTATTAGTTGGAATATGCTACGCCCGCCATACCACTCATCACACGCAACACGTTGTAGTTAACAGCGTAGACACGGACTTTGGCAGTGGCAGTGCCGGCAACAGTTCCTGATGAAAGAACCAATTGGAGCATGGCATTGTCAATGCGAGAGAAGTTGCAAGATCCAGAGGGTTGGTGTTCCTCTGGTCTCAAAGCAAACGAGTAAAGATTGATACCGCAATCAGGGTTTCTGGTGTGGTGTTGGTAAGGCTGAACAACGTCGAAGTAAGAGCCTTCGCGTTCAGAGAAGCGGTCCTGTCCATTAAGCTGGAGTTTAGCAGTGACAACAGGGTTCTCACCCCAGCAGTGCATATCGAGAGCAGTCTCGGCAAGCACGAAAGTGCCGGCATCAGAAAGACCACTTGCGCCGCTGCCAGAACCAGAAGGTTGAGGCCAGATAACGCCAGTGGAAGGAACATCGACAGAATCAGCAGTCTGGAATAATCCAGAAGCAGTGATGAAGGAATTCACACCAGAAGTCTCTGCAGGGCCACCGAAAGCATGGATGGCATTAGGAAGAGCATCAATGGCATCAGTGTAGTTGAAAGGTTGAGCACCAAGGGTCTTGTAAAGAGTGGTGCCAGACTCCAAAGAGGAACAGTAATCAACGTTGGCATCAGGTTGAACAACCCAGATGAGTTCCTTGACTGGATGATTGAAGTTAAGTTTGATTTTATTGCTGCTGCTTCCCACTGACTCATCGCCGGTAAATTGAACCTGCTCGATGAGGTACTCATGTGGGTTCTGTGCCATCTTTCTGCGCTCATCGGTGTCGAGGAAGACATAATCAACGTAGAGAGAAGCAGCCACGAGTGACTGCTGGTAAGCCATGGAGACAGAGTTGGTAGCACCAGTGACGGATACAAGATCCTTGACGGCCCAGAGGCACTCACCAATAGGACGGAAATCAATGTTAATTTTAACCTCGTGGTATTGCAAAGCAATAAGAGGGAGGGAAAGACCAGGGTTCTTGTTCCACCAGAATTGGAGAGGAACATAGAGAGTGGTTTCAGGGAGGGCATTGCGAGGAGCACAAACCTGGGCTGGGCCACCGGCAGCGGCACAAGGACCAGAGATGGCAGCGAAGGCAGGGTCGGTGATGTAGACAAGTTGAGTGGTGTGACCAATCATCTTGAAGTAACCACGCTGTTGTTCAGCAGACATGGTGAGTTGGTTCCAGATGTGCATCCAGTCACCATATTGACGGTCAATTCTCTGACCACCAATCTCAACCTCAACCTGGGCAATGAGTTGCTCACCAATGTAATCCAACCAACGGGCATAGACACCAGCGCTTCCGGAGGTGGCCATGGATTGGTTGATCTCAGGAAGAGTAACCTGGAGGTAAGTGCGGAAAGCAAGATCACCGTTTCTGCTGATGGTGCAGGTAACACGGCGACCGAAATCAGCCTGGCCATTGAAAGTCTGTTCGATAGACTCCATGGCGAAGTTAGTGTGTCTGCGGTAAGACACCTTCCAGAAGGTTATTTCAGGAGTTCCAGTAAGGAAAACATCCTGGGCACCATAAGCAACAAGTTGTAAAAGACCTCCAGCCATTTTTTATTATATAATTGCTAAATATTATTTTATTATTTTTTTCCGTTTTTTTCATTCATTTCATTACTAATTTATTTTTTTTGTCTTTTTTGATTAAAAAAATATATCAATGTTAGAAGGAATTAGATAATTATTATGATATTAACATATACTTATGCAAGGGTGTTCCATCGTTTTCATTATTTCAGTTTTACACCTTTGGACATTTAAGTTCGCACAAAAAGAGGTCAAAGTCGGGTCTTTTCATACCCATGTAAAGTTTGATTATAGACACTCGATAAAGTGCCTTGATTACTTATTTCTCTACATAAATAACTTGGTCTTTCCTTATTATTTATCGCATTCTTTGCTATTTTGTAGATATTTGATGAACCATTGCGGTCTCTATTCCACGACCCACAACCGCTCTTACAGCGTAAAAGTCCGTGAATTAACCGCAATTCATCTTTGTTTTTCTTTTTATTTGGTTGTGTTCTCACCATATACTTCTCACATACTCCACCAAAAAGTTGTGGACGTTATTGGAAAATGTGGAAAGATTGTAGTAAAGAAATGCAAGAGGAATATCTCAAAACAAATTCTCTACCTGAAAAATACATTCCAAAAAATTCGTTAAGAGTGATTCAAATTGAACCAAAAACAAAAAAAGAGGTGGCGGTATTTTATTCCAAAACCGATGTTCTCAAAAAATATCAGATGGGAATGACAAAGTTAAATCAAGTAAGTCGCGATGAAGAAGTATATAAAGGATTTATTTGGAAAATAGTTGGAACCGATGGTTCTTCTATAAAACACGACTAGGGGGAACTACGTTCCCCCTTAACCCCTCCTTTAGTATCTATATTAC
>Ga0007804_1000545_pt1 | contig 13627 bp, 13 predicted proteins | sample CryBogCBE25Aug07_FD_60367 | JGI IMG/M metagenome (GOLD analysis project Ga0007804, IMG submission 60367) | Freshwater microbial communities from Crystal Bog, Wisconsin, USA - CBE25Aug07 | ecosystem: Environmental > Aquatic > Freshwater > Lake | place: Crystal Bog, Wisconsin, USA | collected... | reverse complement strand
CAGATGGGAGGTTGCAAACGGGTTTCAATAGCGGTCTCAATGGAAATATTTCTGCCAATGCTCCTACGAGCTCCGCTTTCTATTTTGGGAATCTTATAGGGGGTGGGGTCTCGGGTGCTGCTTCCGGTGCTCAGAATGGAGCTGGAGGCATTGTTAATGCTCTTTCGCTAGGTAATGTATCGGGGGCCTTTGGAAGTGATCCTTCGAATTCGGGATATACCATGGGCAGAAATATCTCCTATGGTGGTATGGCGACTGTTGCAGTTGTGGGAACGGGTGGCTTGGCTCTTGAAGCGGCGGGGGGGGCAACGAGTTTGTATGTAGGAGCAGTATCTGCGTCTATGAATCCGTGGACTCCTATTGCCATTGGTGGGGCGGTTTCTGGATATGCTTCATATCAGAATGGAGGTAGTGCTGAAGATGTTGTATTATCTACAGCGATTGGAGCAGGATTGGCGTATACAGCTAATCCATTTCCTGTTACACGGAATGGTGGCATACCTAATAACTGGATTGTTAAGCCCTCGGACAGTGGCGGTGGGTTTAAGTATGTTGATCCTATAAACAGTGGTAATTCAGTACGAATTATGCCTGGGAACTCTGCAAGTCCATTCCCAAATTCACAAGGTCCTAATGTTCGTTATATGCTCAATGGACAGTATCTTGATTCAAATGGGAATAATGTTCCTAAAAACTCACCCGAAGCTCATATTCCGCTGGACCAATTTAATTTTAATCCTGATTTATTCAAATGAGCAGGATAAACAAAAAACTAATATTGGAATGTCTCCAAGAACTTAGCGATCGTGACACTCAGCTCCGTTTATGGCTATCGGACGGAAAGAATAACAGGGATGTGTCATCTTTTATCGAAGCGTGTGAAGGATTATTTGGAGATAGTTATCTTAATGAGGTTCTAGCAAAAGGTTATACTGGATTTGGAATAGAGGCAGAAAATGTTCTTCTCCAACTTCACGATTTGATTCATAAAATCGATGGATATACTGATCCTCAAGAACTAATTGATAGTGAAAATCTGGTAAGGGTTCGCGCCTTAGCTTCAATGGCTCTTCGATTAATCGTGAAAGAGGAAATGGGATGAAGTCAAGCAATTGGAAAAATGCGCTTACTAGCGAAACAATAGCAGAGCACGTGCCAACCTAATTATGGAGATGAAGTGCAATCGAAGACGCCTTTGAAGTCAGAAATTCTAATCCCACCTCATCGTCCCGACCCAACCCAATGAACACCCTCACCGAGTAGCGGAAAAAGTCATGGTTAAAATAACTCCTCTAAAGGCAAACAACCATAAATGAGGTGACCAAACACATATCCCTTTCTAGCTCAGACTGTTTAAGAATAAACAGTCAAATAAAAACTTCATACTATATGATTCACAAATATAATTCCCGAGTCTTTTTTGCGTTATTTGACTGCTATGAATACCTCACTTAATCAGATCCAGTATTTATCTTCTCAAAGCCCAATGGTTAGCATAAGCGCTGCGGCATTGATCATTCAACTAGCAATAGCTGCTATTGTTTTTGCTGGAACGATTACTTCACATTCTTCCCGAGTAATTGATGCTTTTGTCTGGACTGAGTCTAGCGAATCACCACCACCACTACATTTATATGCGTGGACTATTCTTATGGTATTGATTACCACAATACCAATATGCTTTTCATCTGACTTTTTTTTGATTTGGAAAGCCTTGGTTAGGGATAGTTCATTCACTGGACTTAATACAAGTCAGGTTATTTCTTTTGTTTTTATTATTGATGTTATTTTTACATTTATTATTCTTGTCAATACTGGAGGTAGCAGACAAAGCATATTTAGCCCATTTTGCTTCTTAATCCCTGCTCTTGCTCTATTTTTGCGAGAGCCCTTGAGTGCTATTTTTATCTACTGCCTTCTTCTTGCAGTGGTGTTTTGTGTAACGCTCTTTTGGACTCCATCCCGAGCAACCGGGAATAATTTTGGATATCTTGTTGTATCCTTTGCATCTGTTGCACTGACAACCATTATATCCATCATATCTAAACCATCCTAACAAGCTGTTGATCTCATACCCATGCTGATGCATTTTCAGAATATATTCGGCAGATTCAGGCTGAGCTCCGCAAAAAAGTACTGATCAGTCATTAATAGAGCAAAGACGATTTTGCATATCATCATGTCTTTCTTATCTTTTCTCTTACCACATCACCCAAAAATTTCTGAACGCTCCGCTTCATAGGTCGGATTTCTACGCGGGCAGTTCCCAGGTGGAATTGCCCCAGAGACGCTGCCCCCCCCCTGCGGAGACTCCCTTCAGACAGGATTTCTGAAACATACCAGGGAAAATATAGGCTCCTTCTGAAGTGGAGTCTTCCCCAATCCTCTCAAAGGGCAGGTCACATCGACTTGCCCCTTTGCTTGGGTATCAATGTCATTTCCTCGATGAGCGGCAGGATGATTGCCGGATCTCCCTAATCATCAGGGATCTACGCCTTCCGTAAACCTTCCGCGAACGATAATCCTGTCGAGTTTATCGTTCCAAGGGATATGCTGGGAAATGAAATGGAGGCTTTATACTGGAACTGCGACCACTGATTCAGCAGTCCCCGCAAGCTTAAAGGAAAAATCATTGCTCTGAAGCCATGAAAATCTCATAAAACCATCATTACTAAGATCATTTCGACTATCTCACCAGAAATTTAACAATGAAGGTCATTTGTCCACGCTGCAAACACGAAACCAACCACAAGGTCGTTGCTGAATTTAAGCAAGGTTCCGGCTCAGACGATGAATACAATTGGGGCGTCCAATATGAGACCATTCAATGCATAGGCTGCGATACTATTTCCTTTCGTATAGAGTCTTGGTGCGAGGACGACTTAGACCCATATACTGGTAAACCAGAAACCACTGAGAAACTTCTACCTCCCCGCACTACGGGCCGAGATCCAATCCCAGATCACGACGAATTCCTTCCTCCCAAAATTAAGCGCATTTACGGTGAGGTTCTTCAGGCTCTCAACAATGGATTGCCTGTTCTTGCCGGAATCGGCCTTCGCGCCCTCATCGAGGCTATGTGTACCGACCACAAAGCCAAAGGCAAAGATCTTCAAGAAAAGATTAACGCGATGGCCTCGATGGGTGTGCTCGCCAAGGCCCAATCAGATTTACTTCACACACATAGGTTCCTTGGCAACGTAGCCGCGCATGAAATCGAAGCAGCGCATCCACGAGAGCTCATTGCTGCAATCGACATTGCAGAAACGATGATAAAGACGATTTACATACTCCCACATCTGAGCGACTCAATCAAAACTGGGAAAAAACAGGCCGCGGCGTCAGCTACAAAGCTGTCCTCACCATCAACTAAGAAGACTCCAAATATCTAGGTTAGTAACACGGCGCCAGAACGTTAGGAAACCCATCTACATCACAGCTATCGCGCCAATAAGTCTGCAGATAAAGATATAAGATTTAAGTTTTGGATGGACCTTAATACCCTGTGCGTTTTGATGAAGGGGGGATACGTTCCTTTTTAATGTTACTAAAGGCTTTAGGTTTAGGGGTTCACCCACTTAAATGATGAAAAATGATTTCCCGTCCCATCCCTACGACCAGAGCGTAGTGTTTCGCCACTTTTTACTACACCAGTCCGGCCTTTACTACGATGCCAATTAAATTCGTAATAGCTAAAAAGCGGGGCGGTTTACTTACTGGAGATCCAAAGGTTTGTATGACATCCATGTTTTTTTACTAACAATGGTTTTTTTGGTATTATATTTTATACCGTTTTCTGGATTAACATCAAATGAACATATGAAAAAATCCGAATATGTGCCATATTCAGTGCACCCTGCACATCTATAGATGAGTTTAACATTATTATATTCAGGAATAATTTTTATTGCGGAAAATTTAATATCGTTGAACGGAGGCTCGCCATTAAATGCAATCCAATTCCCTTTTGAGTAACTAATAATATTTGCTGTAGAACCTCCTGCTATAGGTGAAAATGCAATAAATGCTTTTGAATTTCCCGTCCAGGTAATTGAATAAACCTGCGGTAAGGATTCAATTTCATCATTAATAATGCCTGTTTCATTATTTTTTATAATGAAATATCCAGGCCGATTTTTTACAGAAACCGTAAATTTTCCATTTGGTGAAATAACCTTATCATTATCATCCATAATATGCGGTTCTGCCTGTAGCCTTGCGCATATGACCAGTGTAATAAATGTAAAAACAAGTGTCCGGAGCGGAATGCGTTTCATTAGTATTTATGTGTTCCTCGATAAAAAGTAACTGTTACTGGTGTTCCTTGTCCATTTACAACCGGACCATCAGGGGTATCTGAGACATTATCACCCATGTCTTTAGCTGTAGCTGAAGCAACCTCCCCGGCTTTTCCTTCTGGTCCAATATCTCCAACCTGATAGGTTCGTTGAGTTCCATCCGGTTCTGTTATTGTTGCAAGATCTCCAACTTTTATTCCACTGTTCCCAGGTGCAACGACATAAGGATCCTTGTCAGGATTAAGTGATGGATCATGATCGCCTCGTGGAATATAGTTTCCATTACTATCTTTCGTCGCTGAAGTATTAGGTTTCCAATTTAGGTCATTGCGCTTTGGACCGCCATCAGTATCAATTCCAAGATTCCCTGACATATCTATTCTAGAAGGATCATACTTAAACTTCTGAGGATTATTGACATCGTTCATCATATCTTGAACGGGATGTGGTTTAAAGACGCACTCTCCGGTTGGATCAGTTCCATTGATGGGATTATTTCCGCAATATCTGTAGATATTGACATCGCCTGCTTGGAACCTAATGGGATCGGTTTGAAGAAAGATATCAGTTATTGGTTAGTCCTCTTCATAGCTCCCCCTGTAATTAGTTTAATAATTCCCTTATCATCTACAACCTCCTGCCAACCGTCTTTAGTCAGAACCATTTTTATATTGTTTTTCGTTTCAAATGGGTACCATAGCTCACCTACTAAAAGTAGTTTCTCTATTCCTGACTTTGAGAACCTAAATATCATATTGTAGATCCCGTTTGCATGTGAATCAATCACTTGAGTGTATTGATTTTCAGACACAACATCTTTTGTGATAGATGTCATAACAAGGTTTCCATTATTAAAAACACTTTGAATTATGTGATTCCTCATATCTGATATATGCACATCAGTCCTCTTTTTATCATTTCTTTCTATGACAATACCAGATGGATTATTATCATCGGTTCCGATGACTAAAGATTCACTGCCCGTTGTTGTATGCAAAACCGTAAAGCTTCCGATTTTTATTCCATAGGCCGAATTTAAATATTCCGCATAGGTTCCAATCGCTTTTTTGTTAATCTTAACTGGCTTTAATATATAATCTTTAGATACAAGATATATACGATCTGAAAAAACCCCTAAAAAGAAGATGAATATTAATAAAGAAACTGTTATAAATATCCTCATTTTCATTGAAATATTATTTAGATGGACCATTAGTGCTTGTATCTATGAACTGATTTGTCCCACCGCTTGCTGCTGCTAAATTATTAGTCTCTATACCTATCGCATTAACAGCCTGATAAAGTCCAGGCCCAGCTTGAATAAGACCAACACCTTCCCCAGCGATAGGTGTTAATGCATATGACGCAATTGTCGTAAATAAGTCGCCACCAGTTTCTATTTTATTAACTATATTATTTAAGAAATTTGTATCATTTGTTGAGTTAATATCATCAATGCTTTTCCCATTGTTGGTGGGTCCAACATCAGTTCCCGCTGAAGGATACGACTGAATTGGTCCTGGATCTGATGTATCTGGAGCACCTGTTACCTGTGATACAACAGATGGACTAAATGGCCCACCACACAACCTCAAGGGATCCGTTCCATTGATGGGGTTATTTCCACAGTATCTGTAAATATTATGGTCCCCTCCCTGGAAGCGGATGGGATCGGTTTGGAGGAACCTACCGTAGACGGGTGAGTAGACCCTGTTCCTGTAATCATAAAGCCCGAGCTGGGCAATGTACTCCCTCCCCGCGATAATGGAAGCGTTTGAAATATGTGTTTGCTGTAAATTTCCAATGTTAAAATCAACCATCACTGCTAGTAAAACCATAACAGCTCCTGATCTGCAAAACCAATTACCAGTCGGGAATAATATTGAGGCAATCAATGACCCTGCAGTCCACACTACCGCGACGATAATCAGGCTCAGCTCATACCAATCTTCTTTGATTATGCGACACATTGGAAACAACAAGTCCCTGACTAATGCTCGGTAACTATTAAAAGGCGTACGTTGCATTGTTTGGTTAGGCCTGTATTAAAATTGTTTCATTGGGTTTCGAGTATTCTCTCACGCTTGGTGTGTCTTATGGCGCGGGTGAGTATGTCGGCTCCTACGGCACCTCTTCTTCGTGGTATTTATAGCCGAGTAGCTTCGATTGCACTTCATCTCCATAAATATTTTGGCTCAGCCAATGCGTTTGTTTGTAACGGAGGCATTTTAAGATTTAGCTGGAGTAGTCACATAGAAACAAAAAAAGCATCCCCCTTTCCGATGAGTTTATCACCACTCTGCATTGTAATAGTAAGTATCGCAGGGGACACATTTGATTCAATTTGACATTTATAAACAGACACGCTTCGCCCCCAAGGTAAAACACGATTATATGAAAATGATTTTATTCCTTCCCCAGTTATAAATATTTCATTTTTATTAGATCCCATGATAAACTTTGCGGTAAAAGAACCTTTTTCCCAGTCAAGAAAGATTTCTTTTAAGGTTGCATCATGTAACTGTCGATGTTCATTCATAATTATTAGTGTACCCCAAGTGGCAAATGAGCGGCTGGAGATTCGGGAGAAACTGTATTTCCGTTAATATCAAGCCGGGCACCGCTTGGATCGTTAACGTGCATATGAGGCGTGTCAGAGTCAGGATGTATTAACACTCTTTGTTCTCCAGTAACTGGATCCACATAAGCACCTTCACCAGTGATCGGACTTGGTCCTTTAGGAATAAGCCCGGCATCTTGTGCAGCTGCATCGATTTCCGTAGCTGTTCTACCGGCTAGATTCGCAGGATTTAGCACTGGTGATGCCTCTGCGGCAGCAGCATCCATGCCTGCGGCTTCCATCCCTGCAGGTCCTAGTGCTGCTGCAAGTATTGCAGCAGCAGCTAGCTCTGATCCTGCTGCATCTGCAGCACCTTGTCCTTCTGGGTCACTTGCTTGATTCGAGGATAGGTCTCCTCCAAGAACATTGTTAGCTTGATCTGGTGGGGCTATATAAACTGGCTGTGACTGTTGATTACACAACCCCAAGGGATCCGTTCCATTGATGGGGTTATTCCCGCAATAACGGTAAATATTGTAATCCCCACCCTGGAATCGGATGGGATCGGTTTGGAGGAACCTACCGTAGACGGGTGAGTAGACCCTGTTCCTGTAATCATAAAGCCCGAGCTGGGCAATGTACTCCCTCCCCGCGAACATGAAGCGGTTTCCGACAGCAGAAGCGCCCCTCACCGTTCCATTGGGAGCGTAAATTGTCACATTCCCAAAGGGATCGTAGCTGTAGCTTTCCACGATTGCACCATGAGAGTCAGTCATTGCAGTGACATTCCCATTGCCATCCTGATGGTAGTAATAGGTCCCTGTGGGGGTAATCATGCAGAGTGGCTCATCCGAACCAGTCCCGTAGACATACCTCGCCTGCTCAGCTCCTGAGCCATTGTACACCTCGATAAGTTTCCAGCCGTCGTAGGCGTAGTAGTTCGTACTCCCGTTGATCACTCGGCTTACTACTCGGTTCATGATGTCATAGCTCACCGACATCGTGTTTGTTCCACTCCTGGCGGAGACGAGCCTGTTCTTCGCATCGTAGCCGAAGGTAGCACCATTTGTGGTACTCGTCATGTTCCCATTCTTGTCATAAGAAACCAGTAGCGAGCCTATCTGCGTGTACTCATTAAGGTTATTCACCAGGTAGGGGATCACTGTATTGGTAGTCCCCTTACTAGTGGAAATTCGATTACCCAGGGCATCGTAATTGTAAACAAGCGTCCCGAGTGTACTACCGCCGCCATAGTAGGCATTGGTAAGCTGGTTATCGAGATCGTAGCTAAAATTATACCCTCGGTTAAAGAGCGGGGTGGTTTCTTGGATGTGAGTTCTGAGACTTAACTTGTTAAGCGAGTATTGGTACCCAGCGATGGGATTCGTGGAGCCAGCCAGCGCATTGGTAATACCCGTTAACCTTCTCGCCTTGTCGTAGCTGTAGCTGACAGTGACTCCATTTTCGAGGGCGTTGCCCACTCGGTTCCCCGCTGCATCGTAGCTGTAGATAGCTAGCGGCGGGGGACCATCCGCTGCAATGCTTGCCACTTGATTGCGTCCTGTAAAGCTCTTGGTGATCACCGATCCATTCGGATAGGTCGTGCTCACAAGGTTCCCATCAACATCATAGGCGTAGCTGATTGTGTGGGTCACGGAGTTGCTTCCAGTAATAATGGTTTGGGTTTCTGAGGTCTTGCGGCCCATGGCATCATAACCATAACTGACCCCTCCTTGACTGTTGCTCTGGCTCAGCAACCTTCCCACTCCATCATAGGTCTTGATTGCCCCCGGAGTCCCATCACTCCAACTGTAGCCGATATTCCTATTGCGACTGTCATAGGTATAGGTGCAAACCTGATTTGCACGAGTCGTGTAGGTGGCGAGGTTGCCAGCAGCGTCATAGCTCCAGAGTTCCTTGCTTCCATCTGGATAGCTCATGGAAAGACGTCTGTTTAGAGCATCGTAGGTGTAGCTGTAGACATTTCCCTTGGCGTCGGTAAGGGAGAGCATATTCCCAGAGACATCATAGGTGTAGCTGGTGGTATTACCCAACGCATCCGTGCTCGTTACCAAACGATTCATCGCGTCATAGGTGCTGGTCAATACCTTGCCGTCGGGTCGCGTGAGGCTCACGAGATTACCCGCTGCATCATACGCATATTGAGTCTTGTTTCCCTGTGGATCGGTCTGAGCGATCTTTCGATTACGATTGTCGTAGGCATAAATCCATTGATTGCCGTTGCCATCCACCATTGCGGTTACATTGCCAACCTTATCGTAGGTATAGGTTGTGGTTGCGGCGTCCGAGGTTCCTGCACCCACGGTCTTGTTAGTGACATGGAAGGCGGTGTCATAGCCGATCTGCATTTGCTTGCCGCTTGGAAGAGTCACGAGATTCGGTAAGTTGTGATAGATGGCGTAGTAACCGTAGGTGGTTGTATTGCCCAGAGGATCGGTGCTTGAAGTCACCTGATGGTAAGAATCGCAGCTCTTCGAGGAAATTGCTCCAGTTTCATCAACCGTATTGGTCAGGTTCCCAAAGTCGTCGTAGCCATAACTGACACTCGTTCCATCTGGGTGGGTCATCTTCGTCATTTGCCCCCGGTCGTTGTAGGTCATCTGTGTGGTATTGCCGAGAGGATCGGTGATGCTATTAACCCGATCCGCGGAGTCATATCCATAGCTAGTCGCATTGCCCAGTGCATCGGAGCTGGTAGTCAGTAGACCACGTGAGTTGTAGCTTCGATTTTCAACTGCTCCGCTTGGAAGGGTGTGAGTAACTACCTGATTAAAGCTATTATAGGTATACCCCTCACTCGTTCCATCGGGTCTCTGAACTGTGGTTACTCGTCCGCTACCATCACGGGTGTAGCTGGTGGTATGCCCGAGGGGGTCCTGATAGCTCAGCACCCGGTCCTGTGCATCGCGTGTCCAGTTTTCTACCGAGGAGTCGGGGTTGGTTCGCGCAAGTAAGTTGCCATAGGCACTGTTGGCCATCGAAGTAGTGTGCCCGTTGGCATCAGTCGTGGAGTTGATAAATCCGTATCCACTTTGGTCGTAAGTCAAATATATCCTGTTACCTAATCCGTCAGATTTCCACTGAACCTGACCAGTCGCCTCTGTCATCCAGAAGCTTCGCTGGGCATTACCAGCCGCTGGTTCGGTCACCATCGGGCAAGTCGTATTATTGGAGGAAATCTGTCCTAGATTATCAATCACACAACCAGAGGATAAATCCACCTGTGAAGCAATCTGTCCGATAACACTCGTTACATTGGTCTGGTATGTCAGACCGATTTTGGTAAAGGGCAGTTTATAGTGGGGATCGCTGGCGCTAGCCAGGACAGGTCTCGTCTGAGGAACAGGCTGAGTATACGTGTACTGAGCCTGGCTGCCATCTGGATAAACTACTGAGGTAAGCGTTGGATAGATAATTCCACTGACGGGATCATTGAAGTTGCTGTAGTTAAAGGTAATCGTGCGCCCATCATTCGACTGTACCGAACTAATGACGCTCCCCGAGTAATTAATCCAGAGAGCTCGGCCAGCAGGTTCGTTGACCTTCGTTACTCTTCCTAGGTTGTCATAATTCAGGCTATACTGGGTTCCATGGGCATCCTGAAAGTAGGCCATTTGGTAACCAGATCCAAAGGGCAGAAAGTAGTATTGATATCCATTGTCCCGCTGAAGCACAAAGGTGCTTCCATTGACAAACAGACGATCTGAGCATGCCGCAGTAGAAAGATATTGGTTCGGATTGCTCGAACTTTGCGTAAAAGTCCACATGTTGCCATCGGGGTAGTAGATAGTCATGGTTGCAGGGACCGAGACATAAACTGGCGGTGGAGGAATGCTTCCACCACTATCGGTTGAACTGCTTGTGGCACTGCATAGCCTTGCGCGACGATGGTGTGGATTCAAGCTGACGCTCTGCAAAATCTGGTGTGCTGGTGTAAAAATTGCCTCCCATTGATAGGAGTGTCTAAAATTACTCCCCGAACCAAAATAGCTTACTCCACTAGAGTAACGACTGTTTGAATACCTGATGAACGCTAACTTATGATCGCCAGCTCCAGCAAAAAGCTGAAGGTCTTTCACCTCCCTCGCATCATTCCCAGTTGAGGGAACAAAAGGATCCCCATCATGATCCTCACTTTTTGGGGCGGGAGGAGCTGCGGGACTTGGCTGATTGCCATTACCACAAACATATGCTGAGAGTTGTGTGACGTTAATGCATTCAATCACGCTGACCACCATCAGTACGCTTATAAACTTCTTTTTCATGTTCGGGAGGGGGGATTTTAATTAAAGTTAGCTACATGGATGGGGCCTCTAACTCAATGGGCGTTAAAGGTTGGAGTCTTGCTCGCCGGTTCTCCCTGCAACTGCGGTGATCCAACCCAGAAATCCAACTGCTTGATGTCCTCACCCTGTCTCAAAACCACTCGGTACACTCCCAACTGGTTGGTCACTCGAAAAGTGAAGGAAATTTGGCCCTGCTTATTAAGCCTCCCATGATGCGCCACCGACCCCGTCTCCACAATCTGCCCCCCATCCTCTGCCTGCACCAGAACTCCAGCTCCTGAGGCAACCCCAAGATAGGCGACTGTAACTAGAATCGTTTCCTCTGGCTGAACATATACTCTTGGAAAAATTCCAATTTGGTTCGGGACAAGAGTGTAATTCTTTCCCCCGAAATTCACATGAGCTTCTGCCGCCTGACGAAATTGGGGGAGTATCCCTGGAGATCCATTTTGCCCGTTGGCAGTTTGGCTAATCGTCAAACTCAGAACCATCATCATGCTTGCCATCACGACAAGCACCTTCTTCCGCACTACGGGGTTTTTCATGTTCGAGGGGGGGGTGGGGGTTTATCTCCAGCACCGCTTCCTATTCCCCAGTCTCACCAGGAAATTACCCACGGCAGCCGATGAACTTCGATCGGTGTATTCGTAGTGGATATACGTGTGCAACATGTTTTTTCATTTATTGCGATTATGTTGCATTACACCTATTAGAAGCCCTAATAATACAGCATTCACCGTGCCAAAAACTCATGTGTATTATCCTGATACTCTTTCCACTCTGTTTCTGTGAGATAAAGAATTGTAATATCTGGAAGAATCTCTACATTAATATCTTATGCCTAAGACCCAACCATCCCTGGATATCCTCAAACAATTCGCCGCCCTCGAGAAGAAAGCCTCCAAACAGGTCCTCAAGGCCAAGGCCGTAATCGAGAAGAAGATCTCTCAGGAAGTCGCCGCCGTTCACAAGAAGTACTCCAAGGAACTGAAAGAGGTGGAATCCCTGCTTTCCCGCTTCGGGCTCTCCTCCAAAGGCCCTAAGGCTCCCAAAGCCTCCAAGGCCACTCCAGCCGGCAAGCGCACCCGTCGCCGCCTCCCCAAGATCTCAGACGAGGAGATCAAGACCCAGCTCTCGAAGATCCTCTCCGGCGGCAAGAAAGTCTCCTCAGCCGTGATCTTCAAGGAAGTCGGACTGGCCCGCCCCCGCTTCAGCGCCTTCCTCAAGGCCAACGGGGGATTCCTCCACATCGAAGGCAACAAGCGCAGCACTACCTACTCGCTGAAGGGGTAGGAATAAAATAGTAAAATGCCAAATCAACAAAAGGGCAGATTTTAAATCTGCCCTTTTTGTATTTTAGTAATCATGCCAATTAAGATTGCAGCGCCTTCAGTACAATCGCTTTTCTTAGAAATGCGATTTTCTGGCCAAAAAGTTGCAACCGGAACAGGATTTTTAGCCGATTCAAAAATAGGTACTGTTCTAATTACCAATAGGCACAATGTATCAGGAAGGCATCCTCAAACTGGAAAGTGCTTATCTGCAACTGGCTCAGTACCTGACGAAGTAGTCATAATGCACAATCAAAAAGGTTTGCTGGGAAACTGGAAACCCGTATTAGAGCCTCTTGTAAATGAAAATGATATGCCCCTATGGCATGAGCATCCCATTTTAAAGGAAAAAGGTGATTTTGTAGCGCTCCCTTTAACTCAAACTGAAGGCATTGAATGCTACAAATATTCCCTAGAAAACAATGGTCCAGATATCATGGTTGGACCTTCAGATTATGTAAGTGTAGTCGGTTTTCCATTTGGAATGAACGCAGGTGGAGCACTGGCAATATGGGCAACAGGTTTTTTAGCAAGTGAACTGGATATTGACCAATGGGGGATGCCTATAGTTCTCATCGATTGCAGGGCACGCCCCGGCCAGTCAGGATCAGCAGTTATAGCCTACAGAAGTTCAGGAATGGTTCCTATGCGAGGTGGAGGAGCTGCCGCTTTTCCAGGTCCTGTAACAAAATTAATTGGTATTTACTCAGGAAGAGTAAACCCTGAGTCTGATTTGGGAATTGTTTGGAAAACCTCCGCACTCAAAGAGCTCGTTGATTCTATTTCTTAATAATTCGATAATTTCCACCTCTTCATCCTCTCCCTGACCACATCCCCCAGATACTTCTGAACCGTTCGCTTCATGGGGCGAGCTCCCAGGGCCTTGGTGATTCCCTTCCGGATGAGCATTTCGACGGTTTCCTCATCTATCGTCAGATCGATCCCCATCCTTCGGTAACGCTCAATCTCTTCCCCGATGACGATCAGGGCAATTTGCCGCTGGGTCTCGGAAGTGAGAGGCCTGAAGACGATCTTCTCGTCGAACCTCCCGATCAGTTCCGGTCTGAAGTGACGGTGTAGCTCCGCCAAGACGGCCCGCTCTAATGTCGCAAAAGGCAACCGAGTGGGTCT
>Ga0007804_1000542_pt1 | contig 13678 bp, 9 predicted proteins | sample CryBogCBE25Aug07_FD_60367 | JGI IMG/M metagenome (GOLD analysis project Ga0007804, IMG submission 60367) | Freshwater microbial communities from Crystal Bog, Wisconsin, USA - CBE25Aug07 | ecosystem: Environmental > Aquatic > Freshwater > Lake | place: Crystal Bog, Wisconsin, USA | collected... | reverse complement strand
AACTATCGATCGGTGATCGCGACACGATAGCACATGCCACACATGCCACACAATCCTTACTCGAATGAATATAGAGTTATAAAACTATCGATCGGTGATCGCGACACGATAGCACATGCCTCACATGCCACACAATCCTTACTCTGACAAATATAGAGTTATAAAACTATCGATCGGTGATCGCGACACGATAGCACATGCCTCACATGCCACACAATCCTTACTCTGACAAATATAGAGTTATAAAACTATCGATCGATAATTGTGACACGATAGCACATGCCTCACAATCCTTACTCTGACAAATATAGAGTTATAAAACTATCGATCGATGATCACGACACGATAGCACATGCCACACATGCCACACAATCCTTACTCGAATGAATATAGAGTTATAAAACTATCGATCGATGATCGCGACACGATAACACATGCCACACATGCTACACAGAATATTATAATATGTAATATACCCACACCAATAGATTACATATTATTTTCACTCACTTTTAAAGCACCTAAAGGTAATATTTAAACGCCGCTGATCTTCACCATTGTCTTGCTCTTTGGGAACAGAGTGCAAATGTGTCCTTTGACATGCGCCTCCCATGACTACAAGTGTATTATCTGTAATTTCAATGTGATATTGTACCGTCTCTTCGCCTTCTTGTGGTTTGCGCGGCTCCACTATAAAGGTACGTTTAGCTGGTCCAAAGGACCAAGACCAAATCTCCGAGTTGGGCATGAGTTGACGCGTATCATCCGAATGTTTGCCTATAGATCCATCTGCTTCATACCAATTCACAAGAGATTGATTCAAATCATCATTAATTTCAGCGCATCGCTCAAGTAATTTTACAATAGGTGTAGGTGCGTCGGGCGCGGCTTGATGTAACATACCACTGAACCAATATGGACGAAAATATACTTGTGAATAACGCGGACAAGTGACCTCTTTTCCATACATTTTAATAATCTGTCGATTTTTGGGTCGTAATGCCCACAGTTGATCAAACTCACCCTCTTTGAGTCCTATCCACGGAGTGCGGCGAACCATCTGAATCCAACTTGACTTGTCACTATTCAAGTATACAGTTTCGACGCGCGCTGATGGTTTGTAATGATACACTTTAATCTTGTCGAGTAGGTCAATAGGGATTTTTTCACAACCACTACACATTGTTTATTTGTTATGTTTTAGGTGCATTTTACATAAATTATCAAAAAACTCACATAATAAATGATACAATCATACGGATTTTCAAGATCTCCACTCACACAAATACCGCGCTCATTAGACGTACCAGAGACAGTTGAGTGGACTTTGGACTATTTATTATCGATCAGATCATCGCCACTCTTTGGTAAACTCGACACGCAAATATTAAACTCTGAGCGTGAACCATCACTTGTTGAAAGAGAATATGCACTTGCGGTTCTAAATCCCACTTCTATACTCGAATATTGTACTCGCCACTCGACCACAATCTTGCAAAATTGGGAGGACGTATTGGTGGCACAATATCGTGTACTTCAAAATGACACTGCAGCGCTATTTAGTATGATTCCCACTCCATCCATCTCAAACAGATTTGTTGCATTGGCGCGGGCATTCCGTAGTGACCTCGTGTCCATATTCGAGAGTATTAGTAAACCGACCACTGCAGAATGTGACTTGGTTGCCTCTTCCAAAATAATCACATCCCTAAAATTGGACTCATTACTTTTATTAGAGCGCCGACATTCCCATCCATTTTTACCGACACCCATACACAAATGGTTGTTTACCAATCAGTTCTCAGAATTGGCCGCGCGAACCCGTCTCTTTCAACTTGCGCCGTATTTTGATGAACGCGCGCGAACCATCTTATTAATGTACTATAATACCACAATATTTAGGGAAATTGTTCGCCCCACCCAATATCAGCTTGCAATCCACATTTTGACTTGCCCGCGCGAAAATCTTGTCGACTCACTAACCAGACTCACCACACTGACTCTTCCACCAGATTTGATGCAGTGGGCATTGCTTAGGGCACCGGCGGCGAGTATCTTGTCTCTCATCTCAAAACGAACCCTTACCGCCGCAAATAAAAATTTGGCTCTGACACGCGCCTCACTTGACACTCTTGAGGATGTGGCTTCTCGATTCGTACCTCTCTCTGACACACAAAAGCAGATTTTGGATGCGCGATTAGGAAATTCACTCGATGATACTTTTCCTATTCATCAAGTATTCTCACAATCACAGGATCAACTCTTACCAGTCGAATTACTTTTATTGCGACTTGCGATTTGTGCCATTGATGAGTTGGAATTGACACTCTCTGATTTGACAACAATACCCGAATATGTGCCGTATTTAGAGCAGGCGTTGCAAATTGCTCTTGTCAGGGGAGTACAACCACTTGCATTGTGCGCCCGTTATGCAAAATACATGTCAACCCAAAATATTGAGAGTGCACTCACACTCTGTTCTTCCCTCGAAGTTGCGCCTATATTTACACGCGCATATGGCCCAAAAACACCTCGTATGTTGGATATTGCCGCAACGAGAGCACACCCATCTTCACTCGTTGATATCTTGGCACACACACCACATACCTTAATAACACGAGAGTTTGTCTATTTGTGTGTGAGTCGCTCAACCTCTTCTCCCCTCGAATGGTTGGAATATGTGCCGCCAAAATATATTGAGGAAGTATTGTATTACACTTTGCCTGGTCTTGGTAGTGATGATCTTGTAGAGACATGTGTTCAATATTCCAAATACTTGTCATCTAGATGTCGCCGCACATGTGTGTTAAAATGGCCATTGCACGCTTTTCATCACATTCCTCCAATATTCTTTGAGAGAGGCAGTCCACTCACACTCAAAACAATACTCTTGCGCGCACCACAACACTCACTTGCGCACATATTTGCACAAATTAAACAACCCTCTCTAATATTGCGTAATCTTGCACTTTTACGCGCCGGTCCTTATATCGATGATATTTTTGATCAGATTACGAACCCCACAATTGAAGAGACACTTTTGATGAAACGCAGTGTCGCCGCGAATCGCGATCTGGCATTGTTAATCGCACAACAATCACCATTGTGGAAATCCATATATGAGAGTGAGATTTTGCGCCGCGAGTCAACACCATTAAAAGACACTGAAAAATTTATTGAACAAGCCAATCCATACCTCATGATTGAGGATAGACAAACTGCTATACAACAATTATTATTTGAGAGGGTGACTAGTAGGTAGGGATACTTGGTGATTTTTGTCAAAAAGAAATAGAGAAACTAACAATAATGTATCAATTACCAAAACACTTTATAGAAGATCATATTTGTGACAAGTTTTTACAAGTATTAGACACGTATGGAATATGGATAGCTGGACATGCAATGCTGTGGCAATATATGGCAAATAATGGCGCCGAACCGCAATGGGAACCTGATATACTTGATTTGTTTAGTATTAATGATGAAGCAACAAACGGGATGTGTGTATGGTTTTGTGAACAAGGTTATTATACTGTCAAATCTGTATTAAATAAAGATGTATCGCTCATTTATCCACATACTACTGCGATGTATCACATTGAGGGTTCTGTGGATTCGAGAAGCTATAACAAACTAGTAAGACTAAGTACAGTGACAATTCCGGTCGTGCAATACATACAACTCAAAGAACGCCCAAGTGTTTATCATGTGGCTAGAATTCCCAACCAAACACAATTGTGGGTCGCTTTTCCAGACCATATCGAGGAGCGAATATTTACATTGATTCCACAAACATTTTTGGGCATCACTGCGGACAAAATCTTTGAAAATTTAATCTTGACATGTCTTGATCGGAGAGGATTTACCTATATAGAATCGACAAGTGATGGTAAATTAATAAGACCCGATCCAAGAATTGGGCTACAAGATACCGATTGTTATTTTAATGGGAAAATGTGCTGGAATTTGTGGACATGTGAAGATGTGCTATGTACACAAGCATTAGTATCGCGCGCAAATATTCTTACTCGTATAGGTACAAGATGGTATTGTCATCCTCGCAATATACTCACAAACTATTTGGCACAGAGAAATAGAGTTGGACCAATGCGCGAACAGATTAGTGTCGAGATGGAACATGACATGAAAAGACTTGTACACACGATATTTATTTTGGATGGAGACCAGTATGGTGCATATACACTTGACGAGTGGCAACAAATGACAAAAGGTGGATGGAAAATTGCGCGCCCAAGTTGGAAACACGACATGTTGGAGGAGCGCATTACCAACTTTTAAAAGATGATGGCCACGAGAATTTGGAAATGTAACAATAAAAATATTTGGTGTAGACAAGTATGCGCCACTATATCGAAACATTTACATCATTAAACTATGCTACATTTGCCACTCAACTCGACACAACACAAACTTGGCTCACTGGACAGACAATGTTGTGGGAATACTTGTGTCAAGAAGGATTTATTCCACAATGGATTCCTGGGCCACTAGAGTTGATTTGTATATCAGAGGGCGGTGCGCGTGCGATGCGTGCGTGGTTCTTGTTACGTGGTCTCGCGCCGACAATACGAATCAAGACGCCAGACATACCTATGCCCACCTTTATCAAGACGGTATATCATGTAAGTGTTTTTCGGGTTGCGCGTATTCCATTTGTCGACAAGATATGGGCCATTCATCCAGACGATATTATGAGACGAGAATTTTCTTTGAGTAGCAACACCCTTGGCGCAAACCGTATTGCTGCCGCGCTAACCGCGCTAGCCGCGATTCGCGCCGGTTTTAAATATATACCATGTGACTCGCCACTATTTCCGGCGCGCGGCGGTATCCGTGATGATCGTGCACATATTGCCGATAATGATTCGTATTGGCGCACGCACAAATGTTACAATATTTGGACATGTGAAGAGGAAGATGGTGTAGCAGCACTCTCTAATCCACACAATATTGTGACTAGATCTGGCACACGATGGTATGTACATCCAAGAGCGACTCTTTTGCGTTATCTGATAGAATCACGCGGTGTTGGGGTCATGCGCGAATCACTGGATCCTCGAGTCTTGAGAGTTTTGCCGCGGCCAAGTCTTTGTATATTTGTTTTTGATGGAAAAGATGTTGGTGCCTACTCTACTGAGCAATGGCAGCGGCATAAATGTGGACAATGGCAGTATATTTGCTCAGTTGGATGGAAAACGGCCATGTTTGAATCAAGAATTGGGGTATAATGGAGGGTTTTTTGTATTTTTGTTGTTTAATAAAATAATACGTGTGTTTATTTAATTTTGTTTGCGTATTATTTTATCTAAATACCACTACCAGTGAGTGGCTTTGGTTTGCCTTGTTGACCACAGTCTGGATCTTCGATAAGGAGACCCTTTGACTGAAACCACAAAAAGATGGCTGTACACAATTCATTTGTAGGTTTTGAGTTGAAATACAATGCTCTCTCTAGTGTGTCTCGTGGGGTATCTGGTGTGCTACTAAACCACTGTAATTCCGCCGCGCGCCGACGCAACTCGTCCAAGGGCTCTGCGCCGATACTGCTCGTTACTGGGATGGCAATTTTGAATGTATTTGTGGCCAGGTCAAGTAATTCACCTCTATCCCAATTACCACACCGTTTACCTGAGGTACGTTGATGGCGTTTAGTACTAATCACATTTACATTACGAATACAAAACGAGTCTGTCAATTTTGAGTATTGCCCATAATATTTGTAGGGATTAGATTCGAGTGCAGTCTGTCGTTGATTTAATAGAGTATTGTAATGTCGAGTAGTGTCCTCATTTGCAATTTGCCACTCAGTATCGCCTACACTGCGTTGCAGACTTTTTATAATGGGTGCGTTTATCCAATGGACTAGTTGAGTGGGCGTTGTTTCTACAAAATTGTCAAAATAGTGCGTGGCCACACGATACAACCATGAATTTTGGAGTGGACGCGAGTTGTTTATCGAGGTCATCTCCTCAAACACTGTAGTCTGCATCGCACGATCCAACTGATAAAAATAACGTCGCGTGGTTACCTCATCTTGACGGAGCATACTGTTTACAATCTTTTCAATACTCGCCGACTCGATGATTTGCGCCGATTTTGCCCAATTTGTATATACAAACGTGTTTGTAAAGAACCATGTATCATAGTATCGAGTATTTTGTTTGTCGAGACTTGACAAGTAATATATATTATCGTGTTCACGTAAAACATATTTTGCACGTATAATAATATTAGACTCCATCAAATACTCGAGTGCACTCAACAAGACGAAATTAGTGAGAGGTTGAATGTGAGTTGCCAGCGTGTCAAAACTGCAATACACACTTGTATTTTCAAAGTAGGTGACAATTTTTTGCGCAGTGGCACTAATCAAATCTGTAGCATACAAGAGATTATATGAAGAGTAGTCAATAATTGGTTGGGTCTCGCCGCGACATCTATATTCACAGGGCAGATATTGACATTCGGGTTTGTTGTCTTGATTAGTAACATGATTTTGCGCATAGTTTGCGGCACAGTCAAACGAGTTGATTTCCAAATCTCTTTCGATATGATTGATAAGAATATCTTTACGCTCTGCAGTCTCATACATGTAGAGTGAGATGGACTTGTCGGTTTCCTCTTCACTTGGCAAGGTCACGCGCAAATTTACTTCATATGTAGGCGAAGTGAGACCGGCCTGTGAACCCACACGAGTTCCACGTGCGATTGCCTGCAACACTTTTTTAAAATTCCAATGTGGTGTGAGTACTTCGACTTGTTGAATACGCAAAAAACTAAACCCGGTAGCGACCGCATCTGTTCCGATAATAACAGAGAAAAAATCGCCGTGTTTATTTGCAGGCACATTAAAGTTGCGCATTAATGCCTTGAGTTCACTTTTGGGCAGGGCTGGATCCAAAAACACAAATCGCTTGCCTCGACTTCTTTCATTACCAGTGGCGCGCGTCCAACCATAGTGCTGCATCAATGCTACCAAATAATAAACTCCAATACCTTGCACCGACGATGAATAAACAAATGTATTGTGACCAATAAGATAGGCTTCATCAAGAGAGTCCAAAAGTGCGCTGTATCGTGACGATACTTGATCCAATTTGGAACGTGAATCAAAATAACCGCGCGCCATACTTGTGAGTGCAATTTTACTGCCGGCGCCTACCGTATAAAATTTGCTTGCATCTTCAACAGAACTTGATCCGTCAGGGAAAAGTGCCAATTCTGCGGCGCGAGTAGCCACAAAAAAGTTTTGTGATTGTCGTTCCTCTTCATACACCTTCAGATATTGTCTGCGTTGAAACGGTGACATGATATCAACCACTACTGGTAGATATTTTAAACTTCCCATTAATCTTCCATTGTAGTGTTTGGCTAGTTCATGTGTCGATGCTCGCAAATAAGAGACTCGCCCGCGCATAGCCTGTTCAAGGCGGTAATTTGCACGACCTGTACTGGTTAAATATTGCGCGGCAAAATCACTCGGTGTAGTGTCCAACTGCAAATTTTCAGGTAATATTAGGTTGAGGAGTGGTGCAATTTCGGCAACATTGTCCAACATGGGTGTGCCTGTGAGTAAGAGTATTTTGCTGTTTTTGCAAAGATGGAGCGCGCGCAAAAATTGTGGATATTGAGTTGAGAATTTGGTTGATGTAATTTCGTGCGCCTCATCAAATACCCAAATGTGTTTGTCAAACTGGTTGACAATGTCGGCATTTGACATTTTGGCCAATTGTCGGGCAAATTTTTCCAGTGTCTCAAATTTATAATAGGCTGTCTTGATATTTGTGCGGCGAACCCGTTCACCAGGTGTCAGTTTTTCATAATTATCGGGAATATAGGTGCCCTGGGTACATTTAAAGACGAGTTCATTCTGAAAATTGTCGAGCAACTTTTCATTTGGTGCAAGAATAATAGCGCCGCGATACGCAGACTTGGATGTTTCAATTGCCAGGACTGCAGTACAAGTCTTGCCAGTTCCCATTGCGTGTACAACCAAGAGTCCATTGTATGGGGTTTGTGCACTAATAAACCTGGCAACAGTGTGTTGATACGGAAAATATTCACCCGCCTCAACAGAATATAGTTTGTCGGCGAGTGCAAGTTGACCAAACTCATGTTTTGCACTCAATTTCTCTTCAAAGTGTGCATCATCAATCTCTGGATAATATACAAAAAAATCTCGTAGACCAATCATTTCTTTATTGCAAGTGGTCAACTTAAAAAAAACTAAAAAATGTATCCTCGCCTGCGCCAAATAGTGAGCCAGACATTTGCAATAGTCTTTGAATTGAAAGTGTGTGTTGAAGTGTGGAGTGCAAGATTAATGTGTGATTCACAATTAGTACGTAAACAGTCTGATAAATCTTCACGTGATAATAGTCGTGGCCAGTCAAAATAAATATCAAACAAGATTCTAAAAGTTGTGACAAGGGGTTCACGCACAATTGATTCTATTGTGGACAGGTCAAACTTGTCAAAACTGGCGGTTAACGCCGCTCTCATCTCCAATTCGACACAATATTTGCGCAAAAAATCTACACTTAGTGGGCGTAGTGAGAGTGAATGCCAAACAACCTTATCACGATTATTTATCCAGACACACTCATCAATAGGATAGACATTTTGGGGGAGCCAATTCCAGTCAATATATGCGCCATGTGACGACACTAGACTAGTGTCAATTTTTTGCCATTTACATACAAGCGGCCATTGTAATAGTTCTGCATGATCGATAATAAAGGCCGTGTCAAGTTTTTGCCATCTCGAAACAAAATGTGACAAGTGTGTCCATTCTGGGTGCATGCGTAAAAAGTTACACGACACTTGTTGTGAACACAATATCCAGGGAATTGTGGCGCCTGTCCAGTGTTTCTCAAGATACCATTCAGGTAATTGTACAAATGTGCGCAAAAATGGCCCCTCATACTCACCAAGACACTTGTCAATAAACTCAGACGGTAATTTGCGTTGGCGTGTCAATAATTTTGCCAATACGCGCTGGCGTTTCTTGTGTGTACGACACATATCCAATAATTGAACACAGTGTGTTATATCCAAACATTGATCAAAAATACCCTCACCCCTAGACATTCGATCAAAATATTTTGTCAATTGGCGCGTGTCAAAAGTATAGGCAGAGGCAAGGCGTGACCAATTGTTTGTAGTTTGATCCAAATAATCATCATCCAAATGAGATGCATACAATGCTTGTGGGGCAAGTTTAGAGCCATATAATATTAGCGTTTCACTAGGCAAATTACTATTAAGTGCAAATTGTGACCACACAATATAGTCAAAAAATTTGCGCACAAAACACGGCGAGAGTGGCCAGTGACGCGAAACAAGACGCCAGCAAATTATTTGCGAATACTTGACTGTCAATGATAAATTGGGGCGTACATGACAAGCAACAAAATCGGCAAGAGAAATCACCCTATCAATCCCATTTTGTGTCAATATACACCTTTCGGGTACATTTTCGAGTGCAATATGTTTCAATAATCTAACCATTTCAATTTATGTATTTGACAATACCAAATACACAAATTCAACAAATACCAATACCAATTACCTACCCACTGCCCCAAATAAATAAAAAAAGAAGATTTAATTCATCAAAAATATTTATTTGCCACAAAAAAATAAATAATAATTTGCCCATCAAAATGCCATACACGCCAATAATACCAAGCTCTCAAATTCTTGTGCGTCCTTGATTTTGTAATAGAGACGTTTAATAATTTCTTCCTTTTGCAAACCGGCCGTGTCAACACCAAAGACATTTGCCCACGAAATTGCAACGTGTTCGGGCAAGTGATTAAGTTTGAGTACAAATATTGTGCTAAACCCGTCATGTGATGGCTTGACAAATTTCCCACTACTCTCATCTTGTACAATCTGTGTTTGTTGCCATGGTTTTAATGTCGCGAGGACCAAATCATTCATCTGTTTGCTTGTCACGTTCATTTTTATTATATCGCAAGACAAGTTGTTCACAAAACCAAGATTTATCTCCCCATACCAACACAAGCGTATCGAGATCATTTCCTCTGTAACGCAGCATAGCATGTAACCGTGTTTCCTTTAATGGTCTTGCAATTTTTGACAATATTATAGGTATATCATTAGACAAACATCGATAAATAGCCACATCAGTACATCTCGCTAGTCGCGGCAAATCTCGTGGATCACACAAAATAGACCCAAGTTCAGTTAATACATTATCCCTTCCATCTTCATTGCACCAATAGGTTCGCATCAAATCCGCCACCATACTTGGATGACTATTCACAACAACATATTCAACATCATCACAAGATGGGTGCCGAATCTGGGCCAAAAATTTTACCAACTCTTCTTGGGGTTGCCGGCGCAAAGCCAATGAAGCCCATGTCTGTGCTACATCTCTACTCTTTATACTCGACCATATACGCTCGACATGGCGCGGTTCCACCAACACAAGTGCAATTCGCGCCATTTCATAATTGTGGACCGGTATCGCCGCAAAAATATCACAGATATCAGCTGATTCATCGTGGGCATGACGCCGCAGCAAGTCAATATAGTCCGACTCACTACAGTGGGTGCCCTCATACAACACTTTTACCAAATGAGACACACTTGTACAATGTTCCAAAATAAATTTGACAAGTGGACATGTTAGCTCAATATTTTGAGGCACTCGACCAGTCTTGAGTATATACAACTTTTGAGTGTCCGTGTCGGTCACCTCACACGACTCCAACCACACATCCGCATTGATCTCTGTTTTTATCAACAACTCGAGTGCAAGACTAGGTACAAGTTTGGTTTGGGTCCACATCGACGCAGGCAACAAATCCCTCAATATACAGAGTCGGCGCACAAAGACACTTGACATTTGTATATCCTTCATATCAACCACAAAATTTGCCCACAAGTGTGATGGAAATCGAGCAATATACACTTGCTGAGCCTCATCTCCCAATAGTTTTGCCACGTGCCACCAGTGTGATGCCGATTTAACCAACAACTCTTCGTCTATAGTATACAACATATGTAATTGATCTATTGGACTCGGTGTTTGACGAATATGAACCAAATGACGCCAGCGAGACCCAACAAGATTACCCAAGGTTTGTAGTGAGGCAAAATCACATCTTACTAGTGCAAGCCATTCAACTTGATCACATTGTCCCTCAAATTTGCGCCAAAATGGCAAAACTTGTGTTGGTGTGCAACGAGCCAAAACCACGAGCATATTGTCAACATCAAGTGTCAAATGTGTGCGCAAGAGTACAGGATAACAACATGGTCGCATCATTGTGACTACCACACGACGCACAAAGCAATCACTCGCGGCCATTTTGGCCCATCCCTTGATAAACTTGCCTTGTAAAAGACTGCGCAACATCTCAATACGAGGTACCGTGTCGCCAATTTGACACCGCGCGATTCCGGCCCGCGCACGCAACAAATCCGCATCCCGCAAACACTCAAATTGACGAGTATACAACGACTCAATCACAGACACAAATGTATTTGAGACAAGACATACCTGTTCAAACTGCAAGGGTGAGAGTAAGACTACCGCACGCATAAATTCCCCCATGCCAAATTCAACATCCGAGTTGAGTGCACACAAAAATCTATCAACTATATGCCTACTTATTGGAAGCCAGCGCACATCAAACTGTCCATGTGGTGTTCTGAGCGCGGCGATTCTGCAATCTAGTGGGTCAACCAGTTTTGTAAACAACACCAGTTCATGGGGTTTACACCGGGCCATACCCAGTTCAACCAACTCTTGTCGAATTTCTGGCGGAGCCGTGTTACACATGTCAATATACACAGCACCAATCCCAGCCATCTCAGCAGCATGTCTCAACTGTATACAACTAGAAGGAACTGGCAAAGGTTCACTTTCAAATATCTTTTTCCAAAACTTGTTCATTTGTAACATTTATTTGTGTATGTAAGAGCACAGACAATTTCAAATAAATCCTCTTGTTACAAGAAATGAACAACCGAGAACAATTCGCATGGGTTGCATATACTCCGATTAGTATGCTTGATACCACACACTTGTCACAGTTTGACACACACTCAAATGAAGATTTGCAGGACCTGTTACTGGCGCGCGCCGCTGATCCTGCGTGTGATTTGATAGCAGTGGTAAATAGTTGGAAATTACGATCAGATCAATTACTAGTCTTGATTGCATCATTACCACCAGACACACTAATAGACATGTTTAAATATCATGTAGACACCTTTATTCTGGCTAATGAGGAGGCACGCTCTGCTATACTCTCAATCTGTTATCCTCATCACTGTGTAGAATTGATGCGTACGTGTTTTGCGCCGGTAAGTACCAGTGAGGCTCAGTTTGTTATAGCAAAATGCGCACATGATTCACATTTAATGCGTCAATTAGCCCAACTTTTACCAACACATACAACACTATTTGAATGGATTGGATGGCGAGCAAGTCAACGTGCAGCGGGCGCGGCCGACCCTATAATGACACAAGAACCGAGATTTCACCGTACCTGGACACGAGGCTTGCGCCGCCACCAACTATTTCCGCCAACTTTACCCACTTATTTCGAGGATCGTGATGGGTCGGACGAATCTGACAATTTTTTGGCATTACCTTATGAATTACGTGAACGGATAGCACGCCAAACAATAGGGTCTGCCCGGCGCGTACCCGAATCGGTTATTGGAAATATGAGCGCACTTGCGGCGCATCTCGATACACTAATACACACCAGTATGGATGAAATGTGGCATATTCTTATTCACACACCAGACAACAAGTTTGATGAGACACTAAATTTATTGCAAAAATATGTCGAACCGGGCGTGTCATTGTCATTGCGAGTTCGACGTCTAGTAATTTTGCGCGCACAATCACTTGCCACAATTTATCAAACACTAGACGCAGATCTTATCGATGCAGGACAAAAGTATCAAATAGACACAATATACCCAAACTGGCAGACACGTCTCGTCTCACAGAATCCACTCTTGTATAAATTTTCCACATTAGAGGAGCGTGATTTGATTGTTTGGCGCACAACAGTACCAACCCGCGCACTCATCGCATATCTTCAACAATTTTGGAGTCTCGACAGTCGGGCACGGCGCCAATGGATCTTGTGTTCTACTCTGATTGAACCAGAGAGCGCGGCCGAGATGCAACTTGCATTTGCGCGGGTTAGTCCTCAGCGTGCCCAATCTATTCTAGAGTCAGAGGGTGAAACATTGCCCGCCAATATTCGAATACAACTCTTGTACAAGTGTTTCCATCTCAGTCCGCATATCACATGGCCACTCACTAGACAAGAAGAGTGGATTTATTCATTACTATTTTAATCGTCTTGAACAATATAAACAGACAAATAAAAATGCCAGTAACAGCCGAAAATATATTGCCAACATTTCAAAAATATCTCCATACTGCACATATTCCAACTCTATCAGAGAGAATTGTAGCACTATTAGCATGTCGAGATGTAGATTATTCTGCACTTGTAACTCTTATAACAAGTCTTGTTAGTAAAATTACTCCCATTGAACGTGAATTAATACTGACGCGAATTGGATGGCCACAAGTTGATACTCATCAAACTCTACTTGCCCTCAATATAGACCTAACTGTGCTTGAGCG
>Ga0007804_1000534_pt1 | contig 13772 bp, 24 predicted proteins | sample CryBogCBE25Aug07_FD_60367 | JGI IMG/M metagenome (GOLD analysis project Ga0007804, IMG submission 60367) | Freshwater microbial communities from Crystal Bog, Wisconsin, USA - CBE25Aug07 | ecosystem: Environmental > Aquatic > Freshwater > Lake | place: Crystal Bog, Wisconsin, USA | collected... | reverse complement strand
CATTCCGGCCATTCCGCCGCAGCCATCGTTAATGAATCAACCATCGTCCGTGATGGTTTGGCGAAACGCATCTCCACGTTTGAGGGCGCGACGTTCACTGGCAACTATCATCAACTCCATGACGCCTTGAAAGAGGAAGTCGTCGAGGTCATCAAGGTCGTCGAGTTCGTCTATGACAAGGGCGAATACGGTGTCACCCCGAAGTGGCGCAACGTCCATGTCACCGCCGAGAATGACCGTTACATCGAAGGTCTGGAAGATGGCACGACCTTTAAGAAGTTTCTCAAGTCCCGCATCGTCGGTGGTCGTGTTATCACGATTCCCAACTGAAAGGAAAACATGAAGCGAAATTAACTTGACTCAAATAAAGAAATTTAATATGAAATATGATGGGTTTCGAGTGCGCCATTAAAACTCGTCCGACAGTGTTAGTAGATTAGATAATATACCGAGAGGTTTCGGATAAGCCGAGAAAATCCGATAATTTTCCTTGACGAAAGTTGAGGTGTCTGGCAGAATGGTTCTGTTGTTGGTCATCATGGAAGGTTCGCCGTAACCCTGCTGTTGTTGGCAAAAACGGCGTTCTTTTTTCAGCGGGATGGAGCAGCCTGTTAGCTCGCTACGCTCATAACGTAGAGGTCGTTGGTTAAAATCCAACTCCCGCAACCAATTTAATAAATCAAATAACCTTATGGGACGCACAATTAACCAATCCTCAATGCTCATCGCAGGTATGCTCGCCGCCGCAATGACTGGTCTGCCAAGCGCGATGCCCTGCATCAGATTGCCAGAAGTGGAGCGCGAGGTTGACCCAATCCGCGAGGCACAGTTGAAAGAACTCGCCGCGAGGAACGAATTAGAAATCATGGAAAAAGCTCGCCTCAAGCGTGAGCGCAAGGCGAAAAATAAACTCAAGAAATAGTTGACACCAAACGAAGCAACTGATAGCCTGTCCAAGTAGTTAAACGAAACAAACAACAAACCAAATAAAAATATGAATAAAAACTCGAAACGCCGCCAACGCAACGCCGCCATCACCGCCAAACAGTCTGGTGGTTTCCCGAAGCCTGTCTATAAGAAGAAGGCCAAACCGTTTCCGAAGCCTAACGGCGAGGACTCCGCGCTCACGCTGGCCGACCAACGCGCCATGTTCAACGGTGGGCGTTAATAAACCACCAAAAATAATTCACGAAAGTTATTGACTCTATCGGCGCAAGCTGGTAGAGTCTTTTTCCATTATGAAATATAAAGCAGCCAAATACATCATCCGTAACTTCTTTGGGTTGAAGAAGGATTGGATAAAGTTCACCACAAATAAGACCATCCGTATCTCCTGCGAGCTTCCCGCCCCGCTTATCAACGTCTATGAGACTGGCGAGGTCGAGCTATCATTCAGCGAGCCGCTTGACGAACTTGTTATCGAACACTACGACAGAGAAATCTACATCCTTACCAAAACCATCAAAGAAAAGCAAGTAAAAATGATGGAAAAATATATCGAAAATAATTCAAAAAAAGCTTGCACCTGAAATTCATTCTGATAGAGTGTGTGGGTAACGGAAAACAAACAACAAAACAAACAACATGAAAAACATCAAACTCGCATATCAAAACTACGGTTCATCCATCCTTATCTTCATTCAGGGCGTCACGCCGCAGGATGCCCACGGCGCGTATCTGTCCCTCTGGAATTGGAACGCTACGTCCAGCGACGAGAATTACGTTGCCGACAACGTGATTGCGGTCTGGTCAACGATTGACCGTCTCCAACAGTATTTTTACAACGTGCGCCTCACGCAGTTGTCGAATTTGGATGATGCCAAACCTGCCATGACCAAAGACGAGCGCAAGGCCAACGGCATGAAGCGCGACAAGGAAGCGCGTTTGCTCGCGGCTGCTGACTTCGCCGCCGTCGAAACGGAATCGTTTCGCAGCGTGAACAGCAACTACGTCGAGTATTCGATGGGGACTATCACCGCCGAAAAGCCGGACAGCGACTTCAAGGACGAGTGCCTGAATCACGCCTTCGCCCCGAAATAAGGGCTTGACAAATAACATAGAGCCAGAGAGGGAAACCTTTCTGGTTCTTTTTTTTGTTTTGATTTTTTTCGATTTTCCTTGCAAATAAGCCAAATACGTGCTACAATCGGCGCGGGTAGGGTGGGCCAGCATTAGAGGAACTGATTATGAAGGTAATTTTAATTAAATATATTAATTTTGGGGTAGGGCCCCTACCCCGCAAGTCACCCCTCAAGTGCCCTCATGTATGTCAAGAAGAAAGTGAAAGAATCTTTCTGCACGCTTAAAAGATTTATTAAAAAAAGCTTGTGCCGGAATGACAGGTCTGTTAAAGTTTGGGTGTAGTCAACATCAACAAACAACAGAACAGAAAGACAAAAACTATGGCACAGAAAGCAATTCAGAGCGACAAGTATAACTTCACCGTCGAGGCCGCGCCCTCATTCATGCAGTTGGCGGACGGCACGTTCGTCAAAGACGGTTTCACGGTCAACCGCCGCACCGACAACATGGCTGTGTTGGGCAAGGTGACTGACCGCTACGGCATCGTGCAGAATACCGACCTCGTTTCGGCTGCCGAGGAAGCGTTCGGCAAGGAGAAACTGGCCGACTTCAAGCGCACGATGGTTGTGACTGGCGAAGGCGAGAAGATGTATGCGACCTACGATTTTCGTAGCCGCACTCGCAAGCTCAAGGTGGGCGATGAAGTTGGTTTGCGCCTCACGTTGCAGAACTCGTTCGACGGTTCGCTTCGCGCCTCGTTCTTGGGCGGCACGTTGCGCCTCCGTTGTTTGAATGGCATGGTTGCCATCGAACGCGAAGTGGGTTTGACCCGCAAGCATGGCACGTCCATCAGCGTCCAATTCGTTCACGATGCGCTGCTCAAGGCCATCGCCAGTTGGGACAAGTCCATCATGGTGTTTGACCGTCTGGCCGATGTTGCCGTGACGCAGGAACAGGGTCACACGATTCTCAACCGCCTCGCGGATTTGAGCATCCTGTCCAACAAGCTGCGCGAAGGCATCGCTGGCATCTGGACGACTCCGACCTACACGGAAGATTCTAGCCGCAACCTCTGGAATCTTTACAACGCCGTGACGCAGCACTTGACGCACGAAGTTTCCGGCGAGCGTTTCGAGTTGGCTAACCGCACTTCGTCGGCCATCCTCTCGATGTTTGAACGCGCCTCGCGTGACAACAACCGCTTCGCCAAGTTGGTTGCGCCCATGCCCGCGCCTGTGGTTGTGAGCTAAAAGTCAAGCAAATAAAATCAGAAACCAGCCTCGCAAGGGGCTGGTTTTTTTGTCGTCTCGTAAATAAGGATGATTTTGGGTAGGGCCCTACCCGTTAAAACCCCGAAGGGTTACCGATGGGTAGTTTTTTCGAGATTGGTCTTGACACGCAACCAGTATTTTGCGTTGTCGTCCCCGCGATGGAAGGCATAAGCCAAGGCTTTGTAATCGTGCGCTTCAACCGCTTTCTTCGCGTAACGATTCAGATAGGCCGTGACAACTTTCTCGGCGTATTCCTTGTTGGTAACATCGGAATAACTGCCGCCGATGGTCTTATCATATTCGACGGCATCTTTCCAAAAGGATTTGTGGATTTGATAACCACCCAACGCCTTACCGTGGTCGCCGTGAATGTCGCCCTGCTTACCAGAGGCTTCAACCATATTGATTGAATGGAGGAAGTTGGAGTCCAACGGCGCGGCAATGATGTTTGCCGTTAGCATCACGAACGATAGTATGATGGTGAATTTCATATTGGTATAATGGCAGATTGGTTATTGTTTGTCAATGTTATTTCGCACTAAATCGTCAATGTCAACCATCAGTTCGCGCAGGGTTCGCGCCTCGGCAATGGTCGAATGGTCTTTGCGATGCCACGCCTCGTATTTGTTGCGCCCAGTCTTTTGAATCTCGACGCCGCGAAAGCCAGCGTAACATTTAACGCTGTTGAATGTCATTAGCATGAATGGTTTTGCCATAAGATTAGATTATGCGAACATTACTTGTTGAAACAGGATTCGATTGCCTGACAGGTCAGTGATTGTGTTGCGCGTGGCAAGGTCAATCGTTTTCTTTCCCGTCAGGCGTTGAATCAGCGCGGCATCAGCGGGGTCTTTGATGTAACCCAACTTGTTGCCATAAACTTCGCGCACATAGTATTCGATGATTTTCTCTTTCATGCGAACAATGTATCAGGACAGGCCAAGCGAGTCAAGAGAATCTTGCAATTGTTTTTCAACTTTCGCATACAATTCTTTGTTGACATTCTGAAAGCCTTTCAGCATATTCGCCTTTTCGCGCAGATAGGTCTTGGCGAAGTCAGCATCATGCTTGACAATCGAATGAGTGTTATCATTCAAATCGGCCAGCTTTATCAGCTTTGCCTTGTCGCTGATTTTGGAAGTGCGCTCGGCCTCTTTCGCCTTGCGCCAAGCGCGCTTGTCTTTGGGGAAACTTTCCGAAGTATAAACGTCGGTCAGTTCCTTAACCAAGTCGGCAACCTCAATACCGAATTGAGAAATCAATTCCATGTAGGTCGTCTTGGTATCTTCCAAGGTATCGTGAAGATATGACGCCGCGATTTGAAATTCGTTGCCGCCGTGTTCCGCAACAATCTTTGCGACAGCATCAACGTGAACCCAATAAGGCTCGCCAGTGTATTTGCGTATCTGGCCTATTTCATCATGCTTGCGGTGTGCGAAATACTTCGCTCGTTTAGTTAAATTCGTTTCCATGCAAATATCATCGCACATATCTCGAAATATGTCAAATACTATTTTCGCGGGTAGGGCCCCTACCCCGTAAGGGGGCTATTAGCCCTTGTGATTATCGTTTGAAAATTCCCACTAAGATGAACACTACTAATAGTAGTAGAATCATAGGGTTATTAGTGTTGCTTATAGTTAATGTTCTCAAAATTAGGATTCCAACACGCTCGGCAATTAACGCAAGCGTTATTTTGTTTCGGCGCAGGGCAGGTAAAACCAGTTTTACTAACACCGCTGGTAGTTAGCCCAAGTTTATTAGCCAAGCTAATCGGCGGCTGGCCTTCGAGCATATAGGCCGACAAGCGCACAACCAGATTTTTCGGGAAAGAATTGGCTTGCAAAAATTGCGACACTATGCCATATTCGCGGGTTGGCAACCAGTGCTTAACGCTCGGCGTTAATTTGCAAACTTCAACGATGCGCGACAGGTGCGCGACAGATTGAATGTCCCCGCTATCATGCCAGCGAAAGAAGCCAGATTTTTCGACGTTGTTAATCAGGAAAGCCATTGCTTCAACCCAACGCGGATTTTCCAGATTATTAAAACGACGCATCAGCGCATTTTTTACGTTCGTGAAAATGTAACGGCCTTTCAGCGCGTAGCATTTTGAGCAAACCGAGTTTTCCACGCTACGCAATTTCATTCCCGTAATGCACTTTTGCGCGGGAATGGAAAAGCCATAGCAAGGCATTTTTGACGGATTAGACAACCCGCCGACAATTTCAATAGCTATTTTTTTATCCATCTGAAAAGGTTATCAGAAAATTCCAAAGTGTCAACGACTAATTTCAAATAGTGATGTTTTGGGGTAGGGCCTACCCATAATAAAATTAATTAAAAAGTTATTGACTAACAATGTCGTTCTGATACTCTGTCTGCGTATGAAACATACCATCGTAGTTAATTATCCCGGCGACACGGCTCACACGTTTGTTCTCGAATCGCCTTTTACCGTCAAAAGCATCCTCGAAGAAGTATTTGGGATGTTCAACCACGGCAGCGGCGATGAGTGCGAACTGTTTTTGAAAAACAAATTGCGCTCGCTGTCAGTCCATGATTTTGTGCGCGTGGACGACCAGTGGTTTCAATGTAAGTCCGTTGGTTGGAAAGAAGTCACCAACGAATACGTTGACCAGCTTGAGAAAGATGTGGTCGAAAACAAAAACTTCGAGCCACATGGCCCGTGGTCTGCCCTGCAAGATGTAATGTGGACAAAATACCACAAAATCTAAAATAAAATCACAGCCCCTTAAATAAGGGCTCCCACGGGGTAGGGCCCTACCCAGTCCAGCAACGAAAAACCAGCCACGCTCTCCGAAAGCGTGACTGGCTAATCGTTACAGGGTTACAACGAGAACCAGTAACGGAAGGCAGAAAGGCCGCGAGTGGAAGTGCCGGAGCGTTTCACCGCGCCCGACTTGGTTAAACGAGAAAGGGTGACGGAAAGGTGTAACGGAGTGCTAGATGTAACACCGTTGCGGCGAACGGTAACGCGGGCGACATGATGACCGTTTTCCTTGATTGCGGCTTCAATCTGCGAAAGAGTCAAAGCCTTGCTTTTGCTGGTGGGAAGGGCGTTAATCGCCAGTTTGTGCATCGGATACGGATTACGGGGCATCTGGTGATTCGTCACGCCGATTTTCTCATATTGGCCGCGCAGAGTATCCGCGATTGCGAGGATGGAAGCGACGACGTTTGAGTTAAGGCCGAGTGTGTTGTTTTGAGCATTCATATTTTTCGTTGTTTTGTTGTTTTGTTGTTTGTTCGGGAGTTGTTGTATCCCTTACGCCAATCAGATTAACAGATTCTTTTTGTGATGCAAGTGATTTAACTATTTTGTGAAAGATTTATTTTTGAGATTTTTCATTTTTAACTTGACAGATACAAATAGATACAGTAAGGGTAGGGCCTACCCACGCGCCCTACCCCCTACCCCGCCAAAGGCGCTTTCGCGCGTGCATCTATCTTTTGAAAATTCCGATGAGGATGAAAACGATAAGCAAGGAAAGAATCATTTCGCACCTCCGTTTTTTGCTTGCTTTTTAATCGCCTTTAATGCTTCCGCCGCGTGACTTCCGGCAGGCTGTGTGCCATGAATCAAAAGCGCAAAAGATTTTGAACCACAAACCGCGTGATAATCATTGTGGTCTATTTCCAAACCCTTTTCCGCCGCTTCCGCTTCCGAGAAAACGACTTCCGAACATTTCAACTTGTGCGCGTCAATCAAAAAATCCCATTTGCCGCCGCGTGAAGCTGTCAAGCTAAAATTGCTTGGGATTTCATTTTCGCGCTTAATCCAAAAGTTAAGCGACTTTGTATAGGCGTAAAAAATCTTGTGTGGATTGCGTTTGGCAATTTCAATCCATGCGTCAAAGTAGGCTTGGCTGAAAAAATCGCCGCCAATGTGGACACGGCAAACATTAAAGTATTCCGGCAAACTGGATTGAATACAATTTGCCATCGCAGAATAATCCGCGCCAAAAGATTTCAGCAATTCAAAGTTGCGCCAAACCATATCGCGCAAGGGATTATACAATGCTTCCGCGCTCGCCTGAAAACAGCGGAATTTCGTTTCAATTCCATCGGTAATTTTGCCCGTCTTGCGGTCTGCTTTGCTCAAACAATCAAGCGCGGCAGGGCAAGCGAAACCACTTGGCAAACTAAAGGTGATAACCTTTTGCTGCATCGCAATTTCCAATTTTTTCAATTTCGTGTTGGCTTGGCCGAATGTCAATTTCATGGTTTAAGATTAACAGAATGATTTTATTTTGCAAGATGTTTTTCGCAAATATTTGAAATGATTTATGCTTGACAAATCTAAATAAGTCGTGGGCGGGTAGGGCCCTACCCATAAGAAGCCCACTTGGGCTAATTGCTTTTCTTAAAGATTTTTAATTGTTTTTCGCTTGGCTTTTTCCAGTTAAGAATCTGGCCGGTGTCGGCATCAATACGCAATTCGACATAATCGCCGTAATGCTGGCCGGGCATAAATTCAGGGACATAACCATCATAACTGCCAACATGATGACCATTGTTTGTGAGTGACGCGCTGAATAAATCAGAGCATTTTGCATTGATTGAAATGATTTTCGCCATGCCAAAATACTATCAAATTCCCTTAATAAGTCAAATACTATTTTCAGGGGTAGGGCCCTACCCAACGAGATACTAAAAAGCCCGCCGCTCTCCGAACGCGACGGGCTTCGTGTTAGTTGAGGAGGTTGTCCAAACTAACAATCGCGGCTTTATGCTGCGAAAGTCCAATGTGACGCTCCATGATGAGGAAGCGTTCAACCGTGCCGTAAGAAACACGGCTAGTAAAAGTTTTGCGGTAGTGAACGCCGCCCTGTTTGAATGTGAGGATTGTGTTTTTCATGCGTGTGTATTATAAGTTAATTGGTTGCGGTTGTCAAGGGTTTTTGTGAAGTCCAAACAATGTTTCCATCGCGCAAAACGGTAACGTCGCGGCCAGCATTAACTAAACGCTCGGCGTAACGCATCGCGGCATCAAGCGCGGTGCGAGCATCTTGCGAATTGAAATCGGTTTCAAACATTCCATTCTTGACCGTATAGGTGATAGGCATAAAAGGATTATGACAGTAAATGGTTTTTTGTCAAATATTATTTTTTAGGGTAGGGCCCTACCCAGTAAGCTATTAAAAAGCCAGCCCGAAGGCTGGCGTGAGATTAGCTTGGCTTAATCGAGGGCTTAAACCATATATCGCGGCGGCGAACCACTTCGCCAAGATTCGGGAAGCGTTCAAACAAGTGAAAAAATGAATCGTAAGAGTCAACCTCAAACATTTTTAACATTTCTTCCCTGATGCGTTCCGTTGAAACGGCGTCGAATGAATCCGGCGCGAGTCTTTCAATCGCCGCGCAAGTCAAGGCGTGAATTACGAAACCTTTTGTCACGGCAAAGCGAACGGCGCGAAAAGCGCGCAACTTATCTTCTGCCATTCTCACATTAGCGTCACCCACACAAACAATTTGCTTGTGTATAATGTCAACTAATCCCAAGTGCGGGTCAAGTGTTCTGCCCGTTTCCGTATCAATCGCCATTGCGTTCATCGTGAAGTCACGACGCGCAAGGTCGTCGAAAATGTTGCCAACCGTGACGCTTTCGGGGCGGCGACCGTCAGAGTATGCGCCATCTTTGCGGCATAAGACATAATCAGCCGAGCCTAGTTCCGGCACGTTGGCGCGAATTGTTAAAAATTGCGGTGTTTCAAGGAAAATCTTCCCGCCGCGATTGATTATCTCTTGGCGCATCGCATCAAATGACGGGGCTTCGACGGCGAAATCAATATCCTTCGACTTCACGCCGAGGATTTGGTCACGCACCGAGCCACCGACTTGAAACATAGTAATCTTTGTCATGCGATGAATATAGCAGACTATTCTGGATTGTCAATAACAATTATCTAAATTTAATCCATCAGCAGAATAAAGGTTGCCGCCGCGAGGAACATTCGGAACTCATTAATTTTGTTTTTCATAATAGGTTTATTAAGTTTGAAATGGTGGATTGGAGGAGAATCGAACTCCCGATAATTAGGGACATAAATGCCCCGCGACTAGGCCACTAGCCACTTATCCAACCCAAACGATGTTGCCGTTGCACAGCACCGTGACTTTAAGGCCAAGCGTCACGCAATCATGCGCGAGCTTCATGGCTTTGTTAAGCGCACCACGCGCAGTCGGCGCGGTGCATTTCGTTTCAGCATTAGCGGTCACGACCCAATAGGTTTTATTCATACGCGCAATATAGCAGACGGATTCAGTTAAGTCAAGCGATTTTTAGAGAAAACTTTCCAATCCATTCATCTTTCAGAACCGCACCATCCCATTGCGCGATGCGATTGCAGTCGCAATGCTTCCCTTCGTTTATCCTACCAGCGCACGCCAAAACTAAAGCGTTAAGGCGTGAGCCAGCATAGACAACCACGAACACGTTACCAAAAAAGACTGTCCAACGATAAATTTTCATACGCACAGATTATCAGGACAATCCGAGTTTGTCAAGCGAATCCCACAACTGTTTTTCAACCAGTTTGTAAAGCTCGTTGTTTGCTCCGGTCAGCCCTTGCAGCACAACCGCCTTTTCGCGCAGATAGGTCTTGGCGAACTCTGGCGCGTGTTCGACAATCGAACTGGTGTTATCATATAGGTCGGCCAGCTTAATCAGTTTGCCCTCCTCGCGGATTTCACGCGCTTCGGCCAGAAACCGCGCTTGGTCATCATCAATCTGTGATTGAATGTTATGGAAGTTAGGGTCAGCGTCGAGTTGACCGCAGCAACCGCAACAAGGAGCATCTTCACACATAGTTTTAATTTGGTTAATTTGTTAATCGTTACGCCCAGACTATAACAAACCAGTCACGCGAAGTCAAGAGAAAACTTAATCTTTTTCTGCCGCGATATGGGGCGGGATTAGCACCCCCATCGTGGTCAGCTTGGCCTCAAACTGTTTGAGGATGCTGGCTTTATTACCCTTGAAGCCAAACTCCTGTTTGATGATTTTAGAGGCTGGCATACCCCGACGCTTGAGGCCGATTAGCTCTAGCTTGAGCGCACCCTTGAGCGCGAGCAAGCGGAACGCGTTGATTGAGTCAGGAGTCTTGCAGATGATTGTTTCATTCATAAGATGATTATGCCACAACTATTTGATTAGTCAATTAAAATATATTAAAATCTACGAAAATTATTCTCATCAACGGCAATGGCAAATTCGCGCCCATCCTCATCCAAGCACCAAGCATAGCCATCGCTAATCTCATTCACCATGACCCAACGGCCATTGATATGAGTTTCTTTCCCGACTTCAAGTTTTTCTTTCATAGATTTATTAAATTTTTGCGTGGCTCACAACGATTTTCGCGGCCTCAATATAGGCTTGCGCTTTCATCATTAGGGCAACGCCGTGTTCCTTCGTGGACATGAGGCGCGAGTAGTGAATACAACGCGCAGCCAGATTAGCCAACGTGCGAACCGTGATAATCGTTTTGTTATTCATGCGCTGAATATAACAGAGGCGCGGGAGTTTGTCAAGCCCCCGCGCCAACTATTTTTAGCTTACCTTGTAAGCGTTGGATTTGATTTCCGACACATAGACATCGCCCATTTCACCATCAGGACACATGGGCGAAGTGACGAAACAGAACCAGCGGGCATAAGGTTTGTTGTCGTCGGCCTGCCATTTTTTAAGAACCTTCCACGTCCAAGAGCCATTGCTCCAGACTTCGTAAGGATTGGTGACGGGACGGGTTTTAGCGCACAAGTTTTTAGCCATATAATTTTTAGTTAATGTTTACCAACAACCAAAGTTTAACAGATAATCGTCTAATGTCAAATATTATTTTCAAGGGTAGGCCCTACCCAGTCCAGCAACGAAAAACCAGCCACGCTCTCCGAAAACGTGACTGGCTTGTGTTAGTTATGAATTAAGCCGCGCTAATAGTGAAGGTGTAGGGCGTTTGGCCGGTAGCACCCTTGCGGGTTTTTCCAACCAAAAAGCGCGAAGGTTTGCCGTTAAGATTGACGGCCAACAGCCCTTCTTTAACCATAGTGCGGAGGAGTTTAGCGGTGTGAACTTGCGAAAAACCGAGTTCGCGCTGAATTTCCTTGCGCGTGATAACGCCACCATTGATAGTAGCGTTGGAAACGATGTTGCGGATATACGCCTGATTTTTCAGCTTGGGCGTGTGCAAAACGCAACCGAGCGAATAGGCCGCATGACGCATGGCGTTAATGGTGAGAAGTGAGGCGGAGTTAATGTTGTCATTGTTCATTTTCATAACTATTTTTTGTTGTTGTTTGTTGTTGTTACTAACAAAGACATTCTGACAGATTGCTTTTGAATGTCAAATGTTTTTTTAAGTATTTTCAAATAGATTCTGGAGGGTAGGGCCCTACCCATTGCGGTGCTAAAAAGCCAGCCCTGCTCCGACAAGGCTGGCTCTCTGTTAGTAACGGCGCAAAATCTTTTCGTTTATTGCGTCGTCAATCTTGGCGGCGGCGGAAACCTTACCGTCAATTTCCGCGTGGATTTCGCGGTGCAAATCCCACAACTGCGCGTTGCTGAATGGCGCGGCATCCTCGGTTTCGGGAATAGCTGGCTCTTGCGGTTCGCTGTGTCCAAGCTCTTCGCCACATTCGTTCGGCGCAACGTGCGCCAACCGTGATTCAATTTGTTCGTTATTCAATTGAGTGAAGTTATTCATAACAAAGACATTCTCGCAGATTTGAAAAAAATGTCAACGCCTATTTTACGATTTTTGTTTCCCTAATGTTCAACATAAGATTTCCAAATAGTGCTTCGGCGGGTAGGGCCCTACCCATTGTTGCAAGAAGAAACCCCGCACTCGCGGGGTTATGATTCACAGATTGGCTTTGCGCCCTTCAACCGCTCGGCGCATTTGCATTGCTTCTTTGCTGGTGAGCGCAGCGGCGGTCATTTTCTGCCATTCGATAAGTTGCTTTTCAGAGACGCGAAAGCCGGTTCCTTTGTAGTAACCAACCGCAACGTCATTATGGAATTTTTCGACGATTGAAAAATCCTTTTTCTCGAAGTATTCAAACGGCACATAGAGCGAGACGCCGTTTTTATTGCTGTTCACCGCTGGCAAATCACATTCAAGATAAAGATGGTGCGTGCCGTTGCTCAATGGGTAAATCGTCCAAGCGAGCTTGCGCGTGTTGCGCTTCATGCAGGCCAAAACCATTTTGCGCCATTCATCGTAAAAGTAATTTTTGCGAACGCGAGCCAAAACACCTTTGCGCGTCTCGTATTTTTCAAAGCTTGAATCAAACGGGCAATAGATTTTAACTGTGCCGAAAGAGTTTTCCTTAATCACTTCATGCTTGCCCCAGATATTCGGCGCATTCACGCCCTGCTGGTGCGCGTGCGTGCCAACAGGTGTAAAGGGAAAGAGTTTTTGCTCGGTCATGTCAACGCCTAAAGCGTTCACAATGTTTTCCGCGTCAGGGTTAATGCCCCGCAAAACGGCTTGCTCTTCTTTAGATAACCAATCGAATGTTTTATTCATAACGGCATTATGACAGAAAATGTTTTTGTGTCAAATGTTTTTTTACTTATTTTTAAATAGTGTGTGGCGGGTAGGGCCCTACCCATAAATGGCTCAAGGCCACACTTCCCAGAACATTGAGACTTCCCAGCTTGCATAAGTATTGAAGATGATGCGGCGGGCTTCGGCTGAATCATTAGCCCTGATTATGATTGTTTTTGAAAGCTGGCGAAAGCGCGGAGTCCATGCAACCGCTTTTGTCAAGAAAAATTTGAATGATTTCATAGGTTTGAAAAATCGAGATTCCAGAAGAGTTTAGCCCACAATCATTTTCATTGCAACCCAATTTTTATGAGTTGGCCGCTTGATAAAGTTTTTGATTGCTTTCCGTTGTTTGCGATTGAGTTTCATATAAGGTATTATCGCAGATTGCGAGATTGAGTCAAATGTTTTTTTCAAGTATTTCAAATATGCTTGCGTGGGGTAGGGGCCCTACCCATTCCCATAAAAAGAAGGCGAGCTTATCAGGCTCGCCGTGGTATTAGTCGCGGTCAAAATCTGGTTCGCAATCCGGTTCGTTATTAGATTCGTTTTCCGTGAGCTTTTCAGCCCATTCGTCTAACTTATCTTCGATTGCGGCTTCAATTTCTTTAATTTCTTCCGGCGTGAATCCTTCTTTGTCAAAATCTGTTGAATCAATTTCTGCGTAGTTAGTGCCACGGTCATAACATTTCTGTCCCCAATACTCATAAGCACCAATGCCGTTATTTTCGCAATGGTATTCGACGCCAACGGTGATTTCAACGGCGGATTCCCGCGTGGTTAATTCAACTTCAAGTTCAAATGTATCATTCATGTTTAGATTCTCGCCCAAAACTAGAATTGTGTCAAATGTTTTTTTTATTATTTTCAAATATGGTCTGGCGGGTAGGGCCCAACCCCACCC
>Ga0007804_1000532_pt1 | contig 13785 bp, 17 predicted proteins | sample CryBogCBE25Aug07_FD_60367 | JGI IMG/M metagenome (GOLD analysis project Ga0007804, IMG submission 60367) | Freshwater microbial communities from Crystal Bog, Wisconsin, USA - CBE25Aug07 | ecosystem: Environmental > Aquatic > Freshwater > Lake | place: Crystal Bog, Wisconsin, USA | collected... | reverse complement strand
CTCGTTCGTGCGTCGGCCCCAGCATCTCGATGGTGATACGACCTACTTGTCGGCCAGCGCGGCGGCGGCCTGCGCCACGACGGCGCCGAAAGCGGCGGCGTCGTTGACGGCGAGGTCAGCCAGCATGCGGCGGTCGACTTCGATACCGGCGGCGTTGAGGCCGGCGATAAAGCGGCTGTAGCTCATGCCGTGCAGACGGGTACCGGCGTTGATGCGCTGGATCCAGAGACGACGCATGTCGCCCTTGCGTGCCCGACGGTCACGGAATGCGTAGACGCCAGCGTGCTGGACAGCCTGGTTTGCGGCGCGGAAGGTACGACTACGGTCACCGTAGTAGCCCTTGGCCTGTTCGAGTACTGCCTTGTGGTGCTTCTTGGCGTTTACGCCGCGCTTTACACGTGCCATGTTGTTTCCTCTTTCCTAAACGTTCCTAGAGACCCATCAACCGCTTGATGTTCTTCTCAATACCGGGTGAAATGTCCGACTCGCGACCAAGGCGACGGGTACGAACCGAGCTCTTGGTCTCCATCAGGTGACCGCGGAACGCCTTGCGGCGGCGCAGGCGACCCGAACCCGTGATCTTGATGCGCTTCTTGGCACCACTGTCAGTCTTCATCTTTGGCATGTCAGCCCTCCTCTGGCGACTCGGCAACCGAACTGCTCGGCTGCTCTTGTTGCGGTACTACGACTTCCTTTGCTGCTTCCTTCACAGCGTCGGCCTTGGGCTTGGCCTTCTTTTCGGGGCCCAGGACCATAATCATGTTGCGACCATCGAGCTTGGCGGCCGACTCGACCTTGGCAATGTCGGCCAAACGCTCCACAATGCGGTCCAGAATCTTCTTACCCAATTCAGGGTGCGCCGACTCACGACCACGGAACATGATGGTGATCTTCACCTTGTGACCTTCGGTCAAGAACTTTTCGACGAGACGGGTTTTGGTATCGAAGTCACCGGGACCGATTTTCGGCCGGTACTTCATTTCCTTCACGCCGACGTTCTGGGTCTTGCGACGAGACTCCTTGGCCTTCTGGGCTTCGTCGAACTTGAACTTTCCGTAGTCCATGATTCGACAGACCGGTGGCTGGGCAGTCGGGGCAATCTCCACGAGATCCAGGTCCAAGCTACGGGCGAGCGCGAGTGCTTCGCGGCTCGTCGTGACGCCTCGCTGATTACCTTCGTGGTCAATCAAACGAATAGTCTCGACCCGAATGCGTTCATTGACGCGGTGGTCTCCAGGCACTGTTGCGATAACCGACTCCTTGCTCTCCGCGACGTCACGTTGACGTCGCCACGGCAAGCGAGGCGCAAAAACCTGTGAACCCGGCGCACCTAACTGTGACCAGGTGGAAGTTGAAAACAACCTCACTTGCTGTGAACTGCCTCGTCAGGCTAGCAGATGCCGGTCCGTTCGGGCGAGGGAACCCGCAAACGGGCCAAATCTTACGGTGTTGTTACAGAATCCTCCCGAAATACCGAGGGAGCGCTCGGTAGCGTGTCGCCATCATGACCGACAACGATTTTGACCTCACGACCACCATCGATGAGCCAGCGGCGGCGCCGGCTTGGTACCGCCGCTCTGATATTCAGTGGTCCCTGGCCGGCTTTGCCCTCTTCTGCCTCGTCGTCCTCGTGCGGGCTACCGCCATGCTCGAGCCCGACGACTTCGCCTACCGCGCCTCACTAGTGGCGCTTAGCCACGGGCAGATCCTCCTCACCAACGCCCAGTACGTTGCGCTCCAGCACGACCTCGGGGGCCAGGGCGTCATGCAGTGGCACCACATGGCGTCTGGGCTATGGATTAGCGAGAAGAACCCCGGGTACCCGTTCATCGCAATCCTCTTCTACGCCCTCGGTCTCCTGCGGATCACCCCGCTGGTCTTCGGGGCCATCGCCTGCGTGGGCCTGTTTATTGGCGCGACCAAGTGGCTCGGCCGACCGGCCGGCGCCTTCGCCGTTTGGCTCTACCTCGCCTCGGGTGCGGCCCTCACCTTTGCGTGGCGCGCCACGATGCCCAGCTTTACCGATGCGTCGTTAATTGCCGGTGGCGCCAGTCTGCTCTTGTGGACGCTGCTCTCCAGTGACGCCCGCCCAGGACGGCGCCGAGCCGTTGGCGCCCTGGCGCTGGTGCTGGTGGAACTCGCCGTCTTTATTCGCTACACCAACGCCATTGAGTTCGCCGTCGCCCTGCTCGCGGTGGCCGTGTTTGGTCGACGCACCCGTCTCACGTGGACGACGCTCGGACTCTGGGCCGGCCTCGTGGCCGTTCTCGGACTCGGGATGTTGGGCTTTAACGCCTGGGCCTACGGCAGCGCCACGGCCACCGGCTACTCGGCCGGCGAAATCACCTTCTCGCTCTCGGCCCTCTGGCCCAACCTGCGCGGCATGCCCAGTCAGCTAACGCAGTCGATGCCGCTGTGGATTCTCGCGGCGGTCGCCGTCGTTGCTATTGCGGTGACCGCGCGACGCCGCCACCGCGTGACCCTCGAGAACCCCCGCACCGACGCGGCCGTCGGCGGGATCCTCGCACTCGGCTGGCTCAGCCTGTGGGGCCTCTACCTGAACTACACCTGGACGGCGAACATGGTCGGCGGACAGTTCCACCAAGGCGGGCCTCAAGGGCCCGGCCCCGACGGCGGTTCCATCGCCCACACCGTCCTGCGCCAGGCCACAGGCGCGCTGGATCCCCACGACGGTGGTGGATCGATGACCGTCCACGTCATTCGCTTCTACCTGCCGGCCCTCGGACTACTGGCACTCCTCGCCGCGTGGCTCGTGATGCGTCTCCCCCGTCGCGTCGGTGGCGCGGCTGTCGGGGCGCTCGCGCTGGCCGGCGTTCTGTCCTTCTCGTCAATGGCATCTGCCGGTGGTGTGGGTGGCCCCGGCGGCCCCGGCGGGCACGACGGCCCGCCGCAGCCACCGGTGAGGACCACGACCACGAAGAGCACCTCGACGACGACCACAACCACCCCTGTGACCCACCCCACGGTGCCAAGTGGGGGCCAGCCGTCTGGTGGAACGCCAAGTGGCCCACCACCGAACGATGGTCACGGGCCCGACGGTGGATTCAATGGACCCGGCGACGGCGACGGCAACGGCGGACCTGGTCCCGACGGCAATGGCGGCGATCAGCAGGTACATTGACGGGATGACTGACACCGCTGACTTCGAAAACGAGATTGCCTACCTTCGCGAGACGCCCGTCGAGCAGATCCTCGGGAACCACATCTTCGTCCTGCTGCAGCTCGTCGCCGTTCACCTCGCGGCAACGCCGCCCAAGTTGAGCGACGCCCAGCTCGTTATTGACACCTTGTCCGCCATTATCGAAACCGGCGGCGACCGACTGGGTGAGCACGTTGGCCTCTACCGCACCGCCCTGGCCGAAGTGCAGCAGGCCTACGTGCGCGCGGCCACTACCCCACCGGCCGACGCGACGCCGGCTTAGGCCAGCGCTGCGTCGAGGGTGATCGACGTACCGGCGAGGGCCTTCGAGACCGGGCAGGACTCCTTCGCCTCGAGCGCTACGCGCACGAAGGCCTCGTTGTCCATGCCGTCGACGACGCCACGAACGACCAAGGCGATACCGGGAATGCGGAAACCACCGGCCGGGTCCGGTCCGAGCCTGACCGTCGCGGTAACTTCCAGCGAAACGGGCGTCGCACCAGCGGCGGCGATGAGGGCTGAAAACTGCATCGCGAAGCACGACGAGTGGGCTGCGGCAATGAGCTCTTCGGGGCTCGTCAAACCTTCGGCCTCGTCGGCGGCGCGACGGGGAAAGCTCACGGCGTAGGAGCCGGCGCCACTACTGGTGAGCGAGACATCCCCGTGACCGTCTTCTAGACCGCCGGTCCAAAGCGTGTGGGCTGAACGTGATGGCATGACGCCTCCTATGAAGTAGTACCTAGGGGCATCGTAGTGAGCGGTCGGCGATGGCCGTTCACTCGCTAGGCGGCCACTTGTACGTCCGTGGCTTCGTCGCGGCCCAGGTGACCTACCGCACGTCGAGCTACCACGTTGGCACCGACGGGGATGGTGCGAGTGCCGTCGGCGATGACGACACAGTGGAAGTAAAACGAGGTCCCGTCGTCGGCCGTGAGCCAACCATCACCGCGGGCTTCGTCGAAGTCTGCGACTACACCGGTGATCATCAGGCAGCGAGCGGTCCCCGGCCAACGATGTTGACCATTTCGAGTGCGGTCAGGGCCGATTCGCGGCCCTTGTTGGTGTGATCGGGCATCGAGCGCTCGAGTGCCTGATCGACCGTATTCGTGGTGAGGACGCCAAAGACCACCGGAACGCCGGTGGCGAGTTGAACGTCCTGGACACCACGCGCGCACTCACCGGCGACCACGTCGTAGTGGCCAGTGTCGCCGCGAATGACGGCGCCCAAGGTAATGACGGCGTCGACGCGACCGGCCTTAATCATCGACTGCGCGAGCAGCGGCAACTCAAAAGCGCCCGGCGCCCAGCCGAGGGTGATGTCGCGGCGCTCTACACCCTTTTCGAGCAGGGCCTCAATAGCCCCCTCGAGCAAGCGGGTCGTGATGCCACCGTTGAAGCGACCACAGGCCAGTCCAATGCGAACGCCCCGACCGTCTTCGGAGGGGCTGAGGTAGGTGCCGACTCGTTCGGCCAGCAGGACGTGTGTTTCAACGTCAAACTGCGTCTCAGTTGTCGATGTCATCGAGGCCCTCCAACAGGTGTCCCATGCGCTCGCGCTTGGTGCGCAAGTAGTCGATATTAAAAGCCGTCGGACGGCTCTCGAGGGCGACGCGCTCAACGATGTTGAGACCAAAGCCCTCTAGGCCACCGTACTTGGCGGGGTTGTTCGTCAGCAGGCGCATCGAGCTCACGCCGAGGTCAACGAGAATCTGGGCGCCGATGCCGTACTCGCGAGAGTCGATCGGCAGGCCGAGCTCGACGTTGGCGTCGACAGTGTCCGCCCCCTGCTCCTGCAGGGCGTAGGCGCGAATCTTGTGACCGAGACCAATACCCCGGCCCTCGTGACCCCGCAGATAGACGACGACGCCAGCGCCCTCGGCCGCCACCTTGGCGAGAGCCGCCTGCAGCTGAGGGCCACAGTCGCACCGCAACGAACCGAGCGCGTCACCGGTGAGGCACTCGGAGTGAACACGAACGAGCACGTCCTTGGCCGCGTCGAGGTCACCGTAAACGAGGGCCATGTGCTGTTCACCGTCGAGCACGCTTTCGTAGACGACGGCCTGGAACTCACCGTGCTCCGTCGGCAGGGTCGCCTCGGCCACGCGGCGGACAAGCTTTTCGTGCTGGCGGCGGTAGCGAATGAGGTCGGCAATTGTCACGAGCGGCAGACCGTGCTCTTCGGCGAAGGCCTCGAGCTCGGGCATACGAGCCATGTCGGACTTGTCCTTCGTGACAATCTCACAGAGCACACCCGAGGGGTACTTGCCGGCCAACCGGCAGAGGTCCACGGTGGCCTCGGTGTGGCCGGCGCGCTTCAACACGCCGCCGGGTCGGTAGCGAAGGGGGAAGATGTGACCGGGGCGGTTGAGGTCGGTCGGCTTCGTGGCCGGGTCGATCAACGAGCGAATCGTGGCGGCGCGGTCGGCGGCCGAGATACCCGTCGAGGTTCCGTGGCGGTAGTCGACAGTCACGGTGAAGGCGGTGCGCTGGGCCTCGGTGTTGGCCACGACCATCAACGGCAGGTCGAGTTCATCGGCCCGGGCGGCCTCAAGCGGCGTGCAGATAACTCCCGAGGTGTGCTCGAGGAAGAAGGCCATCGACTCGGCGGTCGCGGCCTCGGCGGCCATGATGAGGTCACCCTCGTTCTCGCGGTCCTCGTCGTCAACGACGACAATCATGCCGCCGCGCTTGAGCTGCTCAATCGCTTCTTCAATTGTTGCCAGGGCCATTAGAGCTCCACATCTAGTCGAATATCGTCACCGAGTTGTGCCACGGCGGTGAACCGAGCGCGACGTAACTGCGCCAGCGTACCGGTCGAGAGGCTCACGGTCGCCGCCGTGGTGTCGTGCGCACCAGCAATCGCCGGGGCCAGGTACCAGGCCACGTGGTTCACCAGACCAGCCTCGAGAAACGCCGAAAAGGTCCGGGGTCCGCCCTCAATCAGCACTTGCAGAACGTCGAGTTCGCCCAGTTCGTCGAGAATCTCCCCGAGTTCCCCCGAACGCTCGAGGCAGGGCCGAACAGCGGCATCGGCCGGGGCTTGGCCGAGGACGACCCGCAGCGGTTCGAGAACAATGTCGCCCAGACGGGCCGTTAGTCGGGGGTTGTCACTACGGACCGTGCCGGCACCGACGATGATGGCCTGACTCTGGGCCCGCAGGACGTGGGCGTCGGCACGAGCGTCCTCACCAGTAATCCATTGGGAGGTGCCGTCAGCCATTGCCACGATGCCATCGAGCGTCGAGGCGACCTTGGCGACCACGTAGGGCCGGCCAGTGATGCGGTGCCACAGGTAGGGCGCGAGCTGGGCTCGAACGGCTTCGATACCAACGCCGGTGTGCACGGTGACGCCGCCTTTACGCAAGGCGGCCGCTCCCCGACCAGCCACGCGGGGATCGGGATCGAGCGTGCCAATAACGACCGTCGTGATACCGGCCTCGATAATTGCTTCAACGCAGGGACCGGTGCGACCAACGTGGCAGCAGGGTTCGAGCGTGACCACCAACGTTCCGCCGGCGGTGGGGCCGGTCGCGTGAGTAATGGCTTCCACTTCGGCGTGCGACGAGCCGGGCACTTGGGTGTGGCCCTGGGAGAGCAACGCGCCGTCGGCGCCATAGAGCACGGCGCCGACCCAGGGGTTCGGTGGGGCGTGGAAGCGAGCTTTCTCACCCTCGGCAATCGCGAGGGTCATGGCATCGGTGTAGTCGCGCGTCACGCCCGGGCCGCAAGAACGACGTCGCGGATGGCCGCGGCCGCGGCCAGCGGATCGGGCTTGTTAAAGATGGCCGAGCCGGCCACCAGCACGTTGGCTCCCGCGGCGGCGGCAATGGGCGCCGTGTGTAAGTCAATGCCGCCGTCGATTTCGAGGTCGCAGGCCAACTGGCCTTCGTCGATGTCGGCGCGGGCCCGGCGCAACTTTTCCATGACGTCTTCAATGAAGGACTGACCACCGAAGCCGGGGTGCACGCTCATAATCATGAGGTAGTCGATGTCGCCGAGGAACTCGGCGGCCGGCTTGTAGGGGGTCTCGGGGTTAATCACGAGGCCGACGCGCAGCCCCAGGGCGCGAGCGTCACTGATCAGGTTAGCCGTGCCGCCGACCTCGATGTGTACCGAGACGCCGTTCGCGCCCGAGTTGGCGAACGCCTCGAGGTAGCGACCGGGGTCGGTCATCATGAGGTGACAGTCGAAGAACTTCTGGCTGTAGGGGCGAAGGGACTTGATAACCGGCGGCCCGAGCGAGATGTTGGGGACGAAGTGGCCGTCCATCACGTCCACGTGCAGCCAGTCGGTCTGAGCGTCGACCGACTGGACCTGGGCCGCGAGGACCCCAAAGTCGGCCGCCAAAATCGACGGGGCAATGCGTACGGCGCCAATGGGACCCGGGTCAATCATTTCCACGCCCCCAGCCTACGGCCTACGCAAATAGCCCTAGGACCACCGCACGTCGTCGCTCAGGCGAGCACCGGCCAGCCAGGCCGACGCGGCCATGGCCTTCGAACCCTCAGGCTGCACCGACGAAAGCCAGAGCACGCCCTCGCGGCAGGCCAAGCCAACTCGGTTCCCTTCGCGCACCACGGTGCCCGCTGGTGCAGTTTCGGGGCCCACGGTGGCCTCGTAGACCCGAAAGCGCTTCTCCCCGAGCAGACACCAGGCCCGCTCCAGTCGCACTACCCGACTGGCCTCGGCGGCCGTCATCGAGGGCAGCAAGTGAAAGGTCTCGGCGTCGAGCTTCTGGGCGTAGGTCGGCTCCCCCGCCTGCGGCGTGGGCGAGGCCAGCGCCGGCGGGTCGGCCAAGACCGCCACCAGCAACGCGGCCCCCACGTCAGCCAGTTCGCGGGTCAACGCACTAGCCGTCTTCTCGCCAATGGCCACCCGTCGTTCGCCGTGCAGAGGGCCGGTGTCCAGAGTGACCTCGAGGGACATAATGCCGACACCGGTCTCCTCGTCGTCGGCCAAGATGGCCCGCTCGACTGGAGCCGCGCCCCGCCAGCGAGGAAGGAGGGAGAAGTGCACATTGAGCATCGGGAGACGCTCGAGGACCTCGGGCTTGATCATTGCCCCGTAGGCGACGACGATGCCGAGCTCGGCCGACACCTCGTCGAGGGCCTTGACGGAGTGGGCGACTGGTAGTCCCAGCTCGAGGGCGGCCTCTTTCACGGGGCTCGGCGACAGGGTCGAACCCCGACCACGACGGCGATCGGGCCGCGTGATGACGAGGACGACTTCGTGTCCGGCCTCGACGACGGCCCGCAGTGACGGCACCGCCGCCGCGGGGGTGCCGAGAAAGACCAGGCGCATCTACCGACCGAACGGCAAGAGACCGTCGCCCGAGCCCGTCTTCATGCGCATCTTGCGCAGCGCCTTCTTCGACTCGTTTTCCTGCTCCGGCGTGAGACAGTGCAACAACAGGTGGCCGTCGAGGTGGTCGGTCTCGTGCTGAAAGATGCGACCGTGGAACTCGTCGACTTCCATGTCGATGTCGTTGCCGTCGAGGTCTAGTCCAATCAGGTGGACCTTGTTCGGGCGAACGATCTCCCAGCTCAGGCCCGGCACCGAGAGGCAACCCTCTTCGTAGGCCCATTCGCCGCTCGTCTCGACGATCCGGGGATTGATAACCGTGCGAGGACCCAGTCCGTCACCGGCGTCGTAGACGAACATCCGCTTCGAGATACCAACCTGGTTGGCCGCCAGTCCCACACCCGGCGCCCGGTACATGGTCTCAATCATGGTCAGGGCCAAGGCGGCAATCTTGCCGTCAATGTTGTCGATTTCTTGGGTCGGCAACGCCAAAACAGGGTCGCCGTAGGTACGAATGGGGAGAGTGCTCACTCCTCCAACGATACAGCGACCCCGTTATGGTCTCGGTACTGCGGGCGCATACCGACTCAGGCCGAAACGACTGATTCCTCGACCACGATCACTTCGAGGTACTCACTGGCGCCACGAACGAGGGCCGCGTGCGAGTCGGCCATGGCCCCCTCGTCGGCGTCGCGCTCGCGCTTGTCGGCCTCGAACTTGTGCCCCCCGTAGAGAAATGCGGCGGCGAAGCCGAGCATCGTCACACAGGGAACAAAGGACAGGAACAGTGCCATTCCACTCATGGTTTTCTCCTTGAGGTTCCCGCCTACTTCGACCCTACGTCGCGCCCATTGGGCCCTTCAACGTCGCAACTAAGGGAGAAAGTCCCGTTCTAGGAGACGGCAACGCGAAGCCGGCCACCGGTACGCGAGGCCGCGGCCAGCGCATCACACAACTGCGCCACGCTGGCGGCCCGCACGGTCGTGACCCCGTCACGCTGGCGAATGGTGAGTCCCGTCGAATCGATTGAGGCCACGTACCCGGCCGCGCCCTCGCCCGAGATTTCGGCTGTGGCCGCGTAGGGCGTGAGGCCGAGGGCGAACGCCGCCTCGTCATCGCTATCGCGAAGGGGGCCGAGCTGGCCGCTACGCAGGGCCGCAATGACGTCGTCGTCACGACGGGTCTGCACGACTACGAGACCACGCCCATCGCGACGAGGTCCCACGAGGCGACCGGCCTTCGTGATGGCCCCCACGGCCTGGCGCCTCGCCGAGTCCCGAGGGGCCAACAAGTACTGGTCGAAGTCGACGAAGATGACCACCCCGCAACGACGAAGACGACCAAAGACGGCTTCGGTGCCCACGACCACGCGGGCCGTCGGGCCCGGCGGCGTCGTCGCGGTGATTTCCGTCACTTCTTGGCGCAACTGGAGACCGACGTCACGCGCCAACGTGGTGACGCCAACGCGGACCTTGCGAAGGTTGGTGGCGCTGCAGCCGAGACAAAAGTTCTCCCGCTCGCCGTGCCCCTCGGGGCAGGCCAAGCGCTCCCCCGCCTCCACCTCGGCCTGACCACAGGTGGCGCAGCGGGCCAGCTCGCCGCACCGACGGCAGGCGAACAGACGACCGCTACCGAGTCGTTGCAAGATGACCGCGACGGCGACCTCCTCCGAGCCGTCCAGGGCGGCGTGGGCCGCACGAAGGGCCGGCTCACTTAAGACACCCTCATGGGGGTCACGATTACGTCGATCCACGATGTCGAGTGACGGCCACTGGGCCAGTTCGGTGGGCGGCTCCTGCAGGGGGCCGAGTTGCATCGTCGCCGGTGACGGCAGTACCGAGGTGACCCACAGCGGCGCCCCGTCGCGACGGCATCGCTCGGCCACCACCGCCGGTGCCCACCACGTCGGTGACGCCTCGGAGCGGTAACCCTCGTCGTCACCGTCAATAATCACGGCCCCGGCCAGCCGGGGCGTCGGGGCGAAAGCCGTGCCACGGGCGCCAACAATGACGGGCCACTGGGCGCGCATCCGGTCCCACTGACCATCGCCCTCGGCCACGGCCAGCCCCCGCTGTTCGAGACGGCCGCGCAGTCGCTGCGCCCAGGCCTCGGTGGGAACGAGGACGAGGAGCGAGCCGGGTGACGACGATGTCGCCTGGTAGGCCGACAAAATGAGCGCGAGGGGGTCCACGGTGGGGGCTAACTGCCAGACCCCGGGGGCGTACTCCTGCGTCGTCAACACGTCCGTCTTTACCGGTGGAGTCGGCAGATTGGCCACAATTCGCGTCGGTGAGGCCGCTAACAAAAATCGCGAGAGGGGCGCCGCCCACCGCCAGGCGGCCCACGCCAAGACCGGCCAGAGTTCGGGGGGCGGACCAAAGCCCAGCCACTTGACTAAGGGTTTGAGCGCGTGCTCCGACTCACCAACCTGGTCGGGACTGACCCAGCCCCGAACGGAGCGGCCGTTGAAGTTCATCCGAACGCGATCCCCCACCCCGACGTGGGTGAGCGTGTCGGGAACGAGGTAGTCAAACGCCTTGTCGACCGCCGCCACGTCCGTGACGACCCGAACGGCGCGCGTCATTACTAGAGCGAAAGTTCGCGACGCAGGTCGTCGACCCGGGGCGTCTGCTCCCACGCGAAACCCTCGTCCGTGCGACCGAAGTGGCCGTAGGCCGCCGTCGACTGGTACTGGGGCTTGCGCAGGTCCAAGTCACGAATAATCGCGGCCGGGCGCAGATCGAACAGCGCGTCCACCGCCTTGGCGATGCGAGCGCGGTCAACCCGCTCGGTGCCGAAAGTCTCCACGAGCACCGAGACCGGACGGGCCACACCGATGGCGTAGGCCACCTGCACTTCGCAACGTTCCGCGGCGCCGGCGGCGACGACGTGCTTGGCGACCCAGCGTGCGGCGTAGGCGGCCGAGCGGTCGACCTTGGAGGGGTCCTTACCCGAGAAGGCTCCACCACCGTGACGAGCCATACCGCCGTAGGTGTCGACGATGATCTTGCGGCCGGTCAGGCCGGTGTCGGCGTGCGGACCACCGAGCACAAACTTGCCCGAGGGGTTAACGAAGACGCGCATGCCCGACTGGTCGAGGTTGCTCGGCAACATGGGGCGGATGATCTCTTCGAGGACGTCACGCGAAATGGTCTCGGCGTCGACGCCGTCCTCGTGCTGGGTCGAAATGAGCACGGTGTCCACGGCCACCGGACGACCGTCCTCGTAGGCCACGGTGACCTGGGTCTTGCCGTCGGGGCGCAGGTAGGGCACGGCGCCGGAGCGGCGAGCCTGGCTGAGGCGCATCGAGAGACGGTGGGCCAGCCAAATCGGCGTCGGCATGAAGTCGTCGTTATCGGAGCAGGCGTAGCCGAACATCATGCCCTGGTCACCGGCGCCGAGGGCGTCGAGTTCGTCTTCGTGCACCCCGGCGCGGAGTTCGTGGGAGGCGTCCACGCCACCAGCGATGTCGGGGCTCTGCTTGTCCAGCGAGACCAGCACGGCGCAGCTCGCGCCGTCGAAGCCCTTGGCACCGTCGTCGTAGCCAATCTCAACGATCGTCTTGCGAGCGAGGGCGTTGATGTCGACGACGGCCGTGGTCGTAATTTCGCCGGCCACCACGCAGAGGCCAGTCGTCACGAGCGTCTCACAGGCGACGCGGGCCGAGGGGTCCTGGGCCAGAATGGCGTCGAGGACGGCGTCGGAAACCTGGTCGGCGATCTTGTCGGGGTGGCCTTCAGTTACCGATTCAGACGTGAAGAGGGTCCGGTCCGTCATTGTGCTCCTTGTGCGAACGTTGAAGCCACCCTAGTCAATATCTGTTCAGAAATTGCTTCTTTCGAGGCCATCGAGAGAACTTCTCGAGCGCCATCGGGGGTGAAAATAGTTACCTCGTTCGATGCACTGGCGAACCCGACCCCGGGGGCCGAGACGTCATTCAAGACGAGAAAATCAACGGGCTTGCGCGCCAACTTCGCGAGGGCGTTGGACTCGACGTCCGTCGTTTCGGCCGCGAAGGCGACCAGTACTTGGCTGGGGTGACGTCGCTCGAGCAACGTGGCCACGATGTCCTGGGTGGGACGCAGTTGTAGCGTCGGCGCGCCGGCGTCCTTCTTGATCTTGTGGTCGGCCGGCTCGAGCGTGAAGTCGGACACGGCCGCGGCCATGATGACCACGTCAGCCTCGCCACTCAGGCCTAAGACGGCCACGGCCATGTCGGCCGCACTGGTCACGGGAACTACGGTGATGGCTCGCTGGACGTCGAGCGCCACGCGACGAGTGGCGGCGGTGACCAACGTGACCGTGGCCCCGAGACGGCTGGCCACTTCGGCGAGGGCGTAGCCCTGGTGGCCGGTTGATTTGTTCGTTAAGGAGCGCACGGGGTCGAGCGCTTCACTGGTTCCACCGGCACTCACGACCACGTGCTTGCCCGTGAGCGGTCCGCGATAGCCGCGCACGATGGCTCGACATAGTTCGGCGATCTCGTCCGGTTCGCGAAGCCGCCCAACGCCCTCGTCGCCGCCCGCGAGGTGACCACTCGCCGGTTCCATTACCAGTACGCCGCGACGGCGCAGCGTGGCGAGGTTTTCCTGCACCGACGGCTGCTCCCACATCTCGGTGTGCATCGCCGGACAGAGGAGGACGGGTGCGCGAGAGGCCAGCACGGTGGCGGTGAGCAGGTCGTTCGCCATACCCGCGGCGAGGCGGGCGATGACGTGGGCCGTGGCCGGGGCGATCACGATCAGATCGGCTCGTTGCCCGAGCGTGGTGTGGGGCGAGACCAGCATCGGGTCGCCGTAGAGGGAGGTGCGGGCCGGCTCCGACGCGAGGGCACTAAAGGTCGTGGCCCCGACGAAGTGCAGGGCGTCGGCACTCAAAATCGGGGAGACGAAACAGCCGTCGTCCATGAGACGACGAAGGAGCAGGACAGCCTTGTAGGCGGCGACACCGCCGGTCACGCCGAGAACGACGTGCGGTGCGGACTTAGGCGTCGCGGTTGTCGTCAAGGAGGGCGTCGAATTCACTGGCAGACGAGGCGGCCAACTCCGACGCCATTGCGGCTTCCTTCGCGCGAGCTTCTTCCAACTGCTCCGGGCTGAGGCGGTTGAACACCAACTTGTGCTCGGCAAGCTCTTCGAAGGCGAAGGACAGCGACTTGTTCGACTTGATGCTCACCTGGGGCGGCTCAATCTTGCCGTCGCCACGGCCGAGACCGTTGAAGTAGTTCGTAATGGCGCGGGCGCGCACGGCAGCCACGGCGACGAGGCTGAACTTCGAGCCGCCAACGGCCGACAAGAGGTCTTCGATGGGCGGGTCAACCAGGG
>Ga0007804_1000530_pt1 | contig 13818 bp, 7 predicted proteins | sample CryBogCBE25Aug07_FD_60367 | JGI IMG/M metagenome (GOLD analysis project Ga0007804, IMG submission 60367) | Freshwater microbial communities from Crystal Bog, Wisconsin, USA - CBE25Aug07 | ecosystem: Environmental > Aquatic > Freshwater > Lake | place: Crystal Bog, Wisconsin, USA | collected... | reverse complement strand
GTATTAGCGTGGTTAAAAAGTAACCCATAATTGACCAAACAAGTGCCCCGAAAGGGGCACTTTTCATTAATGGAGAAATATAAATAGTAATAATATTAGCCCATTTAATGAGATGTCATTATGCCAGTACCTCCATCATTCCCCAGTACTAGAAGCCCAGAAAGAGTTCCTTTTGAATTTCAAGCTGAGGGATTAAATGAAGTAACCGTTCCGATTAGAGGATTAACTGTTCCAGGGTATCAGCCTGTTCCTCAATTGTCATTGGTTGTTACAGCTAACGCATCATACTATTCTGGTGCATATCATGTCTATACTGGTAGTGATATACTATTTAACTGGGTAACAAATAATGCTAATACGCTAACACTCAACAATAGTTCAATCGCGGTTAATGGTAGTGTAGTATTTCTTGAAACCAATCAAACGAGATCCCCAATTTCTAACTATTATACTTTTGTAGCTGAGGGTTATAATCAAATACAAACTGCTAATATTCAAGTTGAAGTTCTCCCGTTAATAGTAGCAACACCAACCTTCAGCCCATCACCTGGAACTTATCTTTATCAAATAGCTAATAATGGAATTATTGTTTCAATATCAGACTCAACACCAAACGCGAACATTTACTATACAAATAATGGAACAACACCAACAGGATCTTCAACATTATACAGTGGACCAATAACATTAGGTGTTAGTAAAACATTAAAAGCTATAGGAAATTTAACTAACTATCTTGATAGTGATGTTGCAACTGCTACTTACACATTGAAGGCAATAACACCAACATTTAGCCCTCCCGCTGGAACTTATAGCACCACACAGATGGTTACTATATCCAATGGAATGGACATAGGTAATATTTACTATACTCTTGATGGAACAATACCCGACGAAGCTTCAACTCTCTATGCGGGTCCCGTAACAGTAAGCACAACCGAAACAATAAAAGCCATTGCTAATGTTTCTGGTATGTTAGATAGTGATGTTGGGACTGCTGTTTATACAATCAGCTCAATTCCAGCGCCAACTATTACTGCAACATCTAATGGTTCATTCGGTTATGGTGTTTACTATGTGAACTCTGATCAACCATATACGATTAGTTACACTACCACTAATGCTACCAGCGTTAATGTATTTACTTCTTCTAGTGCTCAGTCAAATCATCTGAACCAAGCAGCCAACGCTAATCCTTTGCCTTATCTCTATTCATTTACTAATGAAACGACTGACCTTTATGAAATAACCTATACACTACAAGCAGTAGGTCCTGGCGGTAGTACGGAAACCACTCTATATGTTCAAGTTTATCCAAAACCAGGTGGTACAGGCCATTATTGGATTTCTGTTGCTGGTGATTTAATTACACCAACAGCTTCATCTAATGCGATTAATACTACGGCAGTTTCAGCAATAAGCACCATATATGGTCAAGGTAATGAAATAATTCCTTTTACTGGTTCTTATCATTCGACCAGTACGGGAACTGTTGGATTATACGCACAGTATGATTATGCGGGAGACATAGTAGTCGCTAATCTCATTCAACAGAGCATAGCAGCCAATCTTTCTATTGATGCTCTGACTTGTGAATTTGATTCTGGTTACAGTATGATTGGTGTCAGTAATCTTGACGGTTCTAATAGTTATGTCGCACAGTTAAATCAATATAATAATATTCAATGGCAAAATATCTTAGTTGGCGATTCAGTCTATTTTCTTGATGTTGTCGAAGAGGCAAATCCAACAACTCCTAATCTATATTTTATTGGTTCTACTTCTTATGGCGTTAATGATGAACCTTATCAAACATGGATTGGTAAGTTTGATTACACGGGTGCTCATTATTGGCAGGAAAAATTAGTTATTGATAAAATTAATACCTACAATGGTACAACCTATACTTACGCAAATATACAAAATCCATCAATCACTTCATTGAATGGCAATGTCTACATTACATATACTTTCTCTTCAAATGCATCACTCTCCGTTTCCTCAGATCCGATCTATGCGGGTATCTCGAAAATTAATGGTGTGGATGGAAGTATAATTTGGCAGAATTTACTGGGAACTAAGTATGGCGATGCGAACACATCTAACATAAGTCAAATAAATTGCGTATCAAGTACGATTGATTCTAATGAAAATGTTTATTTGATAGGCTACGCAACCAATACAATATTCGTCGCTAAGTATGATCTAACTGGTAATTTGGTTTATCAGAAATCAATATACGACTCATATGATCCTAGGTATTCAGTTCGTGCTTATTCTGGTTCAACTGATCTAACGGGCAATTTGTATATAACGGGAAGCATAAGTCGTACTCTCGTCACACCACCTGAGCCACCACCTCAACCATATAATCCGACTTCGATTCCGATCATTTCACTAGATTCAACGGGAAATGTTAATTGGCAAAGTAAAATTTCAGCTAATGCAGCATCGGACGCTAACACTTGGACGGGTAATGAATTTGGTCATAAGCAAATTAAAGTCGTCAATCCAAATACCTATGTAATAACAGGTTGGACTTCATATAATAGATATGAATCACCAGCCTATGAAAATGTAATAACTTCTGAATCATCACTTGTCAGTTATATTCCATGTAGTGAAACAACGGGTCCTGTGCATGACATAGTGCAAAATATAACTTGGAATCAATATAACGCTGAAAGTTTCCCAACATTAGGGAATCCTGGTCCCAATGGGCACGGTTATTCACTAGGTATGAGCAGCGGCGTAGGATTTTCTATGGGAAATCCTTTTTATGGTATTGATACTGAGAATTTTTCTATTGAATTTTGGTTTAACTCTAATTCCACTTTAGGTAGCACTAGCGGTTCAGCTGTAGCTCCTGCTGCCGCTATGATATCCGATGTTGGTGGTTACGGTACGGCTGATTGGTCTATGGGATTCCAGTTAAACATGACCCCTATTTTTGGTGGTGGTTATGTGGGACAAGGATATGATGTTGCTGCTTCTAACACTTCTCTAGTTCTTAATGATAGTCAATGGCATCATGTTGTTGGAACAAGAAATGGAACTACGGGATTGATGACTTTATACGTCGATGGGGTTCCAGTAGCTACAACGAATGATGGAGCGGGATCAAGACCAGGTACTAGTGTTTGGTGGTCTGGTGCTAACCCAGGGTATGGTATTGGAGCATTCACTGGTTATATAACGCAATATGCTATATATAATTCTGAGCTTACACAATCACAAGTAACTAACCATTATAATGCTATGTACCTCGGCAATTATGCATTAACTGCTAAATTACCAATTCATAGTGCTGCTATTAATCTTGGTCCTCATTGGAATATGAGCACCACCTCTTATGCTAATACCGATACGCATTGGTTCTCTCAGGCAGTTCCTTCGATACCAGCGAATACACAAGGATCAATTAATTTTTCAAGTTATGGCGCACTTGAATTAGACCCAGGACTTACTTTCGGTAGTGGTCCTTATACAGTGGATATGTGGATTAATGTAACACAATATGCTGGTCAAACCATACTCACTGGTAACGGAAATCCTGGTGATAATACGACTGAATATCAAATATATCTATTTGGTCTTGATGGTGGATATGGAATTTCAACAGGCCAAAGTGGAACTTGGTATGTTGGCTCAACATATCCAACGGGAAGCTGGCATCATATAGCTATCGCTAGAGATTCTAGTAATAACACCGCGCTGTGGTTCGATGGTACTATGTTACCATCAGCTCCAAGTGGTTCTTTGACACCTCAATTAGATACCTTTAATTACACACAACCCTCTACCTACATTGAGCCGCATCAGGCATATATTTCTAATTTTAGGGCAGTAATTGGTAGCAATGTATATGATCCAAATCAAACAACAATAACAATACCAGTCCCACCATTAACAAATGTCACTAATACTGAATTGTTATTAATAACTAATAGAACTTATAACTTAGGCCCTGACAATTACAATTTCTTAAATGTTACTTCTTCTCTTGTTGATACATCTGGACAACAAAATGTTTATTCGTATGATACCGTTTTGCTGCTGCAATTTGCAGAACCAGACGGATCAAATACAATAGTAGATACTGCGGGTAATTATAGTTTCCAACCATATATTGGTGGAAATCAAACTGAAGGTCCTGGCCCAGTAGTTGTTGGAATTTCTTCAAACAATACGATTGGCGCGGGATTTGCTAACACTCTCTACATAGCCAATACTAATGTAAGCAATCCTTATGTTGGTAGACCTATTGGTGTAATTGAAGCGCCATTAAATACGAATGTTCTTAATGTTGCACCCACAAGCGGGAATAGTTGGTGTATTGAATGCTTCTTTAATCCAACAGATCTTAGTTCTTCCACCACTGGTCGAGACTACGGAACTCTTTTGAGTTATGGTGGTTCTACTGCTGAATCTAACGCTGCCGATACTGCATTTAGAATAGATGCAGTATATTATAGTGGTGGGGGGATTGGTTGGGTTACGCAAGGTCTTAATCAGGGTTGGGATCAGATTATCCTTAATTCGCTTGGAACTGGCCCAATTACGTTAGGTGCATGGCATCATATAGCTTTAGTTTGGGATTACCCAGATCAAAGGCTGTCATTTTATTGTGACGGCGTTCGTACTGGTACATACAAGCCATTTGTTTACCCAGAATATACTACAGCTCCTGAAAACGTATTAAATCCACCGTCATCTCAATACATCATTATAGGTGGTGACGATTACAATAATACGGCATGTTTTGATGGTTATGTTGGTGAGTTTAGAATTACGACAGGAGCTAGACCACCATATCAAGGTGCAACTTATACTGTTCCGACAAAATCATTCACTGCAACCCCATTTACTACAAGATATGTCGATAATTTCGGCATTCGAAAAGATGGAAGTAATTTGATTTATGCCAATACCACTACTGGAATTGATGTACAAAATGCTGTCGGTGGTCCTAATCATCTAACCAGCACACCACTACCAATTCAAATATCGGGTGAAATTGAATATGATACATTCACTAGTCCGTATGTTTACTATTCACCATGACAAAATTATACGATAACGGATTAACTTCATCTAACAATAGGAAAAATTTAGATATTCCTACTATTAGAAAACGAAAATTATTAAATGGAGTGAATTCAACTGGTATTTACTATGAGAAAGAGGGGCATATTAGAATGAATTCCTCTTCTCTTATTGTTGATTCAGTAATATTTGTAAACTATCTTAACGGCGAAGTTGATTTTTACAATCAATCTAACCAAGATATAATTTTTTATTAAGGTGTAATTAATGGCTTCTCCTTCAGATTTTCCGATGCCAAATATCCTCAATGATTTAGCTTTGGGTAGACAACCCCTATCCGTCATTGATGTGAATTTTAGTGCTGTTTCTTCTTATCTTGCTGATGTTACTAACAATGCTACTGTCGGTACACAAGGAATTCAAGGAAGTTCGGGGATTCAAGGTTATGATGGTTTTGGGCTACAAGGTTCAATCGGAATTCAAGGTTATGATGGTTCCCAAGGAACTATTGGAGTGCAAGGATTAATTGGTTCTGGTGTGCGCGGTATTCAAGGAATTCAAGGTCTTATTGGGGTGCAAGGATTAATTGGTTCTGGTGTGCGCGGTATTCAAGGAATTCAAGGTCCTTCTGGTAGCGGTGGCGGTGGCGGTGGTGCTGATGTTACTGTAGGAACTCTTTTGCATTGTGATGGCACTAATGGATCTACCGTATTAGTTAATAAAGGCTACGAGGAATGGTCTAATACAGTCCCACCGTTTAATGCACTGGGTACTGCCTCATTAAGTAATTCCCAATATAAATTTGGTACAGCATCGCTATCTTTTGGTTCAAGTGCGGGTTATGCGTTAGGTTCAGCCTCCCAAGCCTATGTGCCAGGAAACCTTAATACTGATTTTACTTTTGAGTGTTGGCTATATTTAACATCGTATGGTACGGGCGGTTATCTTTCGATTGGTGGTTGCATTATTGATACACGGTCTAGTGGTAGCGGCACTGATGGATATCTTCTATTGACAACTACATCAGGTAATGTAGTTTTATATACTGGCGGTACTCAGCTTGCCCAAACCTCTGGGACTCTGCCGCTTAACACATGGGTATTCTTTGCCTTTACTCAAAACAACGGTGTATGTTATTTCTACCTCGATGGAGTCCAAGACTCTGTAACTTATACCAATACCTATAACTGGTCAGGTTCTAATTATTGCTATTTGGGTATTCCTTTAGACCGCACGGGAACGGGGTTGCTCTGCCTTAGTGGGTCTTATATGGATGAGGTTCGCTTCAGCCGTGGCATTGCGCGGTATACGGATACCTTTACTCCACCTTCTTCTGCTTTTCCTGATCCATCTTCTGGTGGCGGCGGCGGTGGTGGTTCTCAAGGAACCACAGGCGCACAAGGAATTCAGGGAACCACAGGAATTGGTACTCAAGGTGTTCAGGGAACCACAGGAATTGGTACTCAAGGTGTTCAGGGAACCACAGGAATTGGTACTCAAGGTGTTATAGGATCACAAGGAATTCAAGGTCCTTCTGGTAGTGGCGGTGGTGGAAGTGGTTCTCAAGGAACCACAGGCACTCAAGGTGTTCAGGGGATCACAGGCATCCAAGGCACCCAAGGAATTCAAGGAAGACAAGGTATAACTGGATTACAGGGATTGACTGGCATTCAAGGAACAATAGGAACTCAAGGAACCACTGGAACTGCGGGAACACTAGGTACTCAGGGAATTCAGGGAAGACAAGGTACCACGGGATCACAGGGATTAACTGGTACTCAAGGAATCACAGGAACTGGGGTGCAAGGAATTCAAGGAACAATTGGTTCACAGGGATCTATTGGAATCCAAGGGACTCAAGGAACTCAAGGAACCACAGGAACTGGTATTCAAGGTGTTATAGGATCACAAGGCATTCAAGGAACTCAAGGAATTCAAGGAAGACAGGGGATTACGGGAATTGGTTCTCAGGGAACTACAGGATCTCAAGGATTGCAAGGAATTACAGGAATCCAAGGGACTACGGGTACAAGTATTCAAGGTACAACGGGATCACAGGGATTAATTGGTACTCAAGGAATCACTGGATTTGGTTCTATTTACACAGCATATAAACCTGGCAACAGTGTAGTAGTTACTGCTAACACTCCTATTACAGATTCTGATTTAACTATAAATAATTTATCTTCTGGTACTTATTACGTTGAAACTTTTTTATTACCATCAGATGCTGGTACGGGAGCTGGATTTGAATTTTTCTTTACTGTTAATGGGGGATCGGATTCGTTTTATTCCTACATTTTAGATGGAATTATAGCTGGGACTCCAATAACACCAATATCACTTACATTCAGTAATGGAACACCCTTCTCTAGTGTCACTGGAACAAATTCGCTTGATATTATAAAAACCGCAGGAGTTTTACACTTGTACGGATCAAGTTCTTATACCGTATCTGTTGAGTGGGGTATGGTCAATCAAGGGGGGAGTGGTACTACCTACTTGTATGCGGGATCAATGATGCGAATCACCAAACTATAAGGAACAAAATATGACAACTTCATCTAGATTTAATCAAACAACAAGAGTGTTAAATAACAGAAACATTCGAGCAGTTAGACTTCCTAATCTACTAAATCAGGCACAGTCTCCAGGCTCTACTAGCTATTATAGTGGTGAACCTATTCACAGAACTCGTCCTATACCATCAACAAATTTTCCAACGATAACATTAACGAATGAAAATAATCAACCGATTGGTTTTGTTGGTGATGCTAATCTATCTATAACTTTCTTTTCATAACTTTCTTTTAAGGAATCAAGGGTCATGACATATTACGCAAATAATTTTCCAATGCCAGTTGTTTTGGCTCAACTTTCTGGGCAAGTTTCAATTGGGGTTATTGATCAGGATTTTAATACGGTTTCTTCTTACCTTGCTAATGTTGCTAATATAGCTGCCAATGGTTCGGGTATGCAAGGAACTACTGGAACTCAAGGTTTAACTGGAATACAAGGACGCACGGGTCTTCAGGGAACTGGTGGTTCTCAAGGAACTACGGGAACTGGCATTCAAGGTTTTGGTGGATCTCAGGGAACATCGGGTATTCAGGGATTAGCGGGTACTGTTGGTCAAAGAGGAGCACAAGGTGCTGCTGGTACTGCGCAAGGCTTTACTGGAACACAAGGAACTAATGGAACACAAGGAACTAGTGGTTCTGGTGCACAAGGAGCATTGGGTCTTCAAGGATTCGGTGGTTCGCAAGGAACAACGGGTATGAGTGTTCAGGGAACACAAGGAACTCGTGGTAATAACGGTTCTAATGGAATACAAGGTAACACGGGTTCACAGGGTTATACGGGTTCACAAGGTTATACGGGTATTCAAGGTTCAAATGGTGTTGGTGCGCAAGGAATTATCGGTAGCCAGGGTGTGGGTGGATCTCAGGGAACAACGGGAATCGCTATCCAAGGTACTCAAGGAACTACTGGATCTGGCTCACAAGGAATTCAGGGAATCAGTGGAATTCAAGGTTCAAGCAATGGACCACAAGGACCATCGGGGCCACAGGGAGCCGTCGGTGTGCAAGGAACTCAGGGAATCCAAGGGAGACAAGGAACTACTGGTATTCAAGGCGTTCAAGGAATTCAAGGTCAGCAAGGTATTCAGGGAGTTCAAGGAATTCAGGGAAGACAAGGCACTCAGGGGATTCAAGGGATTCAAGGTACTCAAGGTTCGGTGGGTCAAGCTGGCCCATCAACGGTTCCCGCAGCATTCGATACAACAGCATCACTATCTGATGTGGGTAAGTGTATTGTTGCTACTGGCGCAATAACAATTCCAGCATCAACATTCATTCAGGGTGATGCTTTTACGATTTATAATGCTACAAGTTCATCAATAACAATAACACAAGGTTCTGGTGTAACACTAAGATTAGCTGGAACAACAACAACGGGAAATAGAACTCTTGCTGCTTATGGATTGGCTTCTTTATGGTGCAATTCAGCAAGCGAAATAGTTTCTGCTGGAGCGGGACTTAATTAATGAGTATATTGAGTGTATTAATAGGTTCTATTGCTGCTGGCACTAATACTTCAGTACAACCAAGTTCAACTGTTTATTTGTCGCCTAATACAGCAACAGTAGGATCTTCTGATGTTACTATTACGCTAAGACCAGCTCCAGGTAGAACTTTCCCAACTCAATATGGGATAGTTTGGAATGGGCCAGGTAATTCTTTGGGTCCTACACAAGCAATTGATTTAAGCGTCACATATTCTACTCCTACCGAAATAAGAGCAACAATACCAGCAAGTGTACTTTCGGTTGCTGGTGCTGCACCTATCTCAGTTGATGTTCCTCTTCAACCTTACGGTAGTGCTGTAGATTACACCGACTATCCCGTACAAACTTTTGTTGCTCAACCATCAGTTATAAAATCATTGACAACAAAAGTAGCCAGCAGCGGCGGTTATTTGGTTGATGGTACTAATTCTTACTTACAATTACGTGGATTTAATTTGGGTGGAATAGTATTTACTGCTGTTCAAAACAATAATCCTATAATCTGGGGTGGAATTGTGCCGCGCTGGGCAGTAGTTGCACAATGGAAGCCTACTGCGGTTCGTATCCCGCTTAATGCGGGTTCTTGGTTGGGTCATACAACTTATGATATTGATACAGTCAATAATAGAAACAGCCAAGGACAAGCTACACAGTGGTCAACGAATCCACCTAGAAACTGTGATCCTCAAGGTTCTTATCGAGCAACCGTTATCGCTGCTATACAAGCAGCACAAGCTATTGGTTGTCGTGTAGTTTTAGATCTTCACTGGAGTATGCCAATTTTAACGCTGAGAGATCCTACTAATCCTTCGCGCACAATTACACGAAAAGCCAGTCCATCGGGTCAACCATCATTCATGAATGCGGATACAGATCTTGATTTTTGGAATTCAATGGCAGACACATTTGGAACGCAGGCACCTCCCGCTGCTCCTGGAATTCAAAATGACGGTATACTTTTTGAATTATTTAATGAACCTTATATAAACAATTCATTTGCTAATGAAGCTGATGCTTGGGCGTTAATGCTTAATGGCGGTACTTTCCCCGCAAATATTGCCTTTGGTATTGATGCTGATAATAGTGGATATGCTGTATCTTCATCAAGTATCAATATTTTAGGTTATCAAACAGCTCTTAATGCTATTCGAGCTAAGGGTGCCCATAATGTTTGCATTATAAACGGAACACAATTTACACAAGAAGCTCAATATTATACAAGTTGGTTCCCGACAGATACTTTAAATCCACCTCAGTTGGCGCACGGGTGGCATTCTTATCCTTATGGAGGATATAGTTATCCTTATACGACACCAGGAACGATATACGGTAAGACTGGTGCTGATAGATATAATAACCAACAGATACAGGGAAATTCCGACCAGACAATTGCAAGCAAATATGATTATTGGTTTAAGCAACTTATAGCTAATAACATTCCTGTTCTTATTACTGAAGATGGTGGCGCGTTTGGTCCAACAGCAACACAAGGTGAACCGCATGTAACATTGATGACAAACTGGGCAGATACAAATAAGGCTTCTTATTTCTCATGGAACTTTACGGGTGCGGCGAGTCCAACAACCAATGGATTGTGGTATGATGTGGTTACTGACTCTTCGGGTAATTATGTCCCATCACAAGGTCAGGGAACAGTAGTTTATAATTGGTTAGTCAATCATACCTAGGAATTAATTAATGACTATATTAAGTGTATTATTAGGTTCAATTGCTGCTGCTGGTTCTACCAACATTACATACCCAACACTGACACACGGGTTTCCATACGCAGTTTCTGGTTCGGGATTTGGTACTAAACCTTTACCAGCTCCCGTAGCTTGGGATAACGGATCAATTACACCAACGGTGACAACATCATTTGGCCCATCTCCAATTTGGAACGATGGAACATTGCCAACTACAGTAGACATTCGAATTGCAAATTACCCCGAAGCTGCGATGAAATATCGCGCTGTACCATTCACGCGACCCACTATTAATTATCCAGTGGGAACAGTAGACACACCTACAGCAATTACTGCGCCTAATCCGCGTACACAAAACATTTTAGCTGGAAGTCCTATAGGTTTTAATAATCTGGGATATAACTCGGGAATGTCCGTCAAATATCCTATGCCACCACTACCATACACTGTGATGGTTCGATGGTGGGAGCTTATGGACCCTAGTTGGCATTATTCATCTGGTGTAGCGGATAACAGTTTTACGGGTGTTGTGACCAACGGATCAAATGTCATTAATTGCGGAAGTGGCGCTAGCAGACCTTACCCATCGGGCGCTGCGGTTGGTAATTATATTTTTAGTAGTTATTTTCCATCGGGCACATATATTACTGCGCTTAGTGCATCTGCACCTTGGCTTGTAACTGTTAATCAAAATGCAACCTCTAGCAGTTCTGGAAATGTTTCGGTTATTCAGGCTGGTGTCGGTGGAATTGTAACCGAAGGAAGTAACATCATTACAAATTGCAGTGGATTTCAGAACTTAAATGATTATTTGTTTATGTCTGATGCTAATGGTTATTTTGCTAAAAATACTTATATTGTGAGTTCTAGTATAAGTGCGGGGACAGTTACTCTTAGTGCTCCCGCAACTTCAAGTAGTCCTGGAAAAGTCGGACTGGTTTATAATGATTTCAACTATAAATATTTTGGATATGGTGGCCCCGCTGGTTTTTATGCTGGTTATGGTAGCGGTTCGGGGGGCAATACGGAAGGCTACATAGGTTCGCGGTGGACTGCGGCGATGCCTTCATCAAATATTTACTCTGGGTGGAATGACGAAGGTAATAATTCCACAGCTTATGGTCACAATTTTAATCCAGTTAAACCCCCAAGTGTTACTACTCCTTCAAACGGAAGCACTAATGGACCAAGTTATGGTCATGATCAAAATCCCTTTTATGGTTGGCTACTGCGTACTGTTTTTATGAACTACGCACCTACTAATGCAACTTCGGGTGGATATTTCCAGCTTTATAATGGTGATTCTTTAGTTAATTCTTTGCCGACATCTCCATTAGTAACTAACTTTAATGCAAACACCAGTGAAATTTTAATAGGTGGTTATACCAGAACACCTTCTGATACTAATTGCTGGCGTTATTTTTCTGACTGCTTTGTTGATGTGGGTGATGGTTATGTTTATCTAACTAATAATCCTTCATGGGCAGCTAGTACGATTCGCGAGATTCAACCGTGGACATCTTGGTCAGATACAAATATTAATTTTACCGTTAATGGTGGAAGATTTGCTGATGGTGATCTTGTTTATATTCATTATAGATTAGCACCTTGGGAAACACAGGGTGATAGTGCTATTCATGGGCCATTTACCATGGCATCACCCCAACCTTCTGGATCATTTACTCCAGCGGCGGGTGTTACTGCATCTCAATACAGCGGAATATCAACGGGAACATTGTTGACTGTTAATTTACCAACTGGTGTGGGGGCAAAACCAGTAGCCAACGCTCCTTTCTTATATTACCCAATGGAAACTGATTTATCCACTTCACCACTAAGTCGTCAAACAGTTACTGCTACTCCTTCTACGGATACTGCTAATGGTGGAATAAGAATAACAAGTAATATTCCAACTGGATTAGGTCAGGCGGGTGCTGCTTTCCTTGAGCCTAATTCTAATGGCAATAAGCAACCATTTGCAGATGGTGGTTTCGGTAATATAGTTAATACCACGGGTAATTGGTTTGTAAGTATTAAAAAGTTTGAGAGTGCTTGGTGTCAAAATAATAAGAGATTCCGTTTTTGGGGATCTAATAACGGTAATCCAAATATATCTAAGAATGATGTTTACTCAAATGATACATTGAGTGCTGTTGATATAAATGGTGGATATATTATTAACGGAGTTCAACATGGGCCATCTACGGGTGGTGTTGCGCTTTATGGTAGAGTTCTTCCTAAATTAAATGATTGGAACACTTACGAAACTGAAATTACTAGCGGAACGGTGAGTAATTTTGATGGCAAGTGGAATCGTTGGGTGAATGGTGCAGCACCATATTCAGGGACAACATCCATGAATACTGCCCGATGGAATTTCATGCAACCAAGTAATCCTAATCCACTATATTCTATGGTTAGTTTTGGCGAAATAACAGTAAACAGTCCAACAACTGCAAGTGCTTGGCAACCTAATACAACTTATGCTGTGGGTTCTTATGTTTCTTATGGCACTAATTCTTACAGTGGGAAACAAGTAATTTACGTTTGCCAAAAGGCAGGCACTTCGGGCGCAACGCCACCTACTTTTGTTTATAATGATATTAACTATCAATTCGGATTTGGGAATAACTATATATTTGACGGCACTACTAAATGGCAATGGTGGTCTACTGATCCAAATAATCAAACTGGATTGTCTGGTGTTAATTGGTATTATGGCCCACTTTATGTTGATGATTCTTTATGTAGAATTGTATTAAGCACAGAATCCAATTACAACTATACGGGAAATACATCTAGCAAACGTGAGTTACAAATACCAACCGCATGGAATTCTGCTGGAGATAGCATAACATTCTCATATAGGCAAGGTGAATTACTGAGTGGAACAGTGGCTTATCTTTATATAATTGACGCTAATGGAACTGCAACTCAAATTGGAACTGTAACCGTATAATTTGATTTTAACATAAATTAGCTGTATAATAATAAGGG
>Ga0007804_1000524_pt1 | contig 13887 bp, 41 predicted proteins | sample CryBogCBE25Aug07_FD_60367 | JGI IMG/M metagenome (GOLD analysis project Ga0007804, IMG submission 60367) | Freshwater microbial communities from Crystal Bog, Wisconsin, USA - CBE25Aug07 | ecosystem: Environmental > Aquatic > Freshwater > Lake | place: Crystal Bog, Wisconsin, USA | collected... | reverse complement strand
AAAAATGAAAATTATTTTGACTTTTTTTGTAATTTTTTTAGATTATTTACCAACAGTTGCTAACCCCATTGCATGATCTAAATCAAACTTATTAAATATTGCTTTATCACCTCTATAAATCGGTCCAATATTGTATCCTTTATTTTTTGCTTGTTGATTTAATAAACGCCTTAAAGTTATCCTATCTTTATTTTTAACGGCTTGAAAATAATCAATATCTTTATCCTGTTCTTCTAAAATAATTGATACTAATTCATTAAACTTCATCTATTATTTAACTAATATATGATTTATTCCTCGTATAATGCCATAGCTTGAAAATGATAAACTCCATCATAATAAGGATTTCCATAAGGTTGAAATCCTAATCTAATTGATTTGTTTACGTCCTCTGCTAATTGAACATAAAGAGTTCTACTTACTATAGTATATTGTTTAATCTTTTTCATTTAAATTTTCGATACTTTCTTTGATACCTTTTAATAATTTGTTAGGATCTATACTTGACATATTTAATTCTCTTTCAAGCGTTTTTGTAAACACTATCATTTGTTTTAATGCATTACCATAATCTTTGGCAGTTGCATAATCAGGCATTTCATCCATTATATTACCAATTACTTCTTCAGTTCTTGGAGTATCCGCAGTATATAACCAAGGTGCAGCAATGGTTTGTTCTGTAGTTGGTGGTCTTATCATTTTAATATGTGGTTCAAATTGACTTACAACCCATTTAAGAATTGCCTTAGAAGTTCGCATTTCTTGTGCTGTCATTTCTCCACATATTAAACGGATGTCTTGTGAATCCATTTCTTTTAATTTTTTTGTAAATTTTGTTATATTCATAAACCGTTTAGTTAGTTTTTTCCTTGCAATAATTTATAGGTTTAATACCAGTTGATTTATGAACTGCTTCCATAAATTTTTCCCATGTTCCATATTCTTCCTTCCAATTACCAGTAGGAACATCAGGAAATATTTTGTATAAAGGAGGTTTATTTTTCATTTTAAAATGAATATACCTTTCCAGTTGCAAGCTCTAAATACCAAGAACCTCCATCATGATCGTGAGTTTCAATAAATTTTTCTGCTTCTTCATCAAATAATACCTTAACTTTATCTTGGAGATAATTTATATCGTTATGAGAACAATTATTATAGGTTAAACAATAATAATTAATACCTGCACGAATCCATTTTTCTATCAAAATCAGATCAATAGATTTATCTTCATGCCAAACTATTACCTTATAAATAGAATCTAATAAATTTGTGAATGTATTGTAATAATCATTATCGCATAAAACTATTGCTATTGTTCTCATAAAATAGAGATTACCTTTTTTCGGTATACTTGTCAACAGTTTTATTTGTCTTTATTGCAGTTATCAAATCATCCATTAATATATGAACGTGAGTTGAATTTCTCCAAAAATCCTTAATCGCTTGTGCTTCACTCTCTATTTGTGATAATTTTACATATCCAAATCGTTTTAAAAATTTATCAATCATTTTATATATAATCTTTCCTTTATGCTATGTTCAATTTCTTCAAAAGATGGTTTGCTATTAGACATATACACTTCAAAATTTATAAGTTCTAATGTATTTAAAGTATCATGCACACCACGGATATATTCTTCTCTAGTATTTGTATTAGGATTTCTATTAATCGAAAATGATAATACAAAAATACCTAAAGCAATTGTTAAAAATTTAAGATAATCATTCATATACAATTATTATAATATATTTTTATAATATATCAAGGTTTAACTATGCTTTTATCTGGAACTACGGATAATCTTTTGCATACAATTTCATTCATTTGACCAAAAGATTTTCTTTCGTTTTTTATTTCAAGTTCTAAATTCAATAATGTAAATGATTCTAGTGCTTCATTTACACCCCGCGAATATTCAGTGTTGTCTTTCTTTTCTTCAGGATACTTATTAACCGTAGGAACCGAATAAAATGATCCATATAAAAATAATCCTATACCAACAGATACTATCGACCATCGCATGCACTCTATTACCTTTTTCATTTTGATATTATATAATAATTCTTTATATTTGTCAAGACTTATTAGAATACTTTCTCCATACCTCAATGTCATATTCCGCAAAACTCTTTCCTGATTTTTCTATAATATCGAGTAATCTCTTCTCTAATTCTAAATATACTTTTGGACTTGGTGTATTCTTCGGCGTAGGTATATTTAAATCTTCTCTCATATGCCTCAATAAATGAACATCTAATACACAAACCTTCTGATCAGGTCTAGAATGCACCAGAAACATCCTAGCAGACTTATTACCAACACCATTGACTCCAAGTAAGGTTTCTAATGATGCTTGCCTTAAATCCAATCCTAGTGAAGTTATGATAGCATTATAAATTCTGTTATATTGCCCACAACGAGTATTTATAATATGTGCTTTGAGATCATTACCAATAGATTTTAAATAATCAAAAGGTAATTGATCTCCGCAATGTTCTAAAAGACGTTCAAGAGCATTAACAGCAATCTTAGAATTTTTTCCTGCAACTAAAATACCAAAGAGCCACAATATCTGTAGTTCTCTGTCAGTTCGATTAAAGTTAGTAATGTTTTGTGGATCAAATATCATGAGGCATACAATACGAACAATCACCAGAATTGTCAAGCATTTCTTCTCCATTTAAATCATCAACCAATTTTATAGTAATCTTATATAAATCGTTTATAATTTCTTCTGACCCTGTTATTCCAGTTTCTTCTAATAATTTTTCAAATTCTTCTCTACTTGCTACTTTAAATTTACTATTCATGCAACACTCTTTTCATTGTTTCTACAACTTCAATTGCTCTTTTTGCACACCCATGACAAACCATTTTTGATTTGCCAAAATTACCAAGATTTAATAAACTTATATTAGTCCAATTGCAATTACTACAAGATTTTATAATTTCTTTATTCATTCCAATAATATATCAGAATGTTATAATCATGTCAATGAATTATATATCTAAATTCTTCGTATCTTCAACGAACTTAGCAAATGATCCTTTTAGTTTACCACAATACTCATCAATAGTTTGTGTAATAGGATTTCCAATTTCTACTTTATATATATGTCCACAATTCAAAACAAAATGTGCTGGCATACTTTTATGTTTTCCTGTAAATCCTTTATAAAGAATATCGCCTGATTCAACTTCAAAACTTTTATGGCAATGTTCGCAGGTTAAAATCTTACCAACCCATTTACTTTGTGAAATTACTTCTTTCATTTTTTTACCTTTCGAACTCTACCTATTGAATCAATTTTACAAATTTCCTTTCCTTTTATCCAATTAGGATGTGATGTGTTTAAAAATGCTTCAGCTTCTTCATATGTGTCGTGCTTTATACAATCTTCAGGATCATGCTTACCCCAAGATGTTCCACCATGATCATATATAACAAAACAAAAATGGTTATCATAATCCCGAACAATATATCGACCCTTCAAAGCACGATTCTTTGCTATTTGTTTTTCACGATTAGCTCTTATATCATCATGCATATTAATCTTCTTCCTCTTCCGGTTCATCAAAATATTCAGCCCATCCAGAATTTTTACCTCCCTCAACCCAATCATAAAAATCTTTCATGTAAATAGGTTCATTAATATAGTGCGGGTGACAACTACAAGCATCATTATATTTTACTACAAACTCTCCATCTTTAAATAATACTTCTCCTCTACTAACATTCAAAGTATCTACATATTGTTGTATTGCGGATTGAAGCTTTGCAAAACTTTTAATCGCTTTATCAGTATAATTAATCTTATCTTGTTCGTTCATAATATTATTCCTTGCCTTCACAATAATCAATTCTCCATACTGGAAATCCTGTAGAAATATTGCAATACTCCATAACAAGAGTTACAATCAATTCAGGCTTACTCAATCGCTCACGCAAAAATCCTTGAATATCTTCTAATGAACGATCTTCCCAATAATCACCTGCTGTATTACCAAAATGCTTCTTTATCAATCCCCTCGTAAGTTTAAAATCCCATTGCAATAACCGATCAGTATATACAGTTCCAGTTGCTTTTAAATCTGTATATTTACGCTCTTTCACAAATCCATCGTAACTATATGGAAATTCATCCTTAGTTTTCTCTACAGCATTCCCATGTTCATCAATATACATAGCAAATCCTACTTCATTATTACAAATATAATAATTTCTCATATTATTCTGTAAAATTATCTGCGTCTAAAATAGCTTCTACAAATTCTTTTGCATCACTTAAATTCATAGCATATTTATTGCGAACATATTTAATAGATTCAATCTTATTAGTATGAACCTTTGCTGCAATAATCATATTCTCATGCATATTTTTACCATATCCAGAATTAGCCAATACCGTTCGAGCTTCGGCATAACTCTTTTCAACAGGATTAGGAATATTAATATCAACAACAATATTCTGTGCGCTCAAAGGATTTACATATTCGTGAAAGGATTGGAGTGCTTTAATTGCTTCTCCGACTGAATTATATGTGATGTGTAATTTCATAGGGTGAATACTATAATAATTTTATGAAGATGTCAAGGGAATTTTATTTAATGATAACAAATATTCTCTAATTGCAATCATTTCTGGACACCTACGAAAAGATTCTGTATAAATTCTAGTTTCTCCACGATGATTATGCCCATTAAATTTTAAATACTCCTTGCATCCTTCCTCTGTAAATGCTACCATAACAGTCTCCCAATATTCAAATTTGCCTGTTTTAAAAATTGTATCAGTTTCTTCTTCATCTTCAGGCGCATCCACTTCCCAACAACCATCATATGTATCAATCCATACATAATCATCACACCAATCAGTATTCATTCCATACTGAACCTTCTTTACCTGCACACAAAACATAGCATCACAAGTGCATCGATTATCTTGTGTTCTTAAACGTTCCGCAATTTTATATAATTCTTCCATATTATTCATCATATAGTAAAGCAACTGTTATTAAGACATGGTTGAAATTCGTTTATATTCGATTCTGGTTTTTCTGCCTTTACCCAACCTTTACCATCCGGTCTTTGGATAGTATAATATTCTCTTAATTGTTCGTATGTAATCCATTCAGGCTTATTAGACCCAACTTGTATCACACGAACACCATGATGATCTATACCTATAATAGCACTAGAACGTGTAGTAGGATTTCCATTCTCTTTTATCCATGAGTTAATAGGAATATCTGTAGCATCTAATGGAATTAATTTAATATAATATGGTTTAGGAATTGTATTATTCTCGCTATTAATTACCTTACTATATTCATTTAACGCATCTATAATATTTTCCCTTTGCCCTTTGGGACTACCTAAACTCCAAGGTATATCATATTTCTTTGCAATTTCTTCTATTATATTCATATTTTCTTCTATCGTATTCATATTATTGTGATGGGGATTTTCTTATTACACTTAATGGAAATTCAAGTTCAAAGTCTTGTGATTCTTCATAAACCTCAACTTGATTAGGAACTTTATCAATATAGAGCATAAAAATGGCTATAATTTGACGTTGATTATTTAGAATACAACAGTAATCCCCATTTTGATCCATACGCCGAAAAGTTACCTCGATCTTATTTTTACCTAACCGAAAAACTGAAGTAACTTGTTTAAAACCTCTATATTCTTCAATCTTATTAATAAGTCTTTGGTTGATTTTAAGCCGTTTCATTTTTTTTCAATTGTAGCTTCTATTTTATTCCTGTATACTCTACGAATTCTTTTTCGCTGTATGGGGTTTTTAGGAAATTGTTTTTGGTTGCATGCTCCCACATTTTTAGTTTTACCAGTTCTTTGAATAAAAGTAAGTTGGGGGTTTCTGCCATACAGTTTGATTTATTTTTTGCTATTGCATATCCTATTGCCATCCAAAAGAACACCTTATTGTGTATTAAATGTTCAGTGGTGTATTCCCATAGAGTTTCTTCCCATTTTTTGTTTTCCTTTGTAAGCTTTCTCTGGTTGTTTTCGTTGTAGTATTTTAATAAAAACTCAACGTAGATACTGATACATTTGGAATTTATGTTGAGGTTTGGCCCGACTCCTATCCAGTTTGGTTGTGTCATTTTTTTAATGTTGTGGTATTTAATAACCAGACATGTAATTCAATGTAAGACTTTTCATAGTGCTTTATATTCATTATCACTTACGTTGAAAATTTTAAGTGCCATATTTTTATCTATATTATATCCCAATTCTTTTCCCTCTGATATAATAGCTTGAATAGTAGCTTGAAATGCGCCCCCAATATATTTCCATGCACATCTTGAAATAGTAATAAGTTTAATAATATCACCTTTTTTAGTAATACCTGTTCCTATCATTATATCTTTAATTTTATCCTCAAATGAATCATCCACATGTTCAATCTCATGCGCTTTAACTGCTTTAAGAAATAGTTTCGCATCTTCACCAATAATACATAAAATATCTTCCATGTGATATGAAACATGGTGAATAGCATCAATCGCAATAGATTCATCACAATAAAGATAACTCCTTGCAGTATTAATAAGTTTCTTGTGATTTTCATCCTTATAATATCCAAAACTTTGCAACAACTTACGTAAATTAGGATTTACATAATTACTATTTTTATTGCTATCACTATTAACAACTGCTTGCACTAATTTATCCGCATCTTTTTTGGATATTGAATACCCATCTTCTTCCGCAACAACTACAGCCATACGAGCAGCAACTCCATATCCGTTAGGTAGATAAAGTTTAATTCTGGAAATTATTTTATCATGAATTTTCTCAATAGAAATTCCTAAATCATATAACAGTTCAGTAATATTAGTTTCTTTTTTAATAGGTTTGTCATTGCATTCAATATCATCTATAATATCAATAGTCAATGCTTGATTTGCACACTTATTATAAAGCTCATGTATAAGTGAGATAGCTTCTGCTTTGGTATATGTAACTTTCATGAGAATATAATAAAGGATAAATTTAAGAAGTCAATGGAATTTTAATTAATAAATGCGAAGGACTACGATATCTATTAATTATTGAATATCCATTGTAACTATTAATATATTCAACCTGTATAAGTTTTGAATTATTTTCAATTACCTTTCCTATTGGCAGATTTATTTTATACATAGTTGGAAGCATTGCTACATTATCACCAACCTCTAACGCATTACCAAGGAAGTCTTTCATACTATTAAGAGCCGTAAGTATTATGAAATAAAGAACATGAAGTTAAAAGTATCATAACAATAACCCAAACTAAATATTTTAATAGGGGCTTATCTTGTAATTGCTTAATAATATATTCAAACATAATTTTATTCTACCTCAATAATAATATCCCCTATAACATTTACCTGCTGATTAGACTTAATATCTTTAAATGTTAATCCGTTATTAAGAGATGCCCATTCAACATTATCATGAGTAGTCCATTCTTTAAATACTACTCCATTCTGTAATAAAGATACATGTCGAATTTTTCTATTATCCCTTTCTATTTTATTGTCAAGTGTATGTATGAATAACCAAAAAACGAAAAGCATACATACACTAAGCGATATATACCCTAATATATTTTTCATAATTACTTCAACATTGCCTCCACAAAATATTTCGCTTCCGCTAATCCCATAATAGAAAGATGATTCATACCCCTTGACGCTTCCCGAACTTCTTTAATAGCAGGAATTTTACCAGAATGCATAACTCTCCGCGCAGTATTAATAAGAATATATGCATTATCACCACTATACCCATTATTTATTAACAGATCATACGCACGAGGATATAATAGTTTATAGTTATTACTTGAAACTTCTTCACTACCATTAGGAATATTAATAGTTACATCCACATCATTGCTAGGATAATTCTTCTTATGCAATGCTTGAAGTTCAAAGATTGCCTCTTCTAAGGAATAAGTTATTTGGATTTTCATGATTGCAAGATATACCAATTTCGTTTAAATGTCAATAGATTAATTTAGTGTAGTCCAAAAAATAATTCTTTGTTGTTAATAACTGTTGTTGATTTAATATAAAAATCTTCCCTATTAGGTAAATATCTTTTTGCTGGAAGTGTTGCAGTTAATAAAGTAAGTATAACATTAATTCCCAAATCATTAGGCTGAAGTGTTCCTAGTATAGTATTTATTTCATTAAACTTTCCAGCAAGAAGCATATCATCAATAAAAAAATATAACAAATCTATTGACTCATCTACCTTCCTATTTCTTTCAGATTCTTGCGCTTCATTGATAATTTGAATAAGCATATTATCGTTTATCTTCTGTTAAATACCTAAACCCTAACTTTCCATATGAAGTTGTATAGTATTCCGCAGACTTTGAAGTAATTGCATGATCCCTTTCGCTCCAAATACCAATACAGAATGCGGATAGAAATATAATACACGCCAACATAATTTTAATTGCGATATTAGATTGTTTCATAATTACTTGCTCAATAATGGAATAAATACTAATTTGTTTATTAGCCATATAATACCAACCAATGATACTATCCCTAATACTTTAACAATCATTCCCTGATAATACCTCTCAATTCGCATATTATCTTTGTTACTATCATTATAATCTTTAATCAATATATTAGTTTGAATAATAAAATTATTAACAGCTTCTATATCTTTACAAAATGCTTCTTCCATTTTATCCCCAACCTTTCGGAATAGTTTAACGGAAATACCATTCATCTCTACTGCACATACCGTAATTTCATCATCAATACGGCAAAATGGTCTATTATCATTCTTCCCTATAAAAATTTCTTTCTCGTGAGGAATATAATCAAAAACTCGTTTAAAAGCAGTGCATAATAGTTCTTTATCACGTTTAATACTACGCTCATTTGCTTCTTTTTCTATCTGTTCAGCGTGTGCTTTAATGTCTGAAATGGTTATCATTTGACAAGTATATATGAATATCTAATATTGTCAAATGATTACATTGTAGATAGGATTCGAACCTATAACATATTCCCTACTGGAAGCGGTATGAATAATCGCCCGTTCTCGCCATGTCTGTCATTTGACTACTAACGTGCTGCTTTTCCGGTTTGCTACTACAATATAAATCATTTACTTTTTTGCAATCTTCTTAATATTCTTCTCTGGTAAAGGAAGATTAATATCATCAAAAAGTGAGAGCGAGGCAGCAGTTTTTGTAACATCAGTATCATTTGTAGGAATGATACAATTAATTTTCTTGTATTCCCATGCTCCGGTTTTATTATTGTATTGTGCCATATCCTTATCAATTAATTCTTGATGAAATTTAGTAATAGTATTTTTACATCCATGTTGATAGCCAACATACAAACTTCCACCAGTGAGACTACTAACCAGAATTGTGATAGCAGTATATACCAAAACTTTTTTAATGTTGAGTAGGATTTTTTTCATGGTTAAAGATTACTAAATTTGAATGAAAATGTCAAGAAATATTACAAATAATCTTCCATCGCTTTAAACCCTTCAATAATAATCCATATAAATCCACACAAAATTGAAAATGTATAAGTGATCATAATTGGACAAATGATCCAACAATTTTCAGGAATATTCATTACATATACTAGAAATGGAAATATCCAAATAATAAAAATAAAGGTTATAATTGAAATAAAAAGCTTCATGTGTGTATAATAAAAGATTCTATGATTTAGTCAAGGTAGTTTTAATACAAAGTTTATAATAAATTGCTTGGATTGCAACCTCCCCACTCCTTCTTCACTTGCTTGCAGAATTTTTAAGATCGTGAAATCGTATTTGTTCTTCAATAGTGCTTAATATCTTTGAACCACAATCCCTTGCATGAATATGATCGTCATTCCAATGATACCCATGTAAAGATTGAAGTTCATCAAGTAATTCCTCTGCTTCTGCTCTGGTTAAACTGATTGTAATCTTGCCATCAATCCCTTTAGGTGGAGAAGGACGTTCAGATGTTGGAGGATCTTTATAAAAATTCATGATATTACTTAATTGCAATTCCTTCGCCCATTCCGCTTGCATATTCTAATACAGTTTCAGGATATGCAAAAACTTCAAGCGATTCAGTTCTGCAATGCTCTTGTGTTGCTTCGATATGCCTTGCCTTGAGTAATTTAAACAACAAATTGGTATTGATAACATTTCGTGCTTGAATACCTTGACGAACCTTTGGGATAGGAGTTTCATCAGATTTGTTTAGAACGTAAGGATATAAGAATGTTTTCATGGTTTTAATATAGCAGAGATTTCAATTACTGGCAAATGAATTTTTGATATTTTTTCTAGGCAAATCCAAACTATTAATCAATTCAGTTATTTTATCATTGCAATCTCTTGAATACTTGATGTAATCTGTTGCTCTGCCATTAAAGGGAGAAGTAATAGATTCATCCAATGCCCTTTTTGATTCTGCTTGTAAGTGTTCAATTTGAATTTGGATAATTTTCAATCGGTTATCTTCACTTCTAGCAGATAAACTTGAGGATAAGAGAAAGATACTTAGCAGGGTTATTTTGAACAGGGGGATATTCATATAATTAACTTTCTACATTTATCTTACATCATTTTTAGGGAAATTGCAAGGATTATTTTATAAATATTTTGCTTGAGTTTTATCAATCAATGCTTCTGAATCAGGAGTAAGCAATTCATTTCCATGATTATCAATGATTACATCCACTTGAATTGTTTCCACCTTAATTGCCTCAGAGATTTTTGTGGCAGGAATGTAAACGTCGAAGGGAACTTTCATTGTTTTAATCTATCAGGATTTTAAAGAATTGTCAAAGATTTATTCGATTATTTTTACCTTACCTGTTAAAGTATTGGTTTGTATAAGTTTGCCTTCTATTACAAGTTCTTTAAATCCACCTTCATAGTCTTTAATTTCGCTTGTGTGACATGACCATATAAGAGTATTTTCCTTATCATGTTTTCGAAGCACTATTAGTCCATCTTCAAATGTTAATCTCATAGTAGATACTATAACAGTATTCAAACTATTTGTAAAGAATTATTTTCCAATTTCTGAAATAGTTTGCTCGTTGACTATCCAATGTAACGGTTGACTGTATTCAAGATGGATTTTTATTCTTTTTAATAAATGATCCATAGTTTCTTTTGATGGTGTGTTTTCGGGATTCATCCAATACCCGACTGATTCCAATAAATGGTTGGCTTCTTGTAGTTTTCTGAAATTGTGGGTAAGTGTGTTGCTAATAGTTGTGATTGGATCAATTGCCATTGTTTTAATCTATCAGGATTTTAAGAATTCGTCAAGAGATTTATTACTTTTTTTGGCATTGCATGAAGGACAACACGCCACTATATTTTTTATATTATATGTTGATCCACCTTTTGAACGTGCTAAAACATGGTCAAGAGTGCAACAAAATGGATTACGATTATTTGTATGGATTATCAAAGGCGATTTATTACAATAGGCACAAGATAAGATACCACGTTCTTTTTCCCATTTGGTAAGAACTTCTATACGAAATTTAAGCCATCTTTCAAACCCATTAAAATTATAATATGGAGTAAGAATATATAAATCCCATTGTAATTGCACTAAAGCTGCTCTGGATTTAATATTTGGATCACGATATAGAATCTTTTCATTCATAACTATTTCCATTAGTATAATATTTAATTTTATTTTCTACTTTTGTTCCCCATAACGCATATAGATCAACGATTTCAGTTTCATAACATTCTTCAACTGTTAAATTATACATTGATTGCTCATCTCCACATTCATCAACTTGTCCCCATGATTTTAATACTTCTTCATCCAATACGCCATTAATATCATATAGCACACCATTTACTTTTAATGCAACATGACCTAAGAAATATACATTAAGATCCCAAAGTTTTGTGTTGATTCCTGCAAAATACTTTCCGATATTTCCAAGATGATGATTTAATGCTATTGCAAAATTTCCACAATCTCCACTAAATCCACTACCTTGATATTTTTCGATAAATGATTTTATTTTGTTTTGCATGATTGAAATGTATCAGAAACCTAAAATATATGCAAGTATAAAAAATGACCACCCATGTAAAAACAGTTACATGGGTGGTCTGAATAAGTTTTAATGTAATATTTAATTTACGGACGATCTCTGATTCTGTTCATTGTTTTCTATCTTCTATATTTTAATTTATCTCTGTTTGAAATGTTTAAAGATTATAAGTGAGTTTACTTAGGACCATCCCGACTGTTATTCATATATTCTATAGTTTCTATTGGTTTCTAATTACTTCCAATACACTAACACTTTTCTAAATTTATTGCAAGGATTAATTTATTCTTGCGTAATAATAACTGTACCTGAAATACTAACTAACTTTCCAGAGGATGAATCTTTGAAATAATATCCATCCGTATCGTATTTGATGTTGAACACCCGAACTTTAATTAAATTGCTCATAGGTAAAATTATTTCGTTTTATTTTTCGTCCACTCAATATAACCAAGATCAATTTCATCATTAAATTATTCACGATTCCACTGTTCCATATCACATTTATCTAAGTAATCATCATAACATCGTTGAACATAGCGTGGTTCAGAAAATGGGCAAGCATCGCCATATTCATCAGATAACACTTGGAATTTTGCTCTGGCACTTTCCGCATGATATTCCGACCATTCATCAAAGGTTAATCGTTTCATGAGTCAAAGGTATCGTATTTAGATTATAATAGCAATGTTTTTTACAACAATCATCACATCTTTCTTTATGTCATAGCCAAGCAATATACGTTTCTGTGAATGTTTTTTTACATTCTTTGCAAACTGTTTGGATTTTGGGATATTCATCTATTCCTAGTATCATATTATTTGTGAATGATTGCAAAGATCACAATGCAAAGATTAATGAGTATTATACATTGAACGCCCACTTTTAGGATTGCCAGTTCTTTCATGAGTCAAAGGTATACTAATTGGATTATAATTGCAAGAAGTATTTTGGCGCATTGGTGAAATTTGTTTTAGAATATTTTCAATTTCCTTTTCAATATTTTTATTGACTTTAAAATTTGATGCACCAAGTTCAAATAATTCTTGCACTAATTGATCAGATTCTCCACAAGTTTTTGCGATATAATTCCGCATTGTGGATAGTTGAGATTGTGCGCTTTCCGTATGTATATCTTTAAAATCTCCAAGTGAAAGTAAGCGGAGATATGCACGAATGATAAGATTAAACTCAATTTGTGTTTCCATGATTAAAAGGTAACAGAAAGTTATCGTATAGTCAATAAAAAACGAGTAGAATTTTTTAGGTTCTACTCGTTTTAAAGATTGATTTGTTTAGCGTTGAATGTTACGGAGTGCGTCAACGAACTGCTTTGCTTCTGTCAATCCCATAACAGGAATTCCGTTCATGCCCCTTGATGCTTCCTGAACTGCTTTGATGCAAGGAATTAAAGTTTGGGGATCACGATCATTGTAATTGTTAGCAACATACAACAATACTGCAATGTTGTTGACACTATAAGCAGAATTGTTATTGACAGGAGTTTCGTTTTTAATAATAACTTCAACATTATCCGCAGAATCCGAATGAAGATCCTGAAGAACGTTGATTGCTTCTTGTTGTGTATATGTGAATTTTGCGTGTTTCATGTTTATAATCTATATGATTTTTTGAATTATAGCAAGATTTATTTACAATTTAGGTTAAATAATATTGTATGAATAAATATGAAAAAGTAAGAATGACATTTACTATGCCTGAAAATGTTGAAACAATGTTAAGGGAAATTAGTGAAAAAACTGGATTGAAAATGAGCACTATTGTAG
>Ga0007804_1000523_pt1 | contig 13931 bp, 15 predicted proteins | sample CryBogCBE25Aug07_FD_60367 | JGI IMG/M metagenome (GOLD analysis project Ga0007804, IMG submission 60367) | Freshwater microbial communities from Crystal Bog, Wisconsin, USA - CBE25Aug07 | ecosystem: Environmental > Aquatic > Freshwater > Lake | place: Crystal Bog, Wisconsin, USA | collected... | reverse complement strand
CACGGTTTGAGCACATGCGCATTGTTGATTCGACGGGCGATCCATTCCTCCATCAAGAATCGTTCAAGGTAAGCGGGGTCGTCGCGCATGCCCACCGAGGGCAATTTCAGAACGACCTGCTCATTGGTCTTTTCATCAACAGCCAGATAAATATGACTGCGACTACTAATCCTGAGCTCGCGCTTGATGGCGTAACCATCAAAACTGGTACGCGCATCGGGGGTAGGGGCGAAGGGTAACGTGCCAATTTGCCGAAACATTTCATTCGATTCGGGTGCGGGCAACTCGTCGATCCGAATAATTTGCAACGTCAAGTTGTCAGTGCTGCCCCGTTCGTAGGCCATTTCAACCAGCGATTGCGCAACAGCATCCCAATCGCAAACAAGATCTTTAGACGCCACTTCTATCTGAGTTGAGATTGTTTTAGCGTCAACGTATTCGTAAACCCCGTCAGTGGCCAAGATGAAGATATCACCGCAACTGAGTGGTACTGAGCAGTAGTCGATACTCAAACGGCTATCGATACCCAGTGCGCGAGCGAGATAGCTTTGCTCAGAAGATATCCAGACACGATGATCGTCGGTAAGTTGTTCAAGTTGATCGCCACTGGCACGATACACACGAGTGTCGCCCACGTGAAATACATGTGCGGTAGTTGATTTAAAGATCACGGCGCTCAATGTGCAAACGTAGCCGCGATCCTTTTCATAACGATGCGCACCCTGTTGCGTTTGTGCGAACAGCCACGAATTGATCGCGCCTAGCACGCGCTCTGCAGAGGTCTTGACGGACCAGGTCTCAGACGTAGAGTAATAGTCTTCTAGAAAGCCCGTCACGGCGGCTTCGCTAGCGACGTGACTGACATCACTTGAACTGATGCCATCTGCAAGAACGATGACGATGCCTTTGGCGCTTAACTGAGGCTCTTGTGGCACACATAGGCCGTAGAAATCCTGATTGATCTCCTTGCGACCCGAGCTTGAATACTGGCCGACGGATACCTTCAGTGTCTGGATCATCTCTTAGCTCGATTCGCCTGCAGGCTCAATCGCCTGCGGCGAGCCGAACCTGTAAAGATTATTTAAAAGAACGTTTTGCGCCTGTCATGACGTGTGTGGTGTACAGGGTCAAACCAGTGAACAAAAGGCCGCCCACAAGGTTGCCCAACACAGTGGGGATTTCGTTCCACAGGAAGTAATCGGCGATCGAGAACTTACCACCCATCATCAAGCCTGCAGGGAACAAAAACATATTAACGACAGAGTGCTCGAATGTCATGTAAAAGAAAACCATAATAGGCATCCACATCGCGATCACCTTTCCGCTCACCGATGTAGAAATCATCGCACCGACTACTCCTGTCGACACCATCCAGTTGCACAACATGCCGCGGATAAAAATCGTTATCCAGCCCATCAAACCATATTGTGCATAGCCAACCGTTCTGGCAGCTCCGATACCACCAAGTCTGACACCGATATCGTTAGGCGCCGTTGTAAAGCCAAAGGTAAAGATGAAAGATATTAGAAAAGCAACGGTGAGTGCACCCAGGAAATTACCGATGAAGACTACCCCCCAGTTTTTTAGTACAGCCCCAACTGTTACACCTGGGCGCTTATTCAAGAGTGCCAGTGGCGTCAAAACAAACACACCAGTCAATAAGTCAAAACCCAACAGATAAAGCATGCAAAAACCGACCGGGAACAACACGGCACCAACCAGTGGAGAACCTGTTTGAACGGTAATCGACACAGCGAAGGCGGCAGCAAGCGCGAGAATAGCCCCGGCCATATAGGCGCGGATCAGGGAATCGCGTATTGCCATGTAGATTTTTGATTCGCCAGCGTCAACCATTTTTACAACGAATTCGGACGGTAGTAAGTAGGACATCAGAAACTCCTGGGGTTAAAGATACGTGATGATTGTTAAGTGTCTCAGGCGACTCGGATTGGACGATTTGACTCGGGTTGACGGAGTGCCTTCAAACCAGCGGTTACATTGCCGATAATCATGATGGCGGGACTCGCTAATCCCTCGCGCAAAAACGTGTCAGCTAAATCTTTGAGCTCGCATCCCACTTCACGCTGGGTTGGAAGGCTCGCGTTTTGTATCACCGCGACGGGGGTATGTGCGGGCAAGCCTTGCATCAAACCTGTCGTGATCGATCCGACATTGGATACACCCATATAAATTACGAGCGTCAATTTACTGCGATGACAAGTTGCAGCGATCTGAGACCAGTCGACGCTCTGCTCGTCCGGCTTGCTATGTCCCGTCATAAAGATTACGCCGTGGGCCATGTCACGGTGCGTGAGCGAGGCGCTGATTGAAGTTGCAGCGGCAAGCCCAGCTGTAATGCCGTTAACTGTTGTGACGGGGATGCCAGCCGCCTCAAGGTAGGCAAACTCCTCGCCACCACGACCAAATATAAAAGGGTCGCCGCCTTTCAGTCTGACGACTGTCTGGCCGTGACGGGCTTCCTGCACCATCATTTTTAAAATCAGGCGCTGGGGCGTGGAGGCGCAACCGCCTCTTTTACCCACATAAATCACTCTGGCATCGGGTGAGGCGTGCCTCAAGATATCATCGCTGACCAAGTCATCGACCAGGATCACGTTAGCCTGCTGGATCGCCTTGACGGCTTTTAGCGTCAATAGCTCTGGGTCACCGGGACCTGCACCAACCAGCATGACGCATCCGACCGGCTTGGTCAGATTTGGCGCTGCGACTGATAATGTGGAATCGTTCATATTGATGAAATGAGCAAGTTGTGTGCCAATATCCATTCACCACGACCCCAACTCTGGTATTGCAGAGTGCAAGGTCGTTGATTGCACTAAATCGGTGCGTAATGCCGCAGTATTATTAACGACATGCACGTCTTTTCTCTGCCAGCTCGTTTGCCAATGCGCACCAAGTCAGGATTTTTCTCATGATGCAGTACCTTGATTTCAAACGTTTACCTGACCGGTTTCGGTCTTTCGCCGCTCGCGTGATCCCGGCATTGGCACTTTTACATCTATACATAGGATGGCAACTGTTACCTTCAATGCCGATGGCGACTCTCAGCCTACCCCTGGGGATAGCGCTGCTTGCCGGTTCCTGTTTTTTGACCCCTCTGGGTCTCTTCGCCCGTTTTGTCATAACAGACGAGAACGTCGCAGATCGCATCAGTCTGATTGGCTACATCGCGATGGGTTTGTTCTCAACGCTCTTGGTACTGACGCTTTTGCGCAATCTAGCCCTGTTATTTGTTAGCGATGCGTCATGGCAAAGCTCATCTTCAGTCATGGTGGTAGCCCTCACCGTCATGGTCAGCTTGATTGGATTTGTGAATGCTCGCAAAATTGCAGGCGTAAAACGGGTCAGCGTGCTGTTAGACAATCTGCCTCCAGCGCTTCAAGGCTTTAGCATCGTACAGCTCAGCGATATTCATGTGGGATCGACTATCCAATCAGCGTATGTCAAGGCCATCGTTAAGCGCGTCAACTTGCTCAATCCTGACATGATCGCGATCACAGGGGACATCGTGGATGGCACAGTCACAAGACTTGGTGCTCATACGGCCCACCTCGGGCAACTTCAATCCCGACAGGGCACTTACCTGGTCACGGGCAACCACGAATATTACTCAGGTGCAGAAGAATGGATTGCTGAATTCAATCGGCTCGGAATCAAGTGTTTGATCAACGAGCACGTGGTGATTAGCCATAATGGAGCGCAGCTGGTCGTAGCTGGCGTGACAGATTACACAGCGCATCAATTTATACCTGAGCATCGCAGCGATCCCCAGCAAGCACTTGCAGATAGCCCTGCAGGTGTCGTCAGTGTCTTGCTGGCGCATCAGCCACGAACAGCCGCCGCTGCGGAAAGAGCGGGCTTTCATTTGCAACTTTCGGGACATACTCATGGCGGTCAATTCTGGCCGTGGAATCTATTTGTACCGATACAACAACCCTTTGTCGCAGGCTTGAACCGACTGGGTAGGCTGTGGGTTTATACCAGTCGCGGGACGGGGTATTGGGGACCACCTAAACGTTTCGGGGCTCAATCCGAGATAACACTGATTACGCTGGCGGCAAGCTCGATAGGTTAAATTACAAAGCAAACGAGGCGGTCAAAGAACCGTTAATAAAAAAGCGATAAGACGGGGACACTCCATGAAGGGGCCATTACAAGGTTTCAAGGTGCTCGAGATGGCAGGAATAGGGCCAGGCCCTTTCTGTGCCATGATGCTCGCCGATATGGGAGCCGAAGTGATCAGGGTGGATCGCTTGCATCCCGGATTTCTCGGCGGTGGCGGCACCACGATAGACCGTGGTCGGCGCAGCATTGCTCTCGACGTCAAAAAACCCGGTGCTATCGATATCATCCTGCGCTTACTGAAGACGGCCGATGCCCTGATTGAAGGTTTCAGACCGGGTGTCATGGAGCGTCTGGGTTTAGGTCCAGATGTATGCCTGCAACACAACCCTCGCTTGGTGTACGGTCGTATGACCGGCTGGGGGCAGACCGGGCCACTCGCCCAGGCAGCGGGACACGACGTCAATTATCTCTCGATTACCGGTGCTTTGAATGCAATGGGATACGCCGATCGACCCCCAACGCCACCGCTTCATCTGGTGGGAGACTTGGGAGGCGGGGGAATGATGCTGGCCTATGGGATCGTGTGCGCTTTGCTTGAAGCTAGTCGTAGCGGCAAAGGTCAGGTAATCGACGCCGCAGTATGCGATGGGGTTGCCACGCTCGCCTCAGCTTACTTTGGCATGGTTGCTCAACATAAATGGACGACCCAGCGCGAGGCGAATACGCTCGATGGTGGCGCACCCTTTTACGGCTGTTACGCTTGTTCGGACGGCCGATTCGTGTCGATCGGTCCGATTGAGCCTCAGTTTTACGAACGCTTGTTAGCCCTTTGCAAAATTGAAAATCCCGCTTTTAAAGATCAGTGGGACAAGCAGCAGTGGCCAATTATGAAAGAAGCGATGACTAAAATATTTGCGTCAAGAACGCGCGATGAATGGTGCGAGCTGCTGGAAGGGACTGACGCTTGTTTCGCACCCGTGCTCGATTTTGATGAAGCATTAACATATCCTCACAACATCGCGCGTCAATCTTTCGTCACAACCGATGGTTTAACTCATCCCGCACCCTCACCTCGTTTAAGCAGAACGCCCGCTAGCGCAGGATCAATTCCCAAAACCGGCGGCGATACCTTTTCGTTGCTGCAAGAGCATGGGTATACCAGAGAGGATATCGCGCGTTTGTGCGAAGCAGGCACGATCGGACCATTGAACGGTCAGCCCGAACATCACTTCAATAAATAAAAATAAAGGAAGAACATGACAGTAAAAGGTAAAGCATATATTGTCGGCGCCTTCGAGCATCCAACACGTCACGCACCAGACAAATCGGTTACGCAATTACATGCTGAATGCGCTCTGGGTGCTCTGCGTGATGCGGGCTTGAGCCTCAAAGATGTGGATGGCTATTTCTGCGCTGGGGACGCACCGGGCGCCACAGCGCTGTCAATGGTTGAGTATCTGAATCTGAATTTGAAGTGGGTGGATGGATCAGATCTTGGTGGATGCTCTTATATGGTTCACGTTCGTCACGCTGCTCACGCAATCGCAGCGGGCAAATGCTCGGTTGCACTCATCACACTGGCGGGCAAGCCCAAAAGTAGCGGGATGGCGACTGGGACAGTCCCTCGTGCGCTGGGGCCTGAACGCCCTGAAACACCGTGGGATTTGCCCTACCGCTCAACTATCACTGGCGTCTATGGCATGCTTGCCAATCGGCATATGCATGAATACGGCACGACCTCAGCCCATCTGGCTGCGATCAAGGTCGCGGCGTCAACTCACGCACAGTACAACGAGCGTGCAGCACTGAGAAAAGTAGTAACCGTTGATGATGTATTGAGCTCGCCAATGATTGCTAGCCCCCTGCATCGGCTTGATTGTTGTGTGATCACCGATGGAGGTGGTGCGATCATCGTGACCACCGCTGAAATCGCGAAATCTTTGAACAGACCGCGCGTCAAAATTATTGGCACTGGCGAAACAATCAATACAAGCCAGGGCGGATATCTGAACGCCACGGTGACTGGTGCAGCAGTGAGTGGAAAGCAAGCCTTTGCAGAAGCTGGGGTCGGGATTGAGGGGATTAAATACGCCTCGATCTATGACAACTTCACTATTATGGTTTTGATGCAAATCGAGGACCTAGGCTTCTGCAAAAAAGGTCAAGGCGGCCCCTTTGTTGCAGAGGGTAACTTGATTTCTGGTCAAGGCAAACTACCTTTCAACACAGATGGCGGTGGCCTTTGCAACAATCACCCAGCGAACCGGGGCGGCATGACCAAATTGATTGAAGCAGTCAGGCAGTTACGTGGTGAGGCTCATCCTGCGGTGCAAGTAAAGCACTGTGACATCGCGCTCGCAACAGGCCCAGGTTACGTCTTGGGTGTCGGGCATGCTCATTCAACAATCATCCTGGAAAGAGAGTAATCATGAGCGAGACAAGCATGCAAAAAAGTCATCAAGACGATCCGTACGCGCTGGCTTATCCCGAAACGACCCCTTTTTGGCAAGCCGCAGAAAACAATAAATTTTTAGTCAAAGGGTGCACTCAGTGCAATCGGGCACACTGGTATCCAAGGATAGTCTGCCCTTTATGCGGTAGCGATCAAACGACTTGGACAGAAGCGTCGGGACTGGGCACAGTTTATTCCTTCAGCCTGATTGAACGTGCTGATCCTCCCTACATATTGGCATGGGTAACGCTGGATGAAGGACCTGTGATCACGACCAACATCGTTGATTGCGACTTAGCGTCGATCAAAATAGGGGATAAGGTTACGGTGAAGTTCAGGCCCACGACCGAAGGCAGGCTAATGCCAGTGTTTGTGCCGATTTAACTGCGAAGGACTGAAGCGCCTTTGACATAGTCAACAAGCGCGAGGAAGGCCGGCAGTCATGACCGAATTTCCCTCGAGATAAAGTAGCAGTTAGGGTGCCGTGATTCGCTGGCTTACTTGACGTAGAGTGCCGGAAACTGCTTTTGCAGAGCGTCAATCTTGGGTAAATCGTTGTAAACAATGTAGGGCTGAGACAGGTGGCTTGCGAGATAATTTTGATGGTATGCCTCGGCTTGGTAGAACCTGCTCAATGGCGCCACTTCGGTCACGATGGGCTTGGCAAACACGTGCGCTTTGGTCAATGCCGCTATCTCTTCATCAACAATTTTCTTTTGCGCATCGCCTTGATAGAAAATCGCGGAGCGATACTGCGTGCCGGTGTCTGGCCCTTGACGGTTTAACTCGGTTGGATTGTGAGCCACTTTAAAAAATACATCGAGCAAGGTCTTGTAAGAGACAATCTCGGGATCAAACTTGACCAGAACGCTTTCAGCATGCCCGGTTACACCGCCACTCACGGTTGTGTAGCTTGGGTTGTCAGTCTTGCCGCCCGCATATCCGGAAGACACTGACTCAACACCCTTCACATGTTTGAACACAGCGTCAACCCCCCAAAAACAGCCACCAGCAAAAACGGCAGTCTCTGTTGCTGCTTGAGCCAAACTTGTCGCACTCAAGAGCATTGCAATGGCGATAAATTTTGAGGTAGTTTTCATGGCAGTCCTTTGCATTGTTATTTGTCTATTCGGCTTGATCTTTATTTTGGTTACAACTCACCAGAACTTTTGCAAAGCTGATCAAGCCGCGAAGCGACCGCAGTTTTGCACAGTCCAGTTACACTCATATTCGTAAATTCCGGGTTTTGGTTACAAATCAAAGATTGGTGTAACCAAATGACTTCTTCAGACGAAGTAACAATAGTCAGAACTGCGCTGTGGTGAATGAACAATTCAAATCACGAAAAATTTAGTGCGTTTGAGATGCAATTGAGGGATTGGTTTATCAGCGCTTCAGGCGGTGACGGGCAGGCCTATTCTAAGTTTTTGCTTAACTTGACCCCTTATTTACGAGGATTTTTTAGAAAGCGTATGCAAATGTATCCGGACCTTGTTGAGGACTTAACGCAAGAGGTGTTGCTGGCTATCCATGCTAAGCGACACACCTATGACGTGAGTTTGCCGATTTCGGCATGGATACATGCAATTGCTAAATACAAGTACGTTGATCTGGTTAGATCGCAGAAGCATTCGTCCCAACACGACAGCCTTGACGAAGATTCTGATGTTTTTGCTACGAGCGATGAAGTTGCCCAGGATTCTCGAAGAGATTTGGATAAATTACTGCAGAGTCTGCCTGAATCCTCTCGGCTTGCCATTCAGTTAACGAAGCTCGAGGGCCATTCAGTTAAAGAGGCTTCGGCACTCACTGGCATGAGTGAATCTGCGATAAAAATTGGCGTTCATCGCGGGCTCAAGAAGCTCGCAGCAACGCTGGGGTACAAATATGAACACTGACACGCTTATCCAATTACTTTCGCGCGAACCCATAGAGAAGCGCGGAATACCCTTCGGTTTGAGACTGATGGGTTCGGTTTGTATCGCTGCCTTGTTTTCCCTGTCCTACGTGGTCTTCCACCTGGGGGTTCAGCCTGATTTACTCGACAAGATGATGGGCGTTGCTTTCTGGGTGAAGTTTGGTTTTGCGCTATCTTTGCTTTTGGTTGGATTGATCATTGCATTAAAGGCGGGTAAGCCAGGCAAAGCGACAGCCAATTACGCTTTACCGATTGCCTCGCCGGTTATTGCTATTTGGGTTGTTGCGTTATGGGTACTCAGTCAGCCCTCCACCAGTTCATTAAGCGAGATGGTTGAAGGTAGTTCGTGGAAGGTGTGCTCAATGCGGATTGCATCGCTGTCTGTTCCAATGTTTGCTGCGGTGTTCTGGTCGCTCAAGCATATGGCTCCCACACGACCAAGATTAGCTGGTTTCACGGCTGGGCTGTTTGCTGGTGGATTAGCTGCGTGTATTTATGCTCTGTTCTGCGGTGAGTACTCACCGGTGTTTATAGGTATCTGGTATTTGCTTGGGATTATGACGCCAGCTATCGTGGGTGGGGTGTTGGGGAAATGGCTATTGAAGTGGTAGCTCCGCTACTTGACACGATCTGATCGGCTATCCGCCGGGACTCGCTTAGCTTCGCTGCGATTTCTGTTAGTCGACAGACGGTGAGTGGCTTAGGGAAGTGGCCTTCGACTGTTTTACTTACTATTTCTTACAAAAAATTGAGTTAATGCGCTGAGCCGAACGTATCTGTACGGATAGAAATGCTTCAGAATAACGTTTAGCATTTTGGTATGGAAAAACGCATAATGTCGCTCGAATTAGAAACATCGCAAAACACTAAACTGATCGAACGGCTCGATCGATCGATGGCACTGCTTACCCAGGCTGTTCAAGATCTACGGGTGCAGATGCTGCAAGGGCAAGCTGATTTACGGGCTGAGATCATTCAAGTCAGAGCAGATCTCAGGCATGAAATCGCTGAAAGCAAAGAAGAACTGTATCGCTATATCGATCGAAAATTCAATTGGTTAATGACGGTTTTCTGTGGAACACTCCTAACGGCAGTAGGCTTTCTGTGCACCAAAGTTGTTGAGGTCTTTTTAAGGTAATTACGAATTTTCAGTCTTTCACGACCTCCAGTACCTGACTTAGTGCTGTACCTTCGAAATCCGGTTTTTCACCAATTTCCTCGTAGGGATGCCCTAGTCTGTTAACCCAGAAGACATCAAAGCCAAACCACTTAGCACCGACAGCATCCCACGCATTGCTTGAAACAAAGAGTATTTCCTCCTTTTGTACGTAAGCGTCCGGGGAAGTCACCTAGACTATGGGAGTCAGGAATGGTAATGCTTAAGTATCGAGGCTTGGAGCTTGCCAGAGGTGCGGCAGCAAATCCTCGATCTGACTAGCCTTGTGCGTCGGCAAACGAGTCAGTACGTCTTTGAGATAGGCGTAAGGGTCGTGCCCATTCATTTTCGCGGATTGGATCAAGCTCATCACTGCAGCCGCACGTTGCCCGGCACGCAGCGATCCTGCAAACAGCCAGTTCGACCGACCGATTGCGATAGGACGGATCTGATTCTCAATCCAATTGTTATCGATAGGTATTTGTCCGTCATCAATGTAACGAGTCAAGGCCGGCCAGCGCTTTAGTGTGTAATCCAAAGCTTTGGCTGTCGCCGAGCCATCGGTCACCTTTTGTCGTTGCAGCTGCATCCATTTAAATAAGGTGTCTGCGATTGGTTTGGCTTTTGTTTGTCGAATTCGTTTTCGTTGATCGACATCTAGCTCTTTAGTTTCTCGCTCGATGTCGTAGAGTTGACTAATTAATTCAATAGCTTGCTCTGCGATTTGGCTTTTGTTAGCCACATGTAATTCGAAGAACTTACGGCGGGCATGCGCCATGCAGCCCACTTCAGTGATGCCGTTGGTAAGCATTGCCTTATAACCACTGAAGTCATCACACACCAGGCTGCCTCGCCAGTCACCGACGAAGTTTCTGGCGTGCTCGCCTGAGCGACCCTCGGCAAAGTCATAGATCACGGCCTTAAGTTCGTGATGCACACCTGGCGCATAGGCCCAGATATACGCACGGTGGGTTTTCTTATTACCAGGCTTAAGCATCTGAACTGGCGTTTCGTCTGCGTGTAGGACCGGGCAATTTAGTACCGCATTCTTGAGCGCCTCAACTAAAGGTTGCAGGCGAACACCACAGATGCCGACCCATTGAGCCAGCGTCGATCGCGGCAGCGCCATCCCCGCGCGAGCAAATATATTCTCTTGACGATAAAGCGGTAAATGGTCCGCATACTTGGCCACCAACACTTGAGCTAGCAACCCGGCTGTAGCCATCCCTTTATCGATCACCTGAGGTGGCACGGGGGCTTGAGTCAGTGTCTGGCATTGCCCGCACGCCCACTTACCCCGGATGTGTCGCTCAACGGTAAAAAGCCCTGGTACATAGTCCAGCTTCTCGCTAATATCCTCGCCGATCCGCTTGAGTTGGCAACCGCAGTGGCAGAGCGTGGAGTCTGGCTCGTGGCGGAACTCTACCCTTGGCAGATTGGCGGGTAAGGCGGCTCGCTTAGGCTGCTTAGGTACGGTTTGAATATTTTCGGGGGTGGCAAGCGCTTCAAGCTCAGACTCCATTGCAGCAATGTCGGCCTCGAGTGTCTCGTCTAACAAGCTCGCTTGCGTCGAGTCTAATTGCTCAGCATGCCGACCGAACTTCCAGCGCCTATTTAAAGCAATCTCATGTGTCAGTTGATCGATCTTAGCTTGACGATAGGCAAGCTCTTTTTTATGTTGATCAATTTCGCGTCGAGTTGTAGCAATCTCTAGCTTGTGACGATCAATCTCGTTTTGAGTGATTGCAATCGCTTGCTTGTACTCATCAACTGTCGACAGTAAATTCACAGCAAGCTCGCGCAAGGCTTGTGGATTCATGTTCTCGATAGTTTGTGGCGTCACCATAGCAACAGTTTGTCACATCTGTTGTGCGATTAAAACTATAGGATTCACCAATTGATTTTTGCTAGTATTTTCAGGCAAAATTTATACTAAATAAAGCTACAAAACCCTTATGATTCCTGCCTCTGCGAGGCGATGCCACGGCAGCCCAAGCACTAAGGCATCAAGCTGCATCCGACTGATCTCTAACCGCGTCGCGTGCTCAGCATTAGGCCAGATAAAGTGTCCCTGATGCAAGCGTCGAGCCGCTAACCAGATCCCGATCCCATCGTGCACAAGAACTTTCATTCGACTCGTTCGCCGATTCGCAAAGAGATACGCGTGATGCGGATGGGCTGCACCAAATACTTGAACCACACGTGCCAAGGCTGTATCGGTGCCGGCACGCATATCCATCGGTGCAGTGGCAATCCAGATCGTATCAATCCGAATCATTTGATTAGCTCTCGCAGCCAGATTAAGCACGGTGCACTTGCACGTATAGGCCACTTAACTTTTATTACTGTGTGGCCTTTAGTGACTTCGATCTCAATAGATTGCGAGTCAGACTTCGGGGTATCCGAAAAAGCAATGGGTAAGAAGGCAGGCCTATCAGCACTAGGTACCGGTCCTGAGCGTGCTGTCAATCGAGCTTGGCGCTTGGTCACGTAATTTGGGTCAGCATCTTGAATCCACTTGCGCAACAAGTTAGCATTGAGCCCGTGGCTTAATGCTACGGAGGCAATCGATACATGAGGTTGCCTAGCTTGGGCAATAACTTCAGATTTAAATTCGCTGCTATAGCGCTGTCTTTTACGTACAGGCTCCGGATTTGGTAACTCTGTAGTGAACATGTTTCCACCTATTTAAGTGGAGACATGTTCACTTAGTCAGCGATCCTAGGCAATATGTGTTGCCCAGACGCTTACCAAACAATACTAAATCGGCACGATCAAGTGCACCAATACCAGCAGGCATTTGAGGTTGTTGCATTATTTTTTTGTACATCATTTCCGGGCGTAGAAGCAGCGTATCCGGCTTATTTCCTTGCGCAAGATTAAACAACTCTGCACATAAGGCGGCTTCGGGTAAGTGGTAACCAGCGAATATGGATTGTCTGTATCCAATCCAAAATGCTAAGCCTTGCAGGCTTCTTGTCAGCCACTGTAACTGTTCCATTGTGAATTGCCTTTGAGACAAGAGTAAAACCTAACTGATCATTATTTTCGATGGTATTTAATCAGCCCAGAAATTTTCAGCGAATTGATTACGTCGGAAAAGATTGCTCTTGCGTTGATCGCACCCATTTAAACTTCTCGAAATTGTGCAAAGACCAAGCGACTACTCCCGTCAACATTGCTCTCTCACTGAATCATCGCTCGGAAGGGTGCCGAGGTGAGGAAAATAATGGGCGGGAGTTTCATGCTATCGCACTTTCCAGGCAAATAACAGTCCATTGTCTTGTCAAAATACTACGGTAATCATCCACGAAATAAGCAGTGACTCACCCCCTGAGCCACACTAAAGAACTTACCTAGCTAACAAATACCCCTCAAATGCAGGATTGACAGCCCAATTGACGGTAAAAATTGGTACCTGCCCACCAAGCAAGCTAAGATAACTCTGTAAGAAAACGCAACACTTGTAACATTTAGATGCTTCCGTGGTTGTTGCCGTAAAGACTTCTCTTGGCGATCACTAAGTCAAGGTACGTAACCGAATACAAATGAGAATGTTGATGAAGCCGCCAGACAACTAAATTCGAGAAATTACGAAGCCCTTTGAAGAGGGCAAGTCACCTATGGACAGTGATAACAACCATATTCTGTAGTCACAATATGCGGCTCCAGGCGAATACTTCAGAGCACTAATAACCTACGTAGTTCAACGTAGGTCACTTGTCGGTAACCATGGACTTCAAATTAGATGACTTCAGTATTTTTAAATACTCTTGACTTAAAAACTGACTACAGAACTGATCGAGACGATGCTGTACGAGAGTTTTATGCTCCATGCTTGGGGGCTGCCAAGAAGTATTCGAGAGCAGTAGGTTACTTCCGCTCGTCAATTTTCGTTCTAACAGGCGAGTCAACAATAAATTTTGTTAGAAACGGAGGGCTTATAAATCTAATATGTTCCCCTTCCATAACAAAAGAAGATATGAACGCCATCGAACAAGGTCAAAAAAATCTCGAAACAGTCTCACTAGACTGTATACAAAGTGAAATAGATAACCTTTTGCTAAAGAGTGACGAGGATTACTCAGTCGTGCTTCTGGCTACACTAATAAAGGTTGGTGCCTTGAGAGTGAAAATTGCGTTACGTAAAGATGGCTCCGGCATTTATCATGAAAAACTAGGTATTTTCGAAGATGATGGGGGTCAATGCGTAACCTTCATCGGATCCTCAAATGAAACCTTGAATGCATGGCACAGCCGAGGCAATTTTGAGTCTATAGAGGTATTTTGCTCTTGGAACGGGCTTCGAGAGCTAAGCC
>Ga0007804_1000521_pt1 | contig 13949 bp, 14 predicted proteins | sample CryBogCBE25Aug07_FD_60367 | JGI IMG/M metagenome (GOLD analysis project Ga0007804, IMG submission 60367) | Freshwater microbial communities from Crystal Bog, Wisconsin, USA - CBE25Aug07 | ecosystem: Environmental > Aquatic > Freshwater > Lake | place: Crystal Bog, Wisconsin, USA | collected... | reverse complement strand
TTTCAATTGGTTATCAAGCAGCACAACTTAATCAAGGTGCAAGTGCCATTTCAATTGGTGGACAAGCTGGTAACTCTACTCAAGGACAACAATCTGTTGCAATTGGTTATAACGCAGCTCCAACAAATCAAGGTGCTAATGCTGTTGCGATTGGTTTCCAAGCAGGTTTTGGTAGTCAACCAGTAGGTGCAGTTGCAGTTGGCTACAATGCTGGACAATCTTCTACAGGAACTGCACCAGTTGCAATTGGTCAAAGTGCAGGTGGATCAGGTCAAAAATCATTAGCTGTTGCTGTTGGTTTTGGTGCAGGTGGAACTAACCAAGGAAATGCTGCGGTTGCATTAGGTGCTCAATCTGGTGCTGCAAATGCAGGTTTAAATTCTATCGCAATTGGACAATTTGCTGGACAAAGTAACATTGGTAATAACTCCATTATTATTAACGCTACAGGTTCAGCAATTAACCAAGCTACTGCAAATACATTTACAGTTGCTCCTGTTCGTAATGATACTGGTAACGTTTCGCAAGTGTTGTATTACAACACAACAACTAAGGAAGTAACTTATGCTGCTCCATCAGGTAACGTATTACCAGCATTAAGCAACTGGTCAAATTGGGGAGCATATCCAATTACTGCACCATCAGTATCTCCTTCGATTCCAACTAACTCAACTCTTACATACAGTTATCGTCAACTTGGTCCAAAACAATGGGAAGTATGGTTCCAGTTTAGTATGGCTGGTTCGCCTACAGGATATAACATAGGTTCAGGTGATTACTTGATTACATTACCAAACAGTTTATCGTTTGATACTACACAACCAGGGCAAACTGTGTTTACTACTTCGGCAGGATGGAACACAACACAATATGGTATTCCTACAGGTGGAACTATAATATTAAATTCCACAACAGGTAGCAATAATGGTATTAATCCGTTTGGTCCGCTAGTTGTTCCGTATACTGCTACGCAGTTTAGAATATTCTTCTACGAATATTCCTACTATACATCATTCTGGGGAACTTCATTGTCCAATCCATTTGCAGCAGGAACATTCTTAAACTTTAAGTTCGAATTTACTTCAACCTAATATGGCAACTAAACCACAAGAAGTAAGAACACCGTTTAGTCAAATGGCCTTCAAACCTGATATTCCGAGTCAGGCTCTTGGGCCATCTGAATACAACTCAGGTGCAAATATAGAATCCAACAATCGTGGCATTAATAGTGTTTACGGTGAGGAAACTATATTGTCGCAAATCCCTGGCAATATTTTATATGTTACTAGCGGATTTCGCAACTATTACGATTATTGGTTTATTGTTGTTACTGTTGAAGGTAAGTATTGGGGAGTGACCAGTGGTGGTATTACAGACTTAACTCCAGGGTCAGGTGCAAATCCCAATGCATACATTCCAGATTACAATGAAAATTTACAATTTACTGGTTGTTGGAACGGTGAAGTTGTGTTTATTAACGACACAATCAATCCACCATTTTACTTAATTCCAGAAACTACAGAATTTAGACAATACGGTAAACCACCAGACAACTACATTTGGAATTATAATCCTGATTGGACAAACTTAGCTGCCGGATTTTTACGTTTATATTCTACACCAAACGTAGGTTCAATTTTAGTTGCAGGTGATTTAACAGCAACCACAGCAGAAGGCACAATTGTAAGACAGCCTGGGACTGTGCGTTGGTCACAAGCATTTGGTATTAACAGTGGTCCACAAAGCTGGGCACCAACATTAACTAACGTAGCCAACGAATTAGAAATTCCATGTGAAGGTCCTGCTGTTGATGGGTTCATGTGCGGACAAATATTTGTTGTTTGCTCATACTGGGATAGTGTGTTGTTTAGTCCGCTTGCGTATCAATCAACGTCTGCACCAATTTTAGGTATTCGACCACTTAACTTAGGTCGTGGATTACTTAACGAAAACTGTTGGGCTAACGCTGATAACACAGTTTATGGATTAGATGCACGTGACATTTGGCAATTTGATGGCACTAATTTTATATCATTAGGCAATCAACAAGTGCGTGACTTTTTGTTAGGTGACGGTGTAAACCCTGGGCAAATCTCGCACATATATGCAGATCGCACATTCTTAATTAACAACACATTCAAAAATCAAATTGAAATTTATTACGTAGAAAACGGAACAAGTCATACTTGGTGCAACAAGATGATTAGTTATCGTTATGATTTACAAACTTGGAATCCACCACGTGATATTAGCGATGCTTGCATGGCAACTGAATCACCTGTGTTCGATCCAGACGGCACTTACAATCGTGCAAGACGCAACATTGTGTATGCACAAGGTCATACTGAAAACAGTCGTTTAATTCAAAAAGATCACGGTTATCAATTATTAAACGGTGCACCAATTGCAGCTAGATTCCAACGTGATAATATTCCGTTTGGCGATTATTCAGGGGAAGTTTTAGTTCATCGTGTATTACCTGAAATAAGTGGTAGTGCTGGTGCTAACATTACTATCACAATAGGTGGATCTCCATCTGTGGGTGCATCACCAACATACGGTCCATCACAAACAATGGCAGTTGACACTACACAACCTTGGTTACAATTCGATCAAAACAGCGAACGTATGATTCATTTAATTGCTAATAACACTAGCAACACATCAGGATTTAGTTTAACAGCAGTTAACTGGCAAGTTACACAAGTTAGTGAGAGTAGATAATGCCATTTGCACTAGGGACTAATGCAGAAACAAGTGAAATTGTTGAATCACTCAACTACTTAACCGCAAACTTAGGACAAGCAAACGTCTTAACTGTTAATCAACAAAACGGACAAATTAGTTCACCATTAACAGGCACAGTAGTTGCGTATCTATATCAATGGATCGAAGTGCGTTATGCGACATCTAGTGCAGGTGCTAACATTAGCACAAGCCCAACTAACAAAACATTTTATGGATTGCGTAATAGCGCATTGCCAATTATTATAGACGAGAACCCAGCTGATTACGTATGGTATGAAGTCGCAGCTGGTGGTTTTGGCACTACAAAACATTTATATTATCAAACAATTGGCGGACGTGCAATTACGTGGTATGTAGGAACTTCACCACGCAACAACACATACGTGCAAGTAATTGATTCAGTTCCAGTTAATCTAGATACTATTACTAGTGTTAACACGTCCACTATTGTAACTGTTAACATTTATCAACGTTCGGCTACTGCTCCAGCAACACCTACTGGCGGGTTATATGACTTTAGTTCGCTAGTGTTGCAACCACCAGCAGGATGGTATTCATCTGTGCCAGCAGGAGTAGATAGCGTATGGACAAGTTCAAACACATTTACTAATCCAAATGAAGGCACTATTGTGGGACCGAGTTTGCCGTGGTCGCCACCAGCTATTGCTGCGCAAGCTGGACAATCCAATATTAACTTAACAGCATATGCTCGCAATCCTACACAGCCAGCAACACCAACAGGCGGTAGTTGGGATTTTACCACAGCTACAGGTGTCGCACCTACAGGTTCAGATGCCGTTGCATGGTCATTAAATTCGATTCCATCAGGCACAGACCAATTATGGGCCTCATCTTCCTTGGCTAGTATTATTGGTAGCGTAGGAACAGACAGCAACTTAACCTGGTCAACTCCTGGTCAATTAAGCACACCTGGCACAAACGGCACTTCTACAATTATTGCTTATGCACGTGTTACGGGCAACCCAACACCAACTAGCAACACAATTTTGACCCCTGGGGTCACATTCCCTACTTCTGGCGAGTCGCAAACAAGTTGGGGATTTCCAGCAACATGGGTAGGTTCTGACCCTAATCCAAGTAGTGCCAATAGTTTATATCAAACTGTGGGCACGTTTAATCCATCTACAAATATTACAACATGGACTACACCTTATATTGCTAGTCTTAAAGTGCCATTCTTAAGTCAAATTAGTCCTGCGGTTGGAACACTAACATCAGGTAATATTGGTGGCAATATAACTATCAATACGTCTAGCTTTGTGGCTGCTGCATTGTTTGAAATAGGCGGATGGGGAGTAACATTAAGTCCAACAAACGGTTTATTGTTTAGATACTCAGGTGCAAACGCAATGGTGCTTAATACCAATGGCGAGTTGATCGTTGCAGGCAACGTAATTCCAAACGGAATCGTGGTTTAAATAAATAATAAATAAAATATAAAAGGAAACATCATGGCTGCTTTAGTAGATAATTCAGGTTACAATTGGACATTACCAACAACACAACCTACACAAGACTTTAGTCAAACACCTACAGTAGAGTTAAATGCACCTGGCTATGTTAATCCAGCAGTTAAACCTATTGCACCAATCACAGGAACAAATGCAGGTTCATTGCAAATACAACCTTATTACCAAACATCAGGTCCACAACAATCAAGTTATTATTGGGGACAACAATCAACAAATGGCACAAACGCACCAACAGCAACTCCTACGAATACTCCACCAGCGCAAGCATGGGGAACTGGAAATGGACAAGCTAATGCATCAAACGAATTTGATGTAAATGGCTTTATGGCTAAGATGCTATCACCACAAATGCAGGCAGCAATGACTGGTTCAGCAATAGCAAATCAAAAGAAACTTTAAGGAAATATTATGGGTATCGGCGGAAGCAAAGGTGGATCAACAACGGTTAATAATACCTCATCCACACCAACATTAAATCCAGCGCAAATTGCGCAAATTAATGCACAGACTAATTTTTTAACTGGCACAATTGATCCAGCTTATCAAAATGCAATCACAGGTGCAACTGATGTTTATAATCAAATTGCAGGTGGTGTTAACAATGCTGCACAAAACTATGGTGCTATTGCTGGTCAAGCACAACAAGTGGAAGGTGCAACAGGACAATCTGCATTACAAACTGGCATTGCAGGTTTGGAAAATGTATTCGGACCTGATTACGAAGCTCATCAAATGCAGGCTGCATTGGCACCTGCACAGGCACAATATCAACAAAACTTAACAGCACAAGGTGCACAATTTGGTGGCGCGGGACAAATTGGTTCTGCACGTCAAGCACTGGCTGGCACACAGTTAGCACAAAGTAATCAAATTGCTCAAGAAAATGCGGCAGCTGGTGTTGAAGCACAAATCGCACAACAACAACTTAGTGCTGGATCTACATTAGGTCAATTAGGTTTAAGTGGATTAACAAGCGCACAACAAGCTGGCGCAAATCAAGTGGCAGCGGCCGAAACTCCGCAAAACTTATACAACTTGTATGCATCTACAATTTTTGGTGCACCAGCAAGTTCATACAACGCAAACTTTGGCGGAACACAAGGGGTCAATACTTCTGGTTCTTCATCTACAAACTCATTTAATGTTGGCGCACAGTTGGGAAGTATGCCATCTGACATTAGACTTAAACGTGACATTAAATTGGTTCGCCAAGAAGGTGCTCATAAAATTTATCACTTTAAATACCTTACTGAAGATACAACATATGAAGGTGTTATGGCACAAGATGTGCTTGAATATGCACCTGAAGCAGTTACAACTGGCACTGACGGATTCTATAGAGTGCATTATGGCAAGTTAGGTCTTGCAATGAAAGAGGTAGCATAATGGGAATTTTTGATACTTTAAGCGATAAAGCATCTAATTGGTGGGATAATGAACTTAATAAATTTAATGATTCAACAGGTAATGTTTTTAATGTAGGTAATGGTGCTGCAACAACGTCATCACAACAATCTAGTGGATTTGGTATTCACCCAGTTGCACCAACAACTGCTAATTTACCATCGCAATATCAATATCAAGCTGGAAGAGATAATCCAATTCAACCTGGTTTTGGTATTAAAGCACCAGGTGAAAATCAAGCACCAAATTTTTCTATTCAAGCACCAAATGCAGTAAGCGGAAATGCTGCTACTGATTCTGTTAATGTTCAAAATGATTTAAATCAAGAACGTGTTAATTTGGGCATGGAACCACAGCCTGTTGCTGCAAATATTCCAAAACAACAAGGTATGCAACCACCGCCAGTAGGTCAACAACCAACAGGTATTGGAATGCAACCACCGCCAGTAGGTCAACAACCAACAGGTATTGGAATGCAACCACCAAATGCACAAGCACCAGTTGTGCCAACTGCACCAACAAATTTAACACAAGTGCCAAATGCACGTGCTATTGCTGCACAACCTCCAATGGCACAGCCACCTGTTGCTGAAACCGCTGTTACACAACCAACGGCTGCAATTCCTGGTTTAACAAATCCAGCGCAACCATTCCAAGCTCCAACAGAAGGCACAGCAGCAACTTTGCCAAGTTTACAAAATCAAGCAGCGTTAGATTTATTAGCAAATCCAAATGCTAGTCCAAAAGAAATTGCTGCCCATGCTTATGATTCTACTTTAGATGTAGGATTACGACGTGCAGCTAAAGAAAAATTAGATAAACAAGAATACTTTGCATTACGAGCACCACAAGTTGTTAGTATGATACAAGGTGTGCAAGCTGGTGATCCTGTTGCTACAAAAGAATTTAACAAACAATTAACTGAATCTAAAAAGAATCCAGATGAAGGCAGCGTGTTTAAAGCTGTATTGGCTTATCTATTAAAAGATGAAGCTGGAGTTCGTGGCGAATTAGGTAAAATGGGCATTGGCACAACTGTTGCATCCATAGATTTAGGTGAAGGTAAAAAAGGTTATGTTCATCGTGACTTTAAAGGCAACATTTATAGCGGATACGATGCCGAAGGCAATCCACTAAGTAGTCAACAATTATCAAATGCATCTGTTAACAAAGTTAAAGCATTTGGTCAATTGTATAAGGGCAGTGATGGTCAAAATTATACTCTCGACAGTAATAACAACTTGATTAATCCCGTAACTAAACAAGCTGCACCTAATAATGTTACTATGGTTGGCACAGTAACAGGCGAACAACAACTTAATCAATATCAACAAAAGAAAGAAATTGCAACTGGATACAAATCTGCTGATGCAATGATTAAAACAAATTTAGATAATGAAAAATTGGGTGTGCCACCACAATATACCCAAGAACAAATTGAAGCTGCTAAACGAGGCGAAACTTCTAAAACAGGAGCAGTAAATAACGCTAATAACAATAACCCAGGCAATATCCGTTATGGTGATAAAGCCAAATCAATGGGCGCAATTGGACAAACGTCTACTGGCATAGCTATATTCCCAGATATGGCAAGTGGCGATAAAGCTCAAAATGATTTATTAAGTAGCGATGCTTATAAAAATTTAAATTTGCATCAAATTGTTAGCAAGTGGGCACCTAATAATGAAAACAATCCAGCACAATATGCTAAAACAGTTAAGAGTATGCTTGACGGTATTGATATGGATAAAACATACAATGAACTTAGCACAGATGAAAAACAAAAATTCCGTGAAGCGCAATATAAAATGGAACATGGCGCAAGTGTTGCACCTGTAGAAAAAGTAAAATCAATTGCTGAAAAAATTGCTGATTATGAAATGAAACCACCAGCAAGTCGTAGTGCTGCTTACGGGCCATTAATGAAAGAAGTATTGCGTCATAATCCAAATTATGACGAAACTCAATATAATGTTCGTAATAAAACAGCTATGGCATTTGCTACTGGTAAAGAAGGTCAAACTTTACGTAGTATGAACGTAGCAATTGATCACTTAGACACATTGCAACAAGCAGCAAATGCTTTAAACAATGGCGACACACAATTGTTTAGTAAAATTGGTAATTCTTTTGCTAAACAATTTGGATATCCTGAAGTTACTAATTTTGATAGTGTTAAATCTATTGTTGGTTCCGAAGTTGCCAAAGCAATATCTGGTAGCCAAATGGCACTTGAAGATCGTAAAGATATTCGTAACGTATTGAGTAGTTGGAATAGCCCTGATCAAACTGCTGGTGTTGTTAATCAATTACAAAAATTACTTGCTGGTCAAGTTAATGGGTTAAAAACTCAATATACGTCAGCTGGATTTACTGATGATAACTTTAATAAAAAATTAAACCCAAGAACCAAATCAGTGCTTGAAAGCATCAACAATAGTTCGCAACAAACCAAAACTCTTGATGGTGTAACTTATATCAATGACGGCAACGGCTGGAAAATTAAAAAATGAGCGATGAGTATATAACTGACCCTGCGATATTAGAAAAATTAAATAGTTCTTCTGATGATGGGTATGTTAACGATCCTGAACTGCTTAAAAAGTTAAACGGTGAAAAGGTTGGATTAGCAACTAAATTTGGAAGAACAGCGGCTGCAACTATTGATAATACAGTAGGTGCTATTGCTCCATTCGCTACAAAAGTAGCTGGTTACGGCTTACTGCGAAATGCTGGCACTTATGGTAACGCTTTAGATCAAGCGGGTATTTTGCCAGAAATGGCTAAACCATATTTGAACAAAATCAACACAGTAGAAGGTGCTGAAAATGTCACTAATCAAATGGTTAATGCTGTAGCACAACCAGTTGGTAAAGCGTTCGGTGTTGAAAATACACCACAATATCAAAATGAAGCTGTTGGTCGTGAGTTAAGAGCCTTAAGTGAAGGCATCAACAACAATGTAGTTCAGCCATTAAGCAAACTTACAGGCATAGCACCGCAAGATATTCAACAAGGTGTCGATCTTGGTATGGCTATTGCTGGTCCAAAGGTTGTTAAACCTATTGAAACAATGGCACGTGGCGCTGCTGAAAAAATAGCAAGCGCAGATTTAGCAGCCACAGATTATCTCGGTAAATCAGCTAAACAATTCAAACAAGGCATTGAAGTTGGCCGTATTGGTGAATATCCTGGAAATCCATCTGCTTACATTACACCTAATCCAGAAGTTGTAAAACTTTTGCCAGCTCGCACACAAAAAATTATTGAAAATGAAGGCGGCAAAGTTCAACAAGCTGGTAAAGGTTGGCAAGCACTTGGTGAAGATTTAGTTAATAATATCAAAGACCGATTAACAGCAACAGATTTACTTTACTCAGGAATTCCAGCCGCTGCTGGTGCTTTAATGGGAGGCCCGATTGGTGGTGCTATAGGTGGTGCTGCTGGTAAATATTTAATGAAGCCTGCTATGAAAACGTTGGCTGATCGTGCTTTAAGTCATGATGTTCAAGCAATATCACCTGAAATACTTAAAACAAAAACTGGTGCTGTTGGTGGTGCTACTAATACTATGCGTGAAACTCCTACTGGTATGGCTAGTATTAATCCTGAAACTGGTGAAATAACTCCAATTGCACCAAAACAATCTACTGAAACAGTAGCAAATCCTGTAGCAACTGTTCCCAAAGAACCACCAAAAAGTATTACACAGATAATTGAAGAATCAAAAGCTGCTAATCCTTCTTTTGCAGATGAAGTTCACAATAATATTGCATTAGACAAATATATTGCACAAATTCGTGAAGCTGATCCACAGTTATCACATAAAACTGCAAAACAAATTGCTACACAAAATTTAGATATTGCTAAAAAAGAAATGAGTGCTAAACAAGCTAATATTGCTAGACAAGAAAAAGAAGCACGTGAACAAGCACGATTAGCACAAGAAGCGCAACAAGCTGAAGAATTTGCAAAATCTCCAGTTGCAGAATTATCACGCAGATTAAACCCTGACTATGAAAATTTAAATGTAAACAAAAAAGAACAATTGCATAACGAAGCCAAAAAACTTATTAATGAAAATCCTGGTAAAAATGTTGAACAAATTCACCAAGAACAATTACAAGCAAAAGAAGCACAAGAACTTAATCAACAAAAAATACGTGATGAAATAACAGCAACAAATGAAAAATTAAAATCTGTTCCAGCATATGCTCGTTTAGAAAAACAATTAGAACAAATAAATGCATATGATCCAGCGAATAATAGTAAACGTCAACAAATTATTAATGAAATGCAAAACATTAAAAAAGACGTATTGAATGGAACATATAAAGAACCAGAAGAAATAGTAGCTCCGTTAGTTCCCGAAACAACTGCGCCCACACCATCTGCACCTTTAAAACCAAAAACTAACAGAACCAAAACTGTATTAAAAAATTTAAAATCTAATTTAAAAGCTGATCAACCAACAGGAATTGATGCGTTAGCAAATACTGATGAACTTGCATTACAAAAAACTCCAGAATTACCTGTAAAAAATCCAAAAGAAGATTATACTGTTAAAAAAGGCAAAACTAAAGAAGGCAATTACGAATTAAGAACATTTAATACCCCATATCAATTAAAGAAAACTCCATTCCCAGAAGTTACTGCTATACATTCAAGAAAAATATTTGAAAATGGTTATGAAACTATCGAAGCATCAGGAAAAAATGGTGAAAAATATATTATTAAATTACATGGCAATGAAAATGATTTGTATAAAGTTTTTAATGATGGTAGAGTTAGTAAAGTGCCAATAAAAAGATTTACTTATGTTCCACCAGAAAAATCTTAGGTAAATAAAAGCATGAAAACTGAAAATTTACCAGGCAGTGGATTCCCTAATAAAATTAAATTGGATTAAAAATGAACTTAGAACAAGAATTAATTGAAACGTTTTGCGACAATTTTGTTGCATATTATCGCAGTCACAGTTGCCATTTAAACATTACTGGCAGAAACTTCTACAGCGATCACAAACTATTAAACAAAATATACGATGACCTACAAGACGAAATTGATACACTGGGCGAAATCATTCGAACACTCGATGCTAAAGTTCCTGAGACGATCCAAGAAATCCTAGACACAGCTGATCTTAAAGAAGAAACAACTTATCCACAAGCAGAAGATTTACTGCGTATAACATATGATGCACTAGAGCATTTAATAGGTAGTTACGAAGAAATTATTCAAGAAGCTACTGATCCTGAGCATGAAAACATTAGTAATCATGCACAAGATCGAGTAACAGCACTTAAAAAATTCTGTTGGATGTTGCGTTCTACGCTTGAATAACACGCTTGTAAGCAAACGAACCACGCACAGTATATCCAGCTTGAGTGTGTAATTTAAGGAATGTGTCTTGTGATCCACGCATAGTAGTGGAACATATAACAGGCACACCAGCTATACGACAAAACAATTCCCATTGCTGTATCATTTGCGCACATAAAGTAATGCGGTCACGCACGCTTAATGATTGTAGCACATGCGCCATTTTGATAGATAACATTTCTTCATTTGACCACGGCGCATAGTCACGAACGCACCAACTGTATGCCAGGATTTTCCCTGTTTCACGATGACGAGCAACAATAACAAACGATTTAAGTATGTTATACTTTTGATCCACTATATCTTTACTGATATTATATGACATGCACTCTGCTGATGGTGCAAAAAACTCACTGATCTCTGTGGCATAATGGTCATAAGCAAGTTCGCCTATTTCATCGGCATCTTCTAATCGAGCACGTTCCCAAATCCAATTGTCTTTACTAGTGTGTGTATATTTGTCTAACATTTTTTTCTCCTGTATTCTATTTAGCTAAATAATTAGACATACTTAAAAAGGACAACATTATGGCACAACCAGGCAGAAAAAAAGCAAACTTAAGCAAATACGATCGTGCAGGCAATATACTGTATCGTGAAAAAACATGGCAACAATTTCAAAAACAAGACGAACATTCTGATTGCATTCTATGGACAGGCGCATTACACAGACAAGGCTATGGCTTTGCGTGCGTTAAGAATTTAGAAGGTAAATCTATTATGGTTACTGCGCACAGGTTAGCTATGCGTATTAAACTAGCACGTGAAATTGATTCTGAAGAAATGGTATTGCACACTTGCAACAACTTAAACTGCGTTAACCCTGATCACTTAGAGATTGGCGATCACGAACGTATGAATGAAATTGGCGACAGTTACAACAGAAAATTCCATCCAGGCAAGAAAATGTATTCTACGTCACGCAGACGGCAGATGAATCGCCCATTAAAATACACAATTGAAGAAATGTATTGGGTGCGCAACAACGCACGCACAAGATTAGTAATGGCACGGTTTAACATTCCCAGACAAAAAGCACAGCAGTTGATTACAAATTGTCGTGTTGGTGGATGTTATGGCTGGTTGGATCACTTTAATCTAGATGATACATTGAAGCCAGAATTTGCGCACATTTATAATAAGGCTAAATAAAATGGAGGGAAACACTATGACACAACAACAAATCCTAGAATTAAATGAAGAACTATTAGACCTGCAAGCAGAACAGCTTGAACGTGAGGAAGAGTATTACTCACAGTTTATGAACTATTACAAGGGTTTAAAATGACTACCTATCTAGTTGCACGTGCGGATGTAACTGATGATAAGATAACACAATATGTATACACGGTTGATGCAGAGGATAGATTCGATGCTGTTGAACTTGCGTATACAGGGGAAGGTTTAGAATTATTCCGCACTACTGAATACGACTATGATCCTGAGATTGCACGTGCATTTACGATGGAACCTTGGGAAATTGTAGGCGAACTGTAATACTAACTGTAGATTAAGGTTGACGGGCCGATTGTAATTCCGTTAGTGAATCCGTTCCTAAGAGTGACGGCAACTAATTCTCTAGCTACATAGAGGCTTTTGAACACTACCCGAAAGGATGCTTTAAAGCAGATAGCCCATGTTATTGTGCTTTGTTCAATCGTAACAGTTGAGTTGTAAAAAAGTGAGCAAGACTACGCAGTTGAAAAACTACCTTGCATGTTGTTCTGATACTAGTGATCTAATACTACAGACAACAGCGTTGTTCCACGCTAAACAGTGATAGCAAAACCTACTGACCTATACGGTGCGTGTATTAGATAACGATGATGGCATAATAACCATTATTAACGTGCCTTAACAGGCGCGATAACGACTCAAACATAATGATGGATTAATTATTAAAACAATATGAGTTAACGAGTTTACGAGTTAACGAATAGATGTCGTTAGACATCTCGAAAGTGACTATAATTACCCACTAAAATACCACTTTTTGCAATTCGAACTAAATAATAGTATACAGGAGATAAACAAATGCTTAAAACAACAACACAATTAATTCTAATAGATAAACAAGGACCAATAGCCAGTAAGAGCTTAAGTGCTAATGCCAGCAACTATTATTATAAACTAACATTCTTTGATGTAGACACAGAAGAACTATTCCACACTTATGTAGATGATACTATGAATAACTACGCATCATGGGCACATATAGTAACTACTGATGATTATCGTGGTTTATTTGATGGATTAAAACTAGCTAAACGACAAGACAATTTGATTGATGCTGATAGCAAACCACGTAAGTTAATGCATTTAACAGAAGATGAAGTAGCACGTGCACTTGTTATTATGGCAGAACGTCCTACAGTATTCCACAGATTATTCGAAATCAAATAAAAAAGCGTGTATGACCCGCCAAGGAACATACACGCTACACAGTAGCACCACTACCAAATGCTACTACTGTAATATTATTTATCAATACGAACTAAGGGTAAAACTTCTTTATTAGATTCACGAACTTCTTTAGGATCATACATGCGTATACGTTGAATGCGCCATCCACGGCAATTCTTATAATAGCCGTCAAGATAGCGCCAATCCACAATAGCATAAGGCTTAAGCAATTCTTGTATACGTTGTTCCATAAGATTATTTAGACACAGAAAAATTTACAGGTGATTTAATATACACTAAATACTATTACACAAACTTACAGGAGATTTAAACATGACACACTTAGTAGAACTACAACAAGCATTACAAGAAGCACGCAACTTAGTTGCCACATTAGAACAAGCACAGCGTTTAGCCGTTATTGATCTAGCCAGAACACGTCAACAAGATATTAGCTTGATGTTAGCAACAGCACTTACAGGAAACACAAAATGAAATACTTCTACTTTCGCAAATCAC
>Ga0007804_1000520_pt1 | contig 13973 bp, 8 predicted proteins | sample CryBogCBE25Aug07_FD_60367 | JGI IMG/M metagenome (GOLD analysis project Ga0007804, IMG submission 60367) | Freshwater microbial communities from Crystal Bog, Wisconsin, USA - CBE25Aug07 | ecosystem: Environmental > Aquatic > Freshwater > Lake | place: Crystal Bog, Wisconsin, USA | collected... | reverse complement strand
TTCCAACAAAGTCCACTCGTGCCATTCCGCTTGATCACTTCCGCCGAATTCTTTCCAGAGCGAGTGACAGCGTTCCGACCAGTGCTCGTAATCCGGTGCTTTGAGCGGCTTTTCTGCGCTTCCAGGGAAGATAAGATAGACAACCTCCGGACGGCTTGCCGGTCGGCGCTCCTCCCCTGATTGGGAATCGATTTCCCGGCAGATACGGAGGGAAGCCTCGCCAATCTTGGAGTTTGGACCCAAATCGCCAAGGACGGCTGGGTAGATTATGCCATCCGCCATCACGATGGCATAATCGCCGATCGAGGGTTGTCCGGGGGCCTTGCCAACCATAAAGGAGGGAAGGACAATAAAAGGGTCCGCTGCCCCGACCAAAAAACTCCACCGCTTTAGTTCCAAGATGGTAGCCTTGGAGGAGGCGATCTGCTTTTCAAGGTGGAGTCTTTGCTCTCCAGTCAATGTGCCTTCACCGAGAGATTGCTCGAGTCCTGCAAGCTGATCCTCCACGGACAGAAGGCAACTGTTCGTGCGATCCGATTTCTTGGGCCACCTGTAATTCGTCTGGGGTTGGAATGTTTGAGAGAGCTTTTCGATGCTCAGGTTTCGGTCGCCATCGGATCCGTCTGCGTTGACATTCATGATGGCCTGGACGAGCAGGGCTCTTCTGGATGAGATGGGATTTCTCAATTCAAGGATCGTCTGGCAGTCGAAGAGCGAGTCCTTGTAAGGAAGTTTCTGCAGGGCTATCAGGTTTGCTTTCAGTGAGTTTTGCTTGTGATCAAGAAGGATTGCGTAATCCGGTGAGGGAGAGATACCGGTCAGCATCAAGGGGAGAGATGGAATAAAGGCTGACAAGGCGGGCGTCGCCATTTCCAGGTCGCTCACCGTGACAGCCGCTTTAGGCCACTCGACATGGAGATCCAGATTTAGACGGTAAGATTCGGGAATGGCTGCTGATGAGAGTGCCGTGTTCGTCCCAAGGGAGGTCTGAACGGAAGCCTTCAGCGCGATTCCGTTAAAGAGTTTTGCCGTATCGTAATTTTTTCTCGGTAGAAACGGAGGTCTTTCAGGTTGCCCTGAAGTTTCCGTTGCGGGATTTTTTTTACTGCATCCCGCCCAGGGAAGCAGCATCAAGGGAAGCAGGATGGTGCCTAAAATGCGGCGGGTTTTTCCCGTTCGCTCCATGTCAGGAATATGCAAGAAACGCGGTGATCACATCTTGGGGGATGTCCAGCATTTTGTAATCGGAGGAGGAGACAAAAAGCAGGCTCTGGCTCCCCTTGCCAAGCTGTTGTCCCGTGGAATCATAGATCTCGTGTTCCAACGTCACGAATTTACGGTTATGACTTGCAACACGGATCTTGACGCTCACGGTCTCGAACTCCTTTGTCTCCCTGACAAACTTGTGTTCGAAGGAACGGGTGAGGATGTAAAACGGGGTTTCTTTCAAATTGAATTTGGGCATGACCCTGTTGAAGAAAAGTTCGCGAGTCTTTCCCACCCACATCGCATACATGCCGAAATACACATTACCCACGGAGTTTGTATCGGCATAAGTCGCAATGAAGGTGTGGACAAACCACTTGTCCTCAAAGTGCCCCGAGATGTCGTGAGTGCCCGTGGAAGCGTTTGTCAGCACGGTCCCGACAGGTGTCAGGGGGACAACGGAGGCTGATGCAGGCTCTTCCAGTTCTTCCCGATCCGTCGTAAAATCCTCACCTGCAAGCGGCTTTAGCATCAGCCAGATCACGTAGCCAAGAGGGAGTAGCGAGGCAAGGATCTGAAAGACCGGTTGGTGCAGGAAGTATCCGTACGCAAAGATCACGACAGCAAGGGATCCGATACAGAACATTTTCACTTGGGGAATCATGTTCACCGGCCCGTTGACAAAGGCTCGGCTGATGGCAAGTGCGGAGTATCCCACGAAGAACGTTGCAAAGAAGATCATGAAATACTCGAGTTCGATCCCTATGGCTGCTCCAATCACGGCGATCATCGTGCAAAGAATAAAGGCGGGAATGGGTGAGGTGAGTAGGCGTTCCGGTACCAATGAGAAGATGGCACTCTTGCTTCGGGTGGCGTTGCTTTTGAAAAACCAACGCAAGGCGATATAACCGCTGTCCAGTGTTGTCAGGATGCAGCCGGCAAGGAAGGTGAGGTAAGCACCGAGAAGCCAGGGGTTGGCCGGAGGAGAACTGAAAACCCGCGTAAGAAGAGATTCTGCGTAGGGGTAACCCGCCAGTCCTGTTTGAATGAAAATCCGAGCACCCCCCTCCATTGCCCAGAGAGCAAGAATGCCGTGGAACAGGAGAATTGCCCCGAACAAAAGGGATCCGATGGCGTAAGCAGCTGTGATGGAGGTGTTTTCCCGCCTTATCTGAATAGCCCTTTGCCATTGTTGGAGGTCAAGCCATGGACCGACCAGGAAGCCGATGCAGATCGGAATCACGTAGCCCCAGAAGTTGAGGTCGTGTGTCGGGAGGAGGCTCGGGGTGTGGATGCCCCTGAAATAAGGAGATCCGAGTTCCGCAATGATAACCGCCACGCAGCAGACGATCAGGGCAAGGAATCCGGCATGGCTATACTTGATCCGTCGGATGGAGAACTCCTCTCCGAAGAGGATGCCGGCAGCGAGAATAATCAGCGCCGTCAGTGGTAGATAGAGAGAGTCGGGACGAAGTCCAAGCGGTTGCCAACCATATCTGATCAGGGCAAAAAACGTGAGCGAAAGGGCGATGATCTGATAAAGAAAGAAAACAAGGCGGAAGGGGCGTGACCAGGTGGTGAAGAAAGCGGCCAGAGATTCGGAGCCGGCATTTCTGCGAGAGATATGATCACAGACCGCCCCGAAAATAAATAGACCGAGGCAGTTTGGGATCAGGAAGGTCAGCAGTCCGGTCAGGCCGAATTCAACGGTGAACTGTACCGAAAAGAAAAGCCCCAGTCCCCACACCCATGAAAGGGCAACGGTGTTCCCCCAGAGCAGGATATTCAGGAATCGGAATCTGGAAGGGGTGACGACGGAATTTTCCATATTAGCTTACCCTAGCGACGATGTGATGGATCTTCAATGGCAATGGCAACTTCCTGCTTTTCCTCGGGATGCCTTGACGTTTCTTGCAATCGGGCGTTGCCGAGGGCAATCTCCCATCTCTCCCTGGACTTTTTTGTTCCGGGAAATCTTTTTCATCACTTTGAAGATACTGGACCGATATTTTCTGACTGCACTCTGTGTTGCGACAGCCATGGGCGTCGCCCTGCTGAGCCTCGTTCTTGTCCTCGGAAACGTTTTCAAGGAGATGCTTGATCTCCTGATCAATCACAACGTTCCGCTGGAGACTGTTTTTGCTTTTGTCGCTTTTGTTCTTCCGTTTTCGATGACCTTCACCATTCCCTGGGGGTTTCTCACGGCTGTCCTGCTGGTATTCGGTCGCCTCTCTGCCGACAACGAGATCATCGCCCTACGTGCCACCGGTGTGAGTTTTCAGCGCATCTTCCTGCCGGTGCTCGCCGTGGCGCTTGCTCTGGTGGGCCTCTGCTTCTGGATCAATTCCGATGTTGCACCAAGGGCCCAATGGTCGATGTTCAACGCGCTTTTCCGGATCGCCACGCATGATCCCACCTCGATGTTCCAGGCTGATGAGGTGTTGGACCAGTTTCCCGACAGAAGGATTTATGTGGGTGGCAGGGAAGGGGACCTTTTGAAGAACCTGATTGTTTTCGAAATCGATGAAAAGGCACTCCCATCGAGGGTTGTCTTTGCCAAATCGGGCTCCCTGACCCCTGACAACGATCATAACCGCCTTCTCCTTCGCGTGGAGGATGCCAAATTCGAGCAGAGGGACGAGCGCCAACCCGATAACGACACGATGATCCGACAGGGCATCAGCATGCAGGAGGGGGTTATCCACATGTCGCTTCAGAAGCTTCTGGATAGCAAGAAAAGGGGGAAGCCACTCAGTTCCCACACACTGGGGGAACTTCGTGCCGAACTGGCCAAGCCGGATTGCTCCAGGCGTCTCGCCTATCAAGTCGAGATCAGCAAGCGCTTCTCCATGTCCCTGGCCGCTCTCTCCTTTGCACTCATCGCCGTACCCTTGGGAATCACGACTCATCGTAAGGAAACATCGGTTGGTTTCGCCCTTAGTCTCGTGATCGCCTTCAGCTATTTCTTTTTCATCATTATCGCCGACACCTTCCATGAGAATGCGAAGGCCATGCCGATCCTCATGATCTGGTTTCCCAATCTTTTTTTCACAGGACTGGGTCTTTGGCTCTCCAGTCGACTTGTGCGACGTTAATTTCACCCTAGGAAATCAATCACTTCGAGACACGTTGTACGTATCATGACCACCAAAGAAACCCCTGATACCAAGGAAGAAGCTCTTAAGAAAATTGTGAACGGCCTTGCCACAGGGCGATCCGCTCACTTTCTCACCGACATGTTGGAGACCGTCGTGCGTCTTGGTGAGGATCATGCCTCCGTTGCCGATCTCAAACTCATCAGTCGTTCGATCCGTGAAATGCGCTATGCGGCCTCCGTGTTTCAAAAATACAGCGGGATACGCAAAGTTGCCGTCTTCGGCTCCGCCAGAACGCGTGCCGAGGAACCTGATTTTCAGTTGGCCCGCGAATTTGCCAGGCGGATCGTTGCGGAAAACTTCATGCTCATCACCGGTGGCGGAGACGGAATCATGGGCGCCGCCCAGCAGGGTGCTGGTGCGGAAAAAAGCTTTGGTCTCAACATCAGGCTTCCCTTTGAGCAGAGTGCCAACCCTGTCATCAGCGGCGACCCGAAACTGATCAATTTCAACTACTTCTTTGCCCGAAAGCTCAGCTTTGTGAAGGAAACCAGTGCCTTTGTTCTCTTCCCGGGTGGTTTCGGAACCCTTGATGAGGGGTTTGAGGTGCTGACTCTTCTTCAAACGGGAAAGACATCCATTGTCCCCATTATCCTCATGGATCGACCTAACGGATTCTACTGGGAAACTTGGCGCCGGTTCCTGGACAACGATCTCCTTGAATTGGGACTCATCTCGCGCTCCGACTTTCACCTTTTCACGATCACTCACGATGTCGACCGTGCGGTCAATGAGATCAAGCATTTCTACAAGGTTTTCCACTCCTATCGCTGGGTCCGGGATGAGATGGTGATACGTCTCAACAAAAGGCTAACTCCCTCTGCCCTTGAAAACCTGAACCAGCAATTCGATCACCTGATCTCGATGGGGCATATCATCCAGAGGGAAGCCCTGCCTGAGGAAGGGGACGATGAATCCGTGGCTCATCTCCCCAGACTTGTCCTCTCTCCTCACAAACGGGAGTTCGGAATGCTCAGGCTTCTCATCAATGCCATCAATGACTCAGCCGTGCTGGAACCGGAGGAGTCAAACAATCTCGCGGATTGAAGCATATCGTGTTCGGGAGTAGGATCACCTCAACGATGAAAAAAGCAGGTAAAGTTTCCCTCTACGACACAACCCTTCGTGATGGAACGCAGGGTGAGGGAATCTCTTTCAGTCTCCTCGACAAGGTGAGGATCACGGAAAAGCTAGCCGGGTTCGGAATGGACTATATTGAGGGTGGATGGCCGGGTTCCAATCCCAAGGATCTCGCCTTCTTTGCCGAAGCCCGCAAACTCGATTTAGGTGAAGCAAAATTGGCCGCTTTCGGCAGTACCCGACGGGCCGGAATCCCTGCCTCCGATGACCCTCAGATTGCCCAACTTCTTGAAGCGGAGACCCCCGTGGTCACAATCTTCGGGAAGAGTTGGAAACTCCAGGTGGATAAGGTTCTGGGGGTCCCTCACGCCGAGAACTTGGCGATGATCAGCGATAGCGTCTCGTTCCTGAAATCACACGGTCGAGAGGTCTTTTACGATGCGGAGCACTTCTTTGACGGTTATAAGGATGATGCGGAGTTTGCGATGGCGACACTTGCTGCCGCTGCTGAAGGAGGGGCTGATATGCTCGTCCTTTGCGATACCAATGGCGGCACTATGCCCGATGAGATCGCCTCTATCACTGAGGTCGTGGAGGCTCGCTTCCCCGGCAAGGTAGGCACACACACCCATAACGATTGCGGACTCGGTGTTGCCAATGCGTTGGCCGCGGTGCGGGCGGGGGCCGTTCAGGTTCAGGGCACGATGAACGGTTACGGGGAGCGAACGGGCAATTGCAACCTCACCTCGGTCATCCCATGTCTGCAGCTCAAGATGGACATCCCGGTCGTCAAGGACCTTGCACTTCTTCGCGAAGTCTCGCTTTTCGTCGATGAGTTGGCGAACTGCCAACCCGATCCCAGGGCCCCATTCGTAGGTGTGACGGCCTTTGCCCATAAAGGTGGGATGCATGTGAACGCTGTGGCGAAGACAGCCGCTGCCTACGAGCACATTTCCCCTTCCGCCGTTGGAAATCGTCAGAACATTCTTGTCTCCGAGCTTTCCGGGCGCAGTAACATCCTACTCAAAGCACAGGAGCTGGGACTCACTCTTTCCAAAGAGGATCCTGCCGTTCTCCGGGTGCTTGAAAAGATCAAGTCCCTGGAGTCAGAGGGTTTCGAGTTTGAAGCCGCCGATGCCTCGCTGGAGCTTCTCATTAGAAAGGAGCTTGGGCTTCATCGGCCTCTTTTTGAAATATCTGGATATGACTGCATCTTCCGCCGCGGATCCTCAGGATCCTCCACGACTTGCGAGGCCTGTGTGACACTGATCCACGAGGGAGTCCCCACTGAGACGAGTGCTGAAGGGGATGGACCTGTGAATGCACTGGATGCAGCGCTTCGCGAGGCTCTCCGAAAAGTCCACCCATGGATCTCAACAATTTCACTCTCCGACTATAAGGTGAGGATCGTCGATGGAGGGAGGGGTACGGCCGCTCGCACCCGCGTGCATATTCTTTCCAGTGAGGGATCCGATTCCTGGGGCACTGTCGGCGTCTCCGATAATATCATCGAGGCCAGTTGGATGGCCTTGGTTGACTCCCTTGAATACCGGGCTTCGAAGCGCTGTGCCTAAAAAGAGAGGACTTGTCCTCTCTTTTTAGGTAGCTACTCGGGCCCCCCGGGAAAATCCTAGGGATCAGTGTAACGATTGACCTTCCAAGCGTTGGAGGAGGAGCGCTTCTGAGAAGTGCTTGACGAGCGATGGGAGGCCGATGATTTAGAGGATTTCGGGTGAGTCGATTTCTTCGGACTATGCCAGAAGCGGCCTAGGTACCAAGGATGCTCTGTTGTTGGCAGAAGGAAGTTGGCGGCTGGGGTAGGAACGTTACGACCCCCACCTGCCAGGTGACGACGGGCCAAGACAAAATCGGTCGGTAGCCAGTAACTCCTGAGATCGCGCGTTCCTGCAGCATGATTGACCCCGATACCGAGGTCTTTGTGGATCTCGAAGTGAAGGTGTGGTGGATACATGCCGTGATTGGTCCCGATCGTTCCTAGTTGCTGTCCCTTGCCGACTTGCTGTCCCTCTCTGACATTAATCTTGTCTAGGTGTGCGTACAAGGAGTCGGCAAAGTGGATCTGCCTGTTCTCGATCCAGGCATGGCGGATGATGACAACGTTTCCCCAGGCGACATGGATGTCACGAGCGAGCACAACAATGCCGTTACCAATCGCGTGAACAGGTTGTCGAAAGCCCTTGGCGCTCCCTCCATCGGTGACCCAATCTTCACCAAGATGACCGCCACTGCGAAATCCCCGTGATTTGTAAAATCCGGCACCCATCGGGGGAGCCACGGGCAGATCAAAGCCATCGGCTGTCTTGGAAATCGCCTGGGCGATGCAGGAGCACGGAGCCAGGGTCAGAGACAGTGTCAGCAGAACCAAGAGGGGTAATATTAGCGAGATCTTCACCACGGGCTTTCGAGCCTAGGAAACACGCCACGATGGCGCAATCCTCACCTTTCATTTTGCCGTTGTAATCTGGTTGCACGGACAACGGAGGCATGCTGAAGTAAACACCGATTTCTCAGACACGATTCATGACTGCCACACCTCTCGATTTCCCTGCATTTTTAGCGTTAGAAGATGGTCGCGTTTTCCATGGTCATTCCATTGGAGCACCAATCAATGCCTTGGGGGAAATCTGCTTCAATACTTCCATGTGCGGTTATCAGGAAGTGCTTACCGATCCATCCTACCGGGGACAGATCGTCGCCATGACCTATCCCTTGATTGGTAACTACGGAACCAACTCCTGGGATGTGGAGAGCGAGCATCCCCAAGTGAGCGGTTTTGTGGTCGAAGAGCTTTCACGGATCAAAAGTAGTTGGCGCTCCACGGATGACCTGTCTTCCTATCTCAAGCAACATGGAATTCCTGCAATCGCCGGCATTGATACTAGGTCGCTGACGCGTCATCTTCGCACCCAAGGTGCCATGAGGGCTTGTGTTTGTGCCGATGGAAGCAGTGTCGAATCAGCCATCAAAGCTGCACAAACAGCGCCTAGACTGGAGGAACTCGATCTTGTGGGTCAGGTTTCCACGAAGGAGGTCTACGAATGGGATCCTGAAATGAATGAATCGCCCGGTTTGAAGACCTCATCGGCACCCTTGGGAGCAGGGGCCAAGCAACCGCTTGTCGTTCTGTACGATTTCGGAGTGAAAAGGAACATTCTTAGACTTCTTCGCGCCCATGGGGTTCGCGTGATCGTGGTTCCTCCCGCAACAACTGCTGCGGAAGCCCTTTCACACAATCCAGACGGTATTTTCCTCTCGAACGGTCCCGGCGATCCGGCCGTACTCACGTCGGCACATGAAACAGCCCGTCTCCTCGCCGACGAGAAACCGGTTTACGGGATCTGTCTCGGTCATCAGATTCTCTCCCTTGCATTCGGTGCGACCACTTACAAGCTCAAGTTCGGTCACCGTGGAGCCAACCAACCGGTGATGGATTTGAGAAATGGCCGCGTGCTCATCACCTCCCAAAATCATGGTTACGCCGTTGATGAAAAGGGGCTGCCCTCCGATCTTGAAGTGACGCATCGACATCTTAACGACGGAACGGTTGCCGGTATCAGTCATCGGACAAAAGCCGTCAGGGCGGTCCAATTTCACCCGGAAGCATCACCCGGTCCGCGTGACGCCGCTCCTTTTTTCGAGGAGTTTGTAAAAGCTATCACGGCCTGACCCTGCGAAGCACTCGCAAAGAGAAGAAAACCTGACTCCTTATTCTCCCAACTCCACGTTCCAGTAGGCGAGATCAATGAAATGGCTCCAACTCTCATCAACGCCACCGGCGAAGGTGATGTTCACAAAAGGCCTCCATTTCGGGCGTTTTGGTTTTTTCAACAACTGCATCCTCGCCTCGTGAGGTAGCCTGTTGCCCTTGCGCGTGTTGCAGGGAATGCAGGAGCAGACAACATTTTCCCAAGTCGTCTGCCCTCCGCGGTCGCGTGGTAGAACGTGATCGATGTTCAGGTTACTCCGGTCAAAAAGATTACCGCAATACTGACACATGTTTTTGTCCCGTTCAAAGACATTCAATCTGGTGAACTTCACCTCTTTTTTTGGTAAGCGCTCAAAAAGACAAAGTACGATGATGCGTGGTACCCTGATCCTGAAAGAGATTGTTTGGAGCATGCGGGGTTCGGGATTGATCTTTGAAAAATCGCTCCAACTCCTGAAATCATGAGTGAGAAAATTGTTTCCACCATCGCCTGCCACAACCTGTGCATGTCCCTGATAAAGGAGTGTCATCGCCCTGCGTGCGGAGCATGTATTGATTGCCTGCCACAACCTGTTGAGTACTAAAACCGGCTGATCAAGCAAATGTTCCATATGTTGATTTTAGAAAAAGGGGTTGCTGACGGCATTAGGTACTCGAGGGGAGGGTATGTCAATTCCCGCTTGGTGAAAATTTCGTCACCATGCTTTTAAAAGAGGGAAAGCGTTCTTCCCATGGTAGGAAAGAGGGTGTTTAATCTCTCTCCCGCAAAGTCTAGTGAACTAGTCACTATTATATCTTCATGCCACGCTTGTTACCGTTTTTCACATTCCTCTGTTTAGGGTTGATCGGATTTGCCGGTGTTGCGGATCCTTCGGACCAATTCCTGAATGCTTACCAGAGCTTTCAGCAAGGCGAGAAACTCGAGCGGCAGGGAAGCAATGATGAGGCCCTCAAGAAATACCAGTTTGCAGCAAGTCTTCTTCAAGAAATCAGCAAAAACGATCCCTCTTGGCAGAAGCCTGTCGTTGAATACCGATTGAAAAAAACCCTGGAGTCCGTCGATCGGCTTCAAGGCTTGGGAAACGGAAGCAGTGATGGCGATATCACGTCAACCATGTCCCATACTCGTGGAGACCAGCCAACCGGTTCTCAAGTCCCTGCGGTCAAGGGACCCAGCATCACGATCGTTCCTCCTTCAGGAAGCGAACCATCCCCTAAAAGCATTGGGCTCAATACTTCTGCTGAAACACGTGATCTGCGCAGGCAGATCAATGAGCTTCAGAGAGAACTCAAGGAAGCTCGCGAGACCCTCTCTTCTCAGAAAAAAAGGGAGAGTGATCTTGAGAATGCGGACTGGGTCGCCAAGCGATCGGAACTCACCAATCAGCTTGATGTGGCCAAACGAAGGATTTCTGATCTGGAGCATGATCTCAAAGCTCGTGCCTCTTGGGCAGAGGATCTCAAAAACCTCCAGAAGAAGCTGGATGATGCCGTGGCCGACAAGCTTGCTGCTGACGAGCAGTATGATCAACTCGCCAGAAAATCAGCCAATGAGACAAGCTCTCTCACAGCCAAGCTACATGATGCTCAGGAAAAGGTCGTTGCTACGGCCGGATCAAAGCAGAAAATCGAACAACTCACCGCGGAAGTCGAAAAAGACAAGGAATCGCTTGAACAACTCAAGGTCAGGGCGGAACACTCCGAGCAATTGGCCGGCGATTCCACCAAGCAAAACGAGGAACTTCAGAAACAAGTCACGAAGACGTTGGGCCAGCTCGAAAACCTTAAGAAGCTTTCTCAGGAGGTCGCTCCCCTTCAAGCGCGGGTCAAGGATCTTGAGTCTAGATTAAAGGATTCCGACTCGAAATCTAAAAATTCCGAAGCAGATCTCCAGGTTGTGGAGGAGGAACGTAACAGACTTGAGGAGAAGGTGGTACGGCTTGCTGATGCTGCTCGGGAAGCCTCCAAAGTCAGGGGATTGGAGTCACAGACCGAAGAGTTAAAAAAACAGGTTGCCTCAATGAAGGATCAACTCAGTCATGGTGAGAAGGACCTCGCAAAGGCGCGTGATGAATCTGAGCAGTCAAAGAAGGCGGCACAAAGTGCCTTGGAATCCGAGGGTAGACTCCGCGCTGTCGCCAACTCGGACCGTGCAGTGCTCGAGGAGGAACGAGCCCAACTGCTTCGCAAGTTGGATCAGGCCGCTAAATCAATTTCCACGCTCGGTCAGCAGGCCGCTACAACCGCTCCTCTGATCAAGGAGAATGAAGATCTCAAATCTCAGATTGCCCTAAATCAGAAGGCCCTCGATCTGGCTAACTCGAAAATTGCCGAAAGCACCAAGGTTGTAGAATCAAACCGTGCCGAAGCAGATCGCAAGGCCCTCGAAGCCAATGAAGCCAAGCAGATGCTCCAAAAGCAAAACAGCTCCCTTCAGGATCAACTCAAGTCGGCCCTTGAGCGCATGGCTTCTCAGATCGACCAGGGGCAGAATGCCACTGCCTTGCAGGAGCAATTAAAAAAACTGCAGGGACAAGTTGATCTCAATGCCAAAAACTTTGCCGATTCCCAACAGAAGATCGCTGACCTGACGAAGTTGAGCGCCGATCAAGGCAAGGCTCTACAGGAAAAGGAGAAGGCACTTTCAGATGCCCGTGCCCAGGCTGCCGGCATTCAGGGAGAACTTGCCGCCGCGAACAAAAAAGTGGATTCCCTTCAGAAACAATTTTCCCAAGGAAAAGACCAACTCAAGGACTTGCAGGATCAGTTGGCATCGAAGGATTCACAGATAGCCCTTCTCAAGAAGAAAAGAAAATCAGGTACTTCTGATCAGCAGACCATGGACGAGAATACCCTCCTCCGGGGAATCGTGCTCAGGCAGATCAAGGAGGAGGCTAGGAAAGAGCAGGCACGCCGACTGATGGAGGAGGAACTCAAGCGTCTCAATGTCCAGTCTGATTCCCTTACGGCCCAAATCAGCATCCTCTCCGCTCCAAATGCCCCGCTCTCTCCCGATGAGAAGGCCCTATTCAAGGATGCAGATCTGATGGTGAGTGAGGGTGGTCCTGAAAAACTACAGGCCTCCCTTGCGGCACCAATCACTCAGTCAACAAATAAGGAGAAAGCTGATGCCGTGTCCGCGGATAAATCCACCAAGGAAAATCCGGAGAGCACTGACAAAGCAACGAATGCCACCGGAATGGTCTGGCAGGGAAAGTTTAAGGAACTTCTTGCCCAGGCCAAGGAGCAGTTTGACAGGCAGGATTACATTCAGGCCGAGAATACTTTCCAAGAAGCGTTAAAAATCTCTCCGGACGACTATTTTGCTCTCTCCAACATCGGTGTCGTGCAGTTCCAGTTGGGCAAGATGAATGAGGCTGAGGAATCGCTTAAGAAAGCTGCTGAAAAGTCGAAGGAGAGTTCTTTTGCCCTCACCACGCTTGGTATTGTCCACTACCGGCAACAACGATATGAGGATGCTGAAAAAGTGCTGAGGAAATCAATCTCCATCAATGATCAGGACTTCACGGCCCATAACTATCTTGGGATCGTGCTGGCAGCCTCGGGAAAAGGAAAGGCCGGCGAGAGTGAAATCATGAGAGCGATCGAGATCAATCCCCAGTACGCTGATGCCCATTTCAATCTTGCAGTCATCTACGCCACGGGCAAACCCCCGGCCAAGATGATGGCCAAGCAGCATTATAAAAAGGCCATCGAACTTGGATCCCCACCCGATTCCTCCCTCGAGCATCTCCTTCAGTAGGGCGGATTCTCTCCAAGGGGTTAGAATGGGAGTGGTCTTGAGTAGATTCCAGAGATCGGTGTGGATATTACAATTCGTTGAGAATCAGTTGATGAACCTGTGTGAGATCTTGAAAACCATGGAGGTTTTCCGAACCGGGACCAACGCCCAGCGTCAGTACGTCACCTCCGACACCCAACCCGGCCGGAAGCTTCGTGGCAGAGGGTTGAAGAAGAATCCCTGCCGAGCCATTCGCTCCAACTGTTTTCTTGGAATGGGAGAGATCGGCCCCCTTGTCAGGATCAAATCCTGGGCCCGTTGACCAACTCAGGGAGGGGTAGCCTTGGTTATTGATGGCTAATACAGCCACCCCTTTGTCCCTGAGGAATGGGTACCCATTGAGTTGAAGTCCTCCCAATGTCTCCCTGCCAGTGACCACCACCAGTGCCTTTTCCCCGGCGTATCGACGGGCTGTCGAGATGGCCTTATCGAAGGACAGGATTCTCTGAAACATGGTTTCGGCATCGTTTGACCTGGCGGCTTGGGCGATCATTGGATCATCGACGATAAGCAGATATCCGTGTCCGTTAGACTGGAGGTTGCGGATTGCTATCCGGACAAGATCGGAGAGAGAGGGGCCATTAGGATCCCCATCGGTATTTCCGGTAGCGGAAAGTGGGGAAAGAGGCCCTGGGGAAAGGAGAGCCAGAAGTGGGTTTTTTTTCCAAAAAGGTTGTTTCTCAAGTTCAGCCACTGAATGAAGTACCGAGACGCCATTGATCTTCATGTTCTTTACTGGATTTCCGGAAACGACTTGTGCAGGGGAATTCGTAACGACTGAATTGGTGAGATCGGTTGAGGTAGCATCAGGTGTTTCAAAATCTAGCGATCCTCCACCCGCAACAAAGTCAAAGGGAGGATGAGAGCAAAATTGAAGCACCATGTCCGAGCGATTATCTCCGTTGAGCGTTTTGGCGTAATAACTGGCCGCCGTCGTTCCGGTGATTTCACCGGTTGTGATCAGGCCGGTAGCACGGCCTTTCAGCGAGGCCAACTCAAGCAG
>Ga0007804_1000518_pt1 | contig 13985 bp, 14 predicted proteins | sample CryBogCBE25Aug07_FD_60367 | JGI IMG/M metagenome (GOLD analysis project Ga0007804, IMG submission 60367) | Freshwater microbial communities from Crystal Bog, Wisconsin, USA - CBE25Aug07 | ecosystem: Environmental > Aquatic > Freshwater > Lake | place: Crystal Bog, Wisconsin, USA | collected... | reverse complement strand
GCCGTGCCGTTCTTCGCACCCTGACGGTGCGCCCACGTCGAAATGCCCAGTCCCCAGATGCGAACGAAACCTTCGGAGTCTTGGTGACGGAAGGTGTCGGCTGCGTCGTAGGTCGCGAGGCCATAGTCGTACAACGCCGTGGCGCTACGGCGACCCACGACGCGCAGTACGCCCGGAGCTTCCGCGCGCACGCGCACATCACCGGTGACGTGGCGCTGAGTCTCAATGAAGAACGCGTCGAGAGCTTCCTTCAGAGGCGAGAACCACATGCCGTCATAGATCAACTCTGCCCAGCGAGTTTCGAGGCGTGCCTTCTCGTGATGCACGTCGCGCTCGAGACAGAGGTCCTCAAGGTCGCTGTGCGCGTTGATGATGGCGAGCGCCCCAGGGCACTCGTACACCTCACGACTCTTGATTCCGACGCGGCGGTTCTCCACCATGTCGAGACGTCCGAACCCGGTCGGTCCAATGCGCTGGTTGAGTTCCGCAATGAGCGCGGCGAGGCTGAGGCGCTGGCCGTCGACCGCGACGGGCAAGCCCTGTTCGAAGCTGATGGTCAACTCGACGGGCGCCGTGGCGGAGACCTTCGTCAAGGTGTAGGGCTCTTCCGGTGGTGCAGCCCACGGATCTTCGATGTCGCCACACTCAATGGCGCGACCCCAGAGGTTCTCGTCAATCGAATAGATCTTGGTCTTGCTGGCGGCAATGGGAATGCCGTGCTTCTCGGCGTACTCCACGGAGTCCTCGCGTGTCATGCCCCACACTCGAACCGGCGCCAACACCTCGAGGTCGGGCGCCAAGGCGTGAGTGCCTACTTCGAAGCGCACTTGGTCGTTGCCCTTGCCGGTGCAGCCGTGAGCCACGGCGTCAGCGCCAAACGCGCGTGCCTGCGCTACGAGGTGCCGAACGATCACCGGACGAGACAGGGCCGAGACCAAGGGGTACTTGCCTTCGTACTTGGCGTTTGCCCAAATGGCGTAGTTGCAAAATTCCTCCGCCATCTCGTCACGCGCATCGATGATGACGCAGTCGCTAGCGCCGGCGGCGGCGGCACGGGACTTCAAGACCTCCGGCTCGAGCATGTCGCTCTGTCCCACGTTGAGGGCGACGCAGATGACCTCGACTCCCCACTGCTCGCGCATCCAATGCACCGCGACGGAGGTGTCCAGTCCACCCGAATATGCCAAAACCACTTTCTTTGCCATGATGGCCTCCTATCTCGCCGGCAGGTCTGCGACCAACCGGAGCTCTGCTGTCAACTGGGTGCCACCGACCTCTTCGGTGGCGATGATCAGAATCGTGTCGTCGCCGGCGACGGTGCCGAGCACCCCGGGAAGCGCCGAGCGGTCAAGGGCCGACGCGACGACGTGAGCGCACCCGGGGGGCGTGCGAATCACGATCAAATTGCCCGAGTGCTCAATAGAGATTGCCCACTCCCCCATCATTCGACGAAGGTGATCAGTCGGTGCCGGTGCCACCGAGTTCGACTCGGGGATGGAGAGTCGGCGAGATCCATTTCGATCGCGAATCTTCACCGCCCCGAGGTCTTGCAAGTCACGCGCCACCGTCGCCTGGGTGGCGTGCACGCCTTCGGCCTTCAACTTCTCGACCACTTGGGCCGCCGTCGAAATGACGTCACGCTCCAAGATTTCACTAATGCGATGTTGGCGTTGAACTTTGGTCATGATTGACCCTCCTCAATGAGACGAAGTGCTCCTCGAACGGCGTGGCGACGAAATGCCACCTGGCGCCAGATCAGGGAGCGAGAACTATCAAGAACATCATCGGTAATTTCCTCACCACGGTGCGCAGGCAAGCAATGGAGCACCACCGCGTCATCAGGCGCGGCCGAAAAGAGCGACTCGTCAAGGCGCCACGGTGCCAGATCGATGAGTCGTTGCTCACGCTGCGCTTCGTCGCCCATGGAGATAAAGGCATCGCAATAAATCGCACCCGTGCCGGCCACGGCCTCGTAGGGGTCGCTGATGAGCTCGAGGGTCCCGCCGTCACGCGAGGCGGCCACAATCTTCTCCGCCGTCTTTGCATCAAGGTCGTAGCCCGGTGGCGAGGACAAGCGAACATGCACTCCAAGTCGAATAAGGGCGGCGGCCAGCGAGCGCGAGACGTTTGCGGCATCACCGATATACGTCACCGTGGCGCCTGCCAGCGCGGCCAGCCCGCCAGTGTGTTCGGCCAAGGTCAAGACGTCGGCAATCGCTTGCGTCGGATGCGCTCGATTCGAGAGCAGATTGATGTAGCCGAGCTGGGGACCCGTTGCGGCGGCGGCCTCCGCGAAGACTTCGTGACGGCGAACGCGCCACGCCGTCAGCGAAAAGTTTTGCGCCAACGTGCGCGCAACATCCGCGGCACTCTCACGCTCGCCCAGTCCCACCTCAGAACCTTGGAAGGTCACGGCATAGCCACCGAGATCGGCAATGGCTACTTCACAGGCGGACCGAGTGCGCAAACTGGGTCGCTCGAAAATAAGCGCCACTCCTTGACCGTCGAGAACCTTCTCCGGCACGGCGAGTGACAGCTCTATCCATCGGTCAAATTCAGTGTCGGTCAATTCCAAAATTGACGTCACAGTGGTTGTCATGCCATCACCTCGGTGTAGAGACCTTCTCGGCGGCGCGCGCGACCGAGGGCGCCCGCCTCGAGGCCACTCGCCATCACGACGCACTGTGCCCCGTGTCGAACCGCCACTGCCGCCGCCTGCATCTTGGGAATCATTCCTTCGCGGATATCCCCTCGACCAATCATCTCGTCCACGTCGCTCACCGACACGTGCGAAATTGCTGTCTGGGGATCGTCCGGATTCGTGCGTAGTTGCGCCACGTCAGTCATCTGAATAAGGACATCAGCGCGCAAGGTGGCCGCAATGGCACCCGCCACGTGGTCGGCGTTGGCATTCAGTAGTCCACCCGTGCCATCGCCGACGACGCAACTCACGACAGGAGTAAAGCCCGATTCGAGCAGTGACCGAAGGGCCGAACCGTCCACCGTGAGATCGCCCGCTACTTGCCCCCACTGTTCTCCGACACTGTGCCCACTAATGACCGACGCCCCCGTCAGGCCTAGGGCGCTAATCGATTTGTCGGCGTTTAAGGCACTCGTCACGTCTGCGGTGACATGGCCGACCGCTCGCGCCACTACCGCCATCATGTCGGGCGTTGTCACCCGCAGACCATCGATGAAAGTGCCGGTCACGTCAAAGGCGGCCGCCACGTGATTGATGCGCGGTCCCGCGCCATGAACGATGACCACCTGATCGCCATCGTTCAAGATGCTCGCGACATCACGAACGAATTCTTGCCACGCGTTGTGGGCGAGATCCGCATTATCGAGAGCGTTCCCGCCCACTTTGACGACGTAAATCATGGTGCGACACCTGCCAAGGTGAGGCCGAGCAACTCATCCGCACCTCGCGCCACATTCCAGGCCTGCACTGCTTGTCCCGCGGCGCCCTTGCCCAAGTTGTCCATGGCACTCATCATCACGAGCTGATGAGTTCGCGGGGACACTGACGCCGCGACGTGAATAGCCGCGGATCCGAGCGCGTCCTTGGCGGAGGGTGGATCGCGGCGAACAATGACACACGGGTCATGTTGGTATGTCTCGCGGAGGTAGTGATACACCTCGTCATTGGTCACGTCGCGAGCGAGCGTGGCGGTGGCGGTCACCAACATGCCGCGGCTAATCGGAATGAGATGCGGCGTGAATTGCACCAGCGACCCAATTTCTCTTTCCATTTCAGGCGTGTGGCGATGCCCGACGAGGCCGTACGCCTCCGCACCTCCCGCGAGGCGCGGAAAGTGATAGCGATCCGAGGCTGCTCGTCCCGCACCGGAGACACCCGACAAGGCATTTACCGTCACCAGTCCCGAAATCACACCCGCATCGCTGAACGGTGCCACGGCGAGGGACGTGGCCGTGGGATAGCAACCGGGAGCGGCAATGAGGCGCGCGCCGCGAAGTCGGTCGCGATAGCGCTCGACAAGTCCGTAACGAGCGTCGTCGACACCGGATGGATCGCGGTGAGCGTGCCCATACCACTGTTGGTAGTCCTCGACGGACAGTCGGTAGTCCGCGCCCAGATCGACAATGGTGGCCGAGCGCAGTTGCGGCACCCACTTTTGGCTTTCCCCATGGGGCAGTGCCAGAAAGACCACCTCGGCGTTACTGTCAAGAACGGCGGAGGTGGGAAGGATTTTCGTCTCGCCGTACAAGGCGCGAAGCGAGGGGTGTAGTTCGCCGAGCTCGGTGCCGGCCGAGGAATCCCCCGTGACGCACACCACCTGGGCATCGGGAACTGCGGCCAGTAGGCGCAGAACTTCCGCTCCGGCGTAGCCCGAGCCTCCGACGATGGCAATCTTCATATTGCGATTTTACTCATACCGGAGCGTAAAAATGCAAATGCTAGGGTGATTCCGTGTCACGACGCGGGTGGGCCCTCTTTCTCCTCATGAGCCTGATTTGGGGCGTTCCCTATCTCCTCATTCGAATTGCCGTCCGCAGCATCGACCCCGGCACATTGCTCGTTTTTCGCACCATTCCCGCCGCCCTCGCCCTTTTGCCTATTGCATACGTCAACAAGGGTTTCGCCAGCCTCCGTGGTCGATGGCACTGGGTCGTCTTGTTCGCGGTCGCGGAATTCGGAGTTCCTTGGTTTTTCATGGGTACCGCCGAAAAGCACCTCACCTCCAGCCTCACCAGCTTGCTCGCGAGCGCCGTACCCCTCGTCACCCTGGGAATCAACGCGGTGACGGGTCGCGAGCACGGGTTGACCCCCACTCGACTTCTGGGAGTCGGGCTCGGTACCGCGGGAGTGGCCGGCCTCGTGGGTTTCAACGTGGGAAATGGCTCGTGGAAGTACATCGCCATGATGATGGTGGTGGTTCTTGGCTACAGCGTGGGTCCGATGATCCTGCGTTATCGGCTCGAAGGCGCCAATGGCACCGCCGTCGTCGGCATCTCCACACTGGCGATGGGAATCATCTGGTCTCCCTGGGCCGTGACCCATTGGCCTCAGCACGTCTCGGCCGAACAGTGGTGGTCAGTGGCGGGACTCTCCGCGGTCTGCACCGCGGTGGCGTTCGTCGCCTTTTTTGCCCTCGTCCACGAAGTGGGTCCCAGCCGTTCAGTGGTGGTGACGTTTATCAATCCTGCCGTCGCAGTTCTCATTGGCGTTCTCGGCGCTCACGAGAGCTTGACAACCGGCATCATCTTGGGCTTGCCGCTCATCGTGCTGGGCAGTGTTCTTGCGACCAGCGCGGCGACGTCAGCGAAGGCGGCAGTTGAGCCGTCCGGCGGCCGCTAACAGCGACTCACGAGCCTGCGCAATATCACCATCGCTCAACGTGCGATCGGCAGCCGACAGTTCGATATGGAAAGCCAGCGACCGCTCACCGTCGCCCACCGGCACCCCTGGCGCACGATACGCATCGAAGAAAGTGACGGCCTCGACGTTCTCGTGGGCGGAGTGAAGCGCCGCCTCGAGCTCGTAACGAGACACATTGTCCGGTGACACCAGGGCCAAGTCAAAGCGCGCCGACGGATAACGACTGGGTACCGATACGTGCGCCGAGCGAATGGACGCCACCGCCCATTCCTCGAGAGAGAGCTCCAGCAGCCCAATGCGCTGCGATTCCGGCAAGTGCGGCGCCACCGCGGCGCGAACCCCGGGGTCGCACTCCCCCACGAAGCCGAGACGACGCTTCGTCACGCTATCGAGCACTTCTGCGGTACGGGTGGGGTGCCAGCCCGTCGGCACCTCGCCGTGGCGCAGTTCGAGACCGGCGAGAGAGGAACGCTCGGCGAGCACCTGCAGGACTCGAACGGCAGTGGTGGCATCATCGCCGTCTCGCGCCAATGCCAGTGCAAGTCGGTTGGTTTCCGTGGGCAGCTCGACCGTGGCGGCACCACCCTCACCGCCGCGCTCGCGACGAACAACATCGACGTCAGCGGGGTGCTGCGCCGTGACCCCAATTTCGAAGAAGGCCACGGGAGTAGAGCGTTCGGCATTTCGTGCCACCGCATCAACCAGACCGCCGACGAGAGTTCCGCGATAGATCGATTCATCAATCGACAGAGGGTTGGTCACCCGAATGGCCTGTGCGCCGGGCGCTGACCAGCGCTGCGCATCGGTCTCACTGATCAAGGTTGCGGTCCACGCTTCGCTGAGTCCAATACCGGAGAGAACGTCGCGCACTCGCCTTTCCAGGCGGCGTCGAGGCGACAATGATCCTCGCGCACTCCAGCTCGGAGTGCGACGATTCAATGCCCGATAGCCGTACAGGCGAGCCACTTCTTCGATGATGTCGGCGCGTCCCGCCAGCCCCGGTCGAATGTCGACACGCCGAGTGGGCGGTGTGACCAGCCAGCGAGGTCCGTCGGGTGTCACCGCGAAGTCGAGTGACTCCAGAATGGACTTCACGGTCGCGGCGTCAATGGGCGTTCCGAGAAGCGAACTGACATCATCGGCGCTGAGAGAAATCTGCGGGGGCGTCGTCACATTGCCACTGACATCCACGCTGTGGGCGAACCAGCGAAGGTCCGGACATGACCACGAGAGCACTTTGGCAAAACGGGCGGCGGCGCGAAGTGCCACGTTGACATCGACCCCGCGTTCGAAGCGAGATGACGCCTCTGAGCGCAGTCCGTGACGCTTGCTGGAGCGAGCGATAGCCATTGGGGCGAAGGTGGCCGCTTCGAGCACCAGGGACGTTGATCCGTCGTGAATTTCGGTGTCCTCGCCACCCATAATGCCGGCAAGACCAACCACGCGATCATCACCATCGACGATGACCACGTCAACACCCGTGTCGCCAAGGCCTCGACCTGCGCGACCTAGTTCGCGCGTCACGCCATCGAGAGTCACGAGTGTTTCTCCCGCCACCGCGCGGCGCACCGCAAGAGTTCGACCCGCGAGACGATCGGCGTCGTAGGCGTGCGTGGGCTGACCGAGCTCCAGCATTACGTAATTCGAGGCGTCCACCACATTGTTAATGGGGCGCATGCCGGCGGCCATGAGTCGTTGTTGAACCACGGGCGGCGAGGGCTGGACCGTCACGTGGTCGAAAAACCCGACCGTTAAGTGTGGCGCCAAATCAGGATCGTCGATGCGACCGCTCACCATGGTGCTCGCATCCGTATCGCCGGCCGGCATCGCGACGGCGACCTCGCGAAGCGACTGGCCGGTGCGAGCCGCAATGTCACGAGCGACCCCCTCCACGCTCCACGCGTCGGGACGATTGCCTTCAGGAGAGATGTCAATGATGACGTCCGCGCTCAACGAGAGGGCGTCCATGAGCGGTTGGCCCGGCGTGGTGCTGCGGTCGAGAATGAGCAGTCCACCATGATCGTCGCCAATATTGAGTTCTCGGCCGGAACAGAGCATCCCGTCGGACAGCACGCCACGCATCTTGCGAGCCGCGATTTCGAAGTTGCCCGGCAAGACGGCACCGACGGGCGCGAGGGGTACATGGTCGCCCTCGACGAAGTTCATCGCGCCACAGACAATCTGCACCAGCTCATCACGACCGGCATCCACCATCACACGACGCACCTTGTCGGCGCCCTCAATCGCGTGAATCTCGCAGACTCGGGCCACGACGACGGCCTCGAGGCCTTCGCCGACGATCTGACGACCTTCAACGACGAGGCCCAAATCGTCGAGCATGCTGACGAGGTCGTCGAGCGACGACGGGACGTCAACGAACTCGCGAAGCCAATTGAGAGAAATCTTCATTAGAACTGCCTCAAGAATCGGTCATCGTTATCGATGAGGGCGCGCATGTCGGGAATTTGGTGGCGCATTTGTGCGCAGCGGTCAATACCGAAACCGAAGGCGAATCCGCTGTATTCCTCGGGGTCAATGCCCACCGCGGCGAGCACCGCCGGGTCGACCATGCCGCAGCCACCTAGCTCAATCCAGCCCGTGTGCGAACAGGTTCGACAGCCAGCGCCACGACAAATGGTGCAGGTGATCTCGAACTCGGCCGAAGGTTCGGTAAAAGGAAAAAACGCGGGGCGAAGGCGAGACGACATGTCGGGGCCGAAATACGCCTTTGTGAAAGCGTCGATGACACCCGCAAGGTCCGCGAAGGTAATTCCGCGGTCAATGACCAGGCCTTCAATTTGGTGGAAAGCCATGAGATGGCGAGCGTCGGGAGTGTCGCGTCGAAAGCAGCGCCCGGGCATGACGGCATGAATCGGCAAGGTACCCGACGCCACTGCGTCTTGCATGAGGCGAACTTGAACAGGCGAAGTGTGGGTGCGCAACAACACCGTTTCCGGTTCGCCCACCTCGAGGTACAAGGTGTCCCACATACCTCGCGCGGGGTGCGCCGGCGGAATGTTGAGGGCTTCGAAGTTGTACCAGTCGGTTTCAATTTCGGGACCGTCAGCCACCGTGAAACCCATCGCGACGAACACGTCTTCCAACTCGTCTTGCGTCCTCGCCACGGCGCTCACATGACCCACCGTTGCGGGGAAAGTGCCGCCCATGGGAACGTCGCCGAGAACGAGGCGGTCAGCGTCGAGTTGCTGTGCTCGCTCGATAACCGACACGCGTTCACGAGATTCGGAAATGGCGGCTTCCACCGCGGCTCGGGCGGCTTGCAGGGCCGCACCGGCGGGGCCTCGTGCCTCGGGATTTAGCTGACCGACACTGCGTTGCAAGGCGGCGAAGGGACCGGACTTTGACCGAAGTTCATTTTCGACGAGCGCAATCTCGCCCGAGTTCGTCGCGGCGCGAGCGCGTGCTACGAACTGAACGGTGAGGTTCTCGAGGTCGTCAAATGTTGCGCTCATGAGCCTTGATGCTAAGAGATGATGAGGCGTCGTCGGCGCCACGACGTGATTCGCAGGCCGCGAAGACGAGTAGCGCGCCGGCAATACCCACGTTGAGAGATTCGGCGTGTCCCGCCATCGTGATCGTGACGTGTCGCTCGCAGCGCGCGACCTCGGCCTCCGACAGCCCGTGACCTTCGTTGCCCAAGACAATGGCCGCCAATCCGTCGTAGTTGGCCTGACGATAGGGCTCTCCCCCACGAACCACGCTGGCAATCAAGGTGCCCTCACGTTGACGCACCTCGCGAGCCACGTCATCGAAAGTGCTCAACACGCACAGGGGGATGTGGAAAAGTGAGCCCGCCGTGGCGCGTACGACTTTGGGATTAAACACATCCACGCTGGTGCCCGACACGATGACCGCCGCCGCACCCGCGGCATCGGCGGTGCGAATGATGGTGCCCAAGTTTCCCGGGTCGCGCACATCATGGGCAACTACGACTACCCCATCGCGAGGAATGCGCTCACTGCCGGTGGTCACGAACGGCGCGGTCGCGAGAATCGGCTGAGGAGTACCGGCATCAGCGATCTGGACTAATTGCGCTCCGCTCACCGTAAAGGTTGGAATCCCCTCGTGCCGTGCGCGATCCACCAGCGACAGAATTCGACCGTCGAGGGCCGAACCGTCGACGAAGATCTCATGAATGCCTGCACCGGCATCAAGTGCCGCCTCGATGAGATCGGGGCCCTCCATCACGAACGCCGACTCGCCCCATCGCTCTGAGCGTTGGGAAGCGAGTCGGCGAACGCGACGCAGTTGAGACTGGCTTGCGGTGAGCGAATCGCTCACGCGTGCTACTTCTGCAGCGCCGCAGTGGCCTGAGCCACCAAAGCTGCGAAGGTCGCGTTGTCGTTCACGGCCATGTCGGCCAGAACGCGACGGTCCACTTCGATGCCCGCGGCATTCAAACCGGCGATCAAACGGCTGTAGCTGAGTCCGTGCTCACGCGAGGCCGCGTTGATGCGCTGGATCCACAGCTTGCGGAAGTCGCCCTTCTTCGCTCGACGGTCGCGGAACGCGTACACGCCAGCGTGCTGGACGGCCTGGTTGGCCGCACGGAAGGTACGCGAACGGTCACCGTAGTAACCCTTGGCGGCTTCCAGTACTGCCTTGTGGTGCTTCTTGGCGTTAACGCCACGCTTAACTCGTGCCATTAGTCCGTCTCCTTACATTCCCATGAGCTTCTTGATGCGCTTCGCCTGAGTCTCGTGAATGTCAGCTTCACGGCCCAAACGACGCTTGCGCTCCGACGACTTACCTTCGAGAAGGTGGCTACGGAACGAGTGTCCGCGACGAAGGCGGCCGGTTCCGGTCACCTTGACGCGCTTCTTAGCGCCACTATGGCTTTTCATCTTCGGCATTGTGTACCTCTTCTCCTTCACTGGGGACCGGCGCGGAACTGGCCGCCGGCTTACTCGTCGATTTCTTCTTGTCTGGACCCAACACCATGATCATGTTGCGGCCATCAAGCTTGGCCGCCGACTCCACCTTGGCCACGCCCTCGAGCCTCTCGACCAGGCGGTCGAGAATCTTCTTGCCGAGTTCGGGGTGGGCAGTTTCGCGTCCACGGAACATGATGGTGACCTTGACTTTGTGTCCTTCACCGAGAAACTTTTCGACCTGGCGCGTCTTGGTATTGAAGTCCTCGTCGCCAATTCGCGGGCGGTACTTCATTTCCTTGATGCCGACGTTTTGCACCTTTCGGCGCGACTCCTTGGCCTTTTGTGCTTCGTCGAACTTGAACTTTCCGTAGTCCATGATTCGGCACACAGGCGGGGTGGCCGTCGGGGCGATTTCCACGAGGTCCAAGTCCAAGTTTCGGGCCTGGTTCAGGGCTTCGCGCGTTGGCACGATGCCCATCTGGTTACCTTCGTGGTCAATCAGACGCACTTGTTCCACGCGAATACGTTCATTCACGCGGTGGTCGGGTGTTGCAGCGGCGATAATTCTCTCCTTGCTGTTTACGGTCGCCCATGGGCAACCGCCACGGCAAGCGAGGCGACTTACGTCGTATCGACCCGGAGCACGACCAGTGCCCAGGTGGGGATCAAAGTGTCCCGCTTGCTATGAACTGGCTGGTTAAATGTAGCAGACATGAGCGACCAACCGAACTTCGACGACACCGACGACCTCAGTGAGGACGACTTCGCAGCCCTGCGTGACGCCCCCGCCGACATTGTCGTGGGCAACCACCTCTACCACTTGCTGCAGCTCGCCACGATTCACTTGGCCGCTGACGATCCCGATTTGGACGCTGCATCATTGATTATTGACGCTGCCGCCGCCGTGTTGGTCGCCGTGGGCGACCGCCTGGGCGAACCAGCCTTGCTCCTTCGCCAAGCGGTGGCGGAGATTCAGGCAGCCTACGTACGCGCCGCCAACGCGAACTAGTCCTCGACGACCGTTCCGGCCACTTGTCGGCTGAGGGACACCATTTCGAGAGCGGTCAGCAACGACTCGCGCCCCTTATTCGTCTCATCCGGTAGCGAGCGCTCCAGCGCTTGATCGACGGTGTTCGTCGTCAACACGCCAAAAATGACGGGGATCCCGGTCGACAGCTGAACGTCCTGAAGGCCGCGTGCACACTCCCCCGCCACTACGTCATAGTGGCCCGTGTCGCCTCGAATCACCGCACCCAGGGCAACCACCGCGTCCACCGACGTGCTGGCCGCGAACTGGTGCGCAAGGAAGGGAATCTCGTACGCCCCCGGAGCCCAGGCAATGGCAATGCTCGCCCGGCCAATACCGCATTCCTCGGCCGCCGCCAACGCGCCCTCGAGGAGACGACTGGTGATTCCACCATTGAAACGACCACACACAAACACGATGGACACGTCGCTGCCGTCGTGTGAACCCTCAAAGAGATGGCCCGCCTTGGCGTGCAGCGCTGCTGCCACCTGGGGGTCAAATTCGGTCTTAGAGCTTGACGTCATCGAGGCCCTCCAGCAGGTGTCCCATCTTTTCACGCTTGGTGCGCAGGTACTTCAAGTTGTGTTCGGTCGGCACGGACTCCAGCGCCACGCGCTCGGTGATGTCGAGCCCAAAGCCCTCGAGACCGCCATATTTGGCCGGATTGTTCGTCATCAAACGCATACGGGTGATGCCGAGATCGACCAAAATCTGCGCGCCGATGCCGTATTCACGTGAATCAACCGGCAGGCCGAGCTCGACGTTGGCATCGACCGTGTCGAGCCCTTCTTCTTGCAAGGCGTAGGCGCGAATCTTGTGGCCAAGGCCAATGCCACGGCCCTCTTGGCCGCGCAGGTAGACCACAACGCCCGCACCTTCGTTCGCAATGGTCTGCAACGCGGCGTGCAGTTGCGGCCCGCAGTCGCAGCGAAGGCTGCCGAAAACGTCGCCGGTCAGACATTCGCTGTGCACACGCACCAGCACCGAGTCCTCGGCCGAGATGTCCCCGTAGACGAGCGCGAGGTGCTCCTCACCATCGAGAACACCCTCGTAGACACGCGCATTGAAAGTGCCGTAGTCGGTGGGCAGAGACGCCTCGGAGACCGCCTTCACCAGCTTCTCGTGCTGGCGGCGATAGCGAATGAGGTCCGCGATGGAAATGAGCGGAAGGTTGTGCTCCTTGGCGAAACCGACGAGGTAGGGCAAACGAGCCATTTCCTGCTTGTCCGGCATCACAATCTCACACAGCACGCCCGACGGGTACTTTCCGGCCAAACGCGCGAGGTCGACGGCCGCCTCCGTGTGGCCCGCGCGCTTGAGAACGCCGCCCGGGCGATAGCGCAAGGGGAAAATGTGACCGGGTCGATTGAGGTCGGTCGGACGAGTGGCGGGATCGACGAGCGCCTTAATCGTCGCGGCGCGGTCGGCCGCGGAAATTCCGGTGGTGGTGCCGTGGCGGTAGTCCACGGTCACCGTAAACGCGGTGCGCAAGGCCTCCGTGTTGGCCACGACCATGAGGGGCAGATCCAGCTCATCGGCACGCTCGGCCTCCACCGGAGCGCAAATGACCCCCGAAGTGTGTGCCAAGAAAAAACCAATGGCTTCGGGAGTGACGTCTTCGGCGGCCATGATGAGGTCGCCCTCATTCTCGCGGTCCTCGTCATCAACCACCACGACCATGCCACCGGCACGAATCTGCGCAATGGCCTCGTCAATCGTTGATAGTTCCATCTATAGCTCCACGTCTACCCGTATATCGCTGCCCACCAGGCGAACCTCACCGAAGCGACCACGTCTTAAGGCCTCCATCGTAGGGGTGCGCAGCTGGTCAAACATCCCTCGGCCGCCATAGCTGCCGGCGACCGCCGGCGCGAGGTACGCCACCAAGCGATTCACTAAGCCAGCCTGGATAAATGATCCCGCCACGTGGGCGCCGCCTTCGACCATGAGTTGCAACACGCCCTCGGCCCCGAGTTGGTCGAGAAGGTCGTCCAGCGAGCCGGAGAATTCGAGGCAGGGATGGATTCGGGCGCCGTCGGGCGCACGACCGAGCACCACGCGACGCGGATCGCGACGCGGCGAGGCATCTCGCGCGGTGAGTTCTGGGTCATCCGCCCTCACCGTTCCCGCGCCCACCACGATCGCGTCGCTATCCGCACGTAACTCGTGGGCGTCGCGCCGTGCATCGGCGGAGGTGATCCATTGACTAGTGCCATCGGCCATGGCCGTGCGCCCATCGAGAGTCGCACCCATTTTGAGAACCACGTAGGGGCGGCCAGTCTGTCGGTGCCACAAATACGGCGCGAGCTGCTCGCGCACCTCGTCCTCTCCGTCGCCCACGTCCACGGATATTCCCGCCGCCGTCAGCGCGGCAATCCCCTTACCGGCGACGAGCGGATCGGGATCAGCGACGGCGACGACGACACGTGAGATGCCCGCCGCGATAATGGCCGATGCACACGGCCCCGTGCGCCCCTGGTGACAACAGGGCTCCAAGGTGACGTACAAGGTCGTGCCGCGTGCCCGCTCCCCCGCGGCGTGAAGCGCAACGATTTCCGCATGTGCCTGACCGGGCTCCTGCGTCGCGCCCGTCGCGATCACATGACCCGCAGCGTCCACAATGACCGCACCTACCCAGGGATTGGGCGGAGATGCTCGGCGCGCGGTGCGCGCCACGGCGATGGCCTGCGCCATGGGCGCACTGGTCACGAGCCCACAGACC
>Ga0007804_1000514_pt1 | contig 14037 bp, 15 predicted proteins | sample CryBogCBE25Aug07_FD_60367 | JGI IMG/M metagenome (GOLD analysis project Ga0007804, IMG submission 60367) | Freshwater microbial communities from Crystal Bog, Wisconsin, USA - CBE25Aug07 | ecosystem: Environmental > Aquatic > Freshwater > Lake | place: Crystal Bog, Wisconsin, USA | collected... | reverse complement strand
GTAAAAGGAATAATTACACGACGATGTAAATTGTATTGTGTTTCTGGGGTCCAATAAAATGGATATTTTTGTAAATCCATTTCGCGCCTGGCTAGATATACTACTGAGTCGTGAAACCCACCGGGAACATCACAATCATTGTTTAATGTATAAAATGTATTCAATGCCATTAATGTTTGTGCTTCTTCGGGCAGGGGTCTTGCTTTGAAGTTTACAGGCTCTGCTTCTTCCGCTTCTACTAGGGTTTCTGGTGCTACAAGTTCACGGATGCGAATAGCATCTATAACCAATCGCTTGACTGTATTTTCGTCAGCACCTAACCACGTTAATAACTTACGGAATTTATATGTTAAGTGTCGACCCGGAACATAACTGGCTTTGAACTGGCAGTTGAAGCAATGGTAACTGACACCACCATCTGCGTTCATAACTAATCCGCCGCGACCACGTGTATCTGCCGATTCACCATTATGGATGCAACAGGGTGCGTTGAAACTTATCCAACCCGAACTAGAATTGGTTTTACGTTTATGCGGTAATATTTGAGTTACAGCGTCGCGAATAGAGTTCAACATTCTTGCTAGTATAGCAGAATTTTTGGATTAAATCAATGTATTAAATACCAAATCGGCTACGTTGTGCTGTAAAGTTTTGATTAATTTGTGGGTTTGTTAATGCTGAGTTGTAGATTCTAACTACACTTAATCTGCCTCCCCAATAATCGCCAAGATCCCAACGGCGCATCAACACTATGCCAGATTGTGACGTAGTAGATGTGCCTGTGTAGGCTTGAGAGCTTACCTGTGTATTATTTACGAAAAGTTTAATAGTTGTACCATCATAAGTTCCCACAATGTGATACCACCCAATTGAAGGCAATGTATAAGTGCTAGAAGTGGCGTGCCACGTACCATCCCAGAATCCATTTTGCAAATTACTAGAACCGCTGGTGGTATCACTACCTAAACTAAAGTTGATCTTGCTAGTAACACCGGGGTATTGTTCTGTAATAATACAAGGATCTGCACCTGTGTTAGTGCCTGTGTAGTAGTGCCATACCTCTACAGTCCAATTTGATAATGATGATAAACTTGTAGAGCTATAAGCATACTGACTACTACTTGGTACAAAGTTTAAGTAGCCGCCATTGGCACTACTATATGTAGGCGATCCAGAAAGAGTAAATGCTTTACTGCCAATTAAGTCAGTCCAGGTTGAACCAGTGCCAGGGTAACTAGAGGTATTACCAGCGTCTAAGTGCAGTTGTAGACCAGCAGTAACGTAACTTAGTTCTGATGCTAAGGTTATACCACCACCAATATTGATTCCGCCACCTATGTTCATACACCGTACCCCGATCTCAAAGCTGTAAAGTGTTGTTGTATCTGTACCTGAGACAATTTGGTGTTGTACAAAAATAGATTAGCCACATAACCCCATGGTTGATCATTAGCACTTTGTATATTGCCCCAAGCATAGTGATACTGTCCGGCAACTGATTTAGCTACACTTGATCCAATCTGTTGACCATTGATGTAAAATGTTTGTCCACTAGCATCACCCACGGTAGCAAACTGGGCCCAGACATCACCATAAGCTGACATATTATAACCTGAACTGTTAAATCCAGTGTTGCCAGGAAGATTATCCCACATGCCCAATAGATTGGTTCCGGTGTTGATAATTATAGCGTGACCACCGGTATTGTATGCTCTGAGTAGAGTTCTGTAGCCCGCAGTAGAAGAGCTCACACGTGCCCAACTAATATAGGTAAAATTGGCGGCTATTGGTATTGTAGTTGAATTGGCTAGTATAACCTGTCCAGTGTTGCTACAGTTGAAACATTTTACACCACCTAGCGTGGTGTAAAGATTACTATTGCTGAGAGTATGGGTATAGCCATTTCCTGATAAATCGTTTAAGGTAGTACCTGTGCCTGAATAACTTGATGTATTGTTGGCATCAAGCCAGATGGCAAGATTCTGTGTGGTGATGTAAGCATCGGCCACGGTGAGTCCTGTGAGTGTTACACCCTGGATGATCATATTACCAATCTATCTTTAATTGACGTACCCAGTTTTGAGCAGTAGATCCCCCGGTGTATGCCGCTACACCAAAGTAATTTCCGACCGGAGTCCAACTACCAATGTTAACCGATCCTTGATATATTTCATTGAGATATACTTCTAACATACGGTTGCCGTTTTGTATCTTGCGAATCTTTAGGGTCAAATTGTAGAAACTGGTGTAACTAGCGTTCCATAACGTAACTCCAGATGTTACATAGTTACCGTTACCAATATATGGAATGTTAGTTTGTGTGCCGCCAACATAAACTTCAAACTGACTTGCACTACTATAATAATGGTTCATAACTGCGATACCACCATAAGTGTTGGTATTACCGGGATTACCTGTTATGGCAGCATTAGATCCAAAGTAAATCCATTGTCCGTCTGCACCGGTGCCTCCACTAGCACCAATACTAGCAGTTATAACCATGTCATAGTTATAATTGATTGTACTACTGTTCCAGTTAATGTAGCCAGACTGTGAAGTAGTTGTTGTGGTTAGTTTTAATCCGTATGCTTGTGTGCTATCCCATGTAGCGTTGCCGCCAATAGTACCACTTGGAGTGAATGAACTTAGTGCAGAAGTGGAGTTGGCTTGCCAAGTATCCCATAAGAAACGAGTCTTAGGTCCGCTAGTACCAGCAACAGTTAAGTTACCAACAATGTTTACAGTATTACCAAACCAAGCAGGAGTAATACTTGTAACAACAAATTGACCTGTGCCATCCGGATTAACAGTTATATTGGCATTAGTTCCTCTAACTGTACCAATGGTGCCGCCAGTGTTCATTACAAGATCACCATTGGCTGGTATAGTCAAGTTACCGTAAGTGTCAAATACATATGAATAACTGCCAGCAATTAACGTCACGTTACTAGTTGATCCGTAGATGTTAGCATATCCATTGGCTGTGATGCCAGTCAGTGCAGCACCGTTACCTACAAAGTAGTTAGCAGTTACGTTACCAGTATAAGTTGCAGTTGTACCAATGCTATTACCATATTGATTACCGATTACGTTACCACCATAAATGTTACCTGTAGTGTTAATGTTTCCACCAGCAACCATTAATAAGTTACCGCCCACATCCAACTGCATCTGTGTTGTACCACTGGTCAAGAAGCTTAATGGCAAGTATGTGCCTGTGCCATTGATACCTGAAACAAGCTGAACATCTGTGGTACCGTTTGTGGCAATTAATATTTTACTTGCGTTTGTTAAACTACTGTTGTTAGCGGCCTGCCAACTTGCAGCTGTACCAGTACCAGTTGGTGCTGCATAGATACCAGGATTACTGTTAGCCGCAGTTGGGCGGAATACAGTTCTGTAGTTTACTGTGCTATTAGTAAAGTCGCCGTATATAGCAGAGTTAGAAGGATGGAACATATTACCCGGTAATATCAAGTTACCATCCATACCAAAGTTATAGTTGGCTAGACCCTGACCAGTATAGTTAGAATTATAGTTACTCAGTATAACAGTGGAGCCAAGGCCACCCGGTAAAGTTAAGACGTCACCATTTTTATACCCAAAGCCAGGGTTGGTTACAACATAACTGTTAGGGTAACCACCAGTGGCACCATAACTTGCTGTCATTCCTGTACCCGAACCACCTGTTAGTGATTGGTTAGTATACGGAGGACTGTTATATCCGCCAGCGCCAGCATAGGTAGTAAGATTATTAAATGTACCAAAAGCACGAACTGTTAAATTACCACTACTGGTTCCAATAGCATTACCAACAAATACGTTACTACCTGCACCGCCTACTGTGGCAGAACCTAGGTTGATTGTAGTTGCGGCTCCACCCATGTTAATTGTAGTGGCTGTGCCATTGAATATTGTGGCAGTAGTTTGGTTGGTTGTGATTGTAGCACTGGTATTAAGTACTAGGCCGGCGGCCGCTGTTAACGCACCTGCTGAGGTAATACCAAGACTGTTTGATGTAGATATTCCCGAACCGTTGATTGTGGCCCATAAACCTGAACCGTTAACAGCATTGGCTGTTACTGAGCCACTTGTGCCCGTGAATAAAAATCCACCAGTGCCAGACATTGCCACGGCTGCGGCACCAGTACTTTGTGTATTGCGATAGTATGATGAACCATTGGCACCAAAGTACAAGTTATTGTATATATAAGTTGTGCCTAGTGCTGATCCTCCGCCTTGGGTGATAGTTGTTGCATTGCCAACAAATACCTGTGTGATGTTGGCCTGTAATGGTGTCGCAGTTACATTACCAACGCTACCAATAAAGACTGCGGTGTTAGCGGCCAACATTGCAACTACGTTGGCGTTACTGTATGTAGAGCTACCGCCGCCTGTATATGTAGCGTTAGCGTATGTATAGAATGATCCTACGTTGGCTTGTAATGTTGATATAGCACTATTGGTAGCGGTAGTATTAGCCACCAAACCAAGGATAGTTGCGTCTGTGCCGGCAGCCAGATATGCAGTTACGTTGGCGTTGCTATAAGTTGTACCACTACTGGTGCTTGACCAAGCTGTGCCATTGGCCCAGAATATACCGTTACTTACTTGTAATGTATTAGCAGATATAACATTAGCACCAGTAATGTTACCATAACTACCTGTTGTGGTGATGCTACCCACTGTATATGTACCTGCGGTTGTTAAGTTACTAGCAGTGATATTACCTGTGGTTGTAATTGTTGCTGTGGTTAAATAAGCGGTTACGTTAGTGTTACTATAAGTACCTGCCTGCGGATTAGCTGTTAAATACGCAGAAACGTTGTTGTTAGAATAAACATTAGCCTGCAAGTTACCTAACCAAGTGGTATGTGTAGTTACTGTGTTGTAAATTGAACCAATGTTAGCATTAGTTGTATTTTCATAACTACCAATGTTAGCATTAATAGTATTAATACTTGTGGTATGTCCGGCTATAACTGAGTTTGCCGCTGTTACGTTTGCATTGGTAGCAACTATACTATTATATAAACCAACAACGTTGGCGTTGGCCCAAGTTTCATACGCACCAATATTGGCATTTAAATTTTGTATTGCAGTATTGGCACCCGTAATACTATTATACAAGCCTGCGGTGTTTGCATTGCTGAATATTTCAAATGCACCAATGTTAGAGTTAATAGTATTAATACTTGTAGTATGGCCTGCTATAACCAAATTGGCAGCAGTAGTATTAGCCACCAAACCAAGAATAGTTGCGTCTGTTCCGGCAGACAAGTAAGCAGTTACATTGGAATTACTGTATGTTCCGCCGATACCAGTTAGTATACTCACACCGTTTGCATAAACAAAGTTAGTACCTTTGAATGTCGTGGCATTGGCCGTAGTAGTTATTAAATTACCTACAGTAATATTACCTGCTAAGTAACCTGCTACGTTAGAGTTAGCATAACTACTTGTGCCAAAATTTGTGTTGGCCCAAGTATAGAAAGATCCTACGTTGGCTTGTAGTGTAGAGATTGCCAAATTAGCAGCTGTTACGTTAGAATTTATAGTAGACAAGTTACCGGCGATGTAGGCAGACACGTTAGTGTTACTGTATGTTCCTGGTTGGGGATTAGCAACCAAATAACTTGCAACATTGGCATTACTATAAGTTCCGCTAGCGGCTGCAATTAATATATTGGCCGCAATAATGTTGGCACGTAATCCAGAAATTTCTGATTCTTGTACGGCGGCATTACTTTGTAAACCGGCAATTGCTAAGTTTGCAGCGGTTATATTTGCGTTAATTATATTAATTGAAGTCTGCTGAATAGCGGCATTAGCAGTCCAAGCTGTAGTTACACTATCAACGTAACCTTTCATTGCGGTGTTGGCTGTAACTATTGCAGAATTGGCCGCGGTTACATTAGCATTGATGCTTGTAATACTATTTGTAATTGCACCGATGGCACTACCTTCAGCAGCTAAATTAGCGGCTATTTCTCCCAAGGTATCTAAGGTACCGGGAGCAGAATTAATTAAGTTATTGATTGCTGTACTAATTTGGTAATCAGTATAACCTTTTAATGAGGTATTAGCAGTAATGATTGCGGCATTAGCAGCTGCAATGTTTGCATTAATAGCCGCAATAGTTGAATTGTGTGGCAAATATACAGCCACGTTAGCATTACCATATCCGCCGGCTTGTAGTGTTGATATAGCAGAATTAATTTCTTCTAAATTTACATTGGCAAAAAATTGTTCAAGTTGAGTAACATTACCTGTAATACCGGCTATGTTAGCCACTTCTGTTTGAAGTGTGTTTAAGTTAGCTTGAATTGGTAATACATCACCTGTGACTAAGTGGCCGCCAGGAGTTACTCCATCTTGTGCAACTAGTTGATGTGTTTCTGTGTTTAATACTAATTCGCCAGCCGGACCCGTGTAGGAACCAATGGTAAGTGTGTTACCACGTTTAATTAAAATCTGATTAATATTAAGATTTGCCATACCGTTATAGTGTTCCGCCATCAATTGAGTATGTGTCGCTTAACGGAGGAGCTACGGTTGTACTATAGTAAGCCGGTAAAACTTCTAAGTCCAAAGGAACACCATAGTTGTCATCAATGTAAACTGGGCTAGTTACATCTGTACTTGTAACTGTAGTACTAAATGCTATTTTATAAAAACGTTGTTCTAAGCTATTAATAGTATTTGCATCAAATGTAAAATTGCCCTGCCCCTTTGTAATATCAACAAAAGTTACAGCATAACTTTTAATAGTCAATTGATTTGTGGGATCCTGTATACTTGCAGTCACAGTACTGCCTGTTAAATTCACAGGTTTTTGGTCCTGATTCATTATAGTAACTTGTATGGGATTATCAATACCTTGATAAACTTTGATTGGGCGGCTGTACACTTGGCGATTCCTTGTTGTAAATATCGTAGGGTCAAAAACCTGAACCTCGGCTGTATTTGGGTATAAATATGTTTTGACAGTAATCATTAATTGGTTCGTCTTTATAACTATTTATCGGACAACGTGGAAGATCACTACAAGCAACTACTCGCCCAATACCCTTACCTTTCACATATAACCTATGGTGGTAATGATTACATCGGCATCATACAGAACTTTGACGAAATTATAACTACACTTTATGATTTTGGCACATTAAAAGACGCAGAAATTAAAAAGACTTTTTTAGCCCTAGGTGAAACCTGGTGGTGGGAAAGCAATAGACTTATGCCTATTAATGTGTTTCTAAAACAAGACTGGGGTATTTTTCGGGGCTGTCTACGTACTATGAATAGTAAAGACGTCGAAATTAAAATGGGCCCTTACGTGAGCCTAAAAGAAATGGCTAGCAAAAGATCAAAGCGCAAAAGTATTACGCTTGTCCGCAAAGTTGTCTAAACGTAATATCGCTATTAGATAATAAGTTCATATTTACAACAACTAGATGTGCATAGGCCAGGCTATGCGACTTTTTAAAGAAGTATCCATCATCTGTGGGCTTAGTCCACACATCATTAGCAACATCCTTCCAAGATTTACCAATTAAATGTCTTTTTGCTGGACGTATAACAGCAAGTAGCATTGCCATTCGTGGTATAGTGTTTACAGCTTCGGGCATCTTAATCAATGTGTCATAGTGGTTACCGATGTGTATTAGTTTACTGCAAAACTCTGGGTCATACAGTCGTTCCCACTCAGGTTCTTGTGCTATCAATTCCTGTAGATGCTGTTCACTCTTTACCTGATTGTATAAACTAACATTTAGCATGTCCAACTTCATATAGCCACGAGCTTCTGCTACTTCATAATCCAAACTAGATTGTCCAGTGAACGGATCAACAGGAATGTCTGTTACATAAATGCCGGTATTATGTTTGATTAATTGGCCATCACGGAAGATACTTGCCGGTGTATGTCTGAGCAAGTCTAGCGCATGTGTGCGATCACCGAAGTCGATGTCAATGTCTGATTTAAATTTCATTTAAATATGTTTTCACTATATAATCTGCAAAATCTTTATGTGCTAATTCTGCATGATGTCCATGCATACCAAATTGAGATTCGTCGTACGGAACATGTTTTTTAATTATACTACAATATTTGGAAAAACTAAAATTATACAGGTCCAATATATTAGAATTGTTATGTACTATATTGCTAAATGATTCAATAAACGGTGCAGCAAAATCAACGGGTTTATATATCATTGGACCTGCCCAAATTAAATACCGGAATCCGTTTGATTCTAAAAATGTAGTAAACATGGTAAGCATAAAATATAAGTTTGTCGTCATTGCTTCATCATCGGCCAACATATACCAATTCTTAACATAATTTTGTTCTGTTGTAGTAAAAAGTTCTGTTGAATTAGGTTGAAAACTTTTAAAATGTCCGTCGTTTCCTTGTGGGCGTACTGTCCACAGTTCTGACCTAGCTGGATTACCCAACCCTATTAATACTAAAACATCTCGATTTTGTTTTTTTAACTCTAATAGATCCCGCACACTAGTTCTAAATATACGCTGATTACAACTTCCACCAAGGCCAGCATTAATTATTTTATCAGCCCCAAGGGCATTGCCTATAAAATCTACGTAAGTTTTTCCAGTACTGCACACACCATAGCTGTCACTGTTTGCATATACAATCATAGCCCAGCTTTCTCTAGTGTATCTTTAACCCATTCGGTATCGCCGAGATAGTCACTAAATTTACGTTGCCAGTAATCGGGGTCGATCCAAGGCAATAGTATTACCACCTGCTCCTCGGTAATCCCATCAAGGAACGCAACTCCTGACTTACAGTTATATACAATCCAAGGGCTAATGCGACCGGTAACAATATGATGACAAATACGATTACTATTGCCATACCTGAAGTAATCAGCATAACCATTTTTAAGTTCGGGGTGGTCTTCAGCATAGTTTAACATTTCCGTAATTGCACGTTCTAGTGCGTCTTGTACAGCTTCCTTCTTTAAATACTCCGGAAGCCATTCTTCATACATACTGTCTTTACACCAGTAATCTATTTTTTTGTTATTACGTAATAGCCAATCGAGAAAATTAACAAAATTAATACACCGTATAGATTGACAATATCGTCCAAATTTGACGAAAGCATTATAATAAGGACTACTAACAAAATCTGCATATGATTTTAGCTTGGCGCTACCTTGTGTTACTTCATAAAATCGCAAATATGCCTGTAGGCCTAATTGCACACCTGTTTCTTTTTCCTGTTGCCAGCGGCGCTTAGGCTCACATAAATGAGCCGCTAGTGTCGATTCTCTGCGAAATGATTTTTCGCAATAACGACACTTATAGGTATTGTTTAATTCTACTGTCATCCCATCCATGTGATTTTGCTAATAGTTTGAGATCTTTTTTATCGTTGATTGATGCTAACAATTTTATTTCATCTGTTTTTAAAGTCGGATACAGTTCACGTAGAAATTTTTCAGCATCATTGTTTGACTTTTCTTTTTTCTTGGCAGCTAACCAACGATAGTCTTGACGTCCTGCGCCGGGACTTACTGTTGTTGCCATTAGCCATTGGAACTTTTTATGATCCTTGCTGCTAATATCAAAAAAATGTTTATTGAGATTTTCATTAACTGTGTACAGCTGATATTCTTGCAAATCGTATGGGCCAGTGACACTGGCTCCCCAACGAATCATTAAGAATGGGCTGAACTTTTTCTTTTCTTCTTCGGTTAAACTGTCGTAGAAGCCACGATCCTTTTGATCGAACTTCATCATTTCGTAACCAATGTGTAGTTTATCTTCCGCCATATTTTAACCTGTAATATACCACTAATTTATCCAAATGCTCTTGTAACACAGGATCCTTCTTAGCCATCCTGTGTATGTTGCCCCAAAGTTTAGCATGTTTTAGTTCAGCTATCAGTTCACTAGTACTAGGCTTATCTTTGTTCATACTGGATGCCAATTGGGTTCGTCTATCCTCTTATGTAACTCATATAAGATTATAGCACGTTCTACTGCTTCTTGTAAAGCTGGATTAGTCTTAGATGCCCGTAAAATAGCCAACCACTGTCCTTCTTCTCGCTTGGCTGTTAATTCGGCGATCATGTCGGGACTATAACCGACTAACCTACGTTCTGTTGATCCTACTTCTCTGGCATAAATGGTTTTTCCGCCGTCGGGACTTTCGTGTATGTAGGTTCCTCCAGGTTTATATTGCCCCATTACCAAACCTTAGAGTAATCTACCACCTCGCTTTGGCGGCTAATATCTTTAATAAAATAAGCACAAATTGGTTCTGGGTCTTCGGTTAACGGAATGGCCAGCATCTGTCCGGGTTTGAGTTTTGGAAAATACCATTTGACATCTTGATAAATGTCGATTATTTCAACTGGGTGAAATTCTGGGCGGAAACTTGATTTAGGATTAAAACAGAATACATTAAACCCACGATCATTAATACTGGTTAATGGTACAACTTCTAAATCACCAAAGTCTGGCTCGCCTACTAGTAATTGCCAATCTACTGGCATGCGTACAGTATGTGGACCAATGCGTAATACAAGTGCAGGGCTATTAAATGATTCTAAAAAGATTAAAGGGATATAAAAATAGTCCGGATCTTTGGGGTCACTGTTGTCTAGTACACAAAAGCGCACTTCGTCTATTTCGTCTGGAATCTGATCCATTGAATAGCTTGTATTGTCTAACGTTAATATTCTCATAGTTTTAGTTCTTCTTTAAAATAATTATAATACACTTCTCGGGTGCTTTGCAACCATATACCGTGTATTTCTTTTACTACCCCTGCGTCTATTTTTAGATTTAATCGATCTATTAAATTTAATAATACTGTATATCCTGTGTCTGTAAACAGTTCATCAACTGTGGTTATGTAGACACGTTTTTTGTTTAGTACAAGCCAGTCACGTAAGCGTGTAATGTTACCGTATAGGTTGCTGTTTACCTGTAAAAATTCTTTATATCTAGATTCAAAATCTCGATACATGTGTTCAAATTGATTTATAGTAGGATTTTTACTGTTGTATATCTTAGCCAGATAATCCAAATTGTTTGCTTCTATTACTACGTGTTGGCAATCGGCCAATGACCATTCTGTTGTTTGGTCCGGCATTGTACCTTCGTTAATTCTATACCTATCATAGTGTGATAGATGCTTTGCCATATCCTCAACACTAATATTTCCGTGGTTATCATAAACCATTTCGTTAGCAGGATTAAAATAACGTGGAATGCCTAAGTCATAGTATCTAGTGTACAAGCCTGTTCTAATATCCCATTCCCGTCGTAACCATGTTTCTGAATTGACTTCTTGACGATAATAATCAGTTAAAAAGTTGATCTTATCCGACTCTGGCATTGGCGCACGGTCTGGCGCTAACATTTCGTATCCGGGACTTAATGAAAAAATATTGCGTAATAAATTTCCTCCAGATCCCATTGGGAAATGTACAATAATGGTGTTGGTCATTTCCAATCCGGGGTTTGTTTTAAAAATGCCTCTAAGAATAAATTGTGTGCAGCCTGACTACTATGATTAACCGGAGCTGGGTCAACCCCCAATGGTACGTCCCAGGGTTGTACTTCTTTCCATAAGCTATCGCCAACAAAATCCCAATCACAATACATCGGACCTCGCATAAACTTAAAACGTTTATTAAGACTTTGTAGTTTACGCAAACCATCGGAAATAATATAATAATCCTTAGTTTGTTCTAAAGTAAAATTATGCAACATTGCTACATATTGCTTCATTGCTTCTATTTGTGCTTGTGTTATTTCTGTGCGTTTAAAATTATCATGAAACACCCACTTGTAATTATCTGTTGTCCAGTTATTAATGCTGTCGCTGACAATCTTAGGATCTGTTGTTACGTTGCTGGCGCTAACACTACGATAACCTGCATACTCAATATCTTGCAACGAAACCGGCCATTGTATATCCGATTCTCTTGCAATAATAGGAATGTCCATCCTGTCATTGGTTGTAGTTGATATAACAATATAATCAGCGTTTTGTTTGATTGCTTCTTCTATCTGTAGCCTGATTAGGAAATTAGTTGCTCCACTACGTGCTAAACTAACATGACGAAATCCTTTTTGTTCTGCATACAAATCTAAGAAGCTAGTTATACCAGTATCTTTGGTGTCAATGGCCATGAAACTACAACCGCAACTGTATAGAGTTTTCATTTCCACTCAGCTTTCTCTACTGTAAAAGGATAGTTTGCTTCTTTGTAGAACTGCTTACGCTTGGTTAAGTGTCTTTTTGCGAACTTGCATGTGGACGTAATATCCCAGATTTGTACGAAGTCTTTATCCTCCGCCTTGCGTATACCCCGGCCGATTGACTGGATAACACGTACAAAGGATTTACCCGGTTCAATAAGCACAAGATTAAAAATGCGAGGAATATTAATACCAACAGCGGCGACACCATAAGTAGCAATAATAATCTTGTTAGTACTTGTCGCAATGTCATCATATTCTTCTTTCCTATCGGTAGCTTTAGTTGAACCACTAACAAACGCCACGTCGGGTTTATCTGATAGTAAACTAAACAATGTGCTTAGTTCTGCTTGTAGGATTTTACCAGTTTCAATTCGGTCAACTAGGATTAGTGTATTGCCACCTTCCTTAATTGAGTCAATCATACGGGCCAAGTAGGCAAGACGTTCTGTTGTGGTTACTAAGTATTTAAGCTCGCTTTGATAATCTCTGTATTCAACGTGATCCATTAACTGTACTATGTTCACGTGACAGTTGGCTAGGTGTCCTGCTTCTTGTAACTCTGACGCACTTAAACGGCCAATAACCTCGCCTAGACTGCATCTTAGACTAACAAATTCGTAGTCTTCCTTGGGTATTGTGCCCGTTAGTCCCCAGCGTATAGGTACGTGTGCAAATACCGTGGTTAATAATGTTTTTAATGCGTCGGCTTTAGCCATGTGTACTTCATCAACCATAACGCAAACAACATCCTCAATGAAGTCACCGATAGTAACATCTGCTTCGTAACTTTTAGTATTTTTTAATAACACGTTGAGACTTTGCCAAGTACAGATAGTATGCGTTTTGCCAATGTCTTTACGATCGCCAAAGTACACACCAACATCAAGACCCATGTTAATATAGTCTGCTTCTGTTTGTGTTACTAATGATTTGTTAGGAACAATAACAATACTACGACCATATTGTTCTACACTCTTACTAAGAGCGGCTGTCATAATAGTTTTACCTGCGCCGGTTGCCACTTCTTGTATACTCTGCGGATTGGCCAGGAAGTTGTTTAGGATTTGTATTTGATAGTCACGTAGTACAATGGGCTTGCCTTCTTGTGGGTGACCTTTAGGCCAGAGAGTATCACTAAAAGTATCTTCTGTTACTTGATCAAACGAAAATGTAGTACGATAGTTTCGTGTATCTTCAATTTCTATATCGTATCCGCGATCCTCAAGGAAAGGAACTATCTCGGGTAGCAGGTTAATATATGTGCTACCGCCAAGCTGAAAGAACGCAACCTTGCCATCCCACCGCCCTAATCTTACGCTAGGTTGATACCGTGCTCCAGGGATTTCGTATTTGAACTTCTTTACCAGTGCTGTACGGTCACTAAGATCTAGCCCTTCAATCTTTACGTTTACTTCATCTTTGATTATTAGTTTAGCTTGCAATGTCTTTAACCTTAGTAGTGCTTCGCTTATTGTACACTTCTGTTGCACAGAAAACAACCTTTTCTGTACGCTGTATCATTAATTGTTTGTCACCGCTAAACACCATACCGGCACTGCTAATTAGTAAAGGAATGTGCTCTAGTGTACGAATAGGCACAGTAGTATGTATATATTTCCAAGTAGGATCAATTATAGGGCTTTTAACTTGCCCATTTTTATGTATGTATTCTGGTCTATGTCTATGTAGTTGGTTAAGCATACGATCACTTAAATCGGGTTCGTAAATAACCACAGGCCAGCGTTCCATGCTGTCAGCATAGTCAATTACACTTAGGAAATTGTCGTT
>Ga0007804_1000507_pt1 | contig 14194 bp, 6 predicted proteins | sample CryBogCBE25Aug07_FD_60367 | JGI IMG/M metagenome (GOLD analysis project Ga0007804, IMG submission 60367) | Freshwater microbial communities from Crystal Bog, Wisconsin, USA - CBE25Aug07 | ecosystem: Environmental > Aquatic > Freshwater > Lake | place: Crystal Bog, Wisconsin, USA | collected... | reverse complement strand
AAATAAATCAAGCTCTTTATTTATTTACTTTACGATAACTGAATTTAATTCAAATTACAAAATTTAATTCAAATTACAATTAAAATTGAATTTTCTTTTAATTTTAATTGTAAGAAAGATATGGTGCCCAATTTAGTTTACATTCACATTGGTAAAAAGTTACCTGAATACATTTATGATTCGGTATATCAATCTTTAATTGTTAATAAAAACGTGTGTATTTATGTCTTAATTGATGACACGTTACTTTCTGAATTTAATAAACGTGTTTCCGAGTTTAATTTAACGGATCATCGCGATTTTGTTCCAAATGTAATTTCAGTTCCTTTAAGTATTGTCACTGGACCATCTATTGATCGTTTTAATTGTCTTTCCAAGCAATTACCTGCAGGAATGACTAGTTTCAGGGATGGATTTTGGATTTCGACTACATCGCGTTTTTTTTATATTCAACAATTCATGCAAACATTTCGATTAACAGACGTGTTTCATATGGAAAATGACATTATGCTTTACGAAGATCTCGTTTCAGTTTATCAAACGCTCGAATGTAAAGATACTATTTATATGGTACAAGATAATCCTAGACGAGTGATTCCATCTATTTTATTCATACCAAATTCCGATACAATTCAAAAATTAACAGATTTTATTCTTGATCGTTATACGACCGCGACTGGGTTTTTAAATGACATGGATCTTTTGGGAAGTTATCCTGATAAAAAAGAATTTCCGTTTAATATGAGAACAAGCGATTCGTTTTTAATTTTCGATGGCGCGGCGATTGGACAATATTTAGGCGGTGTTGATCCAAACAATTTACCTAAAGGAGCAAATGATCGTGAAGATCAATTGAAAAAAATGTGTAATCCAAGCAAACGTTTTGTAAATGAGTCATGTGATTTTAAAATCGCTGATGATCTTCTTTTCTTTAGAAAAAGTGTCATTTTAAATCACATTAAACATCCAATTGAATTGGTTTACGCCAAGTTGAATACAGATGATAACATTAAACAAATTGCTAATTTACATATTCATTCTAAACAATTGTATCAATTTTCAAGTGTTTTAAATTTGAAATACACTGACATTATTACTGGTGATCGTGTACTTGATTTATGCGATTATATCATTACAACTCCGGGTATTCTTAATTATCATCGCAATATTGAATCAAGTTATAATAAAACCATTTTAATTTCCGATTTTACGAATGTCAATGTTGAATTGTTAAATGATATTTTCTCTAAATTTGCACATCGACCTATCAAGATCTTTATTTACACACATATCTTGGATGACTTTATCGATTTTATTTTTCCCAAAATCGATTCAAATATCGAAATTGTAGTTTATCTTCATAATTCTGATCATCCTTTTGGTACGCCGAAACACATTACTTGGCTTAAAAATAGTAATTTAAAACGCGTGTTTGCTCAAAATGCAAATACATACAAGGATTCAGTTCCAAAAGTATATAACAAGGTTACTGCATTACCTATCGGTTTAGCAAATAGCATGTTTAAACATGGTGATCTACTTGCTCTTTATAAAACGATTTCTGAAACTTATACTAGGAAAAAAACGAAAAATATTTATATCAACATTAATCCTGGAACTTTTAGTTATCGTGCTGAAGTTTTAAAGTACCTCGGTGACCAAAATATCACACAGCCTAAACCTTTTGAGGAATACCTTCAAGATCTCGCTGAACACCGGTTTTGTTTATGCGTCCGAGGTAATGGTGTAGATTCTCATCGATTTTTTGAATCGTTGTATCTTAATACAATTCCTGTTATTATTAATAATTCAAGTACGCAGATGACTTCATTCGTTGAATATCTCAAGAATCTTGATCTTGTATTCTTTGAAATCCGAGAAGAATCACTTGAAACAATCTCTGAAAAATATTTCAAAACTGATTTCTTTAATGAAACATTGTATCAAAAATTAATGAACGGTTCGCTTGCGTCCATTGAAGCTCTTAAAATTAGGTTTTATGACATTGACCGCGAATTTTAATTTGTGTGCCGCGAATTTTAATTTGTGTGCCGCGAATTTTAATTTGTGTGCCGCGAATTTTAATTTGTGTGCCGTGAACTTTAGTTTGTGGACCGAATTTGAACCGCGAACGCATTTTGTGGTCTACGGATCACAAACTTTAATAACTATCTTGGTTAAAAGATTTTAGACATTGGCGTTTAAAGTCTTTTTTTTTATTTCTTGGGTAATCATAAGTTTATGTATTAGATATGAGTAATACGGGAGGCCTAGAATTAAATGGGTTTCAGGTTAACGGAAATTTATCCGTGCTGTCATCAGATTGTGACGGTGATGGATCAGTTGAGTTATCTGGAACATTGTATACAGATACTCTCGTAAAATATACAAGTACATCAAGTGGTATATCAATAGAAAAAAATATATTTAATGCAGGACAGATTTATGTTCCATCTACATTGCCAGCAACGAGCATGTCAAGTGCTAGTTTAGTAGTCGATGGTGGAATAAGTGTAGCTAGAAATTCAAAATTTTACGGTTCGCTTTCAGTATGCAGTGGTGGGTCACTTATTATATCAGGAGATCAATTTTTACAGCAAAATTTATATATTGGTAAAAATGGTATCATTTATCTCAATAATTCTACACCAAGTTATTCAGTTAGTTCAGGTAGTTTTATCAGTGTTGGAGGTGTTTCTATTCAAAGTACAACAGATGCAACAAGTTATTCGTCAGGCGGTGCACTCACAATTGCAGGAGGTCTTGCTGTTGGTAAAACGCTGTATGCAAGTGAAATAGTCTCTGATTCTTTTACAACAGAAAACATTTTTGCAACCAATGCATCCTTTGGTAATGCGTTTATATCAGATGCGACTATCTTTCAAGAAAATGTGTATCAAAGTGATATTCAATTGTTATCTGCAACCGTTGGTAATATTGATATTTTTGAAGCTACCACTGGATCAATCGTCAGTTTAACAGCTGGAACATTGAATGTCTCAGGTAATGTATATCTAGATGGTGGTATTGTCACAAATGTAACAGCACCAAGTAATCCTTTAGATGTAGCAAATAAATATTATGTAGATCGCCGTTTTGCAGAGTTTACTACTGGCAATGTTTTTGGCAATTTTACAAGCGGCGAAGTGATCGTCGCAGGGTCAACTGGATCAGTTACTGGATATGCGGATTTTACATTTGACGGTACGACATTATCGATCTCCAGTACTGCAGGGGCTCTTGGTCTTGGAAGTTCAGGTGCTTTAATTGTCGAAGGTGATACAAGTTTAACAAAAGACACGTTCATAGGTGGGAATGTATATCTAAACGGTGGTATCGTCACAAACGTCACGGCACCAAGTAATCCTTTAGATGTAGCAAATAAATATTACGTAGATCATCTTCTCGCCAATTTCACAACAGGCAATGTTTATGGTGATTTTACAAGTGGTGAAGTTATCATAGCAGGATCAACTGGATCAATTACTGGGTATGCGGATTTTACATTTGATGGCATGACGTTGTTGATCGCAAGTACTGCAGCGGCCCTTGGCCTTGGCACTTCAGGTGCTTTAATTGTCGAAGGTGATACAAGTTTAACAAAAGATACCTTTATCGGCGGGAACATTTATCTAAACGGTGGTATCGTCACAAACGTCACGGCACCAAGTAATCCTCTTGATGTAGCGAATAAATATTACGTGGACCATCTTCTCGCCAATTTCACTACTGGCAATGTTTATGGCAATTTTACAAAAGGCGAAGTCATCGTAGCTGGTTCAAGCGGCTCTATTACTGGATATTCAGATTTTACATTTGACGGGTTTACACTTAAACTCGCAAGTACAGCACAAGCAACTAACACAAGTACAGGCTCTTTAGTCGTAGATGGCGGCGCGGCGATTCAAAAAGACACTTTTATCGGTGGGAATGTGTATTTAAACGGAGGTATTGTCACCAATGTCACTAGTCCCAGTAATCCTCTTGATGTAGCAAATAAATATTATGTGGACCATCAACTAGCAAATTTTACTACAGGAAATGTATATGGAAATTTTACACGAGGCGAAGTCATTGTCGGTAGTACAGCTGGATCGCTTACAGGTTATTCAGATTTTACCTTTGACGGAATAACACTTAAACTCGCAAGTACAGCACAAGCTACGAGCATAAGTACAGGTTCTTTGGTTATCGATGGAGGTGCGGCGATTAAAAAAGACACTTTTATCGGCGGAAATGTGTATTTAAATGGAGGTATCATTACAAACGTGACGGCACCAAGTAATCCTCTCGATCTAGCGAACAAATATTATGTTGATAGTCAATTAGCTTCGTTAACGGCAGGTACACTTAAAGGGAATTTTACGCAAGGACAAATTGTGATAGCCAGTACAAATGGTTCGGTCACAGGATATCCTAGTTTTGTGTTTTTAAATGGGGGTATCTTACTTCATTCGACATCAGATGCTTACAGTATTACATCTGGAGGCGGTTTTACAAATTACGGAGGTCTTGCCGTGGGTAAAAATGCATATTTTGGTCAAAATATTTATCTTTCGGGGGGAATCATTACGAATGTGACAGCACCTAGTAATTTATTGGATGTTGCGAATAAATATTATGTGGACCAACGCTTAGCCAACTTTACAACAGGTAATATCTTTGGTAATTTTTCAAGTGGCGAAGTCATTGTTGCAGGATCAACAGGGGCAATTACTGGGTATTCTAATTTTATGTTTGATGGTACCACTTTATCGATTTTGAGTACAAATCAAGCGATTGGGTTAAATTCTGGGGGTGCCCTAAATGTTTCTGGAGGTTTAAGTGTCGCTAAAAACGTCTATGTAGGTGGTAAAATGTATATGAACAATACGATTATCACAAATGTGACGAGTCCAAGTAATCCTTTAGATGTAGCTAATAAATACTATGTAGACCAACGTTTAACAAATTTTACAACAGGTAATGTCTATGGTAATTTTACACGAGGACAAGTCATTGTTGCAGGTACATCGGGTTCTATTACAAGTTATTCTAATTTCTTATTTGACGGCAAAACACTTGAAATTTTATCAACCAATCCGAGTACAGGTTTAGGATCAGGTGGTAGTTTAAATGTGCTTGGTGGTGCCAGTATTTCTGGAAAAGTATATACAAATGGACTAGATGCAAATGATCAAAAAATTACATCAGTAGCTTTACCTACAAATCCACTAGATGCTGTCAATAAAGAATATGTCGATTATTTCCTTGGAATTAGTACTGGTGATATTCGTGAAATGGGATTTACACTAGCGAATGCTGTGTTGAGTCCAGCTCAGATTACTAATTTCCGGTTTGACAGCGCCATTACGAGTTCATTTGAAGGCTTAGTGTATTTAAAAAATGACTCCCTTGATATTTACACGCAATTTGAATTGAATGGTGTATATCGAAGTTTAGATTTAACTTGGCAAATGAGCACGAGACTCGTTGGCGATTACAATTCCGGTGTAGTATTTTCAATCAATCCAACAGGGCAAATTGAGTATACGAACACAACTACAGTAGGAACCACCGTAGTATATTTTAGGGCCTTGACGACAGGTTATGGTGAATTTACAAATGTGACGATAGGAAATATCAATTATAATTCGGGAGGCAATACATTAGGTTTTTATACAAGTGGCACATTACTTTTGGGTAACAATAGTGCAGCGCCATTGTCGAATATCAATCTAGTTTATACAAGTGGTTCTTTGATGATTGGCGGAACAACACCAGTCATTAATATTTCATCAGGTGGTGTTTTAAAAGTAGACGGTGGCGCGATCATCAAGCAAAATTTATTTGTCGGCACAGGTATTGATGCCAATCATTACAATATCACCAGCGTGGCCGATCCATTGTATCCATATGATGCTGTGAATAAACGTTATATTGATTATTATCTTGGAATAAGCACTGGTGATATCCGCGAAATGGGTTTTACACTAGCGAATGCCGTGACAACACCTTCTCCGGTTACAAATTTCCACTTTGATCACACGATTACGAGTTCATTTGAAGGGTTGGTATATTTAAAAAATGACACTCTTGATATTTACACACAATTTGAATTGAATGGTGTATACCGAAGTTTAGATTCGACGTGGCAAATGAGTACGCGACTGGTAGGCGATTACAATTCCGGTGTTGTATTTTCGATTGATCCAACAGGTCAAATCGATTATACTAATACAACGACAGTCGGAACAACTGTAGTTTATTTCAGAGCGATGACGACTGGCTATGGTGAGTTTACAAATATGACGATGTCGAATAATCAAACCGGGAATACCTTGGGATTTTATACAAGTGGTACTTTGTTATTTGGTAATGGTTCTGAAGGGCCGCTTTCAAGTGCGCAATTACTTTACACAAGCGGAATGTTAATGATTACAGGTACAACGCCAGCTTATAATTTGTCATCTGGTTCCGTGTTCAAAGCGCTTGGTGGGGTGATCATTGAAGAAAATTTGTTGGTTGCAAATGGTATTGATGCCAACAATCAAATTATCTCGGGTGTTGCTACGCCTACGGAGCCCTACGATGCAGTGAATAAAAGTTATGTTGATTATTATCTCGGTATCAGTACTGGTGATATTCGTGAAACAGGATTTACTCTTGGGAATGGTGTTTTGACACCGAGTCCAGTTACCGCTTTTGTTTTTGACAGTGCAAAGACGAGTTCATTTGAAGCATTGGTGTATCTTAAAAATTCTGTTTCTGAAATTTTTGCACAATTTGAGCTCAATGGTATTTATCGAGATTCTTTTTGGCAAATGAGTACACGTTTGGTAGGTGATTATAATTCTGGTGTGAATTTCACGATTAATTCAGAGGGTCAAATTGATTATACTAATCAAAGTACTACAGGCACAACAGTTATTTATTTCAGGGCATTGACAACAGGTTATTCTCAGTTCACGAATGTGACGATGCCTAATATAGGTACAGGGTCGAGTCTTGGATTTTATACAAGTGGTACGGTACTTTTTGGAAATAATTCAAGTGCGCCATTGGCATCAAGTGATTTTTTATTTACGAATGGAACACTGGTGCTTTCAAATACCAGTCCAGCAATCAGTTTAACTTCGGGCAACCCAGCATTATCAGTTGCAGGCGGGGTTGTATTTAAATCAAATTTAATTGTTGCGGAAGGTGTCGATGTATCGAATCAAAACATTACAAATGTTGCAGATCCTGTTCAACCACTTGACGCAGTGAATAAAGAATATGTTGATTATTATCTTGGAATTAGTACTGGCGATCTTCGTGAAATGGGTTTTACGCTAGGCAATGGTGTTATGACTCCTTTACCAGTTACAAATTTCAAGTTCGATAATTCAGTTACAAGTTCATTTGAAGCAATAGTGTATCTTAAAAATGACTTTCTCGATATTTATACTCAATTTGAATTAAATGGTATTTATCGTGGTGTAGACAATCACTTTCAAATGTCGACGCGGCTTGTTGGCGACTACAACTCTGGTGTCACGTTTTCGATAGATCCGACAGGTCAAATCGGTTATACTAATTCAGTTACAGCGGGTACAAGTATCATTTATTTCAGGGCATTGACGACGGGGTATTCTCAATTTACAAATGTAACAATGCCAAATATTAATTTGTTTACTGCTGGTTCTGCGACATTGGGTTTTTATACAAGCGGCACTTTGTTATTTGGAAACAATAGTTCAGCTCCTTTGGCATCGAGTACTTTATTATTTACACACGGAACCTTGGTCCTTGGTAATACAACTCCGGCAATTAATTTAACAACAGGGGGTGTGTTAGTTGCTAATGGAGGTGTGATCATCGATTCTAATTTAATTGTGGCTGGAGGCATTGATGCAAATGGTCAAAATATAAAAAATGTGGCAGATCCTGTAAAACCATTTGACGCTGTCAATAAAGAATATGTGGATTATTTTCTTGGTATCGGGGCGGGTGATATTCGTGAAATCGGTTTTACATTGGGTAATTCAGTGACCAGTCCGAGTATGATTCCTGGGTTTTTCTTTGATAGTACTTCTGTTAGTTCATTCGAAGCATTAGTTTATCTTAGAAATTCTGAAATTGGAGTATATACGCAATTTGAACTCAATGGTATTTATCGAGACTACGATTTTACTTGGCAGATGAGTACACGTCTTGTAGGTAATTACAATTCAGGTGTCACTTTTTATATTTCAGACAATGGTCAAATTAATTATACAAATACAGGTAACGCTGGTTTATCGATTATTTATTTTAGAGCATTGACAACTGGTTATGGTGTGTTTTCTGATTTAAATTTAGGTAATTATACTTCTGGAACCAATTTCTTGGGATATTATACGTCAGGTACGCTTTTATTTGGTGATGGCGCGACAAAGCCGCTTTCAAGTTCAGATCTCGTGTTTACACATGGTACATTAATTTTAGGCAACACGACGCCTGCTGTCAATGGGAGTACGGGTGCTGCACTCGTTGCTGAGGGCGGTGTGATTATCAAATCAAATTTAATTGTTAACAATGGTATCAATGTAAGTAATCAGAATATCACAAACGTCGCGGATCCTATACAACCTCTTGATGCTGTGAATAAAGAATACCTTGATTATTTCCTTGGTATCAACAACGGTGATCTCCGTGAAATGGGTTTTACTTTGGGCAATGCCGTGATAACTCCGGCTCCTGTTACCGACTTTAAATTTGAAAATGCGATCACTAGTTCATTTGAAGCGTTAGTGTATTTAAAAAATGATACCCTTGACATTTACACGCAATTTGAATTGAATGGTGTATATCGAAGTTTAGATTTAACTTGGCAAATGAGTACGCGTATCATAGGTGACTACTCTTCAGGGGTCGTATTTTCAATAGACCCAACCGGTCAAATTTATTATACCAATTCTCAAGTGTCAGGAGAATCAATCATTTATTTCAGGGCATTTACAACGGGTTATGGGCAATTTACAAATGTGACATTAGGAAATTATACTCAGACACTTGGATTTTATACATCTGGGACACTATTATTTGGCAATGGTCAACAACGTCCAGATGCCTCTTCGAATTTACTTTTTACAAACGGAAGTTTGATATTATCAAATAAAGAAATCAGGTTATCAAAAGATGATATCTTTGCTGAACAACTCTTCGAAGCAGCGAATGATCAAATTTTACCAGCTAATATTCCAGGTTTTAGTTTTACAAACAGCAGTTATTTCTCGGCCATGGTTTCTGTTAAAATCTTGACGAATACGGGTACTATCAATTCTGGTTTTGATATAAAAGGAATTTATTTAGATACCCATTGGCAAATTAATTGTGGTTATATAGGCGAATACACTGGTATTCAATTTATGATCACCGATTCTGGTCAAATGCAATACATTTCTACTTCGATACCCGATTGGCAATCAACGACTATGCGTTTCAGAGCATTAACAACGAGTGCAAATTGAAACACGATAAAATATGTTAGAAATAAAAAGTGAGAAAGTATATTAACGCAGAATAATGCAAAGCAATTTTAGAAAACATTGTATACTTTGAAATTTTTTCTAAAATTGCTTTGCAGTATTCTGCGTAGCGCTGCGTTTAAAATGTGATTTAACTACGCTCTCGAAGGTGCGTTTAAAATGTGAATTTAGCTACGCTCTCGAAGGTGCGTTTAAAACGTGATTTTAGCTACGCTCTCGAAGGTGCGTTTAAAATGAATTTTACCGGAGGTACGTCGCGCGGGGCGAGCATCGAAGATGCTCGGAGCCAAAGGCTCATTGACGGGCACGAGCCATTAAAGGCTCGTTAAGCCCGACCCCGCAGTGCGTTTATTTAAAAAAAATTAAAACTTTATTTAAAAAAATTTTAATTTATTTGCGTGTTTTATATAAAATGGCTCCGAACTTGAATACAAGCTCTTATTACTTTAGCCAATCGGTGGTTGTTTTGGATCAAACCGTTGCAGATTCCATTACAACTGGGTCGATGATCTTGGGTGGTGGTTTAGGTATTTCGGGCGATACCTATGGTACAGATGCTTACTTTGATAATTTGTATTTAAAACAAAATTTGGGTATGTCGACTGGTAACATTACAGCATCAAGTGGTAATTTTGATATCTTACAAGTGACTCAGCAAGCAAGTATGTCCACACTTTCGCTTTCTGGTGATCTTTACGTTGGAGGAACAACTTATGCAGTCAATACGACTCAAGTCAATTTTATTGATCTCAATATTTCAGCTGGTACATTGAATGTGTCTACCATTGGTAACATTTATGCTCTTTACGCAACTTATGCCAATATTTATTATGCTAATATTCAAAATCAAACTGCAGGTGGTTTAGCAGTAACTGGTAACAGTATTCTTAATGGTTACGTTACCGCAGGTGCTTTGCTTGTGACTGGCGATTCCTTTTTCAATGGAAATGTTACCGCTGGTTCATTGTTTGTTAGTTCAGCAAGTACTTTGGCAGGTGATACCCTCATTTATGGTACATCTAATTTAGTTGGTGCATTGAATGTTACTGGCAGCTCTGTTTTAACTACTTTAAGTGCCAATAATATCAATGTCAATTTCCAAACAGGTGGCACCTTGGCTATGACTAATGTGAGTGCATCTAACTTTTCAGTTGACTTCCAAACTGGAGGTACTCTTGCTATGACCAATGTGAGTGCACATAACTTTTCAGTTGATCTCCAAACTGGAGGTACTCTTGCTATGACCAATGTGAGTGCTTCTAACTTTTCAGTTGACTTCCAAACTGGAGGTACTCTTGCTATGACCAATGTGAGTGCATCTAACTTTTCAGTTGATCTCCAAACTGGCGGTACTCTTGCTATGACCAATGTGAGTGCATCCAATGTGGCCTTAGACACTGTGACTGGTGGAACCTTAGCCATGACTAATGTTAGTGCTTCTAATGTCGCCTTAGATACTGTTACTGGTGGTACTTTGGCCATGACTAACGTGAGTGCTCATAACTTTTCAGTTGATCTCCAAACTGGCGGTACTTTGGCTATGACCAATGTGAGTGCTCATAACTTTTCAGTTGATCTCCAAACTGGTGGTACTTTGGCTATGACTAACTTAAGCGCTTCTAATGTGGCCATGGATCTTGTGACCGGTGGTACTTTTGCTTTGACCAATTTAAGTGCCAGTAACGTTGCAATGGATCTTGTGACCGGAGGTACTTTTGCTTTAACTAACTTGAGTGCCAGTAACGTTGCTATGGATCTTGTGACCGGAGGTACTTTTGCCTTGACCAATTTAAGTGCCAGTAATGTGGCTATGGACCTTGTTACTGGAGGAACTTTTGCATTGACCAATTTAAGCGCCAGTAACGTGGCCATGGATCTTGTGACCGGAGGTACTTTTGCATTAACTAACTTGAGTGCAAGTAACGTGGCAATGGATCTTGTCACTGGAGGTACTTTTGCATTGGCTAATGTGAGTGCTGCTAATGTTGCGATGGACCTTGTTACTGGAGGAACTTTTGCATTGACCAATTTAAGTGCCGCTAATGTTGCGATGGACCTTGTCACTGGAGGTACTTTTGCATTGACCAATTTAAGTGCTTCTAATGTTGCCTTGGATCTTGTAACGGGTGGGTCATTGTCGATGAACCTGATATCATCGAGTATTATAACGGCTGGTACTTTAAATGTCACTGGAGATTCTATTTTGAATGGTAATCTTACTACTGGTGCATTGTTTGTTACTGGAGCTTCAAGTTTAATTGGCGCATTAGTTGTTTCAACTGGATCGACTTTTGTGACAGGTATTACTTCAGGTGATCTTTATGTCATTAATGACACCATTTTACAAGGTTCTTTAACTGTATCTGGTGCGACCGTATTTGCAGGTGACATAACAGCTCCATCCGTTTTCATTAACAATGCAACCATTGGTAATACATTTATCAATTATTTCACTGCAAATGAAATCACTACTGGTACATTGAATGTCAACAGCGGAGCCTACATTTTAGGTGGAACAACCACTGATACACTTGTTGTCGACAGCGGTGAAACCGTTTATAATGGTTCTACAATTTACGGAGGTGCTACCATTGACACTCTTACAGTGACTGGTAACACGACTCTTGAAGGAGAACTCGTTCTTAACGCTCCTGCAGTTGCTAGCACAAGTCCTAGCAGCGGTTCATTTGTTGTTTCTGGAGGTATTGGTATCCAAGAAACTCAAAATGCAGTTAATTCCGCAAATGGTGGTGGATTAACTGTTGCTGGAGGAGCAGCAGTTGGTTTGGATACATATCTTGGTTCCAACTTTTATTCACTTGGAAATACGAGTAACAATTTAGTTAGCATCACAGGTGATCTTTATATTAACAATGTTGATCTTACTCCAAGTTACGGTGATCTTTTCTTGGAAAAGACAGCTGTTCTTCCAACTGCTTTAAGTCCCACTGTTATTCCTGGATTTGCTTTTGATAACGCAGTGGTACGATCCTTTGATGCCATTGTTTCAGTATCACTTAATGATCTTTATACTGTTTATAAAATTTTAGGTGTACAAAAAGGCAATGCTAGCAGCGGAGGATCATGGGTGATCAATACTCAATTCGCTGGTGATTATATCAGTGATATCGATCTTACAATTAATGATAATGGTCAAATGCTTTATAGCAACGGTAATGCCACTGCTGGTAATATGAGTTTCCGTGCTTTGACTACTAGTATTAACCTTTAAATGAATTTCGGAAGTTACGGAATTTCGGAAGTTACAGTGTGAAAATTAAGTGAAAATTTAAATAAAATTTGTAAATAATTATGTTTAATTTAGAATTATTTACAACGATTATAGGTTTTATAGCAGCAGCTTGTTCAATTACAAGTTCAATTCCACAAATAGTTGAAATTTTAAGAACGAAAAGTGCCAAAAATATTTCATTATTTACTTATAGTATTTTATTGTGCGCAAGTTTATGCTGGACAATATATGGGTTTTTACGTAACGATCTTCAAATTATCATCACTAATGTATTTTGTTTCGTTATTATACTCGCAACTTTTTTAGCAATTGTATATTACGCATCTAGATCCGGTTCGAGATCCATTTCAAATTCCAATTCTAGATCGTCAGTTTCATCTGGTGTTTCATCCGAACCCGGTGTTTCAACTATGTCAGCCGTTTGACAATTGCACATACATGTACACGTTTTAAGTTCGTCATATTCTTTTTTAATTTTATTTGAAATTTCTAAAAGTGTGATTATATCAGTTTTCATGGCTTTAGGAATCAATTTTCTATAAAAAATTAAATTATCAATCATCTTTTTGAATAATACACGTTCATCATTTGACCAATTGTGATCTAATAATAATTTTGCATGATCTACAATGTTCATTAAGATAACAATTTAATTTTTTTTTCTGAATTAAGCGTACAAATTTTTGTACAGGACACATTTTAGGTGTCAGCTCCGTAATTTTAATCTTGGATTTCAAATTTCGATTCAATTTTCGGTTTCGGCTTATAAATAAGCTTACGAATCGATTTAACATTTCTCATAAAAAAGTAAATTTCGCCAAGAATATAATAAACAAGATCATGACCGACGACAATCCCAGTAATAAATAGGTCATTTACATTGATATTTAGTAATAAGCTGACAATTACACATGTCATGAATTTTCTGATTCGGTTTTTCATTTTAAAGAAAAAGATCACTAAAATAGGGAATACTTCAAACGGAATCATTTTCCAAAACAATTTAATACAACTGATGATACTCCAAATAGACATAGCTTCAAGTACAAACAAAGTGATATTCGTTCTCCAATTTGAATAAGGATCATTTAATTTATTATTAATTAATACGTAAAACATATTAACCACTTCCATTTTAGTCAATTCATTCCAACGTTTTTCTTTTACAATTAAATTTGCAAGAAAGACTGAATCATATAAAGATATATTCACAAAATTATATCCTGTATGATACATATAAGCAACTTTAACGGCTTTATAATAAACATATAACGATTCCTTTGATTTCAAGAAATAAAGCAAGCTAATAAAAAGGTAATTTTTTACAAAAGTATAAAGATAATCCGTTGAAACGAAATTATAAATCATGAAAATGTTGTAATTTGAAATCGGCTGAATATCTTGATGTAAACTACTGAATAAATTGACAATTAATTTGGAAACTGAATAG
>Ga0007804_1000499_pt1 | contig 14289 bp, 11 predicted proteins | sample CryBogCBE25Aug07_FD_60367 | JGI IMG/M metagenome (GOLD analysis project Ga0007804, IMG submission 60367) | Freshwater microbial communities from Crystal Bog, Wisconsin, USA - CBE25Aug07 | ecosystem: Environmental > Aquatic > Freshwater > Lake | place: Crystal Bog, Wisconsin, USA | collected... | reverse complement strand
GATGTCGCAGATCATGGTGACGATTTCGTCAAATTTTTAGCCCATTCGATCAGACATAGTGGGCCTGACCCAGCATATTGGCCGCGGTAAGGGAGGAAAGGCTGTGTGAAGAATCCGGCTGGACGATGGCGATCAGCTCGGAGTTGGGAGTCAGGTGCCCCAGATGGTTCGGATCGCAGAAGATACCAAGACCTTGCTGACCATTCACCGTCATGATGCCGGTCAGGTAGTCGGAGGAGTTCCCATGAAGCTGGAGGGTGTCGAGCGAGGGGTCAAAGTGCTGCACCAAGGCGTAATCCCCCTTCCCTCCCCCGCGAAGATGCCCGCTGTTGTAATAGACGCTGGAGGAGTCCCCCAGGACGAAGAGATCACTCCCCGAGCCGGCCACGAGGTGGTCGATTTCTCTCTGTCCGGGGTTCGCTACGGCGGGATCCACTCCGATGAGGGTGTCGTTGCCAGATCCGGCATGGAGGGTGTCGTTGCCCGGCCCTCCCACAAGGGTGATATCCCGAGAACCAGCAACCATCGTGTCGGCAAGGAAGGTGCCGGTCACCGAATTAAAACCACCGGATAACGTGTCGCCCTCGGCACAGCCACCGAGCTTCTCAGTGGCCAGATCAAGGTGAAGCTCCTTGAGTGCATGGGCAAAACTAATGCCGGTGTTGTCACCCGTCGTGACGCTGTCTATGCCCAAACCGAGATTAATGACGTTGTTCCCGTTGCCGACGACGATGGTGTCGTGTCCGCGGCCAGCAGTGATGACATTGTCCCCGTTACCCAAGGTCAGTGTGTCGTTGGCGGATCCTCCCGTGTAGGTGAGGTTTGCGTCTCCGCCGTTAAACACAAGCGGTGATTTGACCAACGGAGACTCGGAGATCGTGATGGTGCCGGAGGTGGCACTGCCGGTGAGTGAGCCTGAGACCGTGTAGGGAGAGCCGATCTGACCGTTGAGTGAGATGGAAAGATTTTCCTTAGCTGAATCTGGAGAGAGGAGTTTTGTGATGGTGAGCGTATCACCGGAGGGGTTGGAGGCCTGTCCGCTCTGGGAAATATTGTCCCCGATATTGAGCTGGAGATCGGAGCCCACCTGCATGGCGGGGCCATAGTTGGGAGCATTCGCGGGAGCGGTGTAGCTGACCAACTCGGTGGGGGGGAGAATCGTCCAGTCGTGGGTTAGTCCGGCAATATTGGTCTGGGCGGAGAGGTTGGCCGAGAGGGATGCCTTGGCCACGACGGTGGGGACCTGAGCCCCATTCACGAAGGGGTAGGCGTTCCCATCCCCGTTCGGGTAGAGGATTACGGCCCCGTTGAGGGCAGCCGATCCGCTGACGGAGGCACTGGCCACGCCCACATCCAGGGTGGCGCTGGGCGTCAGAGCAAGGCTGGCGCTGAGCGGAGCGGCATTGGTTCCGCTGGTGTTGTAGAGATAGATCCCGTCCAGAAGGGAGGAGGCTTTTTTGCTGCTCTGATAATCGAGAATGCCCGTGGCATCGTATCCGATGCCAAGGTTCTCAGAGATACTTCCTGACCCCTGCAACTCCAGTGAAAGTGGAATCGAGGGGATGGGCTTGAAGGCTCCCGTAGTGAGCGAGGAACTCTCGTTCACCTGAGGGAGATCCCACTGCACGAGGTTGGTGTTGAGACCGATCAGCAGTCCCGCAAGGGAACCGGGATCAGAGAGAACCGGCGTGCTCAGGGTGCCAAGGGATCCGTCGGAGATCTTCTGGAGGAAGTTGGAGACTTCACTGCTTAGATTGCCCAAAGCAGTCGGCTGCTCGGTCAGGGTCGGCTGTCCAGAACCACTAGAAGGTGATGTGTAAGCAAGAGGGTCAATGCTCAGTCCGGCCACCGAGAAGTCGGGGAGCTTCAAGGAAGCCGTCGAGTAGCTCTGGGGAAGATCCGAGAGGAAGGAGGAGGCCTTCTGGATCAGATCGACGAATTCCGTGATCTGTTGTTTCTGCTCGGTGCTGATGCCCGGATTGATCGCTATCAGGTCGAGCAGGGAGGTTCCTTGAAGTCCCGGTAGGGATTTGGAAAAGGACTGAACCACCGGTTCGATCTGCTTGGCCAGATCGGCGATGGAGGAGAGCATCGAGTAAATGATCCCTCCTTTCTCAAAAAGAGGCCCAAGAGCGACGGAGGTGTTGCTGAGGGAAATGTCAGGCGAGGCCTGCGTTCCGAGGTTCCAAGCAACGCCCAGATCGCTCTTGAGGGGAAGCAGGTTGACGGTCGATCCGTCAGCCTGTGTCTTCTCGATGGAGGAGGAGACTCCCAGATCAAGACCAAGATTGCCGCTCAAGGAGGGAGTGACCGTGAGGCTGGTGAGGTCGTTCGTCCTGACTAGGCCAGCGTTTGAGAGGCTGTTGGAGCTTCCCAAATTCAGAGCCAGATCGGCCTGCAGATTTGCCTGATTGGGAGTGATCTCGGCATTGAGAAGCCCGACCTTGCCTTGAAGCTTGGTCTGACTGAGGGAATCCGTCGTTGTCAGGTCGAGCTTGCTCTGGCCCGTATTCGTATCGACATAAAATCCGTTCCCATCGACCCCGCAGGTCATCGTGAGATCAAGACCGCCCGTGGCATTCAGTGCCGGGGCGTGGGTCACCGTTACAAAACTTCCCAAACCTAGATCGGCCGGAAGACTCTGGCTGAATGCGCCGCTCTTCTGCACATCCAGCGAGAGTTGAACTCCTCCGGCAGTCCCGGAGAACGTGATATGACTGGAGATACCTGCCTGCTGGAAGGCGCTGTTCAGCAAGGATGCCACCTCGTCGGTGGTGGGAGCCTGAAGGGTATTGATCGCGGAGGCGATCGTCTCCGAGAGGACATTACCGAAAGCGGTCAACTCTCCCTGTTCGTTGGTGACGAGGCTTGAGAGCTTCCCCAGAAGGGGCAGTGACTGGGCCGCGGTCGTGGTGGAGAGGTAACTCGAGAGATCAGAGATCCATGTCTGAATCCCATCGTTGAATTGCTGGAGCTGGGAATCAGTCAGGGTGGACATAAAGAAAATACAGCCTATAAAAAGAGTATGGTATCATCAAAAGTCAAAAAAATATTTTGCCCGCCTCGTCTTACGAAAACTCCCTCCCCATCTTGGAGGTCGGTTCTCTGCAAGCCCGGGTGAAACAATTCGGACTTAAGCCCCTTATTTTCTCTTCAGCTTTCTTGAAACGATGCCGAGAAATTCCTGAAAGCCCTCGATCTTCAGCATCCAGCTCGACAGAAGGAAGAAGAGGACCGCAACGCAGATGACGAGAAGAAGTCCTCCGACTCGAACAAGGAGGGCGGTGTGCCCGAGGCTTGCCAGCCAGGGCTGGCCAAGCCAGCCGATCAGTCCGATGGGAATAGCCGCGATCAGGCAGCGTAACAGGGTGGAAGCCATGGCCCTCGATTCCAAGGAACCCGAAATCCGGGTCATGAGCAGGTAAAGCAGCGAAAAGTTCACGGTGGCGGCGAGCGCGGTGGAAAGGGCCAGACCGCGGTGACCCATCCCAAGTCGGAAGATGAAGAGCCAGTTGAGCCCCAGATTCATCCCGATCGAGAGGAAACTAACCACCATCGGCGTCCACTTGTGATTGATCGCGTAAAAGGCGGGCGAGAGCACCTTGATACAGGAGTACCCGACCAGACCGACCGCGTAAAACTGGAGGGCCTCCGCGGTGTGCAGGGTGTCGGCATCGAGAAACTTACCCCGCTGGTAGATCAGGGCGATGATCGGCTGGGCCAGCACGATCAATCCAACCGCGGCTGGAAGGGTCAGAAAGACGGCCAAGCGCATGGCGCGCGCAAGCGTTGAGCGAAAACGCCCCATATCCCCGAGGGCAGAGGCCTTTGATATGACGGGAAGAGTGACGGTGGCCACGGCGACACCAAAGACACCGAGAGGTAACTGCATCAGGCGGAAGGCGTAGGAGAGCCAACTGATCGGCCCGTTCCCGAGATAGGAGGCGAAGATACTGTTGATCATCACGTTGATCTGGACGGCGCTGGCGGCAATCACAGCTGGCAGCATGAGCAGGAGTACCTGGCGGACACCGGGATCGCGCCAGTTAAAATCCATCACGAAGCGAAATCCGGCCCTGTGGAGGCCCGGCAATTGGACCCCCAACTGCAGCAACCCACCCAACAAGGTACCGAGCGCCAGTCCGATCAGGGAACGCTCCCCGAAGTGCGGGTCCAACCACCAACCAAATGCGACCCCCCCGGCAATCGATCCAATGTTGAAAAAACTGGAGGCAAGGGCAGGAACAGTGAATCGATTGGTGGCATTTAACATCCCCATCACCAAAGCGGCCAACGAGACCAACAGGATAAAGGGATACATGATCCGTGTTAACTCAATGGTGAGTGCTGCTTTCTCGGCAGGGAAGCCGGGGGCAAGGAATCCGATGAACTGGGCGGCAAAAATGACTCCCAAGAGGGAAACCAAGCTCATGAAGACAGTGGTGAGCGTTGCCATCTTGGAGGCCAACTTCCAGGCCGATCCCTCACCCTCAGTGGCGATACGCTGGGAGAAAACGGTCACAAAGGCGGTTGAGAGCGCTCCCTCGGCGAAGAGATCTCGCAGCAGATTGGGAGCTCGGAAGGCGGTTAGAAAGGCATCCATGCCACGGCCCGCTCCAAAGAGTCCGGCAAAGATCAACTCACGGGCCAACCCCAGGACGCGGCTGAGCATGACAGCTCCGGCCACCACTCCAGCAGCCCTTGTATTCAGCCCCTCTTTCTGGCGGTTCACTTCACTCATGAGAAGGCACTCCGCTCCAGTTGATGTCCAGCTTTATTCTTTGAACCAAAGGATGCCCGCTTCAGGCGATCCATGATGGCCACCCCGATGCCGATAGGAGGCACAGGTTCAGCATAGAGAATGTCCGCTTTACTACTATCTAAACGCCTGAGCGCTCCATAAAAATTCGTGGCAGCCTCACAAGAATCTCCAGAGGGACTCAGGATCTCTACGCACGTGTATCGATCGATGATTTCCTGCGATGGTTTCGTAAATGCTAGCAAACCGGAGGACTCTGTGGGGATAAAACTATTGATGTCCGTATTAATGATTTGTAGTTCTTTTTTTGGCGCGTAGTGCCCGGGAAGACTTCCCGGACTATTCACAGCATTTAAAGCAGGTCCAGTTGCGTCGAAATGTCCATATTCAGTCAGATGATCATGCGTAACAGGTCCTGGACGCAGGATTTCAAGAGACTCCCCCTTGAGGGCTATGATGGTGGACTCCAACCCATGCTCACACTTCCCCCCGTCCAAGATCAGTGAAATCTTCTCTCCTAGTTCAATTCGGACATCCTCAGCACTCGTGGGACTGATGCGACCAAAACGGTTGGCACTGGGAGCAGCGAGTGGGGAATCAAGGCGAAGGAGCACTTTCTGGAAGAGGGAGTGTGAAGTCACCCGGACGGCCACCCACTCTGATCCGGATGTCACAAGATCGGGAAGGTCGGGATGCTTCGGTAAAAGCAACGTCATGGGACCCGGCCAGAAAGCTGCCGCAAGTTTTTCCACCTTGGCTTTCTGCTCAGGAGAATCAAAAAACACCACCCGATCAAGCCACTTCACTTCTGGTAAGTGGACAATTAAGGGATCTGTTAGAGGCCGTTCCTTGGCCTCATAGATTCGTGCTATGGCAATTGGATTAAAGCAATCTGCGGCTAGTCCATAGACTGTTTCCGTTGGAAGGCCGACCACTCCTCCGCCGAGGAGCACCTTCACGGATTCGGAGACCCCTTCCTCTCCATCGACAATCCGTGCGCTCACCTTTAAAAGAGATTTGGAAGAGATGTTAGCTCTAGCGACTAACCTTCTTAGCTCTCTTTAACGATGCAGGCGGATCCAGACGACTTCCAGTCGCCGCCTTGGTCATCGTGGAGCGGTATTTCTCCAAGCGGGCGGCCAGTGACTTGTCATGAAGAGACAACTGGGCCACGGCAAAGAGAGCTGCATTCTTGGCTCCGGCCTCTCCGATCGCAAAGGTGGCCACGGGAATACCGGCCGGCATCTGGACAATCGAGAGAAGGGAGTCAAATCCCTCCATCGTACGACTCTTCACCGGCACACCCAGAACGGGGACCGTTGTCTGGGCGGCGATCATACCCGGAAGATGGGCGGCCCCGCCAGCCCCTGCGATGATGGCGAGAAGCCCTTTGCCCGAGGCCTCTTTGGCATAAATGGCCATGGCATCAGGCATCCGATGGGCCGAGACCACGCGGTACTCGCACGGAACTCCGAACTCCCCGAGCAACGCCACGGCATGGCTCATTGTCTCCCAGTCGCTCTTGCTTCCCATGACCACACCGACAAGTGGTGCGACTTTCGGCGGGGTAGCCTTGGCTCCGGTTCGTTTGGTTTTTTTGGAACTCATCGGAAGATTGTAAATGAGCGACCCGATTCAATCAATCCGCAACCCATGAAGCCGATTTTTGGAACATATCTTTCATCACTTCCCAATCCCTCGGTTCGAGGCGTATGATCCCGATCATGGAACCAAGTCAACCAAACATCGTCCTGATCGGCTTCATGGGTTGCGGCAAGAGCAGTATCGGTCGACGTTTGGCCTCCTCTCTCGGTTACACCTTCACTGATAGCGATGACCTGATCACAGAGAGTCAAGGCAGGAGCATCGCCGAGATTTTTGCCTCGGAAGGGGAGGAAATCTTCCGGGATATGGAGACTCAGGAACTACGCGGGCTTACCGAGCAGCAAAGCATCGTCCTAGCCACCGGCGGTGGAGCCATCCTGCGTCAGGAAAACCGCGAACTCCTCCACCGCATCGGCAAGGTGGTCTGGTTGCACGCGGATCCGGAGACGCTCTTCACCCGTGCCTCCCGCAACCGCAAACGCCCCCTTCTCGAGGTGGAAAACCCCCGCAGCACGTTCAACTCCCTTCTGGAATCAAGGTTGCCGGTTTACGAGGAGGCAGCAGATCTAATAATCGATGCGACAGGACTCTCCCACGAGCAGACCCTCGAGGAAATCCTCAATCATCTTGGCTTTCGTTCGGGTGATCGTGGATCGTCCGGTACCAACATCGATTAGGTTTGACGCGGAAGACGCTGCCTCCTAACAATTTTCGTTTCCGCGCGAACCCCCAACGCGGGCATCCAACAACATCATCATGCCAAATATTGCTATCAATGGGTTCGGTCGTATCGGTCGCCTTGTCTTCCGTGCAATCGTCGAACAGGGTCTCCTCGAAAAAGGATATAAAGTCGTCGCTGTTAATGATCTCGTGCCAGCCGACAACCTAGCCTACCTCGTTAAATACGACTCCACACAGGGAGTCTTCAAGGGTGAGGTCCATAGTGAGAAATCCTCCCCTGAAATTGAGGAAGATGACACGCTCGTGGTGAATGGCCACAAGATCAAGTGCCTTGCCGTCAAGGAGGGCCCTGCCGCTCTTCCCTGGAAAGATCTCAACGTTGATGTCGTCATCGAGTCCACGGGCCTCTTCACCGAAGGTGAGAAGGCCAAGGGCCACATCACTGCCGGCGCCAAGAAGGTCATTATCTCCGCACCCGCGAAAAACGAGGACATCACCGTCGTGATGGGTGTCAACGATGATAAACTCGACATCTCCAAACACAGCATTATCTCCAACGCCAGTTGCACCACGAACTGCCTCGCTCCCGTGGTCCACGTCCTCCTGAAGGAAGGTTTCGGGATCGAGGAGGGCCTCATGACGACCGTGCACAGCTACACCGCCACCCAAAAGACGGTGGATGGCCCCTCCAAGAAGGATTGGAAGGGTGGACGCTCTGCGGCCATCAACATCATCCCATCCACCACCGGTGCAGCAAAGGCTGTCGCCCTCGTCTGTCCCGAAGTGAAGGGGAAGATCACCGGCATGGCTTTCCGGGTTCCCACGCCGACCGTCTCCGTGGTCGATCTCACCGTGAAAACCACCAAGGCCACCAGCTACAAGGAGATCTGCGCGGCCATGAAGAAGGCAAGCGAGACCTACCTCAAGGGTGTGCTTGGTTACACCGAGGATGAGGTTGTCTCCAGCGACTTCATCCATGACACCCGCTCGAGCATCTTTGATGCGGGTTCCGGTATCGAACTCAACGATCACTTCTTCAAGCTTGTCTCCTGGTACGATAACGAGTGGGGCTATTCCAATCGTTGCGTCGATCTCCTCAAGAAGGTAACCGCCTAATTCCAATCTCATTTTGAGGGCAGGAGACCGGGAATCGTGATTCCTGAATTTCCTGCCCTCTTCTTTTCATCAACCAAAACGCTGTTCCGAACATGGCCAAAAAAACAATCAAAGACCTTAACCTGACAGGCAAGCGCGTCTTCATCCGTGTCGACTTCAACGTTCCTCAGGACAAGCAGACGGGAGAGATCACCAATACACAGCGCATCACCGCCGCCCTACCCACCATCCAGCATGCCCTGGCTCACGGAGCCTCCGTTGTTCTCGCCAGCCATCTTGGCCGCCCGAATGGTGAACGCGTTGCCAAGTACACACTCAAACCCGTCGCTGTAAAGCTTCAGGAACTCCTCGGGAAGCCGGTGAAGTTCCTCGAGGATTGCGTTGGAACCGAAGTTGAGGCTACCTGTGCCGATCTGAAACCGGGTGAGGTCGTCCTGCTTGAGAATGTCCGCTTCCACATCGAGGAAGAGGGCAAGGCCAAGGACGCGGAGGGGAACAGCGTGAAGGCTGACCCGGCAAAGGTGGCTGCCTTTCGCGCAAGCCTCTCGAAGCTCGCCGATGTCTACGTGAATGATGCCTTCGGCACCTCTCACCGCGCCCACTCAAGCGTCACGGGTGTCGATCTCCCCTCGAAAGTCGCTGGTTTCCTTGTTGAGAAGGAGCTTGCCGCCTTTGCGGCCGTTCTTGAGAACCCGAAGCGCCCTCTTCTTGCCATCCTTGGTGGAGCGAAGATCGCCGACAAGATCCCCCTCATCCGTAACCTCGTCGAGAAGGCTGACGACATCATCATCGGGGGCGGCATGGCCTACACATTCCTCAAGGTACTGAACGGCATGAAGATCGGTAAGAGCCTCTTCGATCCCGCAGGCGCGGAGATCGTGGAGGAACTCGTGGCCAAGGCCAAGGAGAAGGGTGCCCGCATTCATTTGCCGGTCGACTTCATCACCGGAGATGCGTTCTCCCCAACTGCGAATACAGGCACGGCCACGGTCGAAAGCGGAATCCCCGATGGTTGGGAGGGTTTTGACTGCGGCCCCAAGACACGCGAACTCTTCGCTAAGGTGATCGCCTCAGCGAAAACGATCGTTTGGAACGGTCCCTGCGGCGTCTTCGAGTTCGATATCTTTGCCGAAGGTACCAAGGCAATGGCGGAGGCCGTCGCCGCTGCGACCGCTGCCGGCGCCATCACCATCGTCGGCGGTGGTGACACCGCGACCGCCGCCAAAAAATTCGGCGTGATCGACAAGGTCACCCACGCCTCAACCGGTGGAGGGGCCTCACTCGAACTCCTTGAGGGAAAAACCCTTCCGGGAGTCGCCTCTCTCGACGAAAAAAACTAGGCAACGACCAGTACCTGATTATGCCCATGCCCCGTAAAAAATTCGTCGCCGGCAACTGGAAGATGAACATGGCCTCTTCGGAGGTTGCTCCCTACCTCGAAATCTTTAACAGGGAGATCGAGGCGGTGGAGAATGTCGATATCACGTTGATCCCCCCCTTCACGGCCCTATCTAAGGCTTCGGAAATCCTAGATGGAACACAGAAGATCCGTCTCGGTGCCCAGAACATGTCTCCGGAGTCCAAGGGTGCCTTCACGGGTGAGATCTCAGCCACCATGCTCCGCGACCTTTTTGTACGGTTCGTACTGGTCGGCCACAGCGAGCGGAGGCGACTCTTCGGAGAGACCGACGAGATGGCGCGCCGTAAAATCATCACGGCGCTCGCCACGGAAATCCGTCCCATCCTCTGCATTGGCGAAACGCTCGAAGAGCGGCAGGCCGGTCAGGAAAAGACCGTGCTGGAAGGTCAGCTTCGTGGAGCCCTGGAGGGGTTGACGAAGGATCAGATCGACGAGATCGTGGTGGCCTACGAGCCTGTATGGGCCATCGGCACAGGACTCACCGCAACCCCCGAGCAGGCACAGGAGGCCCATCATTTCATTCGTGACTATCTTGCCAAGACCTGGGGCCCTGAAGTCTCAAATCGCTCCCGCATCCTGTACGGGGGAAGCGTCACGGCAGACAACGCTCGTGTGCTCCTTGAGCAACCGGACATTGACGGTGCCTTGGTAGGGGGAGCCAGTCTTGATCCGCGTGGGTTTGCGGAAATCGTGGCCGCGGCCGTTCCTGCGGAATAGCAGTTAAAAAGACCGAAGGTTTTTAGACTGAAGGCTGAAAGGTGGAACCCTGATCAGTTACGGTGGTGTTTTGTCATCGGCTAGGGATCAGAATGTCCTAATTTTTGCCTTCAGCCTTCGGCCTTCAGCCTTCAGCCTTGTCTGATGCTCCGACGCATCTTCTCCATGCCGGTGGTTCTGGTCTGCGTTATCACGATCACCTTTTTTTTGATCCGTCTCTCACCGGGCGGACCATTCGATTCGGAGCGCAAGATTCCACCTGCCATCGAGAAGCAACTTCTTGCAAAGTACAAGCTCGATGGCCCTATTCTTGATCAGTACAAGGCCTACCTTGGGGATCTGATGCGCGGGGATCTGAGACTCTCAACCAAATACCGGAACCGTTCGGTGAACGAAATCCTGGCCCAGACACTGCCGGTGACGCTCACTTTGGGAGCTATGGCATTCCTCCTAGCGCTTGTGGGAGGCATCTGGATCGGAACATTTGCTGCGGCACATCCACGCTCCACTACCGAGTGGTTGGCGCTAAGCCTGACTCTTCTTGCCATCTCACTCCCCTCGTTTGTCCTGGGACCGCTTCTGATCCTCGTGTTTTCCATCAAGCTTCCATGGCTTCCGGTTGGAGGCTGGGGAACACCCGTCCAGATTTTGTTGCCGGCGCTCACCCTTGCCATTCCCTGCGCCGCAGTGATTGCCCGACTCCTTCATGACAGTCTCCGAGAGACGCTTGCGGAGGATTTTGTACGCACAGCCAGGGCCAAGGGAATCTCCGAGTCGAGCGTGGTCCTACGCCATGCGCTCCGGGTGGCCATCTTACCCGTGGTCTCCTACCTGGGGCCACTGGCCGCCAATCTCCTCACCGGATCGATCGTTGTGGAGACCATCTTCCATATTCCGGGAGCGGGTGGCTTCTTCGTGAACTCCATCCTGAACCGCGATGGCTTCCTTCTGGGCGGAGTCGTCATCGTCTACTGCGTTCTCCTGATGGTTTTCAACCTGATCGTCGACATCTCCTACAGGCTGCTCGATCGCAGGATCCAAGGATAAATGAAATTTTCTCTCCCCAGGCAGGCGCTGATCCCCTCACTGGTCCTCTCCGTGATGACTCTCCTCGTGATCATTGGCCCCCTTCTCATGGCTCCCTCATGCGGAATGCCCGGAGAGGCATCCTACGCCGCACCAAGTTTTACTCACCCCTGCGGTACCGATCTCAACGGCCGTGACATGCTCTTCCGGATCCTTGAAGGAGGACGGGTCTCATTACTGGTCGGTATCTGCGGAGCAGCAATCAGCCTACTTATCGGAACAAGTTATGGACTGATCGCAGGCTCCGCGCGGGGTGGTTTCGACAATGTTATGATGAGGGTGGTCGACATCCTCTATTCGGTACCCCGCCTCATCTTCATCCTGATTCTGATCAATGCCTTCAACGAGCGCCTGCAACAATGTGCGAGCAGCCATGGTTGGGACTGGTTGGTCTCCTCTTCACGGGTTGTGATCCTGATCATCAGCCTCGGACTGATCGAGTGGCTGACCATGGCCCGGATTGTGAGGGGGCAAACATTGAGCATCAAGGGGCGCTCCTACGTGGCCGCCGCAAAAGTCCTCGGAGAGGGATACTGGACCATCCTATGGCGTCATATTTTTCCCAATCTCGCCGGGGTTGTACTCGTCTACCTTACCCTTGCCATTCCCTCCGTGATTATTGACGAAGCTTTCCTGAGTTTTCTCGGACTGGGGGTCCAGGCTCCCCAATCGAGTTGGGGATCACTTCTCGCGGAGGGGGCCGCCTCCATCAATCCCCTTCGTAACGCTTGGTGGATGCTTCTTTTTCCCTCCTTCGTGATGCTGCTGACCCTGCTCTCACTCTATAATTTGGGAGAGGCTCTTCGGCGCTCCTTGCAGGCCAGATAATTCATCCCGTGCATTTCTTCCCGTCTTGCCCGCAGGGGCCCTGACGGGGCACGATACCGGGATGAGTGAAGCAGCCGCACGAATGATTGTGGAGAGACTTCGCGCCAGCGGTTTCGAGGCGCTTTATGCCGGGGGATGCGTGCGTGACACCCTTCTGGGCTTCACTCCCCATGACTATGATGTCGCCACCGGCGCTCGTCCGGAAGAGGTTGAGGCGCTTTTCCCCAGAACGGTCCCCGTGGGGGCTCAGTTTGGAGTCATCCTGGTCCTTGAGGGAGACTCCGAGATCCAAGTGGCAACATTCCGCGGAGATGGAACCTATCGGGATGGGCGCCATCCGGAGAGTGTTCGATTCACCGATGCAGAGGGGGATGCACACCGCAGGGATTTCACGGTCAACGGTCTCTTTTACGATCCACTGAAGAAGGAGGTCCTCGACTTTGTTGGCGGCCGTGAAGACCTCAAGAAGGGTCTCTTGCGTGCTATCGGGGCCCCTCAAGAACGATTCTCGGAAGATAAGCTCAGGATCCTCAGAGCGGTTCGCTTCGCCACAACCTTCGGCTTCACCATCGAAGAGGAGACATGGAAGGCGGTACTGAAGCATGCCCCCGAGATACACGCCGTTAGCGCCGAGAGGATCAGGGAGGAATTGGTGAAGATCCTTCTCTCGCCAAACCGCGTTCGCGGCTTTGACCTCCTTGACGAGAGCGGACTCCTCCGCGAGATCCTGCCGGAAATCGTACCCCTCAAGGGGTGCGACCAGCCTCCTGAATTTCACCCCGAGGGGGATGTCTTTGTCCACACGCGCCTCATGCTTACCTTGTTGGCACCGGATGCTCCTCTCTCGCTCATCCTTGCGGTCCTCTTTCACGATCTTGGCAAGCCGGCCACTCGCACGGTCGATGAGACGGGGCGCATCCGTTTCAATGGTCACGAGGGAGTCAGTACAGAAATGAGTCTGAAAATCCTGCAGCGCCTTCGCTTTCCGAATGAGGTGATCGATGCGGTCTTACCTTCAGTAAGACTTCACATGAGCTTCAAGGATGTCCCCAACATGCGGCTCTCCACGATCAAGCGGATGATGGCGCGTCCTACCTTTGAGGAGGAACTGGAACTTCACCGCGTCGATTGCCTGGCCAGTCATGGGATGCTTGATAACCATGCCATCCTGATCGCCAAAAGGGCGGAGTTCGGTCAGGAGCCGCTCATTCCCCCTCCCCTAGTGTCGGGTCATGACCTGATTGCCATGGGATGGAGGCCGGGCCCCCGCTTCATGGAAGTTTTGCAGTCTGTTCAGACACGGCAACTCGAGGGAACCCTTACCTCAAGGGAGGAAGCCCTTGCTTGGATTCGGGCAGAAACTCCCCAATGACCGAAGTTTGTCATTAACACCCCTTTTTACATTGAACATTCGGGTAATCTCCAGTGTCTCTATTGACGGATACTTCTTTCACCATTCTATTCCTCAGATGCCCCCTTTGAAAAAACACAAAATTAAGGTGCCGATTCTAGCTCTTTCGTTGTTGGTGGTCCTGACAACTGCAACTTTCGCAACACCACCGGCCGTGAATACCAATCATCCGTTCAGCTTTGGTTACTATGTTCCGGCAACTCAGAGTACGAATTTCAATCTTTCCGAGTATTTCACGATCTCAAATCCCTCGATCTCGAACAATGTGTTCAGCAATACGGTGTTGGTAGATAGCACTCTGGGGAATTTTTTCGTCGAACTATACCCGCAGAGCGCTCCGCAGACCGTGGCCAACTTCCTTAAGTATGTCACTAATGGGCTTTACCAGAATATGTTTGTCCAGCGTTCCGTCCCCGGGTTTGTGATTCAAATGGGGGGATTCACCCTTGATCCATCGTACTCGCAGGGCACATATTTCCCTGCCATCCCGACCTATCCTGCAGTTCCGAGTGAAGTGTCCTTGTCTAATACCACAGGTACTCTCGCCATGGCTCTTGGTTCCGACACAAATGGCAACTACCTCACCAACAGCGGTACCAGTCAGTGGTTCGTGAATCTCACTAACAATACCAGTCTTAATCCTTATTTCACTGTCTTTGGCCAGGT
>Ga0007804_1000494_pt1 | contig 14352 bp, 52 predicted proteins | sample CryBogCBE25Aug07_FD_60367 | JGI IMG/M metagenome (GOLD analysis project Ga0007804, IMG submission 60367) | Freshwater microbial communities from Crystal Bog, Wisconsin, USA - CBE25Aug07 | ecosystem: Environmental > Aquatic > Freshwater > Lake | place: Crystal Bog, Wisconsin, USA | collected... | reverse complement strand
TTTTCGTACTTGTGGTCAGAGCGTGGGCGATGAAATTGTTGGGGATTACAAAGGATTACAAAGGAATAGAATGACGGGCGTAATTATAGGCAGCATGATGTGGTGCGCAGTGTTTTTTGCCGCTTGGCTTAGTTCAGGCTGGCTTGGTATTGTGTTCTCAGTTGTAGCGATTGTGATTGGCCGATTTGGTTTCAAATCGTTGGTCAATTATAACGATGAAATGAAAAAAGTAAAACCCAATTAAAACTTAGGGCCTTGCCCACAGGAGTATATGTATGAACGAACAAGAATTTACACCCGAACAAACCGATGCTCCTTGCCCAAACTGCGGTTCGGAACACGAAGATTTGTGCTATCATGAGGGGCATGGCCAATACTATTGTGAAACCTGTTGGGATAAGGAAACCGAATGAACGAACTTATTAAACAACTTGCCGAACAGGCAGAAGAATACGCCGACAGTGTGGTTGATGAGGGTGGTGATTTTCACCCTGAATATACCCAAAAACTCGCCGAGTTGATCGTCGGGAAATGTCTGGAACAAATCAAGTATATGCTGGTTGACGAAGATGAACAATTGTTTGCACACGACGAAACTACTGATTGTGTCAATGAATCATTAATGGATGCACATCACAACATCGCATTAGAATTTGGATTTGGCAAACAATTTGGAGTTGAAGAATGAACAAAGAACGATTTAACAAACTAAAAGATGAAGCATTCCAAACTACCGAATGGGAAGATAGGGATTATGATAAAATTCTCGAAAGAATAGTTGAGTTAACTGTGAGGGAATGTGACGCACTGTGTCAAAAACATGCTCGTGATCATGCTGAAAAAATGATGGGTATAGGGCACGTTCCAACCGAGCAAGTAGTTGCAAGAAAAATGGGACTTAAGATTAAAGAACACTTCGGAGTTGAAGAATGAACGAACGAATTCAGGAACTAATGAGGCAGGCCACTAATCCAGACTATGACGGTGATGATGGTCCAGCAAACGAACTCAACATTGAAAAATTCGCCGAGTTGATTGTCAAGGAATCTGTCCAAATGTTTGCTGAGAATGGATATGACGAAAGTTGTGATATGCTTATTGAACATTGGGATATTGATCCAAGAACATTTCGGAGTTGAAGAATGACACGCAGAGCAATTAAATTAGAAGGTACTGATGTGATTTTAGAATTATCTAAATTTGCAACACCAAGAGTTCAAACAGAGTTTATTCATTTAGATAAACTGCCTGACGGAACGTGGCGTTTGTTATATAATGTTAAAGATACTGATATTAAAGATATCACTGCCTTAACAATTGTGAGAGAAGAATGACAATTTTTATACTACGTGAGAAATTTTCCTCAAATTTATTGGCCATTCCCTTTAAAAAAATCGACCAAATTGTCTGGGTTGACAACGTCGTCGATTGTGATCTGTCGGGAATCAAAGTAAATGGTATCTGGGTTGAGGGAGATAGGGATCGATTTATTCATATGATTAAGACAATGGGTTCAATGGAAATATTGGCGTCAAATTTCAAGGTTTAACTTCAAGGAGCAGCACAATGCAAGGTTATTTAGGCGAAACACCAATTGATATATCTGATACAGCATATAGTGAATATACTCCCAAGGATTGGGCATTGTTTTATATTAAAAAATATGGAGGTATCGACGGCGCACATCATAAAGATTGGGTACTGGACCAAGTTGTACGATTGTTGACGGGTGCGGTGCCCAAATTCTCATTACGCAAATGGGCGAATGGACAGGAAGAGCTGACTTTTGACGAGTCAGAAATGACAACTCCTGAATATGAAGCATTTGTATTAGAGTACGAAGACCGTGATGAAAATGGTGAAGTACAATATGAATACAATACGGGAATTGCTCCATGAATAAGAAAATTTCTCATCTCTACAAACTAGCATGGATCATGACAGCGGATGCAGCAGTTAAATCAAGTGCTTCGATATCACAGGAAAGCGTCTTGGAACAATTTACCGAGCTAGTGCTTGCTGAATGTGCTGATGCAATTCTTGCGGCGGAAACTCGCATGTGTAGTTATTACGTGGCCCTGATAGAAACTCGCTTTGGCTATCCACAGGGCCATTTTGAATGAGCGAGTGGAGTCACTTACCCAATGCCGCGCATATAGATCGTATTATAGTTGATTTGGCCCTCAATACTAAAAATTGGGCGGAAGTATGGCCTTCGACATGTAATGAATGCCAACAAGTGGCATCAAAGATCTGGGTGGTCAGGAATGCGTTCCGGGATGCGGCTTTGTCTGCGCTCAATACTCTAGCTTGGAGTTCGGATGGGAATACTGCTCGGAGTTCTGTTCGGAGTTCAGATAATCAGGCGGCAGTGGGCGCAGCCAGATATCCGATAACAGCCTTAATTGCTTGGCCAGAATCAGCTGAATATCTATCATTACCTCGGGATCAAGTACAGGTCATGGCGGCATTGGGCGATCAACGAGCGATATTGATGTTACCGGCAGTTATGGCATTTGCCAAATCACGGGAGTTGGCATGACCACAGCTTGGCATCATCTGCCCAATGCCGCACATATAGATCGCATCTTAGCTGATCTAAAACTCAATTTTAATAATTGGTCAGCAGTTTGGCATTCACTGATATCTCGGATTGATGATTTTGATGCAGGATTTGATGTGGCTGACGATAAGATTGATGAAATGGGCAATACAAAGGAGTGGGATGCGCTGTGGGATGCAGTTTATGGTGTAGCAGAACAAACGTATTGGTATGGAGCTCGTGAGGCGGCTAGGCATTCTATAATGTCCTTAATTGCTTGGCCTGAATCAGGCGATTATCTATCATTACCTGTGGATCAAGTACGGGTCATGGCTGAGTTGGGTGACCATCGAGCCCGATTAATGTTGCCAGCAGTTATGGCATTTAACATGTACAGGAAAGATGTATGACTACAGCTTGGAGTCACTTACCCAATTCCGCACATATAGATCGCATCTTAGCTGATATAGAAACCAATTCACATAATTGGCGTAAGCCTTTTGGGACTGAGACTGACGGTGCATCTTATAAGGTGGCTACCGATTTGCTCTACACGTGGGATAAGTCTAAGCATATAGTTTATAATATTATCAGCAGGGAGGCCCAGACGGTGGCTAGGGCCAATCTGGCGGCCTGGGATGCGGCCTGGTATGCAGCTTGTTTTGCCATATTGGCCTTGATTGCCTGGCCCGAATCAGGTGATTATCTATCATTACCTCGTGATCAAGTGCAGGTGTTGTCGGCACTGGGTGATTCCAAGGCCACCTTATTATTACCAGCCATTGGAGTGTTGTCATGTGTCAATTGAATCTATTGCTCAATGATCAATTGGGAGATCTATGGTTTACTCACTCACTCCCCACCTATGATGACCATGGCGGACTGTGTGACTATTGGTATAATTTTCTTACCCAAACAGACTCGGCCGGTGGCGACCCAGATGATCTACTATGTTGGTCGGCTAGGCTAGTTGATGACACGATATATTTCCACAGCGAATCTGCTAGAACATTATTTTTGCTGAGATTTGCATAATGCAGCCATGTGTGCAACCTGGACTTCTTCCTGACCCTCAATACCTGTCCGTTTATTCCCACAAACTATACCTATACCAGGGTATCCTTTTTAAGGCTCATAGTTATACTGAGAATTTTTCCCGGTATCTCAGAACCAATCAATTGAATATAGATAAGGTGTTACGGGAGGATTTTAATGCAATTCAATATTACGGAGCATTTAGATTTCAGCAGGAGCAGGATCTTACTTTATTTTTATTAAAATTTTCCTAACATGTGGCCAATATACATAGCAGTCCCCACTACATATCCCTATCGTTTCGACAGACGAGCCAACTATGCAGAAGATGCGTTATCACGCGAGTTTAATCTACCCGTTCATTTTGTAACAAACGAAGGGATTAAGTTTGGTCATCCAGCTACTGATGTGTACCGTGTGGAATTACCCAGTGAGCAGGACCAATTATTTTTCCTACTAAAATATAATTTCGTGCTGTTGGATAATAAGCTGGTAGACGACTATATTCAATATGAGTTTAACGAAAACGCCAAGTTCCAACTATTTCATTCATTATAAATGATTGACAATTACAGCATTTGGTTTTATAATTAATTTTTAATTAAACAATTTAAATTTGAGACGTGACGAATGATCGCCATAATTATGCTTTATATTATTGGATTGCTGGGGTTTTTTACACTATTAATGGTGCCTTCTGCATATAAAGAACAGGGAATTGCGTCTGCCATTTTACACATAATTGTTGCGATGACGATTTTATCAGTTCCTGTTTTTGTTTTGATACTGTAATAATTAATATTTTTGTTTGACAATTAAATCATCCTCATTTATAATTAACTTATATTAAACAAACGGAGTATGTAATGAACGAGCAAATTCTAAAACTTTTAGAGCAATCGGGACTACAGCCTTATTATCCAGCTCAAGAACAACAAATTGAACAATTTGCTCAGTTGCTGGTTCGGGAATGTCTAACAGTAATCAATCAACCCAATGGTGTTGGCGATGATGATGTTATTCGAATCAGTAATGATGTACAACAATATTTCGGAGTTGAAGAATGAACGAACTTATTCGACAACTGGCTGAACAGGCTGGAATGATTATTGGTGATACTAGTGAGTTTGATATGGCAAAAATCATGCCGAAGGAACTAAAGTTCGCCCAGTTGATTGTAGAAGAATGTATTGCCAAAATCTCACAAGAGCAGGACTTAGCTGAACAAAATTGGCTTTGTGATAATGGTGTACACATTTGTCACGAACTAACAAAACATTTCGGAATTGAATGATGACACAGATTAGAGTGATTCCGAGATATGTTGATCATCTATGGTATCCTATACTTGTAAAAACCACAACAGGTTATAATCGAATCATAGAAATGCAAGGTCGTGCTGTGAATGAATGGAACGACAAAATAAGAAATGGGAGAAGATTATGAAAGTCTATATCGGCTATGAATGCTATAACAACTATGCTGACATTTTGAAAACTGTAGTAAAGGTGTTTGACGATGAAGTCAAAGCTCTTGTATGGAAAGAAGAATTCGTAGAAACAGAAACAGAGTTTCGTGAATATACTGTGATGACGGTAGAATAAAGTTGACAGTTAAAACTTTATCCACTATAATGAATTATGAATAAGGAGATGGCGATGAAGAAAGGCGAAATGTTAGGCAAGATGTTAGTACTGGTCACCAATGCCCATGCAGGACAGTTTGATCGTGGTGGCTCGCCCTACATCCTCCACCCCCTGAAGGTCATGCACTACCTCAAGAGCGATGATGAAGAGCTGATGGTGATGGCTCTAGGGCACGATGTTATTGAGGATACTAATGTGACTTACGAGGACCTTCGTCAAGCGGGCATCAGCGAGCGAGCAATCAAAGGCATTGCTGCACTGACTAAACTGCCTGGGCAGACTCTAGACGAGTACAAGGAAAGGGTCTTCGCTAACCCAGACGCAATGCGTGTTAAGCTAGCTGATCTACGTCACAATACAGACATTCGCAGACTCAAGGGTGTTACCGAAAAAGACATTGCACGTATGGCCAAGTATCACACATTCTTCATGGAAATACAGGCTAGACTGGTCGACAATAAAATCTAGAATGAACGAACGAATTCGGCAACTTGCTAAAAGAATACTACATGGGTTCTAACTCCTATTACATTATCCAACGACCAATGGAAGATTCTGAACTTGAATGGTATGATGATTCTTCTGTTTGTTATGTCGCTGGTCAGCCCTCTTACCTTGATTGGGTTATGGACCCACTGGACGCTCGGCGATTTAAATCTATTACCGAGATTCGACGTTATATTACCAATGTATTGAAATTTAACCCACTTAGTGTGATTAACCTTAAGGCCTGGGAATTTCATCTAATCACTATGATTCCTCCAACAGACATCTTCACTGGAGCGCACACTATGGGCTTGCTTAAAATATGACCCACATCTCCATGTGGGATTCCCTTCGTCTGAACCGAAGCAGACAATATCATAATTTCATTCAGTATCTGCAGCGGCAACACGAACCGGCTCTTGTCACATTGGATTTCGTTATTGAAATACTTCGCCGAGATTGGCACTGTCAATTACTGAAGGAAATGGGTTTATTTATTTTTGAAAACGACGCCGATGCCACAGTATTTTTACTGAAGTTTAGTTAATTGTCAATATTGACAATTACATCAATTCAGCTTATAATAACTATAACTTAACAAAACCTATTAGAGGTCAATAATGGATACAGAATTACGTGAGCAATTTTTACAATTTCTTCGCGAAGAGTTAACTATTGATGTTACTACCGAAAGTGTTTATAGTGGCGGTATGTTTGGTGATAGCATGTATAGTAAGGTTCGTACATTGAACATTATGCTTGGTAATGAGGTTATTTCGTCTATCTGCCTTGACAGTTAATTAAATCCAGTATAAGGAATTATTAATCATGCTACAACTAGTAGAATTTATCAAAACATTTTATCGCGCTATAAAATATGGCTATTTTGAATGTGATTGGATAGGTAGAGACACCTGGCCCCAAAAATCTTATTTCGCCATTGATGCAACTTATTATGATGGTTATTGGGCTTCAATTAATATTTACAAATTATATATTGGATGGGTGCCGCACCTGCCTGACTGTCAGAATTAAAAATTTGACAATTAATACACGTGTCTTTATAATTAACTGTTAATTAACATGACTGCGCCTATCACTATTTCCTCTACTGTATTAACTCGTGCGGTGCGTAGTCTATTACATGAGGGTGAGCAGTTGCCTATCCGGGAAGAAATTCTATATCAGGCTTTTGATATTGCAGCAATAATGGATGATTATAACTCTCACGGATTCACTGTATTATTCAAATCAGAATATGCAGCTACTATGTTTTTATTAAGGTTTTCGTGATATGATAATCACTGTGCCAGATAAAGTGTTTCGGCGTGCTACTGCTTCTATCGGAGCGCATTACGAGTTTCCTACATTACGTACCACTGCTACTATTGGAACATCTGACCTGTATCCTGACTTCTTTAGCATTTACAATATTAAAAATTATAAGTTAATTCCACAAATTGACGAATTTAACGATTCGGAACCCTTCATTGTGATGTGGCGTATTGAGTTTAAATCAGATGCCGACGCTGCTTACTTTTTACTGAAGTTTAGCTAACATGGCTAACATGACATCAGAACATCTAGCTGAACTGGCAGAAGAAATTAATCTAACAATAGATTGGGAAATTCTTTGCACATTAGATCCGACTAGAAAAAATTGGATAAGGATAAAATTTTCTTCCCAAACCAAATCGATAGACAGAGGTGCGATTGATACTTGGTGCCAACAGACGTTTGTTGGTGGCTATTATATAATTAGAGATCATATATATATTTCCAGAGAAGAAGATGTTGTAATGTTTAAACTGAAGTGGGCGTGATAAAATGAATAGTCACCAAAGAAGAATTGCAAAGCGTAAGAGCATGCAGGATCGGCGTAAAAGGATAGATATACTATTTGAAAAGATCGTCCCGTTCTACTACGCTTCTGTTTCGCCGGTATACACCATTACTCTTAATATTCGTTTTCCTAATTTCACTATTGTAGACCATGCAATGTATGATTATGTACCCGACAACTATTGCATAGTGCAGGTACTGTCAAAGGTTGCTGATTGGATAGAACAGCAGGATATTACACTTTGGAAACCTGATGATTCCAACAACCATCTTCAGAGATATATTATATCCAATGAGTTATATTCATTGATGGCATTAAGGTGGTCATGATGGTCACTGATAACCAACGTAGATTAACTCATCAGGTTGTAATAGCTCCTGCACCTTATGCTAAAATACAACAAATATGCACATGGTGTCAAAATCAATTTGGAAAGAGTTTTGGTATTATTGATAGTGACATTGATGGGACGTGGAGAGGTGTATATCATGAGATATCATCTGGTGTACCAATTTCATATAAATTCTTATTCGATCACGAAGATGATGCTGTACTTTTTGCGTTGAAATGGTGTTAGTATGTCTTATTATACAGATAATTTAACAAAACACAATACAGAATATACCGCACGCGGCGAAGGTATTCGATATCGTACTCGCTCAATGTTTATGGGTCAGGTTTACAAATGGTTAAACGAACACAATATTGAATATACATGGGTAGGCCACCAGACTAGTGAGAGAGGCAGTATTACAACTTATTACCTCACTGTGAGTATACTTAATGAGCATGACGCCATGCTGTTTATGTTAGCATGGAAATAGAATGAAGAATTTGGGATTTAATTATAAAATATCCGCAGAGGTGGGCAATTACCACCAACTCGATAATATGTTTACATGGTGTAATGAAACATTCGGCCCTAGATATGGTTCATTTAGTAACAACCAAGGCAGGTGGGCTTGTTTGTGGCAACAATACCAAAAGACACATGGATATTTCTGGTACTTTAGACAGGAAGAAGATGCTGCATTTTTTACACTGAGGTGGATAAAATGAAAAATGATAATTTTATGGTTAGTAAACCGGGGGAAATTTATATTAGGGTGCCTACAATAACCAAGGAAATACTCATGTGGCTTGACAATTATGAAGGAGATGGTACATATTCACGAGGATGGTATGGTATATATTTTACTAGAGAAGAAGATGCTGTCATGTTTAGCCTGAGGTGGATATGAGTCAATATAGTCAAGATTCTTTATCACGACGTACATATCACGATAATTGGATTCTGATCCAGTTACCTCGTCTACTTTCGCTTGACTGTATTGTATGGTGTTATGAGAAATTTGGTGAAGAACGAATATTACGTGGGACTTGTACGGGTAAGTGGCTTCATCGTGGCGCAGGTAACATTGAATTTGAGCGTGAGGAAGACGCTGTATTATTTACCCTGAGGTGGCTATAATGTACTATGTCAAGAAATCTAGAATCCGTCTACAGATATCACGATTATATCAAAATTGGACAAACATACTTGGTCCTTCCTGGTTCTTTTATACGTTTGAAGAAAGGTATCAACAGTTTGATGTGTGGATGGAGAGAGAACATGGTATAATAACAATTCGTTCGAATAATAAAAGCCAAACAAAACTTGGATTTAAGAGCCAAGGTGACTTTTTAATGTTTATGCTACGCTGGAGTTAAAATACCACTTACTATAGAGTTAACTTTTTGTTGACATTTAATTCATTCTTAATTAAAATTGATATATGTATACCGAAAACCTATTGATTGATTTTCACAACCTAACGAGTGTTAATCTCCCTCAACACACTTGCATATCTCTACAGCAATATCTGCTAAAGGGATGGGATCCAGGTGGATTCCTCAGTGCAGTTCTTATGAATGATATGATGTTGGCTGTGACTCGCGCAGATCCGGTTAACCGCAAGTTTTTATGGGATATCGGACGTTGGGTCTACACTCAAGCGCCACCTGGCAGCTGGGGCAGTAGAGAAATGGTACTGAATTGGATGAATGATCTAGGCGGTCATAGAAGTAAGTACGCAAACACTATAGAACATGAACACTTAATCCATGTGTTAAAGAGGCCTGAGCCATGAAAAAAACTTCTACGTTACCTCGTAACGGACAGTATGAAATCTTTAGTAATGCAGGAAGAACCTATTGTTTTGATGATCCTGGATTTAAATGGATGTACACACCTGAGGGTATGTTTGATTGGATCAGAGCACAAGATCCAGCATTATGGACAGACATGACCCAACTGCATGGATGGCGTGATGATAATTCGGCTTTTTATCTACAACCTAAACTTTATCTATTGTGGAAATTGAGATGGGTATGATTTCTGTGCCTGTGGGTACTTATAACTATCATTATCCTACTTCTGGTGTAATTGTTGTAATTGCTGAGATTCCGCAAGCGTTTCAACATGCGCATCATGCTATAATAGCCAAACGCGGTATTCCTACGACTGGTCAATGGTTGAAAACAATGAAGCAGTTGTGGTGGGAAGAATATGGCGTTACTGTTATCAAAGACTGGTTTGCACTTGAGTTTGCAACTGAACAAGAATTGACTATGTTTTTGTTGAGGTGGTCATGAAGATTCGAATTCCAGTTGAAGGCAAGTGTTTTGACAAAATTATTCAATCATGTGTTGAATCGACATCTACTACTTTGGATATATGGGATTTTATAGAGAACCAGACAGGGGCTCGACGTAAATGGAGTTGGTGGCATCAACAAAATTACTTGGTATTTACATCAGAGAAAGATTATGTCATGTTTTTGTTGAGGTGGTCATGAGAATTTATACTAAAGTGATAGTACCTAGACATTATAATCGAACGGAACATTCTACCATGCGAAACTGGTGTAAGGAAAACTTCGGCGTTAGCAACAGTAAGAAAGATAAGGATCTTGGTTACCAAAATCCTTGGTATGCTCGTAGCGACTGGTATCTGATTAACAGACAATATGAGCGGGCGTCATGCTTTTGTTTTCGCAATCCTGCGCATGCCACATTATTTGCCCTGAGGTGGTCATGAAATTTTACACAGTAAAGATGCCAGAGGCGTATGCCAGAATACAATGGTGTAGAAAGACCTTTGGACCACCATTTCAAAATTTACCAAGGGAACAACGCCAGTGGAGTAATATACGTTGGTATCGTTGTTATGGCTCTCTTTGTTTTCGTGAAGAATCAGATTATCTGTTATATTTGTTAAGGTGGGCATAATGACTGAATGGCATGCGGTAATGTATAACTTTCCATCATATGATACCCTAACCAGAATTGAATACGCAAGGAATATGCAAACATGGTTTAAGGAAAACAATATTGAAGATTGGCATACTCTACGCGATGAAGACGATAATATGATGATCGGATATGCCTTTAAACATGAGCGTGATGCTATAATGTTTTCATTGAGGTGGTTATGATGGCGCGTGTCGAACAATCTAGATTAGAATATCCTGTGGTAATAAAAGTCATATCTTCAGATGAGCTTAACGAAATCGCAACCTGGTGTCATGAACAGTTTGGCCTGAAGGTTACTGTCGATATTCATGCCAATTATATCTTTGACAGAACATGGCGATTAAGTAGCAACTCTAATTATTTCTCCGGATACTCATTCTCATTTGATCGAGAGCAGGATGCTATTTTATTTGCACTGAAGTGGGTGAAATGAAAAATAATGATTTTGTAATTGGTAAACCGGGAGCAATTTATGTTAGGTCGGGCTCGTTAATAACTAACGAAATAATTGCATGGCTCGATGCCTATGAAGGGAAAGGAGTGTATTCGCGAGCTTTGCATGGTATATATTTTTCTAGAGAAGAAGATGCTGTCATGTTTAAACTGAGGTGGGCGTAGTGTGAGAATATTATTATTTAAACCTACTAACGTTAATCCCACGTGGTGGTATAATTTCCTAGATGCGCACCCAGGGTATACAAATACTGTTGAGCAAATAAATCTAGTTTTATCGCCATTTAATTGTAGATTTTCTGTGAATAATACAAAGAAGGGGTATGGAGCTAGGTATTTACATTTCAAAACAAAAAGTGATTATCTTATGTTTATACTGAGGTGGTCATAATGCATAAGCTCAAGACAGCAGCAGGCCTATGGACTATACTTCAGACACAACCCAATAGTAACATTCGTGAAATTAACCAATGGGCTCGAGATACTTTTGGTTCATCTGAAGTAGCATGGCCGCCACGTTGGATGTACTTATCTGGTGATAACTACGGATTTCTGTTTGAAGAAGATGCTATGCTTTTTAGCTTGAGGTGGCTATGAGTTTACCAGAGCGAGATCGTTGGCCCCACGTGCTACGTTTGCCTGATTATCGCCGATACATCACAGATGCGTTAGAGGCGAAGGACCCTAGGGTAATATGGTGCCGTGAGAATTTAAAATCCAATCAATGGCGTTATGATGGGTGGCATCCCATAAATTTTCGATTCAAGAATCGTGCAGATGCTGTTATGTTTTCCTTGAGGTGGATATGCATAAACCCATTGTATTAACCCCAGAAGTAACCACTCGAATTTGGAAAAATTGGCTGATCAAGGTAGAAGGTGAGACTGGCCGAATCCCTCATAGTATGCGCTATAGTTACGACGCTCCTCATCACGATCGGTTTCAATCCTGGTTATGGAATCAAGGTGCGGTACTTCGAAAAATCAATAAAAACTATCATATTGAAGCATATGATTCCGATGCAACTATGATTTCTTTGAAGTGGGGATAGACAATTGATTAATTTTCGTTTATAATCACAATAATGTAATCAATTGAGATCAGCATGGCTATAAGACATTTTCCATATAAAGTTGCAGTCAGCGGGTCATACCAACGACAGGATATACATGAATGGTGCGATAAAAATATCGGCGAATATGGTATCATGTGGGGACGTATGGTCATGTCCAACAAACCCTACCGATTCCGGTTTAAGCGTGATGCGGTGCTGTTTACTCTGAGGTGGGCATAATGTATGTCGCATTTTCAGGGCTGAGGCATGTACATGAAACTCCATCATGGTTTCAAAACTTTCTCGTGGAATTAACAAAAAAGACAAATTCCTCCCGACTTTCTGTTAAAACTCTAGGCGAAGAATTGGCATTATATGGAGCAGTTTATAGAGTTCCTAACATTAACATCGGGGCCTCCTTGGAATTCACTACAGAGCAGGATTATCTTATGTTTGTATTGAGGTGGTCGTGATAACCAGAATCTATATTCCCGGCATGGTGTCAGCGGAGATGAATACTATATTTAAATGGTGTCTAGATCATTTCGGTGAATATCGTGATCAATGGAATTACAATATTATGACTGGTGTCTGGGAGTTTAGAAAATCCAGTGATGCTATGCTTTTTAAATTGAGGTGGGCATGAAGATTATATTGTATATGAATCACAGAGACGACGCAATATTGCAATGGATTATAGACAATAATATTCGGCATACAGTATTAGAAATAAACGTGCATTATCGTTCCTTTGAACTGGTGCCTACAGTAATTGAAATTCCAGACGACTCTGTGGATTTAGATCTTTATTTGTTGAGGTGGTCACAATGAACGCAAAACAGCGACGAATTTGGAGAAGAGGGTTTGATCATAAGGTAATACTTGAGTATAAGGTAATATTTGATTCTGATATTACCTATTGGAGTGAGTATGAAGCAAGAGCATGGTGTCGTGAAATTTTCGGAGAAGATTTTAAAGATTGGGGACACATACATGGAGAAGGCATTTTTTATTTTCGTAAACCAGAACATGCAACTTTATTCAGGTTGAAATGGACATAACAACTCAGTATACTAAAGATGGCTATTGGGTTGTTGTTCCCCCACTTGTAACTCCTTCGTGGTATGTTCGACTATTTGATGAGGCGATTAAACAAGCCCGGCAAAAAAGGTCAAGTGCGCATTACATGCTTGCACAACTGTTGAGTCAGTATAATGCCCACTATTGTTTTAGCAATGATGGGTTTAGGATTAGATTTGATCACGAACAGGATTATATAATGATGTTATTAAAATGGAGTTGATGATTATTTGTGAAATATACTAATTTCTATAAAGGATGGCATTATATTCAAATGTCCAGTGACATGGATGTAGTGAAATGGGGAGACTGTTATCAATGGTGTAGTGAGATATTTGGATTCGAACATCACACAAATTCTAGATGGGCTTATGTTGGAAACGGAGCATTTTATTTTGCCGACGAACATGATTTTCTATTAGTAACATTAAAATTTCCACATTCCTACATAATAAATAAAGTATGAAGATAATTTATATACACGGAGCAAACGCCACTAGTGAAAGTTTTACTAGGATTAGAGAACACATCAAACAAGACGACTTGGTTATTGATTATGATAGTCGTAATGGATTTGACTATAATCTCGATCAAATGGTTGATACATTACGAGATTTTGACAATTTGTTCTTTGTAGGACACAGCTTGGGCGGAATTTACGCATTATATCTAGCGGCTAAATTTTATTCTCACAAAACCCTAGGTGGGATAACACTCAGTACTCCCTACGGAGGATGTCAACAGGCTGACTATGCCAAATATTTTGTACCCTGGAATAGATTAATGCGTGATATTGGAATAATTAGTCCAGTTATGCAGGGTGTTAAAGATTTGGTATTGCCCTCAATTTGGGCTAATATTGTTACAACATCAGGAACCAGTCCTTGGATATTAGAACCAAACGATGGTGTCGTTACAC
>Ga0007804_1000491_pt1 | contig 14413 bp, 10 predicted proteins | sample CryBogCBE25Aug07_FD_60367 | JGI IMG/M metagenome (GOLD analysis project Ga0007804, IMG submission 60367) | Freshwater microbial communities from Crystal Bog, Wisconsin, USA - CBE25Aug07 | ecosystem: Environmental > Aquatic > Freshwater > Lake | place: Crystal Bog, Wisconsin, USA | collected... | reverse complement strand
AGATCAAAGTGGGTCAGATGATGGGGTTTAGGCTTAAGCCCCAAATCTCTCGGATAGAGATTCCCCGATCCGTCTCAAACCCTCGTAATCGGGGATGCCTAGTTCCTGCCTCCTGGGAGCGGGCAACCCAGAAGCTAGCAGGTGGGAATCATCGGGGTGAACAAAGACCGCGTCTCTTGCGGTGCTTAAAGAGCATCTATTTAACCAACTCGCATAGTCGGTTGTGCCAGCGATTCTAAGATCTCTGGCTCCAATTTTTGACTTTCCCTCCCCTCGCGAGGGCCAGTCCAGATAAAGGCCAGTTCGTCGACTTACGGGGACGACCACTCCTTGTGCATTCAAGACCCCGACGCCCATCCCGGCGGGATGAGTGGGTGACGGAATGAGGGCCACCGGATGATCACTCAGCAAAAGGGCTCTTCTCTCAAAGCGAATAATTCTCCACTCTCGAGCGAGCATAGTTTGAGTGATCCCTTTAAGTTCTTGCAAAATGAACCTGACGTGCTCGTTTGGGTGGACCACAAACTGGTATTCACCGGTCCGAGAAAGAGCCTCAAATTCCTCATCGACTTCTTCTTCGGTCACAGCAATAGGAGAATTGTGTTCGAGCGCTCTACGCATACCTTCACGCCCCTGTACAACGATCTCCATTTTCGCAGTCATATCGTAAAGTTCATTTAACATTTTTCGTTGAGCCGGACCTCGTAAATGCTGCAACGCAATCCACGCCGACACCCGATATCTTGTAGCAATAGAAATCGGCCATTCATTACGATCGAATAGATCGATGAATCCCCTGGCACCTTCAGATTCAATCTTGGAAATTAGCTTCTCTATTCGATCACTAGTTGTTCCGTCTTCTTCTTGTATCAAATAAAAGTTGTTAACAACCGAGGCATCTGAAATAGATACCAATTTTGCCCTTTCTGGCTCGTCGAGTGGCACTCGTAAAAGTCGGCCTTCATCGTTAGCAAAGCGCGATAGGTAAAAACGAGGAATCGTATGATGCCTCCGTTGAACCACTTGCTACTCTATCCAGTCTTCGGTTGAGAGAAGCGCCTGGTTGAGACGAGTGGTACGTCTTCGCCAATCGGGCAGTTTTGCGTCCATCACAGCAACAAAGCGCTCCCCGTGATTGCGCTCGAAGAAATGACTTAGTTCGTGAACTATGACCGCCGTCAGACTTTCGTTGTTCTGTTTGGCAAGCTCTGGATTAAAGGTGATTATGCGTTTAGAGACATCAACCGTCGCCCATTTGGTCTTCATCCGCCTGATGCGCCAAGTGATGTCCGTTATCTCAAACTTTTGGGTCCACTCTTCAAGGAGGGGTGGAATGACATCAGACAACTGCAGGCGATACCAGGAGTCCAACGCTGCCCGCCTGGCGGTAAGAGAGGTTTCTGCCGCGCACGACAAGACAATTGTGCTCCTGTTTGGGATCGAAATCTGGGTTGATCCAGGACGCTCTTTGACGCGCATACGGTATCGCTGACCGAGGAAGTAATGAGATTCCCCGTCCACCATCTCCCTTGGCGACTGACGTGGAGCAAGAGCAATCTGCTTCTGAGCCTTTTTCACCCAAACAAGGCGGGTAACGACCGCAACTCGGATGGCATCCAGGGACATAGGTTCTGGAGCCGAAACGGTCACGCGACCGTTGGGTGGATAAACAGCCAGGTGAAGGTTCTTTATGTCTTTTCGAGTCACTTCAACAGTTATCCCCGAGACTTCAAGAGTGTCATTAATACTCATTGTGTTCACTCACCAAATCTAGAAGCTCAATAATCCTCTCCTCGAAAGAGGAGACTCCAACCGAATCCAACACCTGAACAACGGCGTTTCCGAGAACTTTCCGCTTGGCTCTGTTAGTTCGCCAACCGTCTTGGGCATACTCGTGGAGGGTGCCATCGACCACAAGTGTCGTCTTCTCCTCATTTGGGAAGAAGTTATCAAAAAGCGCCCTCTTTCCCGGGGTATCCAAGGATGCCGGGTAGTCAACCAGATTTGGCGACTTCACCAACTTGGCTAACTCGGCAATCTGTCGCAAGTACTCCTTGTAATCGATTGCGTCCCGGCGACGCCGTTCAACAAGTTCTTCTAGCAGTAGTGACATCTTCTCAAAGTACTTCGGATTTACTGGATTCTCTTCAACAATCACCTTGCGGATGTTGTTCTCAATTGCAAGAGAACTTGCTCGCTCACTTCGCTTTATTCCCTCCGGCATTGCAGTCATTGCTGCGTCTGGATCAGAGACGAATAGCTCTACGAAGGTGAGCTCGTCAAAGGCAGAAACTTTCTTCGACTCATCGGATTTGATGTAGGTATCGATTAGGTGCCGCATACCTGGCTCAAAGAGTTTTAGGTCAGCGGAATCTCCACTGGCCAGTTTTACTTCACTGCGGAGGGCCTCAAAGTGAGCTACCTCTAACTTGATCTTTTGAGTCTGCTCGTCTGTGTACCCGGCTTCGGACATCTCATTTGCTATCTCAACATAGGTGCGGACGTACGTACTGACCAGTCTGTAGAGGGTTAAACGATTACGTTCATCAGTCTTTATCTTTTCTTCGTCCGCACCTTGAGGTGAGATGAAATATTCTAAGTAAGCCTGCGTATCTTTTGGAGGGGCAACGGGCTCAACCAACGCCATTATTTGTTCTCTGGCATTGTCAAGGTCCTCTTTAGACCTTGACAATCGATTGGTGAGTAGGTTTGCAATGTCTGCCGCCTCATAACCATCTAGTGCCCCGGACGTGTAGTCCTTTACCGCACCTTCGAGAGACTTGAATAGGTCTTTGTAGTCGACAACAAAACCGTATTTCTTATCGGTTTCATCGAGTCGATTGACACGACAGATCGCCTGAAATAAGCCGTGATCTCGCATTTCCTTGTCTATGTACAGGTAAGTAGCAGAGGGAGCATCAAATCCGGTGAGCAACTTGTCAACAACAATCAGCAGCTTGAGTTGACCCGGCTCTTCGATAAAGCGCTCTTTAGCCTGCTCCTCAAACTTTTCGATTTTAGTCACAGCGATCTCAGCTGGCTCTCTAAACCAGTCTGCAAGCATCTGTTTGTAGGTTTCATACTTCTCGATCGCCTCGGTCTCACCCTCACCAGACTCTTCGCCCTTTATATCTGAGATGTGTGGGGCATACGAAGTTATGATCGCTACCTTGCCTTTCAGCTCAGTACTGTCAAAAAGCTCGTAATACTTGCAGGCTTCGTAGATACTCGAACTCACTAGGATCGCATTACCGTGGCCACTAATGAGACGATCCTTTGTCTCCATATCGAGGACTATGTCGGCGACAATCACGCCGAGACGGGTTTTAGATGAAAGCACTTTTTGCATCGTGCCCCAACGCCTCTTGAGTTGAGCTTTTGCAATCGCGTTGAGCGCCTTGGTCTTGGAGTCAAACCACTGGTCGATTTTCTCTTGGGAAGTAATGCGCTGCTCGATTTCGCGAGCCTCGTACTGTAGGTCGAGTACAACCCCATCGCGTACGGCCTCATCGTATTTATAGGTATGAATGTAGGGACCGAATACTTCAATGGTTCTGCGCTTGTCACTCTTTAGTAGTGGAGTGCCCGTAAAACCGATAAAAGTAGCTTCGGGAAGGATTAGATTCATCGCATCGTGGAGGTCACCAGATTGGGTTCGATGAGCCTCATCTACAAAGACAAAGATGTTCCCCTTAGCCCTAAAATCCTTGGGCATACCCCTTTTGAGTTCTGCCACGTACTCGGCAATCTCCGAATCGGTCGCCTCCTCTTTTCCACGGGAACCAAACTTGTGGATCAGCGAGCAAAGTAAGCTCTTTTCTGATCCATTTAGTTTTTCAAGTAGATCCGCACCAGAAGTAGCGCGATAGATAGTCTCGGACACTCCCTTAAAAACCTTTTCGATTTGCTCATCAAGTTCATCACGATCAGTGACGATCAGGATTCTGGAGTCATCAATGTTCTCCCTGATCCACTTGGCGAGCCAGACCATTGTGAGAGATTTACCGGAGCCCTGGGTGTGCCATATGATCCCGTTCTTACCTTCCAACGCAAACTTATGAGCTGCCTGTACACCAAAGTACTGATTATGCCTGCAAAGCTTCTTAGTACCTGCGTCATAAACTATGAAGTTATGTATCAGATCTAGAAACCGCTCTTTCTGGCACATCTGCGCCAAGCCTTTATCGAGAGGGTTGGCAAACTTATTTGAGGGCTCTTTCCAAGTTAGGTAATACTTTTCCTTCGTCTCAATAGTTCCATATCTAAGACCTTCAGAGTCATTACCAGCCATCACCCAGGCCATCGTGGCAAAGAAACTCTCAATGAACTCGGGCTTTTGATTGTCTAAGTTCTGACGGATTCCCTCACCAACTGAGATGGTCGAGCGCTTTAGCTCTAGGACTCCCAAGGCTATTCCATTGACGTAGAGAACTATGTCTGGTCGTTTTGAGTGTCCCAAGGAGCTGCTTGGGGGGACCGTGACTTCCTCCGCAATGGCGAAGTGATTATTGGTTGGGTGTTCCCAATCAATAAACCAAACTGTCTCAGTCACCTCACCGTGGTCAGGCTTCACCTTTGCTCCGTACCTAAGGAGTTGGTACACATCTCTATTTCTAGCGTAAAGACTCTGAGATCGATTGCCTGCTGTCGATTGAAGTTGAAAAACAGCACGGTTTACTAGATCCGGTGTGACGCCTTGTGACTTCAGGAACGCCCGCAGATACTCCTCCTCGACACAGGAGGTCTCCTCTCGCTCTTCCCAGTTCCCGAGGTAGTCGTAACCAAGCTCCTCCACAAATAACTTCACAACCCGCTTCTGGGTGGCGCGCTCAACTGCTCCTACATTGCTCATAGCAACCTAGTCCTTCCCGTCAGCAGCTCTTGCATCATCCCGGTCTTAATAAGCGCAGTCTTCTCTCTTTGGGCGACAAGCGCGTCAATCCCCGCATCCATATCGGAAAGGATTTGCGCGATCGCCTCTTGCTCTTTGAGGGAGGGCCACGGAACTTCCAAATTTCCGATTATGGTCAAGTTAAGACCACCTCTACCACCATCCCCGGTTGAGAGAGATCTAAGCTCATCGTAGCGACTGGAGAGATTGTGAAATAAGTAATCGGAGGAACATTCCCTGCTTGGAAAGATCGCCGCTATCGATTGATTTGTACTCAGTTCAATCTCACTTATAGCTACCGTTCCCCGTGTTTTGCCCTGTCCCGCAAGTCCGATAAGCACCGAACCAGGTGGTACCAGTTGAGCACTAGATTCGGCGAGCCCAACAGTGGTTATCCGTCCTCGAACTTTCTGGATTCGCCTGGCGTGAAGTTCCCCCGAACTCATCCAGGGGATCTGGCCATCGACCCAGAACTCGGACCTCAGAGTGCTTGGCGTCCCGCCGGCAACGCATCGAGTGAAGTCTCTAACGCGCCTGAACTCCCACCTCCCATCGAATCCGGGAAGTCTTGTCCTCCCGGTAAGGAGTTGTTGCATCGCACCCTGCTTGATGTCCAGCTTTTTAGCAATAAGCGTGTCAAAAGCATCAATATGATCTTCCAAATTATTAAGGACTGTACATATTTTTTCTTGCTCAGAAATGGTAGGCACTAAGAACTCTAAACTTTTGAGTTGAGTGGCATTGATGCCCGGTTGGCCCGTGCGTGAGGATTCGGTAGCAACCCAAGCCCAAAAAGTACCGGTGTTTGCGAAGTGACGTAAAAACGAAGGGAGTAGTTTTGCTCGATTACACCTAACTTGGATCAAGAATCCTGCAAAAACGAGTTCTCCATTATCGACGGTATGGAGATACGATTTTCCCACGCTAGCGCCGGTTCTCGCGAATACTACATCTCCATCTTTGAGAAAGTATTGATCAGAATTAGGGCTATTGACTCCGACTCTAGGTGAAGGTGAAAACTTTCCCTCGGGCGAGATGTCCGTTATTCGCAAATAAGTTGGCAGCCCAGGCCTGTAAGAAGTTGCTGCAGCATTCAATCCATATCGAGGCGGAGCGGCCAAGCAAGCTCCGAGTGTGAGTTTCTCCCAATCTGTTGGTTCTAAGGAAGGTTGGAGAGTACCTGGGCTTGTAATTCTCACTTGTTGAACCCTAACCGCTCGAAATCTTCAACTGTCTGTTTCTCGGTCGCAGCAACCAAATCTCTGATTTCGCCAAGCGTGCTGTTGTACCTAATGCCCAACTCCGAAATCCGGTCTGCTAGGTTTTGAGAAATGCGGGAGTGGTTCGATTGAATGGCTTCGATAAGTGCAGACGTCCACTTGCAGAGGGCTAGTCTCTTGACTTCTAATTGATTCAAGTCTTTATACTTAGTTAACAGAGCGGTATTCAGATTTGCTTCGGAAGTTTTTATTTGTTGCTTCGCGAAGTCAAGTTTATCGATTATCGCGGCACACGATTTGAGCCCTTCAAGTTCTTCCGCGAACTCCGGATCCGTGGAGATTTCAGTGATTCGGGCCGCGCGTACTTTTTTATCTGCTTTACCCGTGCCGAAATAGGCCTCGTCAACAAGTCCCTCATCGCCTGCAAATTCCTCAATCAGCGCGGCAAGTTCAGATTCTCGATAAGCAGCCACCTCTTCGGCCGCGGCAAGAGCTTCGCCTAGCTCGGAGAAGCACTCGTCGATCAGCACTTTGACTGGGAGCAGGTCTGAACGAAACTTGGTCTTCCCAAATTTTAGATCAAACTCCTCACCCTTCGCGGTCACCGTGTGCAGCTCCGCGGCTTCTAGCCACCCCACAGCCGCAACGAGGAAGGAATCATCTTGAAGCACATCAGTCCAATAACTCATCAAGACTTGGTAGATCCCGTAGGGATCAAGAAGTGGGAGAGTAGACGATTTCTCCAATAGCGACTCTGAAAGTTTCTCAATAACCTGCTTTGGCTTGGCACCCTTCTCCAGGGCAGCAAACTCCGCAGAGAACTCAGATAGCCACGCTCGGAAGTTGGCTTCTGCCTCACTGACAAACTTCTTGTATTGAGGATCAGCATAAATAGTTGCAAGTACGTCATCAGGGGCGACCCTCAACAGTGAGTACCCGTCCCTACTAAATGGCTCAAACAAACTGCTCCTAAGTTTCGGCGCGATCTTCCAGTAGGCGGCCAGGGCATCGATATCGCGATTAGGGATTCCACCAAATAAATGGGCGCTGAGGTCTTGAATATCCTCGGGATCACTTGAATCTATGTATCTAGGTAGATTTAAGTTGAAGTCATTTTTGGGATCTACTATTTCAGCAATCGGCACAAGTCGTGAGTACCCATCGATCTCAGTGCGCTGCGTTAAAGTGTCAACGATCTTATGTATGTCTCGGTCGCGTAGTCGATTTTTTGGACCATCCTTGGTGAAGTCCTTGGAGGCATCGATCATAAAGATCCCGTTTCTCTCGGCAGCCCCTTCCTTATCCAAAACCATAATGACTGCGGGGATGCCGGTGCCGTAAAAGAGGTTTGCGGGTAGACCAACAATGGCCTTAATAAAGCCTCGGTTGATTATTTGCTTACGGATATCTCCCTCGCTACCTCCACGGAATAGCACGCCGTGAGGCAAGATGACTGCTCCCTTACCAGTGGCCTTCAAGCTTGCAAGAATGTGAAGTAGAAACGCATAGTCTCCATTTTTTGCTGGGGGCACACCGTACTCAAAGCGTTTATATTCATCACTCAGAGGCTTTACTCCGGTAGACCAGTTCTTAGAGGAGAACGGTGGGTTGGCTACTACAAAATCAAAGGTCTTAAGCTGAGAGGCGTTGCGCTCATCCTTAAAGGCCGGGTGGGACATCGTGCTATCAGCAGGTGCGATCTCTGCCGTGGGGCAGTTGTGCAAGATCATATTCATTCGAGCAAGCACAGCAGTTGCGTTGTCCTTCTCCTGTCCGTAAACCGCAAGATCAAATCCCGAGCCAGCCTTGGCTTCAGCGTGGGCTTTTAATAAGAGAGAGCCTGAACCGCAAGTTGGGTCATAGATTGTCTGCTTGGCACTTGTAGCCTCACCCGCACCTATTGCCTTCGCCATAATGCGAGAAACCTCGCTAGGAGTGTAGAACTGGCCTTTTGACTTTCCAGATTCAGTTGCAAAGTGGCGCATCAGATACTCGTAGGCATCACCCAACAGATCGTCGCCGTCTGCTACGTTATTTGAGAAGTTCAACCTGGGATCATCGAAGATAGCTATCAAGTTGGTTAGGCGCTCAACTAGATCAGCGCCTTTACCTAACTTATCCTCGTTATTAAAGTCAACATCCTTAGTGATGATTACATCTTCTAGTCCATTAGCTTTTGCAAGTTTTTCTATGACTTTGTTTGTCCGGTCACCGATGTCAACTTTGTTCTTCAACGCAACAAGGTCGGCAAAACTTCCACCTTTTGGGACTTCAAGGATAGAAGAAGGTCCGGAGTAACGGTCAGAGACATACTTAACGAAGAGGAGCGTTAGTACATAATCTTTGTACTGTGACGCGTCCATACTTCCACGTAACTCATCACAAGACTTCCAAATAGATCCGTAAAGTTCGGATTTTTTCACAGCCATCTCAAGTAGTACCTCTCGTTTTTGCCTCCGGCTGGCGGGAGCTAGACCCTGAAGTCCGTAACCAATTTTCCTTTACCTAGGGTAAAAGGTTCGTCCGCCAAATCCTCACTTCTGAGGAAGTTTTGAGTCACTCTAATCTTGACTTGGGACACTGCCTCGCATTTCGAGGGGCAGGGAGCGCTTCAAGAGGTCCGTAGCGCGTTCCAAAGGCATTCAGGGACCGTCCGGGAGGACGCTTGACCGCCCGCACTTAGCCTTGATAAATGAGGGAGAAATCAAGGGCTCAGGTATGCCCAGTGGGGGTAGCTCCCAGATACCTCGATCCGATGGCGGCGACTCTGGTTGCAAACCCATCAAACAATCGACCTGGTAGGTTGGACCTAACGTATGTAACGTCCAACCTACCAGGTCTGTTTTCTAAAGAGCCTGGCTAGCGGTGGAGGTTTTTTCACCCCTGCCGCAAGCCAAGTTAGAGAATGGTCAAAATTCGCCGCACTTTGAGCAAATGACGACCCCGCCTGAAGTTACCCTTAAGCGTCTGTTTGCACTTTTCAGTGCGCCTTCCTCCCCCACTTTCTGGAGGCTTTATGTATTTGTTTGACCGTGTCTTCAATGCTCTCCTCTGAGAGACGATTGAGTTCCGCTTTCTTGCTCTCGCTTGATGGGTCAGCGACCACGGCTTCAAGTGCAGCAACTATCTGATCGAATCGGACTTTTGGCATTTGGATTTTCTCCTGAATGTTCCCTGCCGGCCTTTTGCCGTTCAGTAACTTCTACTGTTCGCGCTAGGCGTCGGAACGCAAGGGTCTGCTGCCCTTTTTAAACCGGTTATCTATTGAGTTGCTCACGAACAAGTTTGGCTACAGACGAAGGCTCCTTGAATGAGTAAATCTCGACCAACCGGCGTGTGGTTGCCCATACCTGCTCGGAAATATCGGATTGCTTCGCAATAATTAGCAGCGTCATCTGAAAGAGCTCCGTTGAGGTCCAATCCACTTTGGGGCACTTGCCAACCATCGGCTTTTTCGGCTTTAGGTGGAGCAAACAACCCTTCGCGCTGCTCCCACGCAGAAGCCGGCCACATCGATAGCAATGCTCGCAAGACGCTGGAGTGATCTCCTTTTCTCTTGACCGAAGATTTATGAGCGTTACTCGACTTCCACACCGATAATTACATACACCAATAGTTAGACCACTTAGTGGATCGGTTCCCACGAGTTCGACCCTAAGTTTGTGCTGTTTTTGGGTAGTTGTTACACACCTTTTTTTGACCCAGTTGCCAATCACCAAGCCGAGGCCAAGAGGTTTAGGAATGAAGAATTTGAGCGCGAAATACCCACAAATAGTGAGATAAAGATGCAAAATAGCTTGCCGCGTTAGATAGTCCAATTGACCCCCAAAGGGGAACTTTGCCGGCAAGCTATTTCGCGGCAATTAACTCGTTGAGGGTGTCCAATGTGTCAAATTATTCCCAATTATTATTGTGCTATTAGTCGAGGTGACTTTAAGAATCTCGTTTTGACGAATTGGACTACTCATTCCGAACGCCGAAAGGAATGTGAACGCACGGCACTGAAACGGAGTCGAAGTGCCTCTTTTGATCATCAAAGAAAATGTGCGGATTTAGCACGCCTAAGACTTTTGCCTTTTCAACGCCGCCGAGAAAAAATGCATCATTTACCGTGACTCCCCACTCCTTTAAGCTGAGGATTGCCCTTTCGTGCGCTGGAGCGCTGCGGGCCGTAACCAAAGAAACATAAACACGCTTCTTATAACTTGGGTCAATATACGTTCTCTCTAATTCAAGGTATTGGAGGCGATTTAACCCAACTAGTAAATCTCGGAGCGGCCCTGGGTTCAACGCAGTACCCAGATTAGCGACTTCGTGCTCTTGAAATTCTGCAAGTGAACCATCTCTGTAGATCCTTTCAGATCCATCGTCAGCCAATACGCCGTCAAAATCAAACGCAATTCTCAAATTATTATCATCATCAAATTCACTTTTGATTTCATTTGTGACCACTTGGCCAGCCGGAAGATTTAAGTTAATCGCTTTCCTCACGTCGTCCTCATTTGCAGATAAAAAAAGGGACATATGAAAGGCTGGCATAAATTTGTATGGTGATCTGCCCTCCATAAAGACAGCACGACTAATTCCCAGTCCATAGTTCCCAACGGATGACATTACCCGTAGACCAGTCTCGGGACTATTTCTTGAAAGCACTATGACTTCGACGGGTGGATCCTCAGAATCCGCTAAGTCGTTAAGTGAGAGAAGTCGTTGTATAAACGGGAAGGCGAGGCCCTTACCTAACGGAATCGACTTGTTAGCCTCTTGATATTTTCGATATTCCTCTTCGCCTTTGGTTATAAAGACTTCGTGAGACTCACTCAGATCAAAAAGCGCACTTGAGGCTACGCCTATTACCAGACGACTATCCAGGTCATAAGCCACTGCCTGTCTCCTTAGTTTTCTATTTAACCGGTGCGGTACTAGAAGTTATCATTTAGAAATACACCAACCAGTTTCTTAGCCCGTTGGTACTAATCCCAAATATGTACTTATCTGATCAACCCGAGATGCGAACATTTCTTTTTGGATCACTTGACCATAAAAGGCATTCGGATTCCATTTGCCGTTCTTAGGGAGGAACTGCCGAACATAAAGAAGTTGACTTGGAAGAGCTGTTGGATCTGGGGTTCCTCTAACGTTAAGTTTCCAGTGGTAGGTAGCCATAAATTGACCCGAGCCCGGACAATTTGTCTGATTTTTTGAAAGAATCCCCTTCGCTACCGAAACCCATTTAGATCCCTCCTTCACCTGCAGGAAAGGTTGAGTTTTGTCACTCGATGCCGTTATGCAGCCAAAGCCGTAAATGTCGGAGCCGAAGAGCCAGGCCTTGCCGGAGTCATCAAGCGCCGAGAGGGTTGGGGGAGGTACTGGTTGACTCAGTAACTTATTTAGCAGAGAGGTGCCCGAATTCAACGTCGGGGTCGGCTCCGGGGAATTCACCACCTTAAGAGTGAAGATTCCTTCTCCCGCTGCAACGTTGAGTGTTTGCTCACTCTTAACGTCCAAAACACAATTTCCGGGAGCGACAAAAGTGATGTTTCCCGAAACGTCGACCGAGCAAATATCAAGAGTTGAAGTGATGGCGGAAAGTGGAGCGGGGACTCCTTCCGTAAAAATCGAGTTCAAGGTAGATCTAGAAGTCCCAACTTGAAATGTACCGACGTAATTCAGGGTTAGATCCTGTGAGGGTAGAACATAGAAGGGCTGTCCGGTGTGAGTGTCGCTGTCCCAAGCCACGGCAGATACTCCACAGGAATTAAAGGTGAAAGCATTGACCGTGACTCTCGTAATAGGGGGTGAACTCAGTGGCGCAAACGATACGGAACCGCCAAGCACTGCCGGAACCACGACTAATGGATCTAGCCAAGATCCCCAGGTTTTTGTAGACCCGTTGTAAAACGCATAGGCGTATTCAATATCAGTAATCGGCTGACCAGACGTGCTAGCAGTGACTTTGAAGGTCGGACCGGCGGCGGAACTAGCAGGAGTCACCTCCACCGTTGGGCTATTCGGCACTCCCGAACAGGAACTGTTCGTCGGTGAATTTGATGAAGCCCCCGAATTCGACGGGCTGGGTATCGGCGGATGTGCAATTTTGATGAACAATTCATTGCCAATGTCCACAAAAACGGAAAGAGTTGAAGTAGTTGCTCCGTACCGACCGGTTAATGCAAAAGGGATAGTGCAAGTTACAGTCCCACCGGAGCTTCCTTGCATCATCAATGCACCCACTAAATAATAATCCGAATGGCAAGCAGTACTTAGGGCATTTTCTTCCGAAATCTCGAAGACTGGAAAACCATAAGGATCTATCGCCTGCGAAAAAGTTTCATAGAGTCCTTTACTGTCAGTGATTGTGCAGGTTATTTCGAGATTGACGGTAATGACTAAAGATGTGGGGGTTAAGGATCCAGAGCCAGTACCCGATAAGCAGCTTGAGACCGAAGGTGAAGCGTTCGCCGAAGGCAAATCAAAACCCAACAATCCAAGAGCGACACACATCAGTGCTAATAGGCGCTTCACTCTGTAAGTATCTAGGAAAATCGACTTATTGGATAGCATCCAATATCGAAAAAGCTGTTTCAACTTGTTGGTTAAATGTGGACACTCAACAAGTGCCCCAAGTGCGGACTTTATTCGTTAGTTTGCAGCGCTTAACTTAGAAATTGCAGTCTTTGCTGCGCCTACATACATTGAATAGGTCGTCCAGGGGTTGGAATGACCGACAGCTATCGCAACGTCACTAACATCCTGCTTTAACTCCCCTAGATAATAGCTGCAGAAGACGTGACGCAACGAGTGAAAAGTCCAGATAAATCGACCTTCCCCGTCAGTAGGCCACCCAGCTATTTTCTGGGCGGGAATCCGAACATCTTTCGAGAACGACCCCTGTGAGATCCAGCCGCCGGTTTTGTTATGAAAGAGAAGCAGGCGTTTGGTGCCATCTTGAACTCTGGGGATTTTATTGAGGGCTTTCAACTCCCTAACACGTCGCTCCATCTGCTTCGCGAGCGGGTAGCCGGAGGGTGTCGTGGTTGGATAAATCGTTGTTCTCTGCTTCGACATCTTAGGAAGAGTTCGATTCTTTTTCCCCCCGACTTCTAAGCATTGAGAAAGCACCCTAACTGTCTTTGCCTTAGTATCAATGTGAGAGACATCCAGATCGATGATTTCACCAATTCTTAGTCCAGAGTAGGCGGCCAAATTGAACATTAGTTCGTACCACCAAATACCTGTCGCTTCCGCCGCCGCTTTCGCCAAAGCGTCAACTTCTGCGTGGGAGGGAATTTGGTCAGGATGTATGAAGAGATTTCCTTGACCTGACTGCTTAGCTTTTGTCTCAGTCTTCATTTGATTTGTCGTATTTTTCATCCCGTGCAGCAGCTCTAGCGGATCGGAAACCACCCATTTCTCGCCCTTTCCCCATCGAATCCAGGCCCCTATCGCCGAACGCAAGTGTTCGCCGTTGGAAAATGTGTTTCCACTCCGAATAATCTCCTTTAGTGATTCGTTGGTTATTTCCGTACACAACTTAGTTCCGAGTGCAGGACGAACATAGCGATTCATTAATCCACTCTGCTCTCGTGCGTGTTTAGGCCCCCACAGATTCCCGGACTTTCCTCGCAAATCGGAATCTAGGTACGCGTCTAGGAAATCATTAACGGTTAATTCGCATCGGAGATCACCGCCATTCTTTATTTTCTTGGCGATTCGGTGTGCTTTCATAAGTGCAGCATCTTCGGTAGTTGCCGTCGTCTCTCTGAAGCCTCCGTTGCCGGGATACACGATGCGGTAGTACCTTCCTTTCCCAACTTCGGCTGTCGGGCGATAGATCTTTACTACATCGTCTAGTTTGAGGATCGGCTTCCTGCGCATTTCCATAATCAGACATCCGCCCTTTCTACGCGAACCCCTTCAAGGAAATAGACCCGTTTAGGCGCCTTGTGAGTTCCTCGAAATTTTGGCTTCACTCCTTTTCGGGAGGTGATCCACTGCTCGACCTCACTTAAATCCCATAGGTAATGGCGGGCAGTAATCCCGTAAGCCTGGGGAAAGGAGCTATCTTTTGTCAGCAGATAGGTCGCCGAGCGACCAAGGTTTAGGAGTGTGCAGAGACCTTCAATGTCGACGGTCCGCAGTGAGTTAAGTGCATTTTCATTGTTCATACACTTCGACTGTGCTCGGTAGGTCCGCGAATGGTGCAGATTTTGACCGATTTTGGAAACTATTTTTATTTTTTTTGGATTTTTTGTCGCGAGGCGGTCTATAAACACCCTTCGCGATACAAGGCGACATAAAA
>Ga0007804_1000489_pt1 | contig 14475 bp, 15 predicted proteins | sample CryBogCBE25Aug07_FD_60367 | JGI IMG/M metagenome (GOLD analysis project Ga0007804, IMG submission 60367) | Freshwater microbial communities from Crystal Bog, Wisconsin, USA - CBE25Aug07 | ecosystem: Environmental > Aquatic > Freshwater > Lake | place: Crystal Bog, Wisconsin, USA | collected... | reverse complement strand
CGTCGCCCCACCCTCTCCCTACGCCCCGTCACGGGGATTCAAGATCCTCGCCGACGATGAAGCGCCGGCCCCCGAAGAAGCTCCCCCGGTGCCGAAAATCGAGACTGACGGCGAACTGATCTTTGGTGACGGCCTCCACCTCTACGAGACTCCGGCGATGCCAAAACTTCGCCACGACGAACAGTGGGCTATTGATCGCTCGATGCGCCGTGTGCCGCCCCTGCGCTCGCTGAAGCGTCGCCGCCAGCGCCTCGCCATGGCCGGCGTGGTGCTCCTCGCCGCCGTCGTGGTGCTGTTCGAAACCGGTCTGCTCTAATTCGACTTAGAGCGTCGTGGTGGCGTTGATGGCGCTCAAGATGAAGGCCAGTCCGTGGGCCTCGTCGCGCCATGAGTCGTAGCGACCGGAGGGGCCGGCGTGACCGGCACCCATCTCGACCTTCACGAAGGCCTCATTGGCCGGGTTGGCGTCACGCAGCTTCAGCACCCACTTGGCTGCTTCCCAGTAGCCGACGCGAGAGTCGTTAAGGCCACACGTCGCGAGCAGACGGGGGTAGCGGCGGGGCGAACCGTCGGCGTTGGTGGCCTGGACGTTGTCGTAGGGGGAGTAGCTCTTCATGATGCGATAACTCACCGCGGAAGCGTCGGGGTTGCCCCACTCTTCCCACTCACCAACGGTGAGGGGTAGTGAGGCGTCGAGCATGGTGGTGAGGGCATCCACGAAGGGCACCTCGGCCAAGACGCAGGCGAAGAGTTCGGGGGCCAGATTCATGATTGCACCCATCAAGAGGCCACCGGCCGAGCCGCCGCGAGCCGCCATCTGCTCGGGTGTCGTCCAGCCCCGTTCGACGAGCGAGCGGGCCACCGAGACGAAGTCGGAGAAGGTGGTGGGCTTCTGTTCCAGTCGGCCCATTTCGTACCAGGCGCGGCCCATTTCGCCACCGCCACGGACGTGGGCGACGGCGAAGATGGTGCCGCGGTCGAGGATGCTGAGTCGCATCGCCGAAAAGTACGGGTCCATCGAGACTTCGTAACTGCCGTAGCCGTAGAGCAGGAGGGGCGCCGGGGCCGGCGCCACCAACTCGCCATCCTCACCCTCCACCAGCACGCCGCGGCGAGCCACGACGGTCACGGGCACGCGTACGCCGTCGGAGGCGGTGACCCAGAGGCGGCCGGTGACGTAGTTGGACTGGTCGTAGCCACCCTTGACGGTCTGCTGCTTGCGAATGAGGCGCTCACCGGTGTGTACGTTCAGGTCGGCGACGTAGCGCGGGGCCACCATCGAGCCGATCTGCACACGCAGCCAGTCGGTCTCGTACTCGGCGTTGGCCGAGAGAAAGACCGAGGCCGGCTGCTGCTCGGGGGCCACGAAGGTGGCTCGCTCAACGAGGTCACCGCCGAAGGGGTCGCTGCCCTCAAGGGCCGTGGCGATGCGCAGCGAGGGGAAGCCCTCGAAGCGCTCAACGAGGACGAAGAAGTTGGCGAAGGCCACGATGCCGTCGAGGCGAGTGCCCGGCCGGTGGGCGATGACTTCTCGCCACTCGCCACCGTCGCGGGGACGTACGAGGGCGCGGAAGTCCTTGGCCCCGTCGTTGGTCACCTTGATCCACCAGGTCTCACCGGTGGGGGCGGTGTAGTGCTCGAGGTCGTACTCGATGCCCTTGGTACGGGGTTCAACAACGACGAAGTCGCCGGTGGGGGCGAAGGCGTCGAGGTAGCGAATCTCCGTCGTCATCGACGAGGACAGCGTCAGGCAGAGCACCGCTTCGTCGAGGCTGCGCGAAATTGCGACGTTGTACTCGCCGTCAGTTTCTTCGTAGACCAGCACGTCGTCGCTGGTGTTAGTGCCGAGGCGGTGACGCCAGAGCTGGTAGGGGCGGAGGGCGTCGTCCACGCGGACGTAGAAGCAGTACTGGGAGTCGCTCGACCAGCTAAAGCCGTAGGAGACGTCAACCAGGGTGTCGTCGACGGGGTCTTGGCCGTCGAGGGGCCGGAAGGTAACGGCGTGGAGTTCGTCGCCGTCGAAGTCGACACCGACGGCCAGCCAGCGGTCGTCGGGGGAAACGGCCATGACGCCGACTGACAAGAAGTCGTGCCCCTCAGCCTCGAGGTTTTCGTCCAAGAGAATCTGTTCATTCGTCGGGGGTGACAACGGGTCGATGGTCGGTGGCGTGAGGTCGTCGCAGACAACGGGCATGCGACAGGCGATGGGGTAGTTGAGACCCTCGAGCGTTCGCTCGTAGTACCACCAGTTACGTCGACGAACCGGCACCGAGATGTCGGTCTCCTCAATACGGGTCTTGAACTCGCCGAAGATCTCCTCACGAAGCCCGGCCTGGTCGGCCAGTGATTCGGCGGTGAACTCGTTCTCAGCCCGCAAGTGAGCGAGGACCTCATCATCCTCGCGCTGCATCAACCAGTAGTAGGGATCGACACGGGTGTCGCCGTGGCGGGTGATCTCAAAGGGGCGTTGCGTGGCACGAGGTGGCTGAGGCATCTGTCCACTCTGCCAGACAACGCACCGGGGCGGTTCATCTTTGTCGCGAGTTAGTACTATGGACGTAGGGAATATCCCCTTAAGGAGCGCCATGTCGATCGACAATCTTGACTTCAGCCGGTACCAGCTCGGGTGGTCTGACGAGCAGATCCCCGTGTTTAAGCCGAAAAAGGGCATTAACGAGGCCATTGTCCGCGAAATGTCCGGCATTAAGAACGAGGCGCCCTGGATGCTGGAGTTCCGCCTGAACGCGTTGAAGCGCTTCGAAAAGAAGCCCATGCTCGACTGGTTCGCCACGCGCATGCCCGACCTCGACTTCAACGACATCTACTACTACATCAAGCCGACCGAGAACCAGGTCGAGCGCTGGGAAGACCTGCCCGACGCCATTAAGAACACCTACGAGCGTCTCGGTATTCCCGAGGCCGAGCGTAAGTACCTGGCCGGCGTGACCGCCCAGTACGAATCGGAAGTCGTCTTCCACCGCAACCGCGAGGACCTCGAGCGCCTCGGCGTGCTGTTCTGCGACATGGACACGGCCGTGCGCGAGTACCCCGACCTGGTGAAGAAGTACTTCGGCTCGGTGATCCCGCCGAACGACAACAAGTTCGCCGCACTCAACTCGGCCGTCTGGTCCGGTGGCTCCTTCATCTACGTCCCGCCGGGGGTCAAGGTCGACCAGCCGCTGCAGGCCTACTTCCGTATTAACACCGAGAACATGGGTCAGTTCGAGCGCACGCTCATCATCGCCGACGAGGGCTCCCAGGTTCACTACGTCGAGGGCTGCTCGGCGCCGGTCTACTCCTCGGACTCGCTGCACTCCGCCGTTGTTGAGCTGGTGGCCCTCAAGGGTGCCCGCATCACCTACACCACGATCCAGAACTGGTCGAACAACGTCTACAACCTCGTCACCAAGCGCGCCCGCGCCGAAGAAGAGGCCCACGTCGAATGGATCGACGGCAACATTGGCTCGCGCCTGACCATGAAGTACCCCTCGGTCTACTTGATGGGTCCCAAGGCCTCCGGTGAAGTCCTCTCCGTCGCCTACGCCGGCCCCGGTCAGATCCAAGACGCCGGCGCCAAGATGGTCCACTGCGCCCCCGAGACGACCTCGACCATCGTGTCGAAGTCGATCTCGAAGGACGGCGGTCTCACGACCTACCGTGGTCTGGTCAAGGTCGAGGAAGGCGCCACTGGTGCCAAGAGCTTCGTGCGCTGCGACGCCCTGTTGCTCGACGAGCTCTCGATCTCCGAAACCAAGCCCTACATGGAAGTGGGCGAGCAGGACGCCTCGATCGGTCACGAAGCCACCGTCTCAAAGATTGGTGACGACCAGTTGTTCTACCTCATGAGCCGCGGTCTCACCGAGAGCCAGGCCATGGGCATGATCGTCAACGGCTTCATCGAGCCGGTGACGCGCACCCTGCCCATGGAATACGCCGTTGAGTGGTCTCGCTTGATTGAGCTGCAGATGGAAGGCTCAATCGGTTAACGAGACGGCCGCCACATCGAAAACAGTGGCGGCGCCTCCGGTACCGGTTGAATGACGTTGCTCGTCACGAAGCCGAATCGTTCGTAGTAGGCGAGATTGTCGCGGTTCTGCGTCTCTAAATAGACGCCGTGGCCTGACGCGTCGACCCGCTCGAGTCCGTGGTTCAGCAGTGCCGTGCCGACTCCTGCGCGCTGCGAGGTCGGCTCAACGGTGATTGACCACAAGTACCAGTGCGGCACCTTGGGGTGTGAGGCGAGCGACTCGCGCTGATACCCCAGTCCCCGCAGCATTGCGCCCTGATGGCCGCGAAAGGCTCGCAGGGTGAGGGGCAACTGGCGCAGTTGCGTGGTCGGCGAGAGTGGAAAGCCCCCGGGTCGCACCCAGAGACAGACGCCGAGCAGGCGGCCCTCCTTATCACGCGCTGTGGTGCAGAGTTCGTTTCGATTCTGCTTGCCCAACACCGCCTGGTGCAGTGCGACGAGTGAGTGGGGGCGGCGTTGCGCGTTGCTCAGCACGTAACTGTAGAACGGGTCGCCTTCGTAGGCCCGGGCGGCCAGTCGGGCACTGTCGAGCGCCTCGGCGTGGGACAGCGGACCATCAACGAGGTCAAACGTGTCAGAGCCCATAGTCCCGATGCTAGAGCCCGCTCGAGGTGGCACAATGGTGGGCGTGGCCATGCGTGAAGAGTGCAAACACTTTCAGAGTCGGACCTACCAGTCGGGTGAGGTCGCTCGCTTCTGCGTGCTCGGTAACGCGCCCGACCAGCCCTGGAGCTGCCCCGAGAACTGTATGACCTACGAACGGCGCTACGCCGACGTGGGCTGGGCCCACGGCTCACTGGCTCGTCGTCCGAACGTCGAACAGGCGCCCGGCGACGACATCCCCGTTGAAGATCGCCGCAGTGTGCTCGACGCGGCCGACGAAATCGTGGCCGCAGTGGCCCCCGAGCTCGTTGAGGAACGCCTCAAGGAACTCGGCCAACTCGATTCGTCAACCAAGCGTCGCTGGATGTTTTGGCGTCGCTAGCGCTTCGCCTTACCCCCCGACACCATTACACTGACGCAGTCCCGTTATGAGTACATTCACTGAGTCCGCGCACGCCCATCTGTCCTCCCACGTCGACGAGTCACGTCGCGACGTCTGGACGGCCTTTACCACCATCGGTCTACCGACGACGGTTGACGAGGTGTGGCGTTACGCCCCCCTGCACACCTTCGCCCTCGAGAGCTACGAACTGAGCCCCGATGCGCCGCAGCCGACCCTCGCTCCCGTCGCCGAGGCCCTGCGCCAGCGGGCCGGCGTGGTCGTGTCGATCGTCAACGGTCGCCTCGCCGATGTCCAGGGTGCGGCCGATGGCCTCACCGTGACCCAGTCCGCCGTGCCCGCCTCGGAGACCTCGGCCCGCTACGGCGCCGACGCCTTCGCCCTTCTTAACTGCGCCCTGACGCCGAACACCATCACGATTGCCGTGGCCCCCAAGGCCGTCATCGAACAGCCGGTGCTCGTCGTCTCTTCTACGACCTCCGGCGCCAGCTTCCCCCAGGTGCGCGTTGAACTGGGTGCCTCGAGCGCCTGCACGATCATCGAGTACGTTGACGGCGGCGCGTCATCCCTCGTGGTCCCGCTCACCGAGTTCCACGTTGGCGAGAACGCCTCGTTGCAGATGACGACCTACCAGCGCCTCGACACCACGGCCTGGCACGTCGCCCGCACCACGGCCTTCCTCCAGCGCGACGCGCGCATGCGCCAGTCCGTGATCTCCCTCGGTGGCCACTACAACCGCTCGCGCAACGACGCCGAAATCGTCGGGACGGGCGCCGAGAACGAACTGCGCACGACGTTCCTCGGTACGGGTGAGCAGGTGCACGACTTCCGCACCCGTCAGTTCCACCGCATCGGTCGCAGCCACTCGGTCCTGCTCTCGAAGGGTGCCGTCGCCGACAACGCTCGTTCCATCTACACCGGCCTGATCGAGATCGAAAAGGGCGCCAAGCGCACCGACGCTCGCCAGACCAATCACAACTTGCTGCTTTCGCCTCACGCTCATGCGGACAGCGTCCCGAACCTCGACATCCGCGAGAACGACGTCGTCTGCGCCCACGCCTCGAGCGTCGGCCCGCTGGACGAGCTGCAGCGCTGGTACCTCGAATCGCGTGGTGTTTCGCGTCACGACGCCGAGCGTCTCATGATTCAGGGCTTCTTCTACGAAATGCTCGCCAGCCTCGGTCCCGAGCTGGCCGGTGTGGTTGAGGCCGACCTCGCCGACACGTTGGCTGCCGTGAACGTGGTGACGCCGTGACCACTGTCGACCTCGGCTTGTTGTCCGACTACGAACACGGTGCCGCTCGCACCGTTGAAGCGCCCGGCCGCAAATTAGTCGTGGTGCGCATCGACGAGCAGCTCTACGTGCTCGACGACCGTTGCAGCCACGAAGACTTTCCCCTCTCCCTGGGCGAAGTGAACGCCGACACGTGCGAGATTGAGTGCGAGCGCCACGGCGCCCAGTTCCGTCTCAGCGACGGTGAGCCGACGTCCTTTCCCGCAACGCGACCGGTAGCCACCTACGAGGTCACCCGTCGCGACGACCGATACGAAGTGGTGGTGCCATGACCGCAACATTGACTATTTCCGGACTGCGCGTCGCCGTTGCCGGTAAGGAAGTCCTCAAGGGCTTCGATCTCACGATGCGCGCTGGCGAAGTGCACGTCATCATGGGGCCCAACGGTTCCGGTAAGTCGACGTTGGCGCACGCCCTGGCCGGCCACCCCGGCTACTCCATCCTCGACGGTTCGGCCCAGATTGACGGCGTCGAACTGCTGACCATGTCGCCGAGCGAGCGCGCTCGTCACGGCCTTGTGCTCGCCTTGCAGCAGCCGATGGAAGTACCTGGCGTTCGTCCGATCGACGTCATGGTGGCCGCCGGTGCCTCGCCCGACGGTCTGCGTGAGCGGATGCACCACGAGGCCGAACTGGTGGAGCTTCGTCCCGAACTGCTCGACCGCTTCATGAACGTTGACCTCTCCGGTGGTGAGCGCAAGCGCGCCGAAATGGTGCAGTTGGGCATCCTGCGCCCGATCTTCGCCATGCTCGACGAAATCGACTCCGGTCTGGACGTGGACGCCCTGGGCGCCGTGGCCCGCCGCCTGCAGTCCGCCACGACCGAGTGGGGCTGTGGCGTGCTGGTTATTACGCACTTCAGCCGACTGCTGCAGGAGTTGACGCCGACGGTGATTCACGTGGTCACGGACGGTCGCGTTGTCGCCACCGGCGGCCCCGAAATGGCCACCGTGCTCGAGCGTGATGGCTACGAGCCATTCCGCGCCGCGCTGTAGTCGTTTTCTTATCTTTGTTTGGTAGCGTTTAACAATGGCCAACGGCACCCCTCAGGACCCTTCGAGACCCTCCGGCTCGAGGCGCCACACGCTCGCTAACGGCCACCGTCTCGAGGCCTTGGGCGAAGCTATTGACCGCAAGGCGGGCGTTACGTCGACTCGTCGTCCGCGCAAACAGCGCTCCGTTGGCCGTCGGGTCGGCATCGTCGGACTCGTTCTTGTTGGCCTGCTCGCCACGTTTGTCGGCGGTGGCTATGTCTACGCCCAGTACAAGTTCTCCAAGATTCACAAGACGTCGTCGGCCGGTGAGGTTGCTGTCCTCGGAAACCAGCCGTTCAACATTCTCGAGATTGGCTCGGACTCCCGCGTTGGTTTGACCGGTGTGGCGGCCGCCATGTCGGGCGCCAACGGGTACAGCTCGCAGTCCCACTCCGACGTCGTGAAGATTATGCACGTCGACCCCGTTACCAAGACGATTTCGACTCTCTCTATTCCTCGTGACACCCTGGTCACCATGTTGCAGGGCCAGAGCACCTACGGTGCCTACAACCGCCTCAACGTCACTCTGGGTGTCGGTCCGCAGTTGCTGGCGCAGACCATCACCGCGAACTTCGGCATTCCGATCGCTCACACCATTGAGGTCAGTTTTGCCGGCATCATCAACGCCGCCTCGGCCATCGGTGGCGTCCGTCTCGACTTCCCGTACCCGGCCCGCGACACGTATTCGGGCCTTCGCATTCGTCAGACTGGCTGCCAGACCATTTCGCGCTTCCAGGCGTTGGCGTTGGTGCGTTCGCGTCACTACGAATGGTTTGAACACGGTGTCTGGAACGGCGACGTGACCAGTGACTACGGCCGCATCTACCGCCAGGACAACTTCATCAAGGCCTTCATCAATAAGGCCAAGCACCTGTGGGATCCGCTGACCATCAACAGTCTGTTGTCGAACTTGCCCCAGGGCATTTCGCTGGACTCCAACTTCACCCTAAACGACCTGATCGCACTGGCCTTTAAGTTCCACAGCCTGAACACGAACTCGATGACCTACTACACCTTGCCGACGGAGAGCTCCAACCAGAGTTCGCCACTTGGTTCTGTGCTCTACGTGCAAGAGCCCGCGGCCGAACAGACGCTGGTGAAGATTTTCGGTGCTCAGTTGCTGCGTCCCACGAACCCGCCACCCAACACGGCCGGTCAGCCCACGATGCCCCCGGTGATTACGATTCCCAAGCCCGTCACGCACCCAACGACGAAGCCCGGCAAGCCCGGCAAACCGGTGCATCACCACCCGGTCACCACGACCACGGTCGTGGGTGACCAGTGGTTTAACCCTGTCCCCTGCTAACGAGGAGCTCGCGAGGCGAGCGGCGGTGGCGTCCCACCTAGGACGCGGGAACTTCGTCGAGGGCCTGGGCGAAGGTGTTCCAGGACAACATGGCGCACTTGATGCGCACGGGGAACTTCACGACGCCCTGCAGTGCGGCAATCTCGCCGAGGCTACGCAGGTTTACCGGTTCACCGGTGTCGCCCGACTCGTCCACGGTCATCATGCGCTTGAAGGTCGCGATGGTCTCACGGGCCTGCTCAATGGTCTTGCCCTTGACGGCCGCACTCATGATGGAGGAGGAGGCCTGGGAGATCGAGCAGCCCTGACCAGTCAATTTGATGTCGGCCACGGTGCCGTTGCTGGCGTCGATGTAGACGGTGATCTCGTCACCACACAGGGGGTTGAAGCCCTCGACCCGGACGGCCGGCGGTGCGGTGAGCTCACCGCGATTACGGGGTGAGCGGTAGTGGTCGAGGATGATTTCGCGGTAGAGGTCGTCGAGGCCAGCCATGATTATCCAAACATTGCCAGGGCGTCAGCGAGCGCTTCGAGCAGCGCGTCGGTGTCGCGGGTGAGTGAGTAGGGGCCGAAGGACGCACGGGCCGTGGCGTTAAGGCCGAAACGCTTCATCAACGGCTTGGCGCAGTGGTGGCCCGGGCGAATGCAGACGCCGTGCTGGTCGAGCACCTGGGAGACGTCGTGAGGGTGCACGCCCTCGACGTCGAGGCTAATGACACCACCGCGGTCGATAGTCGTCGTCGGCCCGATGATGCGAACGCGCTCGCCGAAGGTGCTCTGCAAGCGCGAGAGGGCGTCGGCGGTGAGTGTGGCTTCGTGGGCCGCGATGTTGGCCATGCCGAGGTGCTCCATGTACTGCACGGCGGCCAGTAAACCGGCCGCTTCGGCGATCGGCGGCGTGCCGGCCTCGAAGCGAGCCGGACCGCGCGCGGCGGTAAAGCCGTCGACGGAGACGTCAGCGATCATGCCGCCACCACCGAGGAACGGGGGCATGTCGGCCAGCAGGGCCTCGCGGGCCCAGAGGACGCCGATGCCGGTCGGGCCCATCATCTTGTGGGCGCTGAAGGTCAAGAAGTCGATGTCGAGGGCCTGGACGTCGGTCGGACCGTGCGCCACGGACTGGGCGCCATCGAGGGCGATGAGGGCGCCCGCGGCGTGGGCTCGACGGGCCAGTTCGGCCACCGGGTTAATGGTGCCGAGCACGTTGGACATGCCGGTGATGGAGAGTAACTTGACGCCGACGAGGAGTTCGTCGAGGTTCGAGAGGTCGAGGCGGAATTCGTCAGTGACCGGGATGAAACGAACGGTGATGCCGTGAGTCTCGCGCAGCTGGAACCACGGGACGATGTTGGCGTGGTGTTCCATCTCGCTGAGCAGCACAACGTCGCCGGGGCCGAGGTTGGCGGCACCCCAGGACTTGGCGAGCAGGTTGAAGGACTCGGTGGTGTTCTTGGTGAAGACCACTTCCGGCGCGCCACCGGGGGCGTTAATGAAGCGGGCGACGGCCTCGCGGGCCCCTTCGTAGATGGCGGTGGCTTCGGCGGCAGTCTGGTAGACGCCGCGGTGCACGTTGGCGTGGTGCAGTTCGTAGTACCGGGTCATTGCCTCGGTCACGGCGCGCGGCGTTAACGACGTGGCGCCCGAGTCGAGGTAGGTAATGGGCTGGCCATTGATGTCGCGGTGCAGCAGGGCGACATCCCCGCGAACGAGACGCGGGTCGAAGCTCGTCACGAGGCGACCTCCGGACGGAGGTGGTCGTAGCCCTGGTGCTCAATCTCCTGGGCCAACGAGGCGTCACCAGAACGCTCGATGCGGCCGTCGATCAGGACGTGCACGTGGTCGGGCTGGATCTCTTCGAGCAACTTGACGTAGTGGGTGACGACAACCACGCCCATGGCGGGGTGCTCGTCACGAACGGTGCGTACACCGCGGGCCACGATGCGCAGGGCGTCGATGTCGAGCCCCGAGTCGGTCTCGTCGAGCAGCGCCACTTCGGGCGTCAAGAGCGCCATCTGCAGGACCTCGTTGCGCTTGCGCTCACCACCGGAGAAGCCCTCGTTGAGGTGGCGTTCGGCGAAGGCCGGGTCCATGCCCAGGCGGTCCATCCACTCCATGAGGTCGAGGCGGACTTCGAGAACGGAGAGTTCGTCGAGGCCACGACGGGCGGCGATGGCCTGGCGCAGGAACTGGACGACCGAGACGCCGCTAATGGCCTCGGGGTACTGGAAGGCGAGGAAGATACCGGCGCGGGCCCGCTCGTCGGGGTCCCAGTCGGCGATGTCCTCGCCCTTCAAGAGAATCTGGCCACCAGTGACGGTGTAGCCGGGGTGGCCCATGATGACGCTGGCCAGGGTGGACTTGCCGGCGCCGTTGGGGCCCATCAAGGCGTGGACTTCACCCTCGTTCACGATGAGGTCGACGCCGCGCAGAATCGGCGTTCCTTCTGCTTCAACGTGGAGGTTCTTGAGCTCTAAGAGGGGAGTAGTCACCCCTAAAGTCTACCGGTAGCCTCTTTTTCCTGTTCCGGCCTCGTAGTCTGGTGGCCAAAGGGGAGCCATGCTGCAACACGAACAACTGACGAGCGGAGCGTCGACACTCGACCTACGCCTCGCCTCGAGTGCCACCACGGCCACCCACGCCCTCATCCTGCTCCACGGCCTCCCTCGGGCGATGGGGCTCGGACGGTTGGCCGCGAGCCTCCTACCCGAGTTGGCCGAGCACTTGGCTACTGAGTCGGGCTGGCTGGTGGCTACCGGCACCTTGTCCGGCGTGGGCTCGAGTTCCGGCACCTTTTCTCCGGCCCAGTGGCGTCAGGACCTCGCGGTCATTGTTGATCGCGTCGCCCAGGAGTCCGTCACCTTGACGATGGCCGGCTTCGGCTTCGGTGGGGCGCTGGCCCTTCGCCACGCCGCTACCGACGAGCGCATTCGCGGCATTGCCACCTTCGCCAGTCCGGCCCACCTCGAACCGTGGGCCGGTGACGCCGACTTCTTCCACCAGGCGGTGCAGGACGCCGGGGTCGTGGGTAACCCCGAGGACTTGCCATCGGCCGACCAGCTCTTCGCTGACGTGCTGGCGATTGATCCCCTCGGGGCGATCGCGACCATTCCGCCGCGTCGACTGTTGATTGGCCACGGCTCCGACGACCTCGAAATTCCCGCCTCGGACGCTCGCGATCTGCTTGCGGCGGCCGATGGCCGAGCCGAACTGCGCATTATTCAAAGTGCCGGCCACCAACTGCGGGCCGACCCGCGCATGGTGGCGACCCTACTGGGCTGGCTCGACCGGTACTGAGACGAGGGCCTCGTCGAAGGCCGTGCGCAGGGCGCGCGCGGCCCGCTCGGGGTCACTGGCCTCGGTGAGGTGACGAACGACGACGAAGTGGCGTAGTCCCTGGTGAACGAGGTCGGTGATGGTCTCGTCGTTCACGCCACCGGTGACGAAGACCGGCAGCGGCGACTTGGCCTGGCAGGCCAGCGCGTACGCAACACCCGTACCGGGGCGGCCGAGCTTGGTGGGCGTGGCCACGATGGGGCCGGCACTCAGGTAGGTAACGGCCTCGCCGAGTCCGGCGTCGAACTCGCGGGCCTCATGGGTCGAGAGGCCGACGATGGCGTCGTCGCCGACAATGGCGCGGCAGTCGCTGACCGAAATGTCGTCTTGGCCGACGTGGACACCATCAGCCCCAACCTCAACCGCCAGGTCGGGGAAGTCGTTCATGATGAAGGGCACACCGAAGTCACGGCAGATCGGGACCATGATGGCGGCCATTGCGCGACGGGCCTCGTGGTCGCGGTCCTTCTCGCGGAGTTGGATGACGTCGATGCCGCCGCGCAGCACGGCGGGCAGAAATTCGGCCATGTCGTCGCGGTAGCCAACGCAGAGATAGAGCGAACGATTTGCGAGGGAAAGCACGGGCTCACACTAGGCGCTGACAAACCGGCACTAATTCACTAGAAAATAGGGCAGAATAGAGAGATGCAGATTCCCGCCAAAGCCGACTACGCCATCCGAGCGCTGTTGCTGCTGGCCGCGAGCGATCACTCGGTCAGCGCCGAACACCTCGCCCACGACCAGGAACTGCCGGCCAAGTTCCTCGGCGCGATTCTCTCCGACCTTCGACGCGGTGGTCTAGTGACCTCCCAGCGCGGCCCCGAAGGTGGTTTTCGCTTAGCTCGTCCGGCCGACGAAATCACGATCGCCGACATTCTGCGCGTCGTCTCGGGCCCCATGGCCGGCGTGCGCGGCATGCGCCCCGAATCGCTCGTCTACGAAGGTGACGCCTCGCACCTGCGCGACGTCTGGGTGGCCGTGCGCGGCGCCCTTCGCGAAGTTCTCGAACACGTCACGCTGGGTCAGGTCCTGCGCGGCGATCTGCCGGTGGCCGTCACCCGCTTTAGTGACGACCCCGACGCCTGGCGCACGCGACAACTGTGAGACGCGTCTACACCGACGGCGCCTGCCGCGGCAATCCCGGCCCCGGCGGCTGGGCCTGGGCCAGTGGCAAGGATCACTACGCCAGTGGCGCGGCGGCCCACACCACCAACCAGCGCATGGAGGTGCTGGCGGTCATCGAGGCCCTGCGGGCCTGCCCCGATGACCCCATCGAAATCGTCTCGGACTCGACCTACGTAGTGAATTGTTTTAAGAACAAGTGGCACGCCGGATGGCTCAAGCGGGGGTGGAAGAACTCCCAGGGTCAGCCCGTCGCCAACCGCGACCTCTGGGAACAACTCTTCGAACTCGTGTTGAATAGCGGAAGAACGGTCCATTTCACCTGGGTGAAGGGCCACTCGGGGGACAAGGGAAACGACTTCGTCGACGTCCTGGCGACCGCGGCCGCTGATAGTCAGTATGGACAGAGCAGTTCGACTTCTTCGTGAGCCCTCTTCGAAGGGGACTGTAGGATTTACCGCGGGAGATATCCAAATACGTAAGGGGATTGTCGTGGCGAACGAGGTTCAGAAGTTCGATGTTGTTGTCGTTGGCGGAGGCCCCGGTGGCTACGCCGCTGCCCTCTATGGCGCCGCCGCTGGGCTGAATGTTGCTCTTATTGAGCGCGACAAGGTTGGTGGCACCTGCCTGCACCGTGGTTGTGTTCCCGCCAAGGAGTTCCTCGAGACGGCCCACGTTCGTCGCACCCTCGAGCACTCGGCCGCCTTCGGTATTACCGCCAAGGGTGTCGAAGTCGACTTCGCCGTTTCCCAGGCCCGCAAGGGTGAGATCGTTGACAAGCTCCACAAGGGCGTGTCCGGTCTCTTGAAGGGCCGCAAGGTCACCATTTTTGAAGGTACCGGTCGCCTCGACGCGAACCAGACCGTGACCGTTCTCGACGGCGCCGACGCCGGCGTTGTCGCCCAGGGCACCAACGTCATCATTGCCGCCGGTTCCGTGCCGCGCACCCTGCCCGGCTTTGACGTTGACGGCAAGATCGTGTTGACCTCGGACGAGTTCCTCGACCTCTCGAGCCTGCCGGCCACCGCCGCCGTTATCGGTGGTGGCGCCATTGGCTGCGAGTTCGCCTCGATGCTCGCCGACATGGGCACCAAGGTCACCATCCTCGAAGGGCTCCCCTCGATTCTCGCCGGTTGCGACACGGAAGTCGCCACCGTTGTGCAGCGCGCCTTTAAGAAGCGCGGCATTGACATTCTGACGTCGGCCAAGATCACCGGTCACAAGCCGGGCAAGAAGGGCACGACCGTGACCTTCGACGGCGCCGACGACCTCAGCGTCGACATGGTTGTCGTGTCGGTGGGCCGTCGTCCCCGCACCGAAGGTCTCCTCGGCGAGGGCACCGGCGTCGAGATCAACG
>Ga0007804_1000485_pt1 | contig 14556 bp, 11 predicted proteins | sample CryBogCBE25Aug07_FD_60367 | JGI IMG/M metagenome (GOLD analysis project Ga0007804, IMG submission 60367) | Freshwater microbial communities from Crystal Bog, Wisconsin, USA - CBE25Aug07 | ecosystem: Environmental > Aquatic > Freshwater > Lake | place: Crystal Bog, Wisconsin, USA | collected... | reverse complement strand
GGGTGAGATCGACCTTGGTCTTGAGCGAGAGGGCGATACGTTTGCGCGGCAGATCGACCTCCATGACGGTCGTCTGGACTTTCTGGCCGACCTTGAGGAACTCCGCGGGGTTCTTCACGAAATCATCGCTGATCTGGCTGATATGTACCAAGCCGTCCTGATGGACTCCGATGTCCACGAAGGCACCGAAGGCTGTGACATTCGTCACGATACCGGGCAGTTTCATGCCTGGCTGGAGATCCTCCATTTTCTCGACGCCCTCGGCGAAACTGAAGGCCTCGAACTGCTCGCGCGGATCACGTCCCGGTTTGGCCAATTCGGCCACGATGTCCTTGAGGGTCGGGAGTCCAACTTCGGGGGTGACATAGCGGTCGAGTTTGATCGCGGCCCGCTTCGCCGGATCACGCAGAAGATCCTGCACCGTACAACCGAGGTCCGCCGCCATGCGGTCGACGAGTTCGTAACGCTCCGGATGGACGGAGCTCGCATCAAGGGGATGCGCCCCGTCACGGATACGCAGGAAGCCTGCCGCCTGCTCGAAGGCCTTTGGCCCTAGGCCGCTGATCTTGAGAAGTTCGGCGCGTGACTTGAAGGGGCCGTTTGTATCCCGGTGGGTGACAAGGCTGGCTGCAGTCCGGGAGTTGAGACCAGAGACATAGGCTAATAGGTGTCGGGAGGCGGTGTTGAGTTCGACGCCGACCTTGTTCACGCAGGAGATGACGACATCGTCGAGAGAACGTTTCAGGGCGGCTTGGTCCACGTCGTGCTGGTACTGACCGACCCCGATCGACTTGGGATCAAGCTTCACCAATTCAGCGAGCGGGTCCATGAGACGTCTTCCGATGGAGACTGCTCCACGCACCGTGAGATCAAGTTCTGGGAATTCCTCACGGGCGATCTCACTTGCCGAATAGATCGAGGCGCCGCTTTCGCTCACCACGACGATCTGGATGGAGGAGGGGAGCTTCAGCTTCTTTACAAATGTTTCGGTCTCGCGGGAAGCGGTGCCGTTGCCGATGGCGATCGCCTCGACCTTGTGAAGGCGGACCATATTGAGAATAGCCTCGGCGGCCTCAAGTTCCTCCCCCCTGCTCCGGCCCGGGTAGATCACCTCGTTTGCCAGGAGTTTTCCCTGACGGTCGAGAAGGACGACCTTGCAGCCGGTGCGGAATCCGGGATCTATACCGAGGGTGATCTTCTGTCCGAGCGGAGAGGCGAGCAGGAGCTCGCGCAGGTTATCGGCGAAGACACGGATCGCCTCCTCATCGGCCTTCTTTTTGTAGAAGCCGCGCGCCTCGACTTCCATTGCAAATCCCAACAAACGCTTGAGGCAATCATCGCAGGCGAGTTTTACCTGATCAGCGGCCTTGGAATTACCTCTCACAAAGAGGCTGTAGAGGGTACCTAATGCCTCGCTCTCGGGAGGAGTGAGGCGGAAGTAGAGGAATCCCTCGGTCTCACCACGACGCATGGCGAGAATGCGGTGCGAGGGTGCCGTGGCGGCGGGTTCGCTCCAGTCGAAGTAGTCCTTGAACTTAGCCCCTTCTTCTTCCTTGCCCGAAATGAGAGTTGATTTGATGACTCCCTTGTTCAGGTAAAGGCTGCGGAGTTGTGCGCGGGCTGTGGCGTCATCATTGATGCGCTCCGCGAGTATGTCTCGGGCTCCGGCCAGAACTGCGGCCACCGTGTCTACGGTCGAGGTCTTGGCGTCGACAGTCACGGAGTTGCCCACATAGGGAGCGGCAAGAGCCTCAGGATCGGTTAAGGGATCCTGAGCCCAGAGAGTCTCCGAGAGGGGTTCCAGACCGAGTTCCTTCGCGATGGTCGCGCGGGTACGCTTACGTGGCTTGAATGGAAGGTAAATATCCTCGAGTGAATTCAGCGTGGGCGCCATCTCCACCTTTGCGCGGAGTTCCTCGGTGAGGAGTTTGCGTTCCTCAAGCGATGCAAGAATCGACTCACGACGCTTATCGAGCACCTCGAGTTGCTCAAGTCGGTCGCGGATCGCTGTGATCTTCACCTCATCGAGTTCCCCTGTGCGTTCCTTACGGTATCGGGCGATGAAGGGAACAGTGGCACCCTCTTCGAGGAGGACTGCGGTGGCGGCAACCTGACGGGCCTGAAGGCCGAGTTCGGTGGTGATTTGGACAAGATGTTTTTCGATCACGGAATGGGGAATAGGGAATGGGTAATAAAGCGGCTCGGGGATGGAGGAGGGAAAGCTTCTGCGACCAGTAATTACTTGGAGGGCGTGTTCTCGTTGTCCCAAGTCAATGGAGCGGGCTGGGTTTCCATCCGCGGACTGGGGTTGAAGACGCGGAACCAGTTTCCGAAATTCTTTTTCATCCCCTCGGAGAAGGAGAGGTAGTTCTCGTTCCGCTCGCCTCCTCGGGGGATTGCTTTAAGAACAGCGTTGACGGAGAGTTCGGGCAGATCGTACGTGGTCGAGCAAATGCCGGCGGCCGAGGCATGGTGCGCGTCGCTGGCGGCCGTGGCGGCAAGACCTCGGCGTGTTGCGTAGTTGGAGGCCTTGGCATTGAATCCACGCAGGGTGACCGCCGCATTGAAGGTCTCAAGGGCTGCCAGATCAAGTTGGTCGAGGATCTCTTCGCGGATGCCGGCGCGGAAAGAGTCGTAGGGGTGGGGGGCGATGCAGATACCGCCACGTTCCTTCACGGCCGCGGCCACTTCGAGAGCAGGCACTCCCTTCATGTTCGGAAGAGTCACGCCCAGGCAGAGGAGGTGGCCATCGGCTGTGGAGACCTCGACGCCGGGAATGACAAGGAAGCCATCGACAGGAAGTCCATCCTCGCGCACCAGTCCATGACTGATGAGGTGGGCAATAGCGTCGCAGGTATTGTGATCGGTAACAGCAATGCCGCTTAAACCGCGCTGTTTGGCGGCCTCGATCATGTCCTCGGGGGAACCACATGCATCCGCCGAGTAATGGGTGTGGAGATGCAGGTCGAAGGCGTGGCGCATCGGGGTATTTTGGCGACTCTTCGCATCCAATGCCAAGGGAAAGAAAATTTAGGAGAGCTTTTTACTTTTTGACACGCGACCAGAGGAGTATTTCAAAGCCATGGCTATTGCGTTCAAAGAATGGGCTCTGGTCTGTGAAGCTCTCGGAAGCGGCGAGCAGAGTGTGATTCTCCGCAAGGGGGGCATCGCTGAGGGAAAAAGTGGTTTTGGCTTTGATTACAACGAGTTCTACCTCTTTCCAACGTGGTTTCATGGACAGATTGACAAAGTGAGGAAAGTGGATGCTGTCCTTCCTGAGCAGGCTCCCGAGGAGGTGACGATCAGTCACACTGCGGTGCTCGAATGGAGTGGTCGCATTGACGACAAGGAGACTGCTCATCGTCTGAATGAACTGCATGTGCTCGACGCCTCGGTGATCGAAGAACGCTTTGTCTATGATACCAAGTCGGGTTCGCTCGGCGGGAACGGAATCAATATTGCCTTTGTCCGTGTCTACAGACTCGAACCTGCCTCCACGCTTCCCATGAGTAAGGAGTTCGGAGGGTGCCGTTCATGGATTGAGCTTCCTGATGGGGATTTCGGAGCCATGGTCTCTGTCCTCAGCGATGAGGAGCACGGACGCCGTAGGGAGCTTTTTGCGCGGTTGCTCGGGGTGACGTTTTAAACTCCCCCCTCTCTGCAAGGGATAACGTAGGGAATCTTTCACCGTGCCGATGGCCGAGCTGGATTTTCCCACGGGCCTCCCTATGATCTCTAGTCCATGAAGTATATTTTCGTGACAGGTGGTGTGGTCAGCTCACTGGGAAAAGGCCTCGCTGCCGCTTCCCTGGGCACTCTTCTGGAGCATCGCGGTCTGCGAGTGACGCTGCAAAAGCTCGATCCCTACCTGAATGTCGATCCCGGCACGATGAATCCCCTTCAGCATGGTGAGGTCTATGTGCTGGCCGATGGAGCGGAGACCGATCTCGACCTTGGTCATTACGAGCGTTTCACCAAATGCGTGCTTACACGTGACAACAACCTGACCAGCGGTCAGGTTTACGAGACAGTCCTCGCGAAGGAGCGGCGCGGCGATTATCTCGGCAAGACGGTTCAGGTCATTCCCCACATCACCGACGAGATCAAAAGCCGGATCCGCAGCCTCGAGCAGGCCGGGAATGCCGACATCCTCATCACGGAAATCGGTGGCACCACGGGTGATATCGAGGGACTTCCCTTCCTCGAGGCCATCCGTCAGTTCATTCTCCAGGTGGGGCATGAGAATGCGATCCTCCTTCACGTGACCCTCGTTCCCTACATCAAGGCCGCCGGTGAACTGAAGACCAAACCGACGCAGCAGAGTGTTGCCAAGCTTCGTGAAATCGGGCTCCAGCCCGAGGTGCTGATCTGCCGAACGGAAAAGCCTCTTGAGGAGGATGTTCGTGAGAAGCTTTCCCTTTACTGCAATGTCCCGATCAGCTCCGTGATTGAGGCGAGGGATGTCGAGAACTCCATCTACGAGTTTCCGCTGATGCTTCAGGAGGAGGGGCTAGATGAGAAGGTCTGCCAACTCCTTCATCTCAAGACACCCCCGGCCGACATGGAGCGCTGGAAGATGATCGTTCACTCGATCGTGCACCCGTCACGCCGGGTCAAGATCGCCGTTGTGGGCAAGTACGTGGAGTTGCAGGATGCCTACAAGAGCATCTATGAGTCGCTCTGCCACGCGGGAGGAGCCAACGACTGCGGCGTCGACTTGGAGATCGTGGATGCCGAGCAGATCGAAGCCGAAGGGGCTGAAATTTTCCTGAGTGGTGTCTCCGGTATCCTTGTTCCCGGTGGCTTCGGTGACCGTGGGACCGAAGGAAAGATCGCCGCGGCACGCTACGCGAGGGAGAACAAGATCCCTTATTTCGGGATCTGTCTCGGAATGCAGATCGCGACGATCGAGTTTGCAAGGAATGTCTGCGGACTGGAGGGTGCCAACAGTACCGAGTTCGATCCCGCCTCCCCTCATCCCGTCATTGCGCTTCTCGATGAGCAAAAGGAGGTGACCGGCAAGGGTGGTTCGATGCGTCTCGGTTCCTGGCCCGCTGTACTCAAAGCCGGTTCGCTCGCTCACAAGATCTATGGTCAGGCAGAAATCGCGGAGCGCCACAGGCATCGTTATGAATTTAACAGCGCCTACCGTGCTCAGATGGAGGAGAAGGGCCTTATTATTTCCGGAACGTCCCCCGACGGGTTGCTGGTTGAGATCATCGAACATCGCGACCATCCCTGGTTTGTGGCGGTGCAGTTCCACCCCGAGTTCCTGAGCAAGCCGGAGGCTCCTCATCCGCTCTTCGACGAGTTTATCCGCGCTTCACTCGGTTAAGAGGTCTCTGTTTGAGGTTTTCCGGTCATGAGTGAAACAAAGGATCTTGAGCGCATGGTCGAATTCGAATTCGTCCGCGCCACCGAAAATGCCGCCCTCCATTCCATGCAGTGGATGGGTCGGGGAGACAAGGAGGCCGCCGATGAGGCCGCCTGCGACGCGATCAAGGGGATGTTCGATCTGGTCGATATCCGCGGAGAGGTCGTGATCGGTGAGGGGATCAAGGACAAGGCGCCGGGGATTTTTCTCGGCGACAAGTTGGGCCGCTGGGGTGCGGAGGATCCCCGGTTCGATATCGCCCTCGATCCGATCGATGGCACCAGCAATATCTCCAAGGGAATGCCAAACTCGATTTCCGTCATGTCCGCGGTCCTTGTGCCTGATGGCAAGGAGCGTAGCATGGTCAATATCCCGAGCTTCTATGTGGAGAAGTTGGCCTACGGTGCCCGCGTTGAGCGATGCATTCTTAATGGCACCATTGCGCCCATCGCGCTGGATGATCCCTTCGAGCAGACGCTTGAGCAGGTTGCCAAGGCTCTGGGAAAAAGAATCGGCGAGCTGGTGGTGACTATTCTGGACCGCCCCAGAAATCAGCCGTACACGGATGCGGTGCGTCGTGCCGGCGCCTCGCTGCGACTGATTGCCGATGGAGATATCACTGCAGCTGTGGCTCCCTCCCTGCATGATTCCGGAATCGATCTCTACGTGGGGAGGGGAGGCGCACCCGAGGGAATTCTGACTGCGGCAGCCCTGAAAGCCCTGGGTGGGGATATCCTGCTGCGCATGTGGCCCCGTGATGAGGAGGAGCGGGCGGAGTTGTTGAAAACGCTGGCTCCTGCCGATCTCGAGCGCGTTTATCACAGGGATGACCTGGTTCATGGTGACAGCGCCATCTTCTGCGCGACTGGCATCAGTGACAGCCCCATGTTGCCTGGGGTGAAACTGATCGGGAAGACAGCTATCACCCATTCGATCCTGATGCGTTCCAGAAGCAAGACGGTCCGCTACATCAAGGCCGTCCATGATCTGGAGGTGAAGACCATCCACCTGCGTAGCCTGCGGGGTGAGGAGCATCTCTAAGGAATTTTTGGACAACTTTCCGTTTCTGTCACAATTCCGGAATTGCTTTCCTTAATAATCCAACCCAACACTTCAACCATATGAGCATGAACCAACTCGAAGCCCTCAAGCAATTCACTACCGTTGTCGCCGACACGGGCAATTTCGCCGAGATCAAGAAGTTCCAGCCCCAGGATGCCACGACGAACCCTTCGCTCATCCTCAAGGCTGTTCTCCAGCCCGAGTACCGCACGCTTCTGGATAAGGCGATCGCCGACAACAAGGGATCAAGCCTCTCCGGTTCCACCCTCTGGAAGAAGATCATCGACGACACGCTCATCCTCTTCGGATGTGAGATCCTCAAGATCGTTCCCGGTCGCGTCAGCACTGAGGTAGATGCCCGTCTCTCCTTTGACACCGAGGCCACTCTCGATAAGGCCCGCTACCTGATTGGTCTTTACAAGAGCGTCGGCATCGACCGCGAGCGCGTCCTGATCAAGATCGCCTCCACTTGGGAGGGTATCCGCGCCGCCGAAGTTCTTCAGAAAGAAGGGATCAACTGTAACCTCACTCTCATGTTCTCGATGCCTCAGGCTGTTGCCTGTGCCGAGGCTAAGGCCCGCCTTATTTCTCCCTTCGTCGGCCGTATCTACGACTACTACAAGGCGACCACCGGCAAGGAATATGTCGGCATGGAGGATCCTGGTGTCCAGTCGGTCCATAAGATCTACAATTACTTCAAGAAGTTCGGCTACGAGACCCAGGTCATGGGTGCTAGCTTCCGCAATACCGGCGAAATCGTCGCCCTTGCCGGGTGTGACCTCCTCACCATCAGTCCCGACATCCTTGAGAAGTTGGAGCAGTCCACGGAGCCAATGCCCCGCGTCCTGAGCCCCGAGGCTGCCAAGGGCATGGAGATCGAGAGGATCCCCGTCGATGAGAAGAATTTCCGTTGGCTCCTCAACGAGGATGCCATGGCCACCGACAAGCTTGCCGAGGGTATCCGTAAGTTCGGTGCCGACATCGTCAAGCTCGAGGGGATGATCGCCCAGGCTTGCTAATCTATAAAGCTGACCTCTGACACGATTTTTTAACCCTAACCGCGATGATAAAACGCTTTTTCCCAATACTTTTTGCCATGGCCATTACTGGTTGCGCCACGGCACAGGTTCCCTCTTCAACGGGTGGCGCGGGCGATGATCATCCGGGCTCGGTACCCGTGCTTCTGGGGCTGGATCCTGTCCGTCAGGATCTGAAGCTTTCCTCATTGCAGTGTGCCCTGCTCGATTCCCTTAGGACCGAGTACAAGTCGCGTGCGAAGCAAATCACCGCGATTGGCATGGCTGATCAGGATGCGGCCGTGCGTTCCAGCTGGGATCTCCGTTCCCTTCGCAAGCAGTTCAATCAGCGAGCTCTTCAGGTGCTGAGCTCCTCCCAGCAGGATAGACTGCGTCAGATCGAGCGCCAGATGCTTGGTGGCAAGTTGCTGACATCGCCCAAGGAGCAACAGTTGCTTGGCCTCAACCAGCAGCAGCAACAGCAGCTTGCGGCAATTTCCCAGTCCTCCAATGCAAAGGTCGCCGCCCTCAATGCTCAATCCTCCTCTGGAAAGCTTTCCCCGTTCTGGGCCGACATCAAGCGGCATCAGATCGATAGCGGCACCAAGAATCAGATGCTCTCCGTGCTTACCTCAAAGCAAAAGAAGCAATGGCTGGTGCTGAGTGGTCAGAAGATGGGCCTGCCAAAGGTGCACGATCCGAACGCGAACACGAAATCCCTCTTCGAAGGCTATTAATTTCGAGCCGGGCATCGTCGTTAAAAACGATGCCCTTCTTGATTGCTGAAGTTCCGACCCTCATCAGTTCCCAGTCTCTTCAAATTATCCAGAGATCTCATGAAACGTCTGCTCCTGCTCCCTCTCGTTGCGCTGACCCTTGCATCCGCCTCTGCGGTCACTGTGGCTTTCACGTCCACTCCTGACAGCATCTCTTACATGCCTGTCCTGCTGAACCAGCCTGAGATTCACAAGGATCTCAAGATCTCAGCTGCTCAGGATGCACGTATCGACATGATACGTGCCGAGTGTCGTGCCAAGGTGGGAGTGGTTTCCGCTGAGGGGCTTCTCGATCCCGCACTTTCCCCCGGTGCCCTGAAGACTCTCCCCAGCTACCAGGCTTCCTGCAATCGCAGGGTCTTGGCCGTTTTAAACCCTGCCCAGCGCGCGCGATTCCGTCAGATCGAACGTCAGTTCCACGGCGGGCTTTTCCTCCTCTCCCCAAGCGAACAGAGTCTCCTAAAACTGACTCCGGACCAGCGCCATAAGGTTACCGAAATCCGCTCTGTTGATGCAGCCAAGGCAGCAGAGGTTCAGAAAGCTTTCCTTGCCGGAAAGAAATCCCAACTCCGTAGGGAGTTGGATCTCCACCGTATCCATCGCACGACGGCGCGTAGCCTGCTTCATCTTCTGACGCCTGAGCAGCAGAGGGAGTGGTTGGCCTCCCTCGGTGCCCCCCCTCAAAAAGTAAGGCTTGGGATTTTTCCCCCACGCGTTGTTGCTGCTCGGTTGGCGTACGACTACGACGCCTTCCCTCGCACGCCTAGCGTGGCATCAAAACTTCTGAGCCTCTTCAGAAGTGAGATAAGAGGGCTCGATTGACTTGGCTATACCGGCTCTTCACTACTTCGGGGCTGCACTTCGTGCAGTCGAAACGCCCCTTTTCCAAGGGCCGCGTCCTCCCTTTACCCGCTCCGATCCTAGGCGCAGTGAGATTGGATGGAGAGCAAGGCGTGCGAGCGCTGCTGTAGTGAACTACTGCAAGCGAGCAACAACGCAGCTATCCGCCAACTATCACAAGACTTCCTACTTAAGCTCCGGAGGGAGGGGTAAATTCTTTATCTGCTGAACCGCATTGCGGTGGCAGACGAGGATGGCATCGTCGGTTTCCACGACGACGAGGTCGCTTACGCCGCAGAGGGCGATCGTGCGCTTGCCGGCAATGACGATATTGTGGGCGGCGTCAAGGGTGACGACTTTTCCCTTCAGCGTATTCCCATTCTCATCGACTCCGAGGTGAGGTGGGAGCGCCGTCCAGGAGCCGACATCATCCCAGTCAAAGCAAGCGATCAGGGCGACGACGCAAACGGCGTGCTCCATGATGGCGTAATCGACCGAGATCTTGGGAAGCAGGGGAAAACGATCCGCGAGGTAGGAGGCATGATCACTCTTGGGGAACTCAAGAATGAACTTCTCGAGATCAGGCTGATGCTTCCTACATTCGGCTAGGAAGGTCTCCGCCTGCCAGAGGAACATTCCGGCATTCCAGCCATGGCGTTTGCCTTCAAGGAAAGCCTGTGCCTTTGTCTCGTTAGGCTTCTCGACGAAGCGGTGCACGGTGACAACCCCCTCTTTGGATGCGGCCCCTTCCTCGAGTTCGAGATAGCCGAAGCCAGTCGAGGGATGGGTCGGCGTGATTGAGAAGGTGAGGATCGCCGGGTTCCCGGCCACAAATTCTGTCGCTTCGGTCAATTGTCTCCGGAAGGTCGCCGTATCATGGATCATCGCGTCGGCTGGGAAGAGGGCGACGATCGCGTCGGAGCGTCGGCTTCTGGCAATGCCTGTGGCCAGGGCCGAGGCGGGAGCGGTGTCACGCTTGGCTGGTTCGGCAATGATGTTGGCGGCGGGGAGGAAGGGAACGGCAGCCAGCGTCGCCTCGATCTGAGCGACATTGGTTAACACGAAGATCTGATCGAAAGGAACAACTCCTTCAAAGCGGCGAACGGTCTGCTCCAGCAAGGTCTGGTCACCCAGGAGTTTGAGCAAGTGCTTGGGTGTGGCGGTGCGGCTCGCGGGCCAGAACCGCTCACCGCTTCCTCCTGCCATGATGAAGACCTGGAGACGATCGAGGGGATTGGTGCTCATGGGAATGGAGGATTGGGAATTTGAAGAATTATTTAGCCACAAAATGCACAAAAAGCACAGGTTGGAGCTAATGGAGGAGAGTGTTAGAGAACGAGTTTTTTAAACTGGATTGTGGGAGCGCCGAAGTTCACCAACATCCCATGGCGAATTCCTGTGGCCCGTAGATACCCCAGAACCTGAGCAGTATGAACCGGCACAAGCGATTCACAGGCTTTGATTTCTAGGATCATCTCTTGTTCGAGCATCAAGTCCGCGATGTAGTCGCCTAAAGTGGTTCCGTCTTCATCAAGCACGGGGATTCGCAACTGTCGCTCTACTGTAACACCAGCTTTTTGCAAACGATGGGCCAAGCCGTTTTCATAGACCTTTTCCAAGTGTCCCCATTTCAAGAAGGAATGGAGTTGAAAAGAACAATCCCTGACGCAATCAGCTAGTTGCTTTGCCTCAGCATCCGTCATTTGTGCCTTTTGTGCATTTTGTGGCCAATGCTGATTATCCCAATGTCTTGAGTGTGGTTTTGAGGGTCTGCAGCTTTTCGCTCCATTTGGCATGGCGTTGGCGATGATCCTCAAGAACGGCCGCAGGGACTTTCTCTACGAAGCTCTGATCGGCAAGCTTGGCATTCACTTTCTCGAGTTCCGCCTCGACCTTCGTGATCTCAGTTGTGACGCGGGTCTTCTCCGCTTCGAGATCGATGAGGCCCTCGAGTGGCATGGAGATGGTGCCGAGATCGGTGAGGATGCTGGGTGTGCCGGCAGGAGCCGAACCGGTGATGAGTTCCACGGCGGATGCTCTGGTGAGCGCCGCAAAGATCGCCGATTGCAAGGGAGTGAATTCACCCAAATCTCCCTTGGTGGAGAGCAGGAAGCGGACCTGCTGTTTAGAAGGAATCTTAAATTCGGCACGTAGGTTGCGCACGGCATGAACGGCGGAATAGAGAGCCTTGGTGCTTTCTCCGGCTGAGGCGATCCTTTCCAGGGAAAAGCCCGTGAGGTGATGCTCACCCGGTGGCTGGGTGTAGAGCAGGAAGCCGTTTCTTGCTCCCGATGCGGAAGCGGAGGCTGCGGCCGAATACCCAAGATGACTCCAGAGCTCCTCGGTGAGGTGGGGCATCAGCGGATGAAGGAGTCTCAGGATTCCCGAGAGCACGATATCCATGGTGGCAAGGATGGCGGCTTTGGCCGAGGAATCCTCGGTACTCTGGCTATAGAGAATCGGTTTGGCGGCCTCAACAAACCAATCGCAGTAGTCACCCCAGAAGAAGTCATAAAGCAAGCCTGCCACCTCGTGGAAGCGGTAGTCGGCGTAGGCTCCACGCAGCGCGGTGTGCATGGTGTCGAAGCGCTCGAGAAGATGGATCGCGATGTCTGGAAGCTCAAGTCCTGTGAGATCGGGTGATGCGGTTGCCGGCCCCTGCATCTGGCGGAAGCGGACGGCATTCCAGAGCTTGTTGGCAAAGTTGCGTCCCTCTTCGATCTGCTTCTCGTCGAACTTGATGTCCTGTCCCTGAGGGGCAACCCGGATGATGCCGAAGCGGAGGCCATCGGCGCCATACTTGGCGATCAGGTCGAGCGGGTCGGGGGAATTGCCCAGGCTCTTCGACATCTTGCGGCCCGTCTTGTCACGGATGATGCCGGTGAAGTAGACATCGCGGAAGGGAATCTCCCCCGTGTATTCGAGCCCCGCCATGATCATGCGGGCGACCCAGAAGAAGATGATGTCGGGACCAGTGACGAGCACGCTGGTCGGGTAGAACTTCGCACGGACGGCCTCGTCCATGGTGTCATGAGCCCAGAGCCAGGAGGAGAACCAGGTGTCGAGCACGTCGGGATCCTGAGTCCAGCCCTCGCCGGGTGACTCGATCTGGACGCAGATGCTTTCACTGCCCCCTTCGGCTGGATACCAGACCGGGATGCGGTGCCCCCACCAGAGCTGACGGCTGATGCACCAGTCCTGGATGTTCTCGAGCCAGTGGTCGTAGACCTTCTCCCAGCGATCGGGGAAGAATCGGATGAGTCCCTTCCGAACCGCGTCGCGGGCCTCGAGGGTCTTCGGATACTTGAGGAACCATTGTTCGCTGAGGCGCGGCTCCACGGGGACATCGGCGCGCTCGCTGAAGCCGACATTGTTCTCGTACGGATCCTCCTTGGTGAGGAGTCCCAGTTCCTTCAGACGCTCGACGGCCTCCATGCGGGCCTCGAAGCGGTCAAGACCGGCGAATCCCTCTCCGGCCAGATCATTCAGGGTCCCGTTCGCATTCATGATGTCGATGACGGGGAGGTTGTGACGGAGGCCGATCTCGTAGTCGGCCTTGTCATGCGCAGGCGTGACCTTCAGCACGCCTGTGCCGAACTCAAAGTCGACCGCCTCGTCACCGATGATCGGAAGGAGCGCTTCAACATTCAGGGGGAGGGGACGGCGCACATGCTTGCCGATCAGGTGAGCATAGCGGGGATCCTTCGGATTCACGGCAATCGCAGTGTCGCCCATGATGGTCTCGGGGCGTGTGGTCGCGATCTCAAGCCAGGTTCCCGGGGCCTCCACGACCTCGAGCTTGAAATGGTAGAGGTAACCCTTCTGCTTCTTGGGGATGACCTCTTCATCGCTTAGCGCGGTAAGGGAGACAGGGCACCAGTTCACCATGCGCTTACCGCGGTAGATGAGTCCTTTCTTGTTAAGATCGACAAAGACCTCCTGCACCTTGCGGGCATAGGCCTCATCCATGGTGAAGCGTTCGCGCGACCAGTCGCAGGAGGCGCCGAGTTTCTTGAGCTGTCCGATGATGATGCCGCCGTGCTTCTCCTTCCACTCCCAGACCTTGGCCAGGAAGGCCTCGCGGCCGAGATCGTGACGGGTCTTCTTCTCCTCCTTGCGGAGTTGGCGTTCCACCACAGTCTGCGTGGCGATGCCGGCGTGGTCTGTGCCCGGGAGCCAGAGGACCTCGTGGCCAGTCTGGCGCGCGCGGCGGGCAAGGATATCCTGCAGGGTATTGTTAAGGACGTGGCCGAGGGTCAGGATCCCAGTGACATTCGGGGGAGGGATAACGATCGAGTAAGCGGGAGCCTGGGAGGAGGGATCGGCGTTGAAACAACCGGAGTCACACCAGCGGGCGTACCATGAGGATTCGACGTCGGCCGGGGCGTAGGCAGTGGAGAGTTCGGGTAAATGTTCGGACATTGGAAAAGAAAGTGAATTGTAATATGGAACTCAGGAACTCAGGAAGGAGTAAGAATGGATCTGCTCTTAAAGAATTTGGGCTTTCCGTTTCCTCATTCGAGATGGTGATAAAAAAGGAGTGTTTTGTCGTAAAGTCTATGTGGTGCTGATTTTATTCCTTGCTTCCTGAGTTCCATATTATTTTTAGATCCACTCTGGGCGAAAGGGGGAGCACCCGAAACTCCTTGCAAGAATTCCCAGAGTGGGCTACCATCCGACCCTCTAAAAATATGACGACAACTGAAACAGCAGAAATCGCAGCACTCCGGCTGCATGAGAAGGACACCGGCAGTGCCGACGTCCAGGTGGCTAACCTCACCCAGAGGATCACCACTCTCACCGAGCATCTCAAAGGCAACGCCAAGGATCATTCCTCCCGTCGCGGCCTTCTCAAGATGGTTGCCACGCGCCGCCGTCTTCTCGATTACCTCAAGGATAGCGCCACCGAGCGGTACCAGGCAGTCATCGAGAAGCTGAACCTGCGCAAGTAAAACTTAGGTAACGGTTTCCCTCTTCTTTCGAAGATGACTTGACCTGATCGGGTCAGGTCCTCGAGAAGAAGGATTCACAATCCGCGATCTATTCTTCTCTCTGTTCTCCGCCCTTTTTTGGCTGGAGAATTCCACGAAAAACACACCAACCATGCAGACACTCATCCGAGTGTCATCCGCATTCCGGGCGCTCACCATTTTTCGCGCTCACATCGGACCCACGCAGCCCACCCAACAATCCAAAACTTAATTCCTATGTCACACACTACTGTCACGGCCAATGTCGGCCAGAATCCTCTCAGCTTCGAAACGGGCAAGATTGCCAAGCTTGCCGACGGAGCCGTCATGGTCCGCTCCGGCGAGACCATTGTCCTCGTCAGCGCGGTTTCCGCAACCTCCGTCAAGGAAGGTCAGGACTTTTTCCCTCTCACCGTCGATTACAAGGAGAAGGCCGCCGCTGTCGGTAAGTTCCCCGGTGGTTACTTCAAGCGTGAAGGCCGTCCGAGTGAGAAGGAGATCCTGACCGCCCGCATGAC
>Ga0007804_1000479_pt1 | contig 14623 bp, 9 predicted proteins | sample CryBogCBE25Aug07_FD_60367 | JGI IMG/M metagenome (GOLD analysis project Ga0007804, IMG submission 60367) | Freshwater microbial communities from Crystal Bog, Wisconsin, USA - CBE25Aug07 | ecosystem: Environmental > Aquatic > Freshwater > Lake | place: Crystal Bog, Wisconsin, USA | collected... | reverse complement strand
TTTTCCCCGGTTCCATATTCCCCGATAAGGATTTGAGTTGGGGCAGCCCGTCTGTCCCAACCAATCTATTATACTGCGTTATACTGTTTGGTCATTCTAATCACAGTTCCTGCATTTGTTGTTGTACCCACCAAGTTAACAACGTTACCTGACATTGTGGTACTCCAAGTTGTTAGTGTGTTTCCAGCAGTGTTAATTGTGCCATAAACAACAATATTTGATGTTGCTCCATTTGACACTACCAATGCTTCTGCAGCTTCTTTAACCCCGTTGTATGTACTTGACAAGATATACTTGGCAGTGCTGTACGTGTTTCCAAAGAAGCTATCAACTGTGGTTGGAGTTGCTGCACTGGCAATTGTTACGTTGGCCACTGAACTTGCAATTGCACCCGAGGTGTTAATTGTGTACTGAGTAGTTGATTGAGTCGTACCAGTTGTAAATGTGATACCCGTACCAGTAATAGTATTAACTGTGTTGTAACCACTGGTGTCATACAACTGATTAACTGTTTGTGTAGTTGTTAGTGTTCTAACATCAATCACGTCTGTGGTCAACGGAGCTTCTGTAAATATCAATTGGCTATTGCCAGTGAATACTGAATATGCCAAAGTTGGTATTTGTATCACACCGTTAATGCTAACAATGGTAGCAGCAGTGGTTGAAGCACTTGTCAATGTAAATGCTGTTTGACTACCAGTTCCTGTAAACTGTTGATCTGTAATTACAGTAAAGCTAGTACTTGCAGTTGCCCAACTTGTACCGTTATACCATTCAATAGCACCCTGTGTGGTGCTATAACGCATCATACCAGTTGTATCTGTACCGCCTGTACTACCAGGACGTTGTGCACTACTACCAACTGGCAACAACATTGAGTCAGTACTGTTAACAACCAGTTTTGCACCTTGTGCAAAACTTGTGCTTGCTGCATTACCACCAATGATAACTGCGTCATAAGCACTCAATGGTTTGGCATAAATCAGTGTTGAGTCGTTAACACCTTGCATAATAAATGCATTTTGATTAGCACCGCCAGTTGTACCGGCACTGGATCTTCCAGTGTTGAATTGTGCACCACCAACTTGTGTCAACGATGCGCCATGATAAACGTTACCGCTTACACTTGCACCGCCCCAAACTTGTAACGCACCAGTATTGGCCGCAGGGCTGGCATTGTTTGTGCTCTTGACCACTAACACGTTACCACTTGTGATGCGAGCAACTTCAAATTTGGTAGTTGTACCGCCTGTGGCAAATATAATATCGTTCTTTTGATATGTATTCAATATCAAATTACCGCCACCAGTTGTGGTGTTACCAGCAACAATCAAGTAACCATCGTTGGGGTTGTATAGGTTGTATGCAGCTTGGCTATAGCCAGAGCCGACAATACCCATGTCAACGTAAGTGTCGTTGTCACTACCATTGTTGGCCACTGCCGCAATGTCTGTACTTGCGTTGTTACCGTTATTGGCGTTTTGAATACTGAATTGACTGTAGTTGTTGATGTTTAAACCAACTTGTATTGGTGCGTTTGCAGGAGTATAATTCAGTGCGCTACCAAATACGCCAGTACTACCAACATACAAGTTACCAGTTACGCCAGCACCGCCAGTTACTTGTAGAGCACCAGTTGAGGTGCTGGTACTTGACGCACCGCTGGTTGCTGCAACTGTACCGCAACCAGTAAAGGTTCCGTTAACTTGTAGTGTTTGGATATACGAGGTTCCAGATCCATTAAATGAAGTTGCACTCAATTGACCAGTACTGGGATTGTAGTTCAAAGAACTGTTTGTGTATGCTGCCAAGTTACCGCTTGTGGCATTGTAAAAACTTGGGTAGTATGTGGCATTGGTTGATGTTGTGGCCACTTGCTCGTAGCTGGCAACGTTTGCCGATGGCACTTGCCCCAAGCTGCTTACAGATATACCGGTCAAGTAGTATCCGTTACCAACAAATCCTGTTGCAGTTAAATTACCTGTGCTGGGATTAAAGTTAAATGCACTGTTAGTATAAGTTGCTACGTTACCGCTTGTGGCATTGTAAAAACTTGGGTAGTATGTGGCATTAGTGCTTGTTGTGGCTACATTATCGTAGTAGGCCACGTTGGCAGTTGCCACAGTGCCTGCAATATTTGTCGGATTCAAACTGGTCAAGTATGTACCAGTACCAACTACGTTGGCGCCCACATTACCAATTGTGGCAGCATTTACAGTTGCTGCAATTATAGTACCAAATGCACCACTTGCACCCACGTTACCAATTGTGGCAGCTTGTACACTGCTTGCGGTAATACCTGTAGTTGAGTTTAAAGTTGTGAAATTACCAGTACCCGGAGTAACGTTACCAATTGCTGCTGCATTTATTCCGCCAGCAACGTTGATGTTACCACTAACCCCAACACCACCTGCCACCACCAACGCACCGTTGAGTCCGCTGGTGCTAGGAGTTGTTGTGTAAATTAACAAATTGCCGTTACTGTTGATGCTGGCTGCTGTTGTTCCTATTATACTGCCTTGCGGTATAACTGTGAAATTCAGTCTTGTACCTTGTGCACTGTCTGTAAAGTTTTGATCTGCTTGTAAATTAACACCAGCAGACTGTTGTGGACTTTGAATTTGGAAGCCGGTTGCTCCGTAACCACGTGCAATAAATGCACCTAAAACTTCTCCGCTTTGTACTGCGCTTGGAGACAGTGCTGATCCATCAGCTCTACGAGCAATGTATATGGATGCATTGGCAAAAGAATCCAGTGTCACTTTACCAACTTGTCCAGACGCAGCCGACAAGTGCAATACCGATGTACTGTACTGTGTTGCGCTGGCGTTTTGGTTTATAACCACAGAGGAGTTGGCCAAGAATCCGTTGGATGCGCCATTGGGACCAATAATCAAGTTACCTTGAATAGTGTGGTAACCCACAGTTGGTGATCCCACATTCAAGTTACCAGCAATGCCTACACCACCTGCCACAGTCAACGCACCATTGGCGTTTGTTGTGCTAGTTGTTGTGCTCTTGATTGCAACCACGTTGCTGCGAGTAATACGCATCACTTCGTTGTTGGTGTTAATACCTTGTACAGCAAATACTATATCATTTACAGCACCTGTACCCAATATCAAGTTACCGCCACCAGTGATAGCATTGCCCCAGTTGAACAAATATGCATCATTTGGGCTAATTAAACCATAGCCTGGATAAGAGTAACTGCTGCTGGCAATACCCAAATCCAAATAAGTGTCACTGTAGGTACCGTTATTGGGAGTTAGGAAAATATCTGCAGATGCCAATGCTCCGCCATTCAAGTTCTGCCCTGCAATAATACCAGCATAGTTGTTGAAGTTGGCCGTAATTTGTTGTACTGTTAAGGGATCAACCACATAGCCTGTTGGGATACCAGTATACAATGCACCATAACCTGCTGCATTACCAAAAAACTGTCCACTGTTGCCTGTAAAAACATTGTTTGTAGTTGATGTTAAATTAATATTACCACCCACCCACAAGTTACCAGCAATATATGCGCCACCGTTTGGTATTACAAGCGCACCCGATCCATTTGCGCCGTTTGTGCTATTGTTAATTGTAGTAATACCACTGGTTGTAAGTGCTGCAAAATAACCAGCCGCAGCAGTTGTTCCACCAATGATTGTGTTGTTGATTGTACCGCCAGTAATTACTGCGTTAGCAGTTGACAATCCCACAGTTGCTAGAATTGTGTTACCGGTTACATTGACACCAACCACTGATGTTGCAAACAAGTTACCTGTTCCAGGATTAAATTGTAATGCATTGTTTGCATCTACTGCCAAGTTACCCGATGTTGTGGATGCAAATAACGGATAGTAAGCAGCATTTGTTGAGCTGGCTGTTGTGTTGACATAATATGCCACGTTAGCAGTTGGCACTGTACCAGCAATATTTGTTGGAGTCAAGCTGGTCAAATAAGTACCTGTTCCAACGTGGTTGGCTCCAATGTTACCTAGTGTGGCAGCATTTATTGTGGCAGCTGTTAGCGTTGTGGTTGCATTTAGGTTAGTAAAATTACCTGTGCTGGGTGTTGTATTACCAATTGGTGAGTTTTGTACACCACCTGCAATGTATGCTGATGCTACTACACCAACACCACCAGCTACCAACAATGCTTGTCCGCTAGTAAAACTTGTGCTTGCTGCCGCAGAGTTAGCAGTCAATGTTCCTGCTACCACTTCAGTTTGATTAATTATTTCGCTATTGACACTGGTCGTTGTGCCCTTAACTGTCAAGTTACCAACAATGGTTGCATTTCCACCAACCCAAATGTTAGCGCCAGTTGCAACACCACCTGCTACAACAAGAGCAGCACTGGTTGTGCTTGTTGCGTCTGTTGTTGAAGTAATATTGGCCCATGTGCTTGCCGATAAAGTTGTAAATGCACCAGTGCTTGGAGTAGCATTACCCACAGGAGTTGCGTTTACACTACCACCAGTAACTACTGCATTGGCAGTTGCTAAATTAAGTGGGTTGCTGTATGTTGAATTAACGGTTGCTGCTGTTACTAATGCACCTGTATTACCAATTGTGGCAGCATTTACTGTGGCGGCTATCAAAGTGCCAGTCAATGTTTCACTTGCGCCCGAGAATACTGCGCCAGCATTACCGATCGTTGCTGCATTTACTGTACTTGCAATCAATGTACCGCTTAGTGTTTCATTTGCACCACTGAATGTTGTTCCTGTGTTACCAATTGTGGCAGCATTTACTGTGGCGGCTATCAATGTTCCTGAAAGAGTTTCATTTGCACCTGAGAATACAGCACCAGTGTTACCAATTGTGGCAGCATTTACGGTACTTGCAATCAATGTGCCCGACAGTGTTTCATTTGCACCTGAAAATACTGCACCAGTGTTACCAATTGTGGCAGCGTTTACTGTACTTGCTACCAAGGTACCAGCATTTAGTGTACCAGAGCTGGGGTTATAATTCAGTCCCGGGTAAACACCGGTAATACTGTTACCTGCAGTTGCAATATTGGAAAACTCTAGATAATAAGTTTGGTTGTTGCTTAATGGAGTAATTGTTGCGTATGCAGCAACGTTGGCATTTCCAGAAGCTAAAGAACTACTAGCACCACCAGCCAAGTTACCAGTAATGTAAGCGGCATACAAATTACCGTTTGTTAATACTATGTTACCGTTTACACTGGTCAAATTACCAACAACGTTCAAGTTGGCATAGTTGGTGATACCAAGAGTACCAGTATAAACTGCACCCATAAAGTACACAACGTTAGACACGTTGGCGGCTGCAGTTGGCACAATGGTGTCAGCAAAGTTCAGCACACCTGACTGATAGTCAAAGAACCAAGAGTCACTAGCACCAGATCCAGCTACAGGTAAATTTGTAAAGTTTGCCACTTGAGCAGCAGTTGCTCCTGGAGGACCTGCATATATTTTAAGTTGGTATCCAGATCCAAAACTTGGTGGAATCCAATTCACAATACCAGTGCTCCAAGTCTCGTTTGTTTCAGACTCACTCAAGGCAGTGCCCTGTACTACTGCACTTGTTGATGTATTGTATACAGAAACAATAGTGCTACCATTTAATACTGTATTTGCACTAGGTGCACTAGACACGTTGGGTATTGCGTAATCTTGTTGCAACACTGTTGCGCCAGGAACCAATAACGGACTTGCAATACTCTCGTTATAGGGTTGTTTTGCAGTGTATAAATCGGTCTTGGCTACGCCATATCCAACCTTTTTATTTAAGTAGTCAACGATCTGATTTTGTGATATTGCCATTTTTAGTTCTCTTCTTTATTATGATGTTGCAACGTACAATGCGGTTAGCGATTGGCCGCTGGTTAATTTAACTCTAACATAAACCTCGTTGCTCTTATTACCTGCGGTTGATGTGTTAACTGATCCAAATGTGACGTTTACACTGTATGTGCCGTTGGAGTTTAGAGTTGCGTTACCACCAACTGCACAACCAGCACCACCATTACCACCCGATCCTGTTCCCGGGACTCCTGATCCTGCATAAGCTGCTGCTGCATTTAGCCATCCGTTAGTTGGGCTTGCATAAGTTGGGTCAGTGACTCCGGGTAATGCAATCCACAATCCAGCCAGCGTTCCTGTATAGTGTATATAGAAACTGCTCAATGCGGCATAGTTAAACTTAAATGTAAAGTACTGACTTGCGGCACGTCCAGAACTCAAATTGGGTCCTACTGGATAATATCCAGTACTGTAGTTTGTTACATCGTACTGTAATTTTGCAGCAACTACAGTTGCATCTGTTGCCAACAATGTACTAGATGTGCTATTGAATGTGGTCTCAGTTCCTGTGTATGCAGGATTATCTGCAGCAGTACCACCGTCAGGATTGGTAATGCGAGCAGCAGTTCCAAAACTGCTTGTCAAACTGGTTTCTTCAATCTGTGTAGTTGTTCCTGTTTTATACAATATGATATTACCTGGTGCAAATTGTCCACTACCAGTGGTTGCATATGGAGTTGAAACGCTTAGTGTTGGTCCAAGTGTTGAAGCAGCACTACCAAAGCCGGTTGTGACATTTGATGTTGTTGAGAACGTGTAAGCGGTAGTATTGCTACGTGTCAATGGTAATGGTATGCCCACTTGTGCCAATGTTCTGTTGGCTGGCGCTAGTAGAGCACCACCTGCACCAAGACTTGAGAAGAAGTTAGCACTAGTGCTGGTCCATGCTGCATAGTATAAATCTCCGCTCAAATTTTGCACTGTACCGTTTATTGTAAAACCAGCACTGGAGTTCAAATGCGGAATAGTACTTGAATAAGTGACCACGTTACTGCTCAATGCAATACTGGTTGCACTAAATGCTGGTGCAGTTGGCGAGCTTGCGTCATAATACCAAGTCAAGTAGCCAGTTGAGGCTGCATCGCCAGTATAGGTTATGTTTAATCTATTCCAACCAGCCGGTATGCTGGTTGCTGCCACTGACGCTGAAAATACGTACCAGAATCCAGCTGCCACTGTGCTTACAATATTGTGATAATCTTGTACACCTGACACAACCAAGTTACCATATGTGCCGTTGTCTGCACTTGACGGGCTTGCGGTCAATGCGTGATAATTACTTGGCCAAATGGTGCCATTAATAGCCAGCTGAATATTACCACCAGTTGTAGTAGTTCCTGAATTGGTTACTGTGCTGGTAGCGAATACTGCACTTCTTGTTGCGTTGACTGAGGTTCCGCCTGCAACACTTAGGTTGCCCCATCCCGAGTTGTCGGTTTGTGTAAATGCAGTCATCAATCCTGAGATAGTGCCAGTAGTTTGAGTCAGTGTGGTTGCCGGGAAGTTTGGAGGACTGCTTGGTGTCAACTTACCTAGAATTGCGTTTAACTGTGCAATAGCATCAGTTACATCTGTTGTGCTAGTTAGCGATACCGCGTTTGATACCAATTGTCCTGACGCATTTGCGCCTAATACAATAACGTTGGCAGCACTAAAACTCAAAACACCTTGTCCGTTTGTGGTCACTGCATATCCGCTTGAGCCGCCGGTTATACCAACGTTGCTGATACTGCCCAACCCAACAACACCAGTGTTGCTTGATAGTGCATTTCCATAAATTGTTAGGCTTGTTGTTCCTGCGTTGGCTACAATATTGCCTGCATTAACAGTTAAGCCAGCAAAAGTTGGTGTTGCAGATGTTTGTACACTTTGTGGTGTACTGATATTGGCATAACTTGATCCAACTGCAATAGTTACACCGTTTGTACTTGCAAATGTCAGTGTTCCGCCACCCGAAAAACTACCTGATCCGCTGGTGCCGGCCAAGCTAACTGTTGTACTTACTGCCACGTTTGAGGCTTGACTGATACGACCGTATTGATCAAATGTCAATTGCGGAATGTGAGTTGCATCTCCCCATATTGTTGCACCAGGGCCAATCAGCGACAAACTCACAGTGTTTGCAGATATTGTCAAGTTACCTGCACCTGTACTGGTGGTCACAACACGAGTTCCGTAATCGTATACACCTTGAGCATTGATGTTGGCTGTTGTACTATTTCCTGTCACTGTCAGGGTAGTACCAATGCTTACACTGTTTGCTATTGTTCCGCTTTGAGCGACTAAATTGCCAATACGCACATTGGCGTATCCTGAATTGTTGATAACTCCGGCAGTAGAGCCAGTTTCTGTTGTTAAAATACCCTGAAATTGGTTGCTGGATTCTTCCCAAATCCAAGCAGTATTGTAGCTTCCGCTATTGTATCCAGTTACCGGTTGTAGGTTACGATTTATTAATAAACCAATATCGTAACTGGGAGATCCTGTGTAACCATTGTTAAATACCACCAACGGGTCATTAATATATGTATTGATTGAATTTAACTGGGTGTAGCTATTGGCCACACTCAAATTACCAAGAATAGTAATATTACTGTTTAAAGTTAAATTTGTCGCAAACAAATTACCAGTAACAGTACCGGCAGCAACTTTATACTGAGCGTTAATTGTACTATCAGTAATCTGATTATTTTGAATTCTTGTCAGCGTACCAGTACTCATATAAACTTCCTTAATTTTGTATTATTGTATTTATGGTACCAACGGAGAAAACTTCTGTGCAGTGAGTATTGCAAGAAGCGTTAAAAATTTATTACTGATTTGTAATTAGAAGCTGGTTAACGACACTCTTTTCCACGTATTTGTGGCGGTGCAAACATAGATGTAATTTGAATCCCAGGCAATTTGCCCCGGAACACCTGTACTGTTATCGAGTTTTGTTGACTGGGGAGCCGATAATAATCCTCCAATAGTTAAATTACCGGTAATACTCAAATTGCCAGTTACGGATGCACCAAAACTCACAGTGGTTGCAATGTAGCGTACATCAACAACATCAGTCGAGGTTGGCACCTGCGAGAATGTGATTTGGTTGCCCGACACTGTGTACGCAACCCCAGGTTGTTGTACAGTACCGTTTATGCTCACAAGAATACCGTCCTGTGTGCTGGCTTGGTTTAGTGTGAAAGTGGCATTGACTCCATCACAGTTGATGGGTTGGCTGGTGATTTCGTTGTTCAACGGCATCCATCCGTTGTTGCCGTATACCTCTAAACTGGCAAGATCGGTGTTGTATCTCAAGTATCCGTTGACGGGATTTGCGGGTTGTTGCGCAGTATTGCCCACTGGCACGCCCACAGCTGAATTTGAACTAAACACAGTAATAGGGGTGTGGTACGGGGTTATCACATCGGCCGAGATATTGCCGTAAAAATTACTAATGACATTGCCAGAAATAATATTGCCTTGGTTTAAATCTAGGTTGGCCACCACTAGATTTTGCAAGAAGGTATTTCCTGTAATAGTAATATTGCCCACACTCAAATTGCCCGACAGTGTTGCAGAATTTGCAGTGATTGTGTTGCTTTGGATAGCAGTATTGACCACCAAACTGGACAAGTTGCCCAATTGTGTGATGTAGGGCTGAGCTGAAGTTAGTACGTAGCCAGTGACATTGCCTGCAACACTGCCTGTGACATTGCCATAAATTACATTGCTCACGGTCAAATTGCTTGTATGAATATTGCCGGTATAACTGGACAAGAAAGCAGCAATATTGGCGTTTCCGCCAGTGCTGATGTTGTTTACTAGATAATTGACATAGCTGACTACTGCTGAGTTAGCGGTATTGACATAACTGACTACGGCATTGTTGGCAGTCACAATCGCAGCATTTGCTCCAGCCACATTTGAAGCCATTTGTGAATTCAAATAGTTTACATAGCCGACAACTGCGGTATTGGCAGTGACTATGGCTGCATTGGCAGCAGTCACATTGCTTATCATTTGCGAATTGAGATAGTTTACATAACTCACAACTGCATTGTTTGCAGTCACAATCGCAGCATTTGCTCCGGCAATTTCTAAATTTGCAATATTGATATTGGCCAATATTGCAGAAACTTCGGGTAACGCATCAATATCACCAAAAGTCAAATTGCCGTTGCCATCGGTGTAGATGACATAGTTTGGACTTCCGCCGCTGATGTTGATGTTGCTAATACTGCCTAAATTTAATTTATATCCAGCATCAGTAGTGATTGCATTGCCTTGAATATAAAGATTTCCAACATGTGCATTTCCTGTGACATCTAGTGTGTATTGCGGACTAGAGTTGTTGACACCAACTCGGTAATTGTTTACATCAAAATAGGCAGTTGCGTCAATGGAAAGGTTGGTGCCCTGGCGCTCCAGGTTCGCTTGTAACATTGTTCCACTGATTTTTCCTATTGCCATGCCTGCTCCTAGGCAGCCACGTTAGTGCTGTTTATATTGTGTATTACTGTTATTGTTGTTGGGCTAGCACCAGTGTACTGAGGAGGTGCACTGTTAAATGTTATGGTGTACCCGCCCACAGTGTAATGTGTGGTTGGCATTTGATAAACACCGCCAATGAAAACTGCAATGGCTGTGGGATCAATTTCTGGTTGTGTCATAGTGAATGTTGTGGTTACGCCATCTCCAGAAAATGTATCAACCACTAGTTGTACACTACCAATCTTGGCCACTTGGCTCCAAGCACCGTTGTAAAAAAATTCAATACGACTTGTGGCTTGATTAAAACGTATCAGGCCCGATACCGGAGCATCGCCGTATCCTGTGCCTGGAACTATGGGTAATATAGCACCAGTAGCCCCAGGAGCAAGTTGTGGGTTTTTAAGAAATCTTGCCATTGTTAAATTCCAATATAGCTGATGGTGGCCGATAGCCCAGTGGCGCTGGCATTTGCATACACTGCATCGCCCGAGCCAAGAGCAAATTTTTCTTGTGTGATCAAGGTGTTGTAGGCGCTGATTGCCACATTGCCATAAATTATGTTTACACCGTTTGCTATAAATGTATTTTGCACCAAATATACATTGGCATAAATTGTGGCATTGGTGCTGTTGCATATATGAACTGTGGATATAACGTTATTTCCGCTACTGGTATAAATGGCAGAGGCCGTTGTGTTAGTTATTGATGCGTTTTGTAATGACATGTTTGTTCCTATTATCCAAATAAAATACTGTAGGCTATGCTACGTGTTTTGTTAATTAGCTCCGAGCCCGAGTTGGGGTAACTGGTATTCACAACTCGTAATCCGGTACCGCCTGTGCCAGGTGTTGTAGCAGACAGTTGCACATTGCCGCCCACAGTGTTATCGTAAATGGTATGCCCGGACAAATTCAAATTTCCGCCTAGGGCAGGCGTTGTGTCTGCGCTCACACTGGTAATACCAGCTCCGCTACTGGTAACGATGTTGCTGACTGTGGCGCCGTTAAAGATTTGCCAGGCCTGAAGACTCTCGTTCCAACCAATACTGGCGTTGGCACTTGTGCCGCGAGCCACAATGATGTTTGCTCCAAAAGGATTGGGAACTGTTGTGCCCGAATTGAGTATGATTTTATTATTGGTAATAGCACTGTCTACACTGCTGATTGTTTGACTGTTACCAGTCACAAACAAGTTGCCGTTAACCAACACCGTTGGGCAATCTACGTTGATTTGATTTGAACTTATGAACGTGATTTGATCAGTGGCATTCAACGTTTGAATCGTTAAATTGCCAGAAACTCTTTGTGTAGTACTCATCGCGAAAACCTTGTTTATTGTATATTTAGCTGCATACAATATATTGATTTGTCAAAATAAAACGGCCCGGGGGCCGTTTTAAAAGAGTGCTATACTCACTTATAGCTGATTGTTTTTAAGCGTATGCAACCATTATATAAGTAGAATCTGGCGTAGCCAAGTGATAACGCCATTTGTTGGGATTGTATCCGCCAGAAATGTTTGTGCTCAAGTTGCCGTCGTTACCAAAATCGTATACGTAGCGGTTTGTAATACGGCTAGCGTATGCAGTATTGTTGGCAAAAGCCACTGTTTGAGCTGCTACGTTTCCTGTTGTTGCGATTGTGACGTTTGCCAATCCAGCAACTGTTGCGTTAACCGCAGTAACTAAACCAGCAGTATTTCCGCCTAGTCCTAGTAGTACACTGTTAACACCAATTGTGGCTGGACCAACCACGTTGGCAGTTGCGTATGTAACATAAGTGCTGGTAGCGTTTCCAACCACGTTGGCAGCAATAACGTTTGCAGATGTGATTACGTTTAGGGTAAGTGCTATACTCATGGTGTTGGCCACTGTGGGTGTTGCTAGATTTACCAGCGTAGCAGTAGCGTAATTGCCTGAGTTATCAGTCACGTGATATTTGTGTGCGCCTTTTTGTGCAGTAATTGATCCTGCAACAGCTGTGCCTGAACCAATTTTGACTGTGGGGCTGATTTGGCGTCCTGCTTGTGTTGTGTTACCGCCAGTACCACCAACGTAGGCACCATTGATGAATTCGGGTCCGGTATAACGGTCATGTATGATACCGTCTGTGCTTGTGTTTGTAATTTTTAATTTTGCCATTTTATTTTCTCCTTAAAAATAGCGTTCTAGGCTACCCGAAGTTGGTGCTCCGAGAATTCTTATGAACTTAGTATTTACCACTGCAATGCAAAAAGCCCCTTGCGGGGCTTAGTTTTACGCTTGGTCTATAAACTTTTTGAGTTCTTCGGCCTTGGTCACAATGTCTGTACTAGATGGAAAGTCAGGCAATGTTGGGAAAGGTAGCGTACCGCGATTAGCATCAGTTAACTTAGAGTGATACTCATCAGTCAATGATTGTCGTTTTTGGAATACTGGCGTCACAAGAATTTCGTTAGCCATTTTGAGAAGTTCGAGACGAATCTCGTAAGGTGTTTTGCTCATAGTTTTTCTCCTTTGTGTGTATGTGTGTTAAACACGAGCTTGTGACTGTTGTCACATAGATATTTATGACTCTGGGTATCAGTGAGATTTATTTTTAGCCGCTATAGTGGCCCTTATTTTTGCTTTTTGTTCTTCGCTCATCGGCTTGCCTTTATTCACTGGTGTACGTCCTTTATTTGCCTGACTTATTTTACGAGCACGTTCTTCAGTACATCCTTTTCCGTACATTGGATTATTAGCACCAGATTTAAGTTTAGACATTAATTCCTTATACTCAGGAGTGTGATTTTTAGAATTAATTTTTGATTTTCCTTTTTGAGATAAACTTAATTTTCTTTTATGTTCTTCTGTCTTAGATTTGCCTCTGTGAAACTCACTAATCTTCTTATTAGATTCTTCTGTAGGTATAATATATCCTGCAACATTTTGATTAATCCATTTGTCATTATGCAACACGTTGCATCTACGCAATACTCGTGTTTCCCATTGTACTGCTTGTTCTTTAGTTTCAAATATTTTACGCACTTCAAATTCAAAACTGTCTACACCAGTTTCTTCTATTAATAATTGTATTTTAGGGCTACTTGTAAAATATCTATTCCACAGATCTTCTTGTGGAGTTAATTTATTTGCGGTACGTACACCATAATAGACTTTACCGCTCGGTTTGTGTTTAATCAAATATGTATAAGGGTTCATATGTTTATTTATGACAGAGTGCGATTTCTCCCACTTAAATATTGTTGCCATGAAAAAAGGGCTCCGAAGAGCCCTTTGTTTTTAGTACTTCTCTAAGAGAAGTGTTACAAAAATCTTACTGGAATGTAAGATTTGCAACGGCTATCTCCCCTACATAGTCGCCAGCGTTACCTAGTGATGAAGAAGTGTTTGTCAATTCTACATAACCATAACGTGTCATAAAGCTAACTACTGGTTCGAATGTTGATGGATCCAGAACAACACCAGAACTCATTAATGGAATATATGGGCAATAGAACGCAGCTGCATCAGCCTCGCTAGAACCTTTGTATCCAACCAATACTGCTTGGCCGTCGTTTGCATAACCGTCAACATAAATCTTCATTGCGCCGTTCAATGTACCAACAAACTTGGTGTTTGTAGGAGCTTCGAATGTACCTTCTGTAGTACGTGCAAATGCTGATGTTGTAGCTGATTGTAGTACTGTCAATGAAGCAGGACTTACAACTGCCCAATTACCAGCGCCACGACGTGTACGTTGTGCAATCAAGTTTGCTGTTCTGTTGATTAGAACCGCTAGAGCAGCGTGCTCGTCACCAACGAATGTAGCAGTACCACTAACTGCAGACTGATCAAATGTGTAATCAGTAGCGGCTAGAGCACGTAGTGAACCTAGAATCTCTTGGTCGATTTCAACTGTGATCTCTTGAGCCAATGCTGCCATGATTTCAGCTTCTACGTCTAAACCGTGCATAGATTGTGCATCTTGCGCAGCTTCAAATGTCCAACGAGCAGACAATTTACGTGTTTTAGCTTCAACAACTTGTTTCAAGATTTGAACGTTGATTCTGTTACCAGCAATACCTTCAAGAGCAGCAGTACTTGTAGCTTGACCAGTTGTATTAGAACCAGAGTAAGCAACTGCAATCTTGAATGGTGATAGTGCTTCATCACCAGCGTTAGCTGATGTTGCGTAAGCAGAGCTATCTGTCATGTTGTCAGCATAACGTACACGTAGTGTATGAATCTGAGCAACTGGACCTGTCATTGGTTGAACACCAATGATCTCGTTAGCAATAACTGTAGGCATTACACGACGGATAACTGGTAGAATAACACGGTTAAGTGTTGCTACGTTACC
>Ga0007804_1000475_pt1 | contig 14700 bp, 19 predicted proteins | sample CryBogCBE25Aug07_FD_60367 | JGI IMG/M metagenome (GOLD analysis project Ga0007804, IMG submission 60367) | Freshwater microbial communities from Crystal Bog, Wisconsin, USA - CBE25Aug07 | ecosystem: Environmental > Aquatic > Freshwater > Lake | place: Crystal Bog, Wisconsin, USA | collected... | reverse complement strand
CTCTCGGAGATTTCCGTAAGGGAGCAAAAAAGGACCCGTGAGCGTTCTCCCGATGCAGTCACGATCCGAGAAATGGGAACCAATAGATGGTTGTAAGTCCAAAACAGGATTGCAACGAGGATGGTCAGGCCAGCTAAAATCAATGCATTGCCTCCAAGATTTGATGAAGCAAAAGGATGGGCAACGGGAGGGCGGACCGTTTTGGGAACCGTTTTGGGAACCGTTTTCTTTGCCAAGGCATCAAAGATTTCCTTCTTGCGATCCTCCTGTTGAGAAGGCTTGTCGCTCGATTCCACTTTTCGGGGCAGGACGGGAAGAGGAATCCATACACCGTTGGAAGCATGGACTTCAGGCCAGACTCCCTTGCAGGCATCAGTGATGAGAATCCGGTCATCGGGTTGGGCTTCCGATGGCACAAAAAATCCCTCTGCGAGCCTTGACTCGATGCCCCGTGCCTTAAGCATGGCGACGGCAAGCTCGCAAAACTGACGAGCCGTTCCCTTGGATCCACCCTTGATGAATTCATCCAAGGAACGACTCTCATTGGTGGTTTGCCCATTCAGTGTGCCCTTGCTGACAATCCAGTCGGAGATGAGAACGGCCTGAAGGGAGGGAGATACGGTTGATTTTACCGCCTCACTTCCTTTGGCAAGGATACCGACGATACTTTTCTCAGGTGCCTGTTGCTTGCCGGCCACGGTCTGATCGAGCCCTTCAAGGAACTTCCCAACCTCGGGGCTGGGAGGAAACGGAGTGTTTGTCCTGAGTCCAAGGGCATTAACGGCTGCAATCACATCGTCCGGATCATCATCGGCATGGATCATGAAATCATCGTGATCGGGAATGCTTGGCAATTTCGTGACGGCCCAAGAGGCGCTCTTGGCTCGTTCAAATGCCGAGGGAACCATCATCTCCAGGGTCTTTCCAGGAGTCACAAGCGGAGCGATTCCATCCTTGAGATACCAGATCGTCATCTGTGTCACTCTTTGCCCGGATGGCATGCTATTAGTTGAACACTCCGGATCAGGTTTCCGAAAATAAAAACCCTTCAGTCGAGCAGACACATGGGGAATGTCGGAGAGCTGGACTGCCGCGATGGGATCCGGTTCCGGCGGGGGCGGAGGAGGCGGTGTTCCTGAGAAACTCATTGGAGGTTGCGGAGGATGCAACGGCACTGCGGGCACAGGTGGAAGATGGGCTGCCATCAAGAGGATGGTCAGAGAGGCCAACGTCACCACAAGGGCTAGACCACTGATTTTAACAACATTCGACCCGCAATCATCTTTTCTTCCCTTTGCCACCGGTGAACTCGTCACAAGAAATCCTAAGATGGCGGCAAGAATCAGGGCACCACCTATCCATGCAAGGATCAGGGCAGGATCATCTCCCCTCGAAATCACCAGGTCGGCCAGCCAACGCGGCCTTTCGAAGTGTCCACCGGCAGCATCCAAAAACGGAATCGAAGCAACAAGTCCCGCAGCAAGGACCTCGACAAGACCCGACCCAAAAACATTACTGATGCTCGATGTGACATGAATCAGAAGGATCCCAAAGAAAGCGCCAACAAGGAAATTGGGGAGCATCACTCCGATCAATCCAACTTGACTAAGGGAGCAAAGGGAGCAGATGAGCGCCGTCGCAGGAAAAATCAAAAGGATGACCGCACTCAACACCAGTGGTAATGGGAGCCTGACGAATCCTCCTGCCGAAACAACCCGACCCGAACAGATAATTCCCAGAACAGCCCCGACCGCTGCGCCTCCGCCAATAATCATGCCGAATGGCATTCCGATTCCGAAAACAAGAGCGAGGCCCCAGACCAAGGATCTGAGGATCATGTGAACTCTTATGCTCATGCTTGCTGAACCTCCACTCGCCTAATGGCCCTCGGATAAGATACAGTCCCCTGACTTTGGCCAGAAATGGCTAGGAAGAGGGCATCCGGAGCAAGAGCGGTCAACTTGCGAATCATCCCCTCCCCCTTGAGCAGTGACTCGTCAAGAATCACAAAAGTTTTCCCAATCCCTTCCTGTTTGATCCGTCGGGCAAAGCGTTTGAGTTCCGAGAGAGAGGTTTCAAGAGGGGGGGCACCAGCACCGCCGGTCGCATCGATGGATTCCAAAACCATTTTTTGCTTACCCTGCTGACGATGAAGGGGGCGCTTTACTCCTAGCACAGACGTTGAGAAGACCCAATCTTTACCAAGTAAATCCTTCTCCACGCATCCCCTGGCAAATCCGGCGGCAAGATCATCATTCGGGCCCCCTGGAAAAAAGAAGAGAGCGATTCTGCGACTGGTCACCTTTTCCTCGGTGCGAACCATCAGGTGCTGCCCGGCATGTGCCAATCCCCCCTGTTTGGCGACGACACTCCAGAGGATTCGACGGACGGAATCACCTCCTTGGTAATAGCGAGCGTCGGTTACATCACCTGCGGCCACTCCCGACGGGCTTTCCAGATCACCTTCCGATCCTGAAAAAAAGTCTCTGTTGAGACGAGCCGTTCGAATCGGAGGATCGACGACAACTTTACCGGGGATCAAACCCCTCATTTTCCAATGAAACAGTCCCGTCCAGTCGGTGATACTGATCTCCCGAGTGATGCTCGAGGCGATCAACCGCGTATTAAATTTCAAGTATTCGCGCCCCCGTGCCAAGGACACATCGACTGGAAGCGGTGCGTCATTATCGCTCACCCAGCGGATCCTTGCCTGCGCGAGCAGTCCCAACCAAAAAGAAGAGACTCTTCCACCCTCGTATCGGGTATTACCCGACTCGGGGCGGGAGAGTGAAAGCGGGGCAACCTTACGGAACGAGAGACAAGCGATTCCCGAGAGGATTCCGGATATCAGCAGGCATGAGAGAAGGCCGATGAGAAGAAACAACATCTCCTCATTCCCAAATCTGTACGACTCAACGGCAAAAAGTGCCAGAGCCGCCAGGATTAGAATCGCGAACCCCCAGCGAAAAAGTAACGATTTATCTTGAGGGCTCGTTCCCATAAGAATGAGCCAAGGCCTAGCCAGATCAGGGCATCTTGGGAAGCATCGAAGAGGCCTCCTGAAGTTTTGAATTCATCTGCGAAAGGGCCTCTGATGCGGTGATCTGTGAACCGACATCAGGATCCTTCTTCAAATCCTCGATGATCTTGTTCAACTGATCCACCCTACCCTGGGCATCAGCGCGAGTCTTCTTGAGTTCTGATAATTTCTTTTTGTAGAGATCCAGCATTGGGGAGGCTGTCGTCACCCCATCATCAACTTGAGCCTGATAGGACGCTACCTTTGCTTTTGACTGAATGATCGCCGCATCCACGGAAGGAAGAGCTTGATTGAGCTGATACCGAGTCCTTATCGCCAAGTCATATGCCTGTAGTTTGGACTGCATCGACTCGGGAGATGCACTGAGATTAAAAGAAGACAGGATTGGAAGGAGTAGCAGGAATGATTTAAAAATCTTTTTCATGATCGGGTGTGTTGTTTGCTAATGAAAAGAGAAACGGGAGAATCCGTTGAGGAATTCTCCCGCTTTCCAAAGGCTAGTTAGAAGATAAAAACTACTGCTTAGCAGGACCACTGCCGGTGGACATCTGGGTGATGCCGGCGCCGAGTTTTTCGATCGTGCTGGAGACAGTCGATTCTGCGTCGATGACAGCCTTGAGTGACTGATTGGCGCTGTCCAGATCTCCCATCGAACTCATATCGACAAAGAACTGCTTGTTCTGAGCGATGATAGCCCTCTTCTGAACAAGGTCATTACGTCCCTTGATCATTACTAGGCGGCCTTCCTGGACTTGGTTGATTGAAGCCTCGTAGGCAGGGATCTTATTCTCGTAAGCGGCACGGATGTTTGCAGGGAGGCTGGTGTCCGTGGCGCGCTGCTTCATTTTGTCGAGAGCCTCTTTGTTTTTCGTGTAGGCAGCTTGGATCATGGAATCGTACGAACCACCATCCTTGAGAAGGTCGAGCGCAGCATCGAATTCTGTGAGCGTCTTGTCAAAGTTGGCTAACTTCTCAGAATCAGGAAGTGTTGTTTTCTGAAACGCTGCCATCGACTGCTCGATGCTGGCTTTGAGGGAACCAATGGTGTTCTGGAGATCACCGGTAGGTCCTTGGTCGGGTTGAACCGCTCCTGCAGCCTTATTCAAAGCACCTGCTGCACCACTTGCAACCGAAGCTGTGGCTTGGGCCCCAAGTGTTTTGACTTTGGCAAGAAACTCATTGTCCTGAGCATGAAGGCTCATCGAGCATAGCAGGAGGGAAGTGATGATGGAGAGTTTTTTCATTGGAGTTAGGGTGAATCCTTCTTATATATAATGTCTTTCAATATGACAACAGATTTTTTCCGAGCGCTGCCAAAAGCATCAATATTCAATTTCCTATTGGTACTGTCAGTGGTCACAAGTTCAGTAATTGCACAGACAAGCAGTGCAGACGTGGTGAATAAAATTCAGGCCCGTTATGATCAGGACAAGGCCGGGTTGGTGGAGGCTCTTCGCAATCTCCCGGATTCGCCGGCCTCAATGGATGACGGCAGTTTTTCATCCACGCTATCAACCCTGAGTACCGAACTGGATGATCTGGCAAAACAACTTCAGGGTGCAAACCAGATCATTGAAGACAAGAGAAGTTCCCTTACCTCCAATCATGCTCTCTCAGAAGCGGATAAATCCGAACTCCTGGCTGAATTAAACCGACAACAACAGCCACTAACCGATCTGGCAAATAGCATCTCCTCCTTCAAATCCAAGGTGAGCGATCTACTCAACACGCAGATTCCAGCTTGGAAGGAGCAATATCATACCTTTTCGGATGTCGAGGGTGCTGCTGCCGCGAAGGAAAAACTCTCCAATTCGATCAAATCCTTTAACAGTGACGACTCTGCAGCACCCAAAGCCCCGAGGCACAAAAGGAAGAGTCAAAATTCGAACTGACCCAGGAGTTCATCATGTCTGAAGAGTCCTCTCCCAATCCTTTGGCCGGAGCAAAAAGCCGTACGGAAGCCCTCACGCTTAGCGTCGCCATCATTGCCGTGATCGGCATGGCGGTGTTCGGTTGGATGAAGACTGCCGAGGAACACCATATGGCGCTCGGTGCCCTCGACCTTATTGAGGACGTTCAGGAAACATTATTTGGAAAGGATTACATCCTTATCAGCTCCAAGCCCGAGGAATCCCATTGGGCGGTCACTGCCGCGACCTGGTTGGCAAAGATGATTCTCGCCTACGCGGTGATACGCGGGGTGGCTGTACTTTTTGGCAGAAGACTGCGTCAGTGGTGGTTCGAAAAGATGTCCAACACCACCGGGCACACCGTGGTTTGCGGGTTAGGCCGACGTGGTTCTGTTTTGGCGAACAAGCTACTGGATCGGGGAACAAAAGTCGTCGTCGTCGAGATGGATGAGAAAAACCCAGAGCTCGAACCTTTGGCACGAAAGGGAGTCCACATTGTCACTGGAAATGCACTTGACGAGTTCGTCCTGCAGCAAGCCAGAGCGGATCACGCCGGACGAGTCATTTCACTACTCCCTGATGATGAGAAAAATGCAGCTGTCGCATCAGAGGTCGATCGCATGGGTCATGCCGAAATCATCGCCGGCGTCGAGTCATATGCTCTCCGATCAATCTTCAGGAAGATACCAAGAGTGAGACTTGTTGCTTTTCAAGCTCGTGCCGCAAGAAGAATCTTGCACGACCTGGCATGCCAGACATCGACCAATCCTGAAATTAGAAAACGTGGGGCATCGCTTCTCATCCAGGCCTCCAACCCCTTACGAGACGAATTGATTCGTGCAGCCGCTGTATTCCTTCAAATTTCGGGCGACACGGTCCCGACATTGATTCTTCCTAACACGACCGATAAGGATCGTCGCAACTTTGAGGCACGCTATCCGGATGCCTTCAGAATCCTGAACTTGAAATGGCATGACGGTCCAATTGACGAAATGGTTGGACAGGGTGGGTTGGAACGTCCGGACCTGGCAATTTTTTCATTGGATAATGATATTACCTCACTGGATGCGGCGGAGCAATTCAGGGTCAGAATTGGGACCAAGAGCTGCTCAAAGGAGACCATCGTAACCTGTATCAGCGACACGGGGGAGCTTCTCAAACTTGCGAAAGAGAATGGGGAATTCGCTGTATACAATCAATTTGAGCTCTCCCTCGGCGACAGTGATCCTCTTGATGATTCAGCGGAAAAAGCCGCACAAACACTCCATGAGGCCTACTGTCAGGAAAACCCGGGGCAACTTCCCCCGTGGAGAGAGTTGCCGGAAATGGTGAAGGACAGTAACCGACTCGCTGCATCTCACAATAGCGTTAAGAGAGCGATCTGGAAATCATGCAGAGAGGAATCCGACGATGCACTGATCGATCATCTTGCCAGATGCGAACATCTCCGTTGGATGGGTGAGAAAATCATGGACGGCTGGCGCTGGTCAGGGAGTCCTGATAAAACTAGTCGTGATAATTCACGATTATTACATCACCTTTTCATACCCTACGATCAACTCACTCAGGAAGAGAAAGACAAGGATGTGACCGTTGTAAAAAAGAGTCTTAACATTACCTGATGTTAAAATGCACGGATTCGATATAGCCCTGATCCTGCTCATCGTCATCGGTATCTCCCTGGCGCTATTAGTTCACTTCCTTCCGTCCATCATCGCCTTCCGCAGAGATCACGAATACCGTTGGCCCATTCTTATCGTTAATACCTTCCTGGGATGGTCGGTCATTGGATGGGCCCTTGCCCTTGCTTGGGCTGCCTGGCCCCGGAGAACTTCTGACATCCCCCCTGCCCTACCATGAGCATCTTATTGATTATAGGCCTTCTGATAGGATTCTATCTTGTCCTAAGACTGTTGCTTGGTATTGCACACGTGATGATTGACCTGCTTTTTCTTGGTGCAATCGGATTTTTTATACTGTCGCTACTAAAGTAGATTTTTCCTCTCTTTGAAAAGGCGCTTATCAGATTCCACCTACTAATAGTAATAAAAATTGGCGCGTTAAGCCTACTTTAAGGCGTGGCTTCTACAGAATACCTCGCGGGGTGAAGTTTACCTAGGAATTTCAGAGGCTTCCTTTTTGTAAAACTGATCTTTGGCTGTTTATCGCCATCGTAGTAGTTATTTGGCGAGAGACCCGAGGTCATATTTCTAATGATGAAGCTTCTAACTGCTCTTGGAAACATACTATTGGAATCCTCTATCGCACAGATTTCCATTCCACCATCCTCGTACTCGCCCATAACAACAAAATCTCCTATCAGTAATAGACTCGTTAAATCTCTTGGAAAATGATCTTTTGGATAAAAATAGTGGATTGAGGGAAAGATTTTTTTATTAAAATCATTTGTATCAAGAGTTCGTTCAACAGTTGAAGAGGTAGAATGAACAGAGTGATTTTCCTTTTCGATCTGTTTGAGCACTTCATCGACGACTCCCTCCTGTGCCGATGCAATCGGAATCAATGCAAAGCCTGCCGATGCAAGAATGCACAGACAGAATCTACCCCAACTTATCACTGGCTCGCACGGACCGTGTAGCATCCAAGAATTCCGCGCTCGATAAAGATCAAGGGATGCTTCGAATCGACATGATAACGAGGATTCTGGCCCGTGGGATAGCACTGTCCTGGAGCCAGTCCAGTTGTCAGATTATCAACCTCAAAGGTTCGCCCGAACAATCCATTCTCCCCGATGAGTAACGCATGCCCATTAATGGACTGCCCTAACACTTCAAAATCACCAGCCAGCAGTTGACCCGCTATCTGCTCTGGAAGTCGATCCTTGGGGCCCCAGATTTGCACCATATCAGCCTTTTTTGTTCTTACTTCCTTGGGTTTGTGGGGAGGTTTTTCATGAGCAACCTTGGGAGGCGCCTCTCCTGCTGACTGAGTCGTTTGCACCTTGGAGGGGCTCGATTGCTCCTGCTCAATGGATTGCAGGATCTGATCGACCTGTGCATGTGCTGCGCTTAGGGAGATCAGCATCGAAAGTATTGGCGCAAGGAGAGAGAGCCTTTTCATTAGTCCCTCCGAGGCTTGAGTAATTGAGCTGCAAATAGCGAAAGCAGGACAGATCCGGTAAAGCACCAGGCTCCGGTCTGAATCACGATGAGGGAACCACCCGGGAGTCCCTTGACCACCATGACCAGGAGAGCCAGGACAAAAACCTCGACCATGGCATAGGGTGCCGTGGCACGGCAAAACCTCCCCCAGATCGATCCTGAAAGAGGCATTCCGTAAGCTTCCCCCCAGAGGATCAGAAACTTGGAGATCGGGAGGATGAGGCAAAAAGTTATGAGGATGCAGGCAAGGAAGGGATTTCCATCAACCCAAAGCAGTCTAATGCCACCAAGAAGGGATTGAGTTGTTGTCGCCATCTGATCCGGCTTCAGCAACCTTAACCAACCAGTCAATTCTCCGACTCCCGGTGTCAAAGAAAAAACCGGCAAACCCAAAGCTAATCCAAAGCAGAAGCAAGCCACTGCCAACGAAAAGCGTGCCATTGATAAACTTGAGCCCTTGAGTTCTAAGGACATCAGATCAATTGTTCGTTGATGACTTTCCCAAAAAATCCGAAATCGCCTTGACTCCCTGTTGGATAACCTTGCCTGCAGTACTGCTATTGAAGCCAGTTGTATCCTCGGCAGGGGGCGGAGTCATCACCGTGATACCGTTTGTGATTTGATTGATCCTCTCCGGAAGCGGGTGGCCCTTTTCAAGTGTGCCTGATGGAACAACCTGGAGTGTTATGGACCGCAACCCACACTTGGGATCGTTGATCAAGAGGGTGTTTTGACCAGGCTTGAGCTTTCCGCAAGGTACGGTGACGGCTCCGATCCATTTGGCCGAAAGTATCCCGCGATCCCTCACCTCCAAAGCCAGCAGCTCACTTGGTTCGGCGTGAACTCTTGCAACCTTCTCGAGGGCGTTAGGGGCCACTTCCGTCTTCATAAGATCCTGAAGTTTGATCGACGTTCTCTCCCACTTGGCAATGAGGGCGTTTGAGGCCTCAGGAGTCTCAAGCAACATATTGTTCCGCCAAGTCAGTGTTGCGACAAGGTTGGGAGCTGTTCCGTCCTGATGCCACTGGTTACCTTGAGGATTAGTCGGGGAGACCTCAGTCCCCTCGATCCAAATGGCATAGGTCTCATTTGGCTCCCACTTGGGAGCCATTTTTTCGATGAGAAGACGGGAGGCAAGGAAGCCCCCTACGATCAGAATGATTGTGGTCAGAATTGCTGTTAAAAGTTTCATGGACGTTCAGGAAAAGAAAATCTCGTGAAGCAACTGGACGATCCCTCCCAATCCAAAAAAGATGCTGCCATACCACAAGGGTCTCTTGCGGGTGATTGCAGAAATGGCAGCTATGGCTATTGAGATTTGGAAAAGCGTGACACCATTGGCAAGAATCTTGCGTTGTTCAAGCCGATGCTTTGAATTCACCTGCTTCTCCTCCGCCACTTCCTTGATCTCCTTCATTTCATTTTCGTAACGCTGTATTTTCTCCGCATCAGAGTCGGATGGAGACTTTCCAGCAAGAACCTGCAATGTCTCAATCTTTGCAGAGAGCACGCTGCTCTTGATACTCTTGCCCTGATAATAGGCCCACTGGTCACTGGCATGGATCTGATCGACCATGGCTTCATCGCCGCGTTCTCCGGCAAGGTAACCGGTAACGGCCGCCAATGCTGCGATCAGGGCGGTTGTGAGGGCAATTCTGGTGATGAATTTATCCGACTCTTCCGTGGCCTTGTCCTTCAGTTCCTCCTGGAGATCCAGGACATTTTCATCAGCGGGATTTTCCATAGGAAGTCATACATTCCATGCTGTTGTTCTCTACGTCAAAATAATAAGATCTATCCCGAAACTTGGACTCTACGCAGCGAGATGCCCGAATAGCTGCCCGGGTAAACCGCACGGAACTTCCTGACAAGGTCGACTCCTAGCTGTTCCACTTCAGATTCAACTGCGTCGACGTACGCAGAATCGGCGCCCAAGTGCTTGTAGGCTTCGCAGCACGATGTTGAGGCTCGGATGTCCAGATCCGTGTTTTCAGTGGTGTAGATGTGTAACGGCCACCAAAAGCACTCCCGGGGTTTCACACCATGGGTATGCAGCCTGCAGAGATCTGCTTGATCAAGGAACTGGCAGGAATCCTGCTGGTCATAAAGGTAAAATCCATCGAATTTTTCTGACCTTGCCTCAAACTCACCAATCTCCTGAGGAGAGTGATTGAGCAACCACTCCAGAATCGCTTGATATTGCTGATCGGGAAGAAAGATTTTTCCTTTTTTGCAGCACGAGGAACATGTCGCCTGACAAGAAGCTGCCAATTGCTCGTTGATTCTAGAGTTCTGGTCAGCGGGATTTGAAGATTGCATGGTAATGAAGTTTAGTGACGGATTGTTCCGATCGAACCCACCAAAGGTGACCAGCGACGGAAGAGGAGTAAGTAAGAGATGGGGAAGCCATGATCACCATGATTTTCGTGAAAAATTGTCCTGACTTTTCTGAATTCCACTTCAGAGGATTGGAGTAATTGTTTTCTTAGAGAGGGATTTTTCTCCGCACTCGCAAATGTCTCGATGAAGCAGAGTGAGACTTCGGCCAGTCGGCGGTAACGATTATAGGCCAGGTATCTGGCAAAAAGACATGCCGCCTTCATTCGAGTCATTTCATCTCCATCCGCCCATGCAAAGCAGAGAGAGCGAAGAAACCAACCAAAATGGTTTACGATGGCACGTGCGCTTTCCCTTGAATTAATGGCTTTTAGGGAAATTCCAAACGCCAAAACCTGCTCAAAGAAGTAAAGATAGTCGGTGAGATTCTTGAGAAATTCCCAGTCCAAATGCTCATCAGCAACGGCAACATTGGCCTTTAACCAGTCTCGGTCATCCTCAAGGGCGTCAACATCAGGATTCAGGAGTCCATCCGTGAGAAGCTCCAAGCACAGCACTCTTCTCACCCAAACGCGTTTGCTGGCCAGAATGGTCCTTACCTTGGAGTAATTGCTATTTCCCTGGTATTTTTCTGTGAGTGTTGCCAACCACTGGATAAACTCGGTCTGATTCTTTCTCTTCCGCTCATTGAGAAAGGAAATAAATGTGAACACACCAGCACCGATGGCCATGATGCCGGTGATTATTCCCTGCACAATTCCAGCCAGGACAGCTGGATCGCTGAGTGCTTTCAGTATGGCGGGTAATGAAAACCCTTTCTGGGTGGCTAAATCGAGGATTGGATTCATGACTCAGCGTTGTTCTAGTGTGTACACTGTTGACTCGGAGGAATTCGGGGTAATGAAACCTGTTCTGGAAAGAAACCTGTGCCCATCCTGAGTTGCGGCATGAGCAATGACATGGCACGGGGTATTTTTGATCATTCTGGCATGAAGATCGGCAAGAATACTTAGGATGATCGTTTTCCGAAGTTCATGCTCGGAGGGTTGAACCGCTATAGCCGTGAGGATCCAATAGTGGTGCGGTAATTCCATCTTGAGCGGCATTCTGTCGATGCACATGTCTTCGTCCTTGAGTCGGCCTTTGACAAAATCTTCATAGGCATCTTTGGTAATCGGCCAGAGGGTGTAATAACCAAGGATGTGAGCGTTGAGATCCTGTACCACGAGGATTCCTTCTCCCCATCTTTCAAACATCTTACCCAGTCTGGTGGGAGCTCCGGCCCAATCTGCGTGAGGAAAAAAAGTGCTCCCGATGGCAACATACTTCCCAAGATCCTCTTTCTTGAGAATATTGAGGACGACTTTGTACACCTTCTTGTAACTACACGAGAAAAGCAAATTTTGGAACAGCAACCTTACTAACGAGCTTGACTGGCAAATGAATACTCTCTTCTGACCATGCGCACAGGCTTACGCGCGGCACACATCGAAGATGCGGCCAATATTGCACAACTTCACAACCGCTGGTCTCTCAATAACTCCATGGATGATGTTTCCCGTGGGTTTTTACTTACTAGTTCAAGTCCTGACCGAATCGCCTCTATTCTTTCAAATGTCGATACACGGGCTTTTATTTCTGAAACAGAAGGAGTTCTCCAAGGTTATACGATCGCCACCAAGGAAATCGATCATGCCCAATTGTTGGAATGGGAATTGCAACCCCCTTCATCCGGTCATTTGCATGTTCAGGAGCTTGCCGTTGATCCCTCATACCAAGGGATGGGAATTGGTACCTCCCTCTATGAATTCCTTCGGAAAGTCCAAAACATTAGAACTTTATCTGCATTCATTGCCGTCCACCCCTTAAAAAATCGAGCTTCACTTGATTTTCACAAAAAACAGGGGTTCCGGCGTGCAGCAAGCTTCTCATCAAAGGAGTTTTACGGTCTTACCAATTACAAAAGCGAGCTCTGGCTCCAAAGCCCTTGAGTAAGAACAACACATGTTATCTGAATCCTAATGCTTGATCGGTATCACGCTGATTGAGCCGTTTATTTCGAGAATGGCGGAGCGGACTTCCAGAAGGTCGGCTAGTCCGGCCTCCCGGACGGAGAGCATCAGGTCCTTACGTGAGATGTTTTCTTCACTCATGGCTTTCAGGTTCAATACCCCGTCATGAACCAAGACCCGGGGTTCCCCCTGGATGATCTTGCCAAACCCCTTATTAGAAACGGTTGCCCGACCAGTGACCCAGTTGGCCGCAACCAAGGTCACAGAGAGGATCACTCCCGCAAGGACGGAATTGTCTCCACCATTCATGGAGTTTTGCACTGCGTTGCTGAGAACCATGAGAAGGACTAGATCGAAGGGACTCATCTGGCCGATCTGCCGTTTGCCTGTGGCACGAAGGATGCCGATCAAGAAGACATAGACGACAAGGCCTCTGATAATGAATTCCCACCACGGTAGCGAAAGTTTCCACATAAAAATCGGAGTACTACAGATTCTGTGAATTGATGAAGACTTGAGTCCAATAATTCATATTGGATAAGACTAATACAACATTTATCATACAAGATCAATTCTCCATCCATCGTACTTGTATGCAACGACTCACAGGACTTTTTTTAGCAATCGCGAAATGGCCCATTGCATTGATTGCCCTGGTGATAACTCCTGCTTCGGCAGTAGTCTTTTTTGATCTGCTTAAGCAGGCTTCTGGACAGGGGTTCTGGACCTCACCATTCGCCGTGGGATTCGCAGCTTCCGCCGCGTTCTTATTCGTTTTTGGAAAAAACTCCTTCATCGTTTTCTGGTCCACGATGGAGCATGAGTTCACCCATGCCCTCTTTGCATGGTGCACCTTCGTCCCGGTCCGAAAATTCATGACCTCGGACGGCACCACTCTGGAGAACGGCGATCGCACCTTGGGCGAGGTCGAGCTTGACGGAAGCAACTGGCTGATCTCTTCGGCGCCCTACTTTTTCCCGACGGCTCCGGTCGCCCTGATGGCTGTGACATGGATCCTTTCGGCACGATCCACGGTGGTAGGTGCCGGACTCCTCGGGGCCACGACTGCCTACAGCATCCTCTCCACATGGAGGGAGACCCATGGAGGTCAGACTGATCTAAAGAACGTAGGATTTTCTTTTGCATGGCTCTTCCTGCCGGGGGCCAATCTGATCGCTTACTCGATGTTGCTGGGGTATCAACTCGGCGGTCCCAAAGAGGCGGGGCTTGTCTTTACCTATCCTCTGGAACTCACTCGCCACTGGGTAGGTGTGTGACCCTCCGATGATTCGTCAGATTCTAAAAAAAATCGTTGAGAGCGGGCACGTGCTTCCGGACAGCCGCATTGCTCAGGAACTTGAAGAACTCAAAGTCAAGGAGCAGGTACTGCTGAAGAAAACGCAGGGCCCGGATGAGCTGCCAAAACGAATAGCCCACGAACGGGGAGCTCCATTTTTCACCATTCTTCCCGGCGTTGACTGCTCTTCCCCTCGGGATGGTGAGAAGATTCTCAAGAGCGTCGATAGTATGTTTCTTGCGATGCTTCTGCATCGCTCACACGGCATCAAACAGGTAATCGAGGTTCAGGATGCTGGAGGAGCATGGAGATACTTCGCTGACGTAGTCGGAGCGGAGGATTCCCTTGTTCAACGGGGCATGACCATCAAATCCCGACTCAACTGCTCCTCTCTACGTGCAAGATTCAAGGACTCTTTCCTCGTCTTCCGAAAGTGGGTATCCGGCAAAGAACCCACAATCCATGACCATTTCATTGGGGATATCAAGATACGCCCCAGCGATAGCTTGGGTAATAAAGCGCTCTGGAAATTGGGAGCACGACTCAATCGGCCATTCTCGGAGCAGGAAGATCCTCTTATCGATAACCTGCATCAAGTCCCTCTTTTCACATGGCTACCACCTCACTCAGAAACTCCACCCCCACTCAAAAGAGGAGAGTTTTACTGCCCGTTGGATGGACCTGTCATTCCCATGAAGGGAAGGGAGCGTACCCCGGAATACTCTTGGGAGATCATGTGTGGTCGCGAATGGAATCTCTCGCTTTGCCCCAAGTGCTTGGGTGTTTTTGACTCTCGACTTGGCAGGATGAACTGATTTTTCACTATTGCCTCCGCCACGGGGTCGCAGAATTCATGGCAACTTGGAAAGTTCCTTGGCCAGGCTCGTACTGCGTTCGCTACCGGGAACGAATGTCAGGATGTCACAGAGTCGCATCAGTGCGGTTTCACGCTCATAAACCCAGACTTTGGCGAAATAAGAAC
>Ga0007804_1000474_pt1 | contig 14751 bp, 14 predicted proteins | sample CryBogCBE25Aug07_FD_60367 | JGI IMG/M metagenome (GOLD analysis project Ga0007804, IMG submission 60367) | Freshwater microbial communities from Crystal Bog, Wisconsin, USA - CBE25Aug07 | ecosystem: Environmental > Aquatic > Freshwater > Lake | place: Crystal Bog, Wisconsin, USA | collected... | reverse complement strand
CTCGGGGACCGTAACGGGGTGGTGAATAATGCAGAGATGCTCATCAAACGCGGCCCCCAATTGATCGGAAAAGTGCGCATCACTTCCGTGGAGCCCTCCACCTCGATTGCCGATATCGTTGTCAATAGCGTCCGTTCTGGATTGAGCGTTCAACCTGGCGACTCCGTGATCTACTCCGGACCGGGTGACGATTCCTCGGAGAATAAGCCTAATCCATGAAACGATTCGGGATCTTCCTGATTCTCTTCATGCTATTTCTTGCGGGGTGCACAACTGCCCCGAACACCGATATCACGACACCCGAAAGTGCCGCAGTAAGCTCGATTCCATGGAATAAGCCAGCAAGTTGGGAGGGCGCTGGCGCTCTTGGTGGCTTCATGCCCCAGGGCGGTCATTGAGTTGATCCCCCCTCCAGCTTTCCTTCTTTTTCTCCTGCACTCTCCTGGAAGGAGTCACTTTGATTGTTATTGAAAAGTCTCCGGGTGACTTCATTTCATCTTTTGAACCATGCGCATACTGGCAGTCGATCCATCGCTTCGCGGCACTGGTTTTGCCATTATGGAAGAGTCCAAGGGAAAGATCCGTTGTCTTGAGTACTCCGTGATAAAAAATCATCCCTCCCTGTCACAGGAAGGATGCCTTATTGCCATTCATGAGGCGCTGGAGAGAGCGATTGAACGTCACAAGCCGACGGCCTTGGCGATCGAAAAAGTCATTTTCGTCCAGAGTTATGCCACCGCGATCATTTTGGGTGCGGCCCGGGGTGTAGCCGTCCTTGCCGCTGCTCAACAGGGGCTCTCGGTCCACGAATATCCACCTAAACGAGTGAAACAAGCCGTGGTTGGCAAGGGAGCGGCGGCAAAAGAACAGGTCGCATTCATGATCCGTGCACTTCTGGGACTCACGGAAACACCCCCCAGTGATGCCGCGGACGCCCTTGCGATCGGACTCACCCATCTGCGCTCCATTGCTTCACCGCTCCTCAAAGTGACAGCCACTCGCGGCAAATGAGCACAAATCTCCAGACCCGTTGGCTTGGGCGGATTGGCTATGAAGAGGGTATTAGGCTCCAAGAATCCTTGGTGAGGGAAAGAATAGCAGGCGAAGTACGCGACACCCTTCTGCTTCTCGAACACGATCCGGTCTACACGATGGGCCGATCACGTGATGAATCGAGCCTCGGTGAGGAAATCAATCTCCCCCACCCCGTCCATCGCACCAACAGAGGGGGGCAGGCCACTTACCATGGACCGGGTCAGTTGGTTGGCTACCCGATCCTGGATCTGAACCGCCGGGGGCGTGATCTTCACCGATATCTACGATTCCTAGAAGAGGTGATCATCAAGATCATGGCTGAGTATTCGGTTACGGGAATCCGCAAGGATGGACTGACTGGTGTTTGGGTAGAGGACCGTAAGATCACTTCCCTCGGGGTTGGTGTTCGTCGCTGGATCTCGATGCATGGATTCGCGCTCAATGTGGCGCGTGACCTCCCTGGGTTCAACGCCATCACCCCCTGCGGTATCGCGGGAGTCGCCATGACCTCGCTCTCAGCAGAATGCGGACGAGATCTGAAAACTCGTGAAGTTGCCAATCGTGCAGCTGAACTCTTCCTCAGGGAACTTGAGAAACTACCTGGGGGCTGTTTTTAGCAAACCGCCCAAAGCGCCAAAAACGTCCCACGAACTGGGAAAATCTCTCCCAATCTCTTTTTCCTGCCTCCCGTAGGTGCTCCATTGCCAGATAAACCACGGGTGTCGTGAACAGGGTCAGAACCTGGGAGACTAAAAGACCGCCGACGATGGCGACGCCGAGGGGTTGACGGAGCTCGGACCCTACCCCCATCCCAATCGCTAGCGGAATGGAACCACAGATGGCAGCAGCACTGGTCATCATGATTGGACGGAAACGAACAAGACAGGCTTCGTAGATGGCATTGCGGGGTGAAATCCCTCGCTCGCGTTGTGCCGAGATGGCGAAATCCACCATCATGATCGCATTCTTCTTCACAATACCCACCAGAAGAATAATGCCTATCATGGCGACGATACTCAGTTCCATACCGGTAAGGATCAGCGCAAGCAACGCACCGAGCCCCGCGGTTGGAATCGTGGAGATGATCGTCAGTGGGTGGATCAGGCTCTCGTAGAGCATTCCGAGCACGATGTAGACAGCCAGGATGGCTGCAAGAATGAGAATCGGCTGGGAGGACTGCGATTGCTGAAAGAGCAGGGCATTCCCGACAAAGCTTCCCCGTATCGTGGCTGGCATCTTCAGTTCCTCTTCGGCCTGAGCGATGAGACGCTCTGCTTCTCCCAAGGAAACCCCGGGCATGAGATTGAAGGAGAAGGTCACAACGGGGAATTGTCCCTGATGATTCAGGGAGAGCGGCATGTTCGTGTGTTCAAAATGAGCGATCGAACTCAAAGGGAGCATCTTTCCAGCAGAGGATTTCACATAGATTTTATTCAGATAACTCGGGTCTTCCATAAGCTCGGGATTAGCCACGAGAACCACATGGAACTGGTTGATCGTGGAATACATATTGGAAACCTGATTTTGTCCGAACGCATTATTAAGGATGGAATCGATCTGGGACGGCTGGATGCCGAGGCTTCCCGCTAGAGTCCGATCGACCACGACTTTCACCTGAAGTCCCTGAAACTGCTGATCGCTGTTCAGGTCAGCAAGTTGGGGATAGTTTTTTAACCTTTCGACCAGTCTGGGTGACCACTTCAGCAAGGCATCGACCGAGTCGGAACTCAGGGCATACTGGTACTGGGCCCTGGAAAGACGTCCTCCCATCCGCAGATCCTGTGCCGGACTGAGGTAAACTCGTATCCCCTTCACGGCGGCCATTTTGGAACGAAGTCGATTGATCACACCATCCACGGCGATTTTCCTCTGATCAAGAGGCTTGAGGGAGATGTAGATTCTGCCACTGTTGAGCGCATTGCCACCGGTTGGACTGATCACGGAGGCGACGCTCTCCACGGCGGGATCCTCCGAGATGATTCTGGCGACCGCCTTCTGCTTTCTCTCCATGGCAGAGTAGGAGATATCTTGAGATCCTTCGGTAGATCCAAACATCAATCCGGTATCCTGCTGGGGAAACAATCCCTTGGGGACAACCCCGTAGAGCAGGATTGTTCCGATCACGCTGAGAAAGAAAAACAAAAGTGTGAAGCGTGAGTGTGCCAGAACCCAATCAAGTCCTTTCCGGTAGATCTGGAAACACTCCTCAAAGCGGGACTCAAGCCAAACACCGAAACGTCCTTCTTGCTCATCATTCCCCATGCGAAGCAATCGGGCGCAAAGCGTCGGCGTTAGCGTGAGGGAAATGATGGCCGAGACAACGATAGAAGCACTGAGCGTCATGGCAAATTCGTGAAAAAGCCTGCCGATGATTCCCCCCATCATCAGGATGGGTAAGAAGACCGCGATCAGTGAAAGGCTCATGGAGATCACCGTAAAGCCGATCTGGCGTGCTCCCAAAAGGGAGGCTTCCTTTGGCGGCATGCCCCCCTCAATCAATCGCACGATATTTTCGATGACAATGATGGCATCGTCGACCAAGAACCCGACGGAAACCGTAAGCGCCATCAACGAAAGATTATCGAGACTGTAGTCACATAACCACATGACAGCGAACGTTCCAGCCAGGGCAAGCGGCACCGTGATGCCTGCGACAATAGTTGGGCCGAGACGCCTCAGAAAAAGGAACATGACTAAAATGACCAAGGCGCTGGTGAGGACCAGCGTGAACTGAACATCATCCACCGACGCGCGGATCGTCTGAGTACGGTCGCTTACGACGATCAAATGGACACCGGGAGGAAGCCAACTTCTGAGCTGAGGAAGCATTTTCTCAATATGGGAGACAATCTCGATGACATTGGCATCGGACTCCTTGAAGACCGGCATGATCACGGCACGCTTTCCGTTCACCCAGCCACCTTGAAAGATATTCTCAGTACCATTGACCACGCTGGCGATTGATGACAGAGGGATCGGAATTCCGTTGGTGGTCTGGGTAACGACCAGGGACTGGTAGTCCGAGGCATCCATGAGCTGATCATTGACCCGGATATTGTACGCCCTTCCCTGACTCTCAATGGAACCCAAGGGGGCATAGTGATTGGCATTGGTCAGAAAATTCTGCATGTCGTTCAGACTCATCCCCAAACTCGCCAGACGTGCTGGATCGACTTGCACACGGACAGCGGTTTTTGCACCCCCGAAGAGAGGAACCTGACTCACTCCCTTCACCTGGCTCAGTCGCTGGGAAACAACCCCGTCGGCAAGATTATAGACCTCCGAGAGCGGCATCGTTTCAGAGGTCATTGCCAGAATCATCACTGGAGCCCCGGCTGCGTTCAGCTTGCGATAGGTTGGGTGTGAGGGAAGGTTGGGAGGAAGGTCATGGGATGCCGCATTAATGGCCGCCTGAACATCTCTGGCCGCTCCATCGATATTCCTGTCGATATCGAATTGAATGGTGATTGATGTTCCACCCATCGTGCTAGAGGAGGTCATCTCGACCACCCCTGGAATCTGACCAAGACGCTTCTCGAGCGGAGCGGCAAGCGAGGTTGCCGCCGTCTCGGGATCAACGCCCGGCAACGATGCACTCACGCTGATCGTCGGCAGATCAACATTCGGCAATGGAGCAATCGGTAGGAAAAAATATGCGGTTGATCCGAGCAACAGAAGTCCCAGGGCCAGGAGAAATGTCCCGACAGGTCGCCCGATGAAGGGAGCCGAGATGTTCATGGGACTACAGAGGTGTCCTCTGCATCCCTATCGCCATTCCGGTGATGAAATGACCACATCCGTGTCATCCATGATTCCAGCCTGTCGAGATAGAGGTAGATGACAGGAGTAGTGTAGAGCGTGATGAATTGCGAAAGGATCAGACCACCGACGATCGCAATGCCCAAAGGCTTACGAAGTTCCGATCCTGTGCCTGATTGAAGAGCCAGAGGTACTGCGCCGAGCAAGGCCGCGGCAGTGGTCATCATGATCGGTCTGAATCGGAGGAGGCAGGCACGGTATATGGCCTCACGGGCCGTGACGTTACCTTGCCTTCTTAGATCTAGGGTGAAATCGATCATCATAATCGCATTCTTCTTCACGATTCCGATGAGAAGGATGATCCCGATGAGGGCAACCAGCGAAAACTCCTGATGACAGAAAAGCAAGGTGAGGAGCGCCCCCACGCCCGCACTCGGTAGAGTTGAGAGGATGGTGATCGGATGGATGTAACTCTCATAAAGAACACCCAGGACAATGTAGATGACAATGATCGCAGCCAAGATCAGCAGCGGTTCGCTGGCTAGTGATGAACGAAACTCCGCCACGCTCCCGAGGAATTGGGTCTGGATACTGTCCGGCATCCCGATGGAATACTCGGCTCGTTGGATCACCTTCACGGCCTCGCCTAGAGAATGACCCTCAGCAAGGTTGAAAGAGATCGTGGTGGATGGAAACTGCCCCTGATGGGTGATGAGGAGCGGGCTAGTGCGCGTCTTGACTGAAACCAGGGTGTTCAACGGAACCAATTTTCCCGTAGTGGAGCTCACATAGATTTTTGCGAGATCATCAGGCGAGTTGCGGTACTTGCCCGCGTTCTCCATGACAATCCGATATTGATTGAGTTGCGTGTAGATCACGGAAATCTGTCGCTGTCCGAAGGCATCATAGAGGGTGTCGTCGATAGCCTGAACGGGGACATTGAGTCGCGATGCTGCTACCCGGTCGATCGTGATCTCAAGTTGTAATCCCAAATCCTGCTGGTCACTGGCCACATCCTCGAGGGAGGGACTGGCTCGGAGCTTTTCAAGCAGGAGAGGAACCCACTTTCTAAGTGTTGCTGGATCAACATCCTCGAGAAGGTACTGGAATTGCGTTCGACTAATACGTGTGTCGATCTGGAGATCCTGAGAGGGCTGCATGTAGAGGGTGATCCCCTGAACTTTGTGAGCCGCCTCGGAAATCCTCTCCATGATCGGTTGAATTGCCCCCCTCGTCTCTCGTGGCTTGAGAACAATGTAAAAGCGACCCGTATTCTGAGTTGGATTCACAACCCCTGTACCGACAAAGGCCGCAACTCTGAGTACATCAGGATCACGTGCGATCACGGCAGAAAGCTCTTTCTGACGATCTGCCATTTGTTTGAACGAGATATCCTGAGCAGCATCAGTAACACCGATCAGAAGGCCCGTGTCTTGGATCGGAAGAAGTCCTTTGGGTATGATGACAAAGAGCCAAGCCGTGGCCACCAAAGTCAGGATCGCCACAATCAGGGTCAGGAACTGATGTCTAAGAACCCAGAGCAGCGTCCGGTCATATTGCCAGAGAAGCCGTTCGAACCCATGCTCCAAGAATCCGGATACTCCAGTCTCTTTATGATGCTCATATTGATGCTCACGGCGAAGCATCCTGGAGCACATCATCGGAGTCAGCGTTAGAGAAACGAGGGCGGAGACCACTACGGAGCAGCTCAGGGTAATCGCGAACTCCCGGAAGAGTCGCCCTACGATCCCCGACATCAAAAGCAGAGGGATGAAGACCGCAATCAGGGAGATGCTTAGTGAAATGACCGTGAAGCCAATCTGACGTGCTCCTTTCAGTGCGGCTTCGAAGGGAGAATCTCCCATCTCGATGTAGCGCACGATGTTCTCAATCATCACGATCGCGTCATCGACGACAAATCCCGTCGAGATCGTCAGTGCCATGAGAGAAAGGTTGTCGAGACTGTAGCCCGCCACATACATGAAAGCGAAAGTGCCCAAAACCGAGAGAGGAAGCGCCACGCTTGGAATCAGGGTGGCGGTGATCTTCCGAAGGAAGAGAAGCAGAACCAGCACCACCAGCACCACAGTGAGAAGAAGGGTGAACTGAACATCCTTCACGGAAGCACGGATCGTCTCGGTACGGTCGGAAAAAATCGAGATGTGCATCCCCGGAGGGAGCGATGCCGTGAGTTTGGGAAGGAGCGCTTTCACACGGTCAACGGTGTCGATGATATTCGCTCCAGGTTGACGCTGAATATCGAGAAGAACCGCCTGGTGATAAGGTCTCTCCGCCGTAGAGACCCAGGCTTGGATCAGTGAGTTCTCCACACCGTTTTGAACCGTCGCGACATCCTGGAGACGGACAGGAGCGTTATTCTTGGAATTGTAAGTGAGAATCAATGGAGACAGATCCTCGGCGCTCAAGATCTGATCGTTGGCACCGATCGTGAAAGACTGATGAGTTCCGTTGAAGCTTCCCTTGGGAGCGTTGGCATTCGCCTGATTGATCGTATTCCGAACGGTTTCTAAGCTAATACCCTGAGCATCCAGTGCCGCTGGGTTCAACTTCACCCGGACGGCAGGCTTTTGGTTTCCCTGAATCGTGACAAGTCCGACCCCGGGAATTTCACTCAACTTCTGCGCCAATACCGAGTCAGCAAAGTCGTTGACCTTCACCAGCGGCAGGTTCTCTGACGTGATCGCTAAGGTAAGAATCGGTGCATCAGCGGGATTGACCTTATTGTAGACTGGAGGATTGGGCATGTTCTGGGGGAGAACTCCCCCTGCGGCATTGATCGCTGCCTGAACATCTTGGGAGGCCTGATCGATGTTCTTGCCGAGCACAAACTGAAGCGTGATGACCGATGTTCCCAAGGAACTGATCGAATTCATCGAGGAGAGTCCGCTGATCTGGCCAAACTGCTTCTCAAGAGGTGCTGTCACCAGCGAAGCCATGACTTCGGGATCCGCGCCCGGATACTGCGAGGTTACTTGAATTGTCGGGAAATCAACCGTCGGCAGCGCCGATACCGGGAGGGATCGGTAACCGAGAATACCAACAAGCACCAAGGCCACCATCAACAGGGAGGTGGCGACCGGACGCTTGATGAAGGGCTCAGAAATGTTCATGGGCAAGCTGCTGAACGAAATTCGTGAGTCGGTTCAGTCACGGCAGGGAGTTCCTACTAACAGATGGATCTCCCTCAGGCTTCAGGACTTCTTTTGAAGGTGATGGTCACCCGATTTAGGAGGACGGGTCGTCACGGGTGAGTCAGGCTGTAAGCGGTATTGCCCGTCCGTCACGACCATCTCTCCTATCTTTAATCCTGACTTCACCATGGTCATTCCCCCCTCGGTGGCTCCCGTAGTGACCGGCCTCATCTCCGCTTTATTGTCAGCTCCCACGACATAAACATACGAACCGTCCGGCCCTAACTGGATGGCCTCCGAAGGAACAACCACTGCATCGGGAACACGATTCACAAGCAGGCGCACATTCACGAACTGTCCGGGCCAGAGTTGGTAGTCCTCGTTGGCAAAAACAGCTTTCATCCGAACGGTGGCTGTCGTGGTGTCGATTTGATTGTCGATCACGCTAAGAGTTCCGGTGCTCAAGATCGTTCGGTTGTTGCGATCAAGCGCAAGGACCTCCAGGGGCTTGTGGGCAAGCAATGGTCCACGGACTTGTTCCAGATCCTGCTGAGGCAAGGTGAAAGAAACATAGATGGGACGAATCTGATTGATGGTCACAATGGCCGAAGAAGCGTTGGCATTATTCCCTCCACCGGTCACCTGATTGCCGACATCAACCTGCTTCACTCCGGTGCGTCCGGAAATCGGGGCCGTGACCTGCGTCCAGTCGAGCTGGGATTTCTGCATCTCTTCATTGGCCTGATCGGCCTGGACGCTCCCCTGCAGCTGGGCCACAAGGTACTTCTGAGTGTCATAGGTCTGATGATCGAGAACGTTCTTGTTGAGCAGGTCCTGATCACGAGCAAGCAGGATCTTGGCACTCTCCAGTTGGGCCATATCCTGAGCGGTTTTCGAGACAGCCTGATCGTATTGGGCCTGAAACGTTCGTGGGTCGATCACCGCGAGGACATCTCCCTGCTTCACCTCCTGGCCCTCCTGAAATCGAATTTCCTGAATCAATCCGGAGACACGGGCATTCACCTGAACAGAATTGTAAGCCTGCACTGTTCCCAGACCATCGAGATAAACGGGAAAGTCCTCAGAGGTAACTGTAGTCGCAGTGACAGGAATCGGAGAGGTGGATCCGACACCATGCGCTCCGCCGTGAGAATCACCATCCTTCTTCACATGAGACAGACGCCATGCAACTCCCCCGATAATTATTAGGAGGAGTAACCACCAAATCCATGGGGTACGCTTCTGTTTCGGAGGAGGATTCGATGAATCAGAGGCTCTCTGAGAGGAGGCAGCAGAGGTGTCGCCATCGTGAGTGTGTATCATGGGTAAATGTAAAAGGTCTGTACTGGGGGAAAGTTGCAACTATTTATCAGCAAACGAGGTCGCCTCAGATCCTTAAGGCCTTAAAACCTTAGAGATTCAGGCCTTCAGACGCAGGAAATTAGCCAAGAGCTCCTTGCCATGCGTTGTCAGGATCGATTCGGGATGGAACTGAACCCCCCAGAGAGGAAGATCCTTATGGCGGAGGCCCATGATCTCACCCTCGGCAGTCTCTGCCGTGATCTCGAGGCAGTCGGGAAAACTCTCCCGGCGGACAAGGAGGCTATGGTATCTGGTGGCCTCGAACGGATTGGGTAGACCGGCGAACAAATCCTTCGAGTCGTGCAGGATCGGCGAGGTCTTCCCATGCATCAGGCGTGCAGCGCGCACCACCTCCCCGCCGTAGACATCCCCCATGCACTGGTGTCCAAGACAGACACCAAGAATGGGATATTTCCCCGCAAGCGTGCGGATCACATCACGACTGATCCCCGCCTCTTTGGGTGTGCAGGGGCCCGGGGAGATGCAAATCCTCTCCGGAGCCATCGCCTCAATCTCCTCGATACTGATCTTGTCGTTGCGATGAACCACGGGATTGGCTCCCAGTTCCCCGAAATACTGGACGAGATTGTAGGTGAAGGAATCGTAGTTATCGATGATCAGAATCATGCCTCGGAAGGGTTGGAGAGGGTTGCTGTCGCCAGTTCGACCGCCCGGACGACTCCCATCGCCTTGTTGACGGTTTCCTCAAACTCGGCCTCGGGTTTGGAATCGGCGACGATACCGGCTCCCGCCTGGACATAGGCGGTTCCATCTTTCAAGAGCACGGTCCTCAGCGCGATGCAGGAATCAAGCTGTCCGTTGAATCCGTAATACCCCACGGCTCCGGCGTAACTGCCGCGGGCGGTGGATTCCATCGAGGCGATGATCTGGAGGGCACGCACCTTCGGGGATCCGCTGACCGTACCCGCAGGGAACGTGGCGCGGAGCACATCGAGCGGCGAATGATCCCCCGAGAGTTTTCCGACCACATTGGAGACGATATGCATCACGTGGCTGTAACGCTCCACCGTCATGAAATCGGTCAGGGAAACACTGCCGAATTCCGAGATACGCCCTACGTCGTTCCGCGCAAGATCGACCAGCATGAGATGCTCGGCACGCTCCTTGGGATCCTCCAGCAGTTCGAGGCGGAGCGCCTCGTCGGCTTCCGGTGTCATTCCCCGCTTTCGCGTCCCGGCGATCGGGCGGATCTGGACATTCCCATCGGTGACTTTCACGTGAACTTCCGGGGAGCTTCCCACGAGCGAGAATCCACCAGGAAGTCGAAGGCAAAACATGTAGGGCGAGGGATTGATGAATCGGAGCGCCCTGTAGAGGTGAATAGGATCTCCTTTGTAAGGGATCGCAAAACGCTGGGAGAGGACGATCTGGAAGATATCCCCGGCACGGATAAACTCCTTGGAGTCCTCCACCGATTTTTCAAAGGCCTCCCTGCTGACATTACTCGAGACAGGGAGACGCTCCGCATCGGTAACGGCAGGAAAGGGCTGCATCGCTAGGGGCAGGGAAAGTTTGGCAAGTACGACTGAGATTCGTTCCAAGGCCTCAGTGCGGGATTTCTCGAACCCGAGTTCCCCGGGGAAAGCACAGGCAACCACCTTGATCCTCCTGGCCTTGTGATCAAAGGCCACGACGGTGTCAGCAATCAGGAAAAGCATCTCGGGAACCCCAAGATCATCCAGAGGAGCGGCGGGGACTGAGGGCTCGAATCTTCGTACGGCCTCGTATCCTAGATAGCCGACAGCTCCTCCTGTGAATCCCGGCAACTCCGGATGCACCGCGCATCTGTATCCCGACATCAGCCTCTCAAGTTCCTTCAGAGGGTCGGATGCTGTCCAGGTCTGCGTCCCGTTGCGATCCGTCAGTGTAATCGTCTCTCCACGGGAGGAGATCACCGCACGGGCTCCGGCACCGACAAAGGAATAACGTCCGATCAGATCACTCTGCTCCGCGGATTCCAAAAGAAAGGAGGGCTCCGAGGTGCCAAGCTTCGAGAGAACGGAAAGCGGTGTTTCACTGTCGGCTACCAACTCAATCCAGACGGGCACCACGGGATGGATCGTCGCCTCTGCGACGAACTCTTCAGCAGAAGGAAAAACCGCCTTCAGATCCGGCATATCATTCTTCGGGGCTTGCTTCATTTAAAAAAGGGTGCTTTCGAGAGGGTGCTGGTGCAATGAGGAAATGTTTCTATCTCCCCCTCTTGAAGTGAGCGACCTCTCGGTCCGTTTCCCTCTGCTCGGCTTTCTTTTTGAGATCCTGGCGCTGATCGGCAGCGTGCTTGCCCTTACCCAGACCAATCTCGACCTTCACACGCCCCTTCTTCCAATAGAGACGTAGAACGGGCAGGGCCAACCCCTTGCGGGTCGTCTGCTCCAGCATACGGGCAATCTCGACCTTGTTGAGGAGAAGCTGCCTGGGACGCTTTGGGTCATGGGTTGTGTGACTCGCCTTCTCGTAAACCTGGATCGTGGCGTCATGAAGGATCACACACCCCTTTTCAACCTTTGCATAGCATCCCAGAAGATCAGCCCTGCCCGCGCGCAAAGACTTTACCTCGCTGCCTACGAGGGAGATCCCGGCCTCAAACGTCTCTAGGATCTGAAAATCCCTGAGGGCCTTGCGATTGGTGACGATGTCAGAACCCATGGATGGAAAGGCCAAACATCCGTTTCACAGCCCGGCATGCGGAGCATTCGATGGAACCGAATGCCGGCTCCGTGAAGCTTTAGGCCGCTTGGACGGATTCCGTATCCAAAGCGAACTCTTGGGAGAGTTTGCCCGCTGCAATTTCAGCAAGGGCAATGTCAGCGAGTCCCATCTGAAGATCCACTTCGATCATGGGGCGGCTTCCGGCGGAGAGTTCGCGTAGACGCTTGCTGACCATATTGATAAGTTGCTGCTTGTTAGGAACGGCCTTGGCGGCCTCTTCGATGTAGTGGGTTTTCATGGAAAGGGAAAATGGCTCCAGCGGTAGGACTCGAACCTACGACCAATCGGTTAACAGCCGACCGCTCTACCACTGAGCTACGCTGGATCAATGGGCTAAAAATGAAACACCGCCAACTCCCCTACTGCAATCAAAAAACATCTCGAATATGGGTAAAATGAACCGTTGCTCACGGCGCACGACGCCCGAGGCCAGAAAAAAATCTCCGATTCCGTCAGGCTTGAAAAGAAAACACCGGGGCACCTTCAAGGAAGGGGAATCAAGGATTGCCTTGTGTGGCACTGCGTTGGCGCTGTATCCAGACTTTGGCAACGCTCTTGATGCGGGTAAGAAGGTAATAAACGGTCTGGCTTCTCAGACGGACAAGCTCCGCCCCGACGATCTTCGGGACAAAATCCGCGGGTATTTCCAGGATCTCGGCGGGCGAAACTCCCTCCAGCCCCTTGCAGAGGATCGAACTCATGGCCCGTGTGAGCGTCTGAACCTGCGGGCCGAGGGATATCCTGAAATGGGCTCCACCCTGCTCGTCGATTCGGAGAAAGATCGCCACGGTGTCCGTGCACTCCTCGTCCTTGCGAACATCCTCGAGATCAAACGACTCCCCGTCCCTGGGTTCCTGGGACTTTGCCTGATCGGCGTAGGCAATCAACGTCTCCCTCTTCTCCGGGTCTGGAAGACCGGAGAACAACTCGATGATCGCTGAAAGCTTTGAGGGATAGGACATCGGCGGCGATTCCTTGTTAGAGCGATCTTTCGATCGGAGCCCCCACACGGTTCCCCCACTCGGTCCAGGAACCGTCATAATTTCGCACCTTGTCGAATCCCAAGAGGTAGTTGAGCACAAACCATGTGTGGCTTGATCGCTCGCCAATCCTGCAGTACGCGATGATCCGGTCATCGGGTTTGAGACCAAGATCAGTCTGGTAGATCTTGCGGAGTTCCTCGGCGCTCTTGAACGTGGCATCGTTATTGACAGCCTGCTTCCACGGAACGCTGTGTGCGCCCGGGATATGACCACCGCGGAGAACTCCCTCCTGGGGATATTCCGGCATATGGGTCACAAGCCCCTTGAATTCACCGGGTGAACGGACGTCGATGAGTGGGAGATTGGCCCGGCTCTGGCCAAGCGCATCATCAAAGAAAGCGCGTATTTCATCATCGCGGCGCTTGGAAGGAACCGGATAGGCCGTCTCCGCATGATGTGGAACTTCACGGGTCAGGGGCCTGCCCTCTTCAATCCACTTGTCACGCCCCCCGTCCATGATCTTGACCTTCTCGTGCCCGAAGAGGCGGAAGACCCAGAGAGCGTAACAGGACCACCAATTCGATTTGTCCCCGTAGAATATGCAGGTTGTTTCCGAGGTAATTCCATTCCTTGAGCAGAGAGACGCAAAGGCCTCGGGTTGGATGTAATCACGAATCGTATGATCCTGCAGGTCACGCTGCCAATCGATATGAACGGCTCCCGGAAGATGCCCCACATCATAAAGAAGAACATCCTCATTGCTCTCGATGATCCTGATGTCCGGATCCTTCAGATGATCGGCCATCCATGATGTGGTGACGAGCGCATCGGGATGCGCGTAATTACTATCTATACTCATCCCGACATTTTAAACAGTTAAGGGATCAGGGTCAAATCCCCTCATCCATGGGCTAAAAACAAAAAACGGGCGCCGAATTTCTTCGGCGCCCGTATCCTCGGGGAGGAAATTGTGGAAGCGCTTATTTCTTCTTTTTCAGGAGAGGAAGGCCCGTGCGCTCGTTTTCAGAGATTTCATAACCTGCGGGAAGGGCATCGATGGCACCCTCCTTGGCCTCACCACCAAAGTAGTAAAGGGTTACTTTCTGACCGCCACGAAGTTCTTGGAGGCGCTGATGAAGGAAATACGTTTTTCCGCTTTTCTTGCTGACGACGCTGAATGCCATGGTATTGGGGTCCTTTCGTTGGTTGGGGGTTGTTTGATGGTGATTGGTTAGATGAGTCCGGCTTTCGAGAGTGTGGCGTGGGCACCGTTCTTCGAAATGGTCTTCAGAGCGCGGGCGGTCACTTTGACCGTCACGAACTTCTTGAGTTCGGGAACCCAGATGCGCTTGGTGCGAAGGTTCGGGGTAAAATAACGGGGGGTCACGGCCGTGACGTGCATACCGATACCACCTTTTTTCTTGGCGAGACCTCTGCGATGGATTTTAGAACCGCGCACGGGGCGCGAACCGGTAATGGAGCACTTTCTGGACATAAATGAAATTTGTTGAGTTGTTGATATGGTCAGTTGTCGCTCTCGGGGTCAAGGATTTTTGAGGCGATTTTACGCCAAAGCGAGAATTTCCTCCTGACGGGCTACCAATTCGGCGATCCCTCGGCGTCCATAATCAAGCATCGTGGCCAACTGGGAGTCACCGAAGACATTCTCCTCACCCGAGGCCTGCAACTCGATGAATTCCAGATTTCCGGTCATCACGAGGTTGAGG